>Ga0189286_100052_pt1 | contig 92263 bp, 80 predicted proteins | sample UW69minimetaG_FD_130330 | JGI IMG/M metagenome (GOLD analysis project Ga0189286, IMG submission 130330) | Marine microbial communities from the Costa Rica Dome - UW69 mini metaG | ecosystem: Environmental > Aquatic > Marine > Oceanic > Photic zone | place: Costa Rica: the Eastern Pacific... | reverse complement strand
GGGACAGCAGACCAACGGCGTCAATCAAAACCGCATCGACTATGACCTCGGCGCGGGCAATGACAGCTTTGTTGGGACCGGCGTCAACATTGATGTGGTGCACGGCGGCGCGGGCAGTGACACGCTCAACGGCGCCGGCGGCAGCGATACCCTCACCGGGGGCGCGGATGCGGACGTCTTTGTCTTTGCCAGCGGCGATGGCACAACCAACTTTGTGACCGACTATCAGGATGGCATCGACCGGATCGACCTGTCTCTGGCCGCGGGGTTGAACAACATTGGCGATGTGCTGGCCAACCTCACACAGGTGGGCTTGGATGCGCAGATTGTCGAAGGCACCACAACCATCCGATTGCTAAATGTGAATATCGCAGTGATCGACGCGACAGATTTCATTTTCTGATCGGGATCAGGCGGGGCGCAGGTGGGCTCTGTGACCAAAGTGGCCGCTGAAGTGGTGTGTTTGGATTTTCTGCGCGGCAAGGAACGCAGTCGGGTCACAGACTGCGCCTGTCCGCTGGGCGATAGGCCTAATTTGGCAGCAGTGCTGTCCTGTCTTGCGGCAAAAAACTCATTTGCAAACAAATAGATTGATCGAACGGTCAAAGTTGCCGAAGCTAGCCGCATTCAATCAGGGGGTTATCCATGAAGATCGTTGGGAAAATGTCTCGTCGGGTGCTGCTCGCATCGGCGTTGGGCGCAAGCGTTCTTGCGTCCGCAGGAATTGCCGCTGCTGAGGCTGTGAAAGTTGCGGCCATTTACACGCTGCCAGTGGAACAACAGTGGATCAGTCGCATCCATTTGGCGCTGAACACAGCTGCTGAGCGCGGCGACATTGAGTATGTGTTTTCCGAAAACGTGGCCAACACAGACTACGAACGCGTGATGCGCGAATATGCCGAACAGGGTATGCAATTGATTGTGGGCGAAGTTTTTGGGCTCGAACGCGCGGCGCGCAAAGTGGCTGGGGATTACCCGGAAACCGCCTTCCTCATGGGTTCCTCTTTTGGGGCGGTGGCACCAAACTTCTCGGTATTTGACAACTGGATTCACGAACCATCCTATCTGTCTGGCATGGTGGCCGGCAAGGCAACCGAGTCCAATGTGATCGGCATGGTGGGCGGTTACGCTATTCCAGAGGTGAACCGGCTAATGCACGCCTTTATGGACGGTGCACGCGAGGTGAACCCGGATGTGAAGTTTATCGTGAACTTCATCGACAGCTGGTACGATCCACCCAAAGCCAAAGAAAGCGCCTTTGCGATGATGGATGCCGGTGCGGACATCATGTACGCCGAGCGCTTTGGCGTGTCTGACGCCGCTGTGGAGCGCGGCGTGAAAGCCATTGGCAACGTGATCGACACCTCCGGCGACTACCCGGGCACTATTCTGGCGTCCGCCCTGTGGCACATGGAAGCCACCATCGACAAAGCCATCGAAAGCGTCGCCAGTGGCACCTTTGAGGCGGCGGATTATGGTCAGTACAGCTTTATGCAGTATGGCGGCGGCTCCCTGGTGCTGGACGACAAACTGGTGCCAGCTGATGTGGTCGAGGCCGTGCGCGCCAAAGAGGCCGATATTATGGGCGGCATGTTCCGTGTGAACGTGAACGACGACCGTCCGGTCTCTGACAACTGATTTGGGGAAGGCCGATCCTCAGGGTCGGCCTTTTCACATTGTGACACAGAATAAAGTCTTATCTTTGAACGGGCTGACCAAACGGTTTGGCTCCGTTGTGGCGAATAACGCGGTGGATCTGACCTTGCGCCGCGGCGAAGTGCTGGCGCTGTTGGGAGAAAACGGCGCTGGCAAAACCACGTTGATGAACATGCTTTTTGGGCACTACATGCCCGATGACGGCACGGTGGATGTGGCTGACGAGGCCGGTGCATTGCGCCCGTTGATGCTCGGCCATCCGCAAGCGGCGCTGGCGGCGGGGATCGGCATGGTGCACCAGCACTTCACGCTGGCTGAAAATCTCAATGCGCTGGATAACATCGTGCTGGGCTCTGAGCCTTTGCGGATGCTCAAGCGCGACCGCGCTGGTGCCAGCGCAAAGATCGCCCGCATCATGGAGCACACCGGGCTTCAGGCACAGCTCGACGTGCCTGTTGGCAAGATGAGCGTGGGCGAACGCCAGCGGGTCGAAATTCTCAAGGCCCTCTACCGCGATGTGCGCATTCTGGTACTGGACGAACCCACCGCCGTTCTGACGCCGCAAGAGGCTGACACGCTGTTTGACAGCATTGGCGCCATGACCCGCGAAGGGCTGTCGGTGATATTTATCTCCCACAAGCTGCGCGAAGTTCTGGCCTTTTCCCACCGCATCGCTGTGTTGCGCCATGGCGAAAAGGTGGGTGAGATTGCCACTGATGAAGCTGATGAACGGGTGATCGCGCGCATGATGGTCGGGGCAGACACGCCCGAAACCCCACGCAGCGACCTGACACCCGGCGCGCCGGTGCTGCAGTTAAAAAACCTGTCGGTAACTGGCCGCTCCAAGCGGGACTCGCTTGAAGATGTCACCCTCACAGTCCACCAACATGAAATTCTTGGCATCGCCGGCGTCTCTGGCAATGGCCAAAGCGCGCTGGCGGGCGTGATTTCCGGCCTAAACCAACCCACCAGCGGGACGCTGACGGTGGACGAAACGTCCATCGCACATCCAACCCCGCGCAAGATGATCCATGCCGGAGTGGGCCGCATTCCCGAAGACCGCCACCATGACGGCATCGTCGGGGCGATGAGCGTCGCTGAGAACATGGTGATCGAGCGGTTGGATGAACCGGAGGTGCAGGCCAATGGCCTGTTAAAACGCGATGCCATTCGTGCCAATGCCGATAGGCTCGCAGCCGACTATGACGTGCGCGGCCCAGGTGTGACCGCCCGAGCGCGGCTTCTGTCCGGCGGCAACATCCAAAAGCTGATCCTGGCGCGGGTGTTTGAACAAAACCCGAAGCTGCTCCTGGCCAACCAACCGACGCGCGGCCTCGACATGGGGGCTGCTGCCGAAGTGGCGCGCCGCTTGCTGGAGGCCCGCACCCGGGGCGCAGGCATTTTTTTGATTTCCGAAGATCTCGATGAGGTGTTGAGCCTCGCGGACCGCATCATGGTGATCCACGACGGCGCCCTAATCGAAGCAAACAGCCGCGATCGCGAACACATTGGCCTGATGATGGCGGGAGAACTGACATGATCCGCATCGAACCCAGACAATCTTCCTCGCGCCTCATGACCTTGGGCATCCCGGTGCTCTCCGCCTTTGTGGCGCTGGCGCTGGCGGCTCTGCCGCTGGCCTTTGCCGGTGCCGATGTCACCACAGCCTATCAGGAAATGTTCAAAGGCGTGTTTGGCTCCACCTTTGCTTTCACCGAAATGCTGACCCGCGCCACGCCGCTGATCTTCACCGGTCTCGCCGCCGCGCTCGCCTTTCGGGCCAAGCTTTGGAACATCGGAGCTGAAGGCCAGCTCTACCTCGGCGCCATGGCCGCGGTGGCCATCGGGGCAGGGGCCATCGACGCTCCCGGCTTTGTGCTGATCCCGCTGATCGTGCTGTTCGGCTGCGCGGCGGGGGCTGTTGGCATGGCGGTGCCCACCGTGCTTAAATCCCGCTTTGGCGCGGATGAGGTGGTCACCACGCTCTTACTGAACTTTGTGATCCTGATCTTTCTGCAAATGATGCTCGAAGGCCCGCTCAAAGACCCCATGGGCCTTGGCTGGCCGCAAAGCCCGCCCATTCTGGACCAAGGCATGTTACCCCCTCTGATGGACCGGATGCGCGTACATTCCGGCCTGATCATCGCGCTGGTCTGCGCAGGCGTGGCGCAATTCATGCTGGCGCGGTCGGTTTGGGGCTTCAAACTGCGCGCCGTGGGAGAAAACGCCGCCGCCGCAAAACACGCCGGCATCCGCGTGAACTGCTCGCTGATGAGCGTTGCCATTGTCTCCGGCGCTTTGGCCGGTATGGCTGGTGTGAGCGAAGTGGCAGGCCTCAAAGGCTATCTCACCGCCGACCTCAGCCCCGGCTTTGGCTACACCGGCATTGTCGTCGCCATGCTCGCGGGCCTCTCACCGGTTGGGGTGGTCATGTCCGCGCTTTTCATCGCCAGTGTCTTTGTTGGCGCCGACAGCATGAGCCGCGCCATGGGCGTGTCGTCTTACTTGGCAGATCTCGTGGTCTCCATGTCGTTGCTCTGCGTGCTGATTGGCGGCTTCTTTGCCCGCTATCGTATCGCTTTTGTGAAAACGCCCAAAGGAGAGCAGGCATGATGGACATTCTGCAAATCCTGCTGAGCGAAAGCTTCTGGGCCGCTTCTTTGCGCATCGCCACACCGTTGATCTTTGGCGTGCTCGGCGCGTTGCTCTGTGAGAAAACCGGCGTGCTCAATCTGGGCATTGAAGGCATCTTTGCCGCCGGGGCCATGGCCGGATGGATGGCGGTTTGGCTCGGCGCGGGCCTCTGGGGTGGCGTGTTGGTGGCCGCGCTCGCGGGGGCTTTCTTTGGTTTGATCCATGCAATTCTGACCGTGCCATTGGGCCTGTCTCAACACGTGTCCGGGCTTGGGGTGACCATGTTTGCCACCTCGGTCAGCTACTTCACCTATCGCACCGCGCTGCCCAACGTGTCCTCCCCGCCGCGGATCGAACCGTTTCAGCCCCTGGACGTGCCGCTGCTCTCAGACCTGCCGTTTCTAGGGCCGGTGTTGTTTCAGCAGACCGCACTCACATGGCTGGCGATCCTGATGGTCGGGCTGGTCTGGTACGTGCTCAACCGCACCCCGCTGGGTGTGGCGCTGCAAGCTGTGGGTGACAACCCTGACAGCGTCGATGCCCAAGGCCTCTCGGTCTATGGTCTGCGTATCGGCGCGGTCGTGGCAGGCTCTGCCCTGATGGCGCTTGGTGGTGCCTTCCTGACCATGTCGGCCTTTGACGCCTTCTTCTTTGGCATGGTGAACGGACGCGGCTGGGTCTGCATCGCGCTGGTGATCTTTGCCAGCTGGAAGCCGGGCAAAGCCCTGCTTGGCGCGCTTTTGTTTGGCGCCTTTGACGCGCTGCAAGTTCGCCTGCAAACCGAAGTGGGCGCATTGGTGCCGGGGCAGGTCTTCCTGATGGCGCCCTACATCCTGTCGATCATCGCGCTTGTGGTGGCCGCTCGAAAAGCCGACTATCCACGCGCGCTTCTGACGCCGTGGTTCAAAGGCCAACGCTAGGATTTCTCATGTTTGATCTGATCATCAAAAACGCTTCGCTGCCCGATGGGCGCACCGGTGTCGACATTGCCTGCCAAGGCGGCGAGATCACCGCTGTTGAAACTGGCATCACGGCGGAGGCAGCCGAGGTTGTCGACGCCAACGGCTACCTCGTGTCGCCCCCCTTTGTGGACCCGCATTTCCACATGGACGCCACACTGTCTCTGGGTACGCCGCGCATGAATGTCTCCGGCACGCTGCTCGAAGGCATCGCACTCTGGGGCGAACTCAAACCTGTGCAACGTGTCGATGACATCATCCAGCGGGCGCTGCGCTACTGCGATCTGGCGGTCTCCATGGGGCTCGGCGCGATCCGTAGCCATGTCGACACTTGCGATAATGAACTCAAGGGCGTCGAGGCGCTCCTTGAGGTGCGGGACCAGGTCAAAGACTACATCGATCTGCAGCTGGTGGCCTTCCCACAAGACGGTGTTCTGCGTGACCCAACCGCCATGGCCAACACCCTGCGCGCGCTGGATATGGGCGTCGATGTGGTTGGCGGCATCCCGCATTTTGAACGCACCATGGCGGATGGCGCAGACTCCGTGCGCCAGCTGTGTGAAATCGCCGCCGAGCGCGGTTTGATGGTGGACATGCATTGTGACGAAAGTGACGATCCGCACAGCCGCCACATCGAAACGCTCGCTTATGAAACCCAGCGCTTGGGGCTGCAAGGTCGTGTCGCTGGCTCTCACCTGACCTCCATGCACTCCATGGACAACTACTATGTCTCCAAGCTGATCCCGCTGATGGTCGAAGCGGGCGTGCATGCCATTCCCAATCCACTGATCAACATCATGCTTCAGGGGCGGCACGACACCTATCCCAAACGACGCGGCCAAACCCGCGTGCGCGAGTTGCGGGATGCGGGTATCACTGTGGGCTTTGGCTCTGATTGCGTGATGGACCCGTGGTACTCCATGGGCACGGCTGACATGCTGGATGTGGCCTTCATGGGCCTTCACGTCGGCCAGCTGTCCAGCCGTGAAGACATGGCCTGGTGCTTTGACGCGGTCACGCAAAACTCGGCACACATCATGGGGCTGGAAGGCTATGGCATTGCCAAAGGCTGCGCCGCCAACCTTGTGCTGTTGCAAGCACGCGACAAGATAGAGGCCATCCGCCTGCGCGCGGACCGCCTCGCTGTGATCCGCAAAGGTAAAGTGATTGCCCGCAAACAGCCGTCCGTCAGCAACCTGTCGCTTCCGGGGCGTCCGGAGAGCTTGGACCCGGCTGACTACGCGCCCAAGTCGCCCAGCTGACGCATGTTTTCGGCGCGGCAGTTTACCCCTGCCGCGCCCGAATGGCGTCCAACTTTGGAATAGACTTCACCGCACCGACGTTTTCCACCGAAAGCGACGCCGCCGCACAGGCAAACCGCGCCGCCGCCACCGCATCGGAGGTGCGCGCATATTCCGCCAGAAAACTGCCATCAAAGGTGTCGCCCGCACCGGTCGCATCCACCAGAGCGGCCTTGCACGGTGCCACGGCCACTTGCCCGTTGGCATCCGCCACCACCGCGCCGTCCTCACCAAGCGTCAGAACCACCAGTTCCGCGCCTTCTGCAAGGAACCGCTGGCAAATCTCATCAATACCAGACGTTCCAAACAGTGCTTCCGCATCCTCAAGGCTTGGAAACACAATATCGACCAGCGGCAAGATTTGCTTCAACGCCTGCCGCGCGTCCTCTGCTGACCACAGGTTCAGCCGCAGGTTGGTGTCAAACGAAACGCGCGCGCCAGCCGCGCGGGCGAGTTCTGCCGCCCGCGCAGTGGCCGCACAAGACGACGCGGAAATCGCCTGCGTGATCCCACTGATATGCAGCACGCCCACGCCTTCAAACATCTCGGGCGACAGATCCTTCGGCCCGACCAAACTCGCCGCCGATCCAGCGCGCCGATAAGAAAACCGATGCCCATCCGGGCCGTAGTCGATGAAGTACAGACCAGTCGGGGCTGTCTCCGATTGCACCACGCGGGAGACATCAATGCCTTCACCCGTATAAAGCCGCAAAATGCGCTCCGCAAAATTGTCCGATCCCAAATGGGTCAACATGCCAGCCCGCGCTCCGGCCCGTGCGGCGGCAACGGCTGTGTTGGACACATCGCCTCCAATGCCGGGACGAATGGTGTCCTCGTCCACAAACGAAAATTCAAACATCGGTTCGCCAAAGCACAGAATGTCGAGCGGTTTGGGGGCGGGTTGGGACATGTTCAGGATCCAGTGTCTTGAGGCGCCGCGTCTTGCACAAGCGCAGTGTTGGCGGCGGCAAAGTGGTCTTGCATCGCAACGGTCGCAGCGTCCGCATCCCCGTTGGCAATGGCGCGTTGTATGCGGCGATGGTCGGCCAGAATACGCTGTTGATCCCGCGCTGTAGGCTGCGCCAACCGACCCGCGCTTACCGAGGATTTGATCACCTCACGCAGCGACTGCACGATATAGGCATAAAGCGGGTTGCCTGTAGCCTCGGCGACCGCAAGGTGAAAGCGGTAGTCAAGCTCGGCAAAACTGTCGGCGTCTTCCGTGGCGTCCTGCATCTGATCACACAGCGTCGAGAGTCGGGCGCAATCCGCGTCACTTCGGTTTTGCGCCGCCAAGGCGGCGGTGCTGGCCTCAATACCGTTGCGCACTTCCAGCGCCTGCAAAACGCTAAACTGCGCCGTGGCCAGCCCTTGGCTTAATGATGCGGTCAACACATTGGCGTCCAACGACATCACTTGCGCCCGCCGCCCGTTGGAAATCTTGATGAGGCCTGCGCCAGCCAATTGCGCCAAGGCACCGCGCACGACAACACGGCTCACTCCAGCGCGCTCGCAGAGCTCCGCCTCAGACGGCAAGTCATCGCCCGGCACAAGCCCCGCATCCTTGATCATCGCGGCAATGCCCTCGGCCACCTGCGCATACAGCGGGCGACGGTCCAAAGTGTCGAGCGGGGTCTGCATGATGTTTCGGGTCTCGGCGGCAACAGGAATCTCTAGGCTATATACCTGTAATACAGGTTGAGAATTCTCGCAATAGCACAGGCCATTAAGCCCATTCACTTGGTCGCACGTGAACTGTTTGGATTACGTCTCTGCGACCAAGCCGCGCCACATCGCGCGCAGTTCTTCCCGCTTGGATGCCTCACAGATCGCCAATAGCAGCGTGCCTTGCCAACTGACTTCCACGGCAAAATTCTGCTCTGTCATGGAAAACAGGGCCAAGTGGGGCCGATCTTGCCGAAACTGATCCACTTGCCCCACAAAAACCCCACGAGCTTTGGCCATATGGTGCAGCGCCCGCAGCGCCGCTTCCGCGCCTGCTTCCGCGCCCGTCTCAACGTCAAGCCAGGCAACAGACAGCGCCTTCACATCCGCAAAAATGCCAGGCGTGACCGCGTTCTCGCGCGGTGCTTCCAGCGCCTCCAATAAAGCCTGACAAGACCATGACCGGGCCGAACTCGGCATCTCCGGTGTCCGCGCGACAATGTCAAAACGCAGGCTTTCTGCTCCATCAAGCGCTTGCGCAATCGTCGCGACAACGTCTTGCGCATCGGCATTGTTGGCATCCAGAGAGAGCCCCTCTAGCGCCACCAAATGTCGATTGCTGATGGTCAGTAGCAGCGCGGCGTCACGGTCCCGCACCGAAACGGCAATTGTCCGCGCCAGCACCACTTCGCCAACTTCGCCAATAACAGCCCGAACAGCCTCCACCGCAGAGCCAAAGCTGCGCCACGCGCCATAGGCCTGCACCTCTGGCGCTGCCAAACGCTGCAAAGCGACACGCGCGTCCGCCACCTCTGCTTCAGGAGCGGTCAGATTATCTTTGCGCGGCGCGATCACGCGTCCCCCGCCAATTGGCTCAGCGCCGCAACGCCTTTGGGAACAACCTCTTCTGGGTTACTGTCCAAAGTACAAAGCAGGCAAATAAAATCGGCACGGCCCTGCGCCCGCATATAGACCCGCATATCCTGAGCGGTCATCACAATACTGTCTTGCGTGGCTGCCTTTGGATCGCCAGTGCCCACAGTCATTGCAAAACAGCGTGCCGCCTCAGCGCAGAGACCATCCAGCTTCTCTCTTGACATGGCTGCGTCATGGGACGCCTTGAGGATCAGACGCGCGGCCACATCCCCGAAAGCTGCCACCTGGCAGCCGGGAATGTCGGATCGTAGGGCCTCAAGGCAGTCTGCAACCGTCACAGATCGCTGTCCTCCAACGTTGCGCGATCTCCTCTGGCTTACTGCGCCGGGGGGAGATCACGTCAAATGTCACCACCACCGCCCAAGGCGCGCAGCGGCATGTCTTGCAGCTCTTCACTCGAAGGCCGCACCGGATTGGGCGACTTCGGGCGCACCCGTCGCGGTACCACTTTGGGTCCATCGTCCTTAGCGCAGGGCGCATTAGATGAAGCCGCCACACGTGTCTCCGCTTCGGGCGCGTGGTCTTGTTTTTCTTCTACGGCGGGCGCGTTAACATCCTCTTGCGCCGTGGCCACTGCCTCGGCCACTCCCACCAACATTGCCACCATGCGTTCAATCAACGCCGCTCCGCCGCTGTTGCGCCAGGCGGTTTCGTCCATGCCTGCGTTGATCGCCTCCAGCGTGGCAATCGGCACAATCGCATCAAAGGCGTCGCCAGCCTCTGCCTCTAGTCGCGCCAAAACCCGCGCCTGATCCCGCTCTGAGCGCAGCTTGTCAAACTGCGTCACCACCAGATGGTTTGGGCCTTTGATCTGTTGGGACACCTGCTCCCACAATGCCGCCTCAGACTGTCTCCAAGCCTGCGTTGCGTGGGTGCACCAGATCACACAATCCACCTCTTCCATCAGCGACAACCAGGTTTCGTGCTTCAGGTTGGGGTCGGAAATTCCTGGAATATCAATCAGGTCGCACAGGTTGAGAATATCGGAGTCCATCGAAAACCGGATCAACTCACAGCCTGTCATCGGCGCTTCACTGATGTCCGCCCCGTCAAACGCCGCCTCGGTGCCGTCATCGCGCACCAAGGTTGCCCCGCGCGGCCCATGGCGCACCCAGACCGGTGGCACGCGGGTGGCTGTGATGCGCACCGGCATTGGGTCACATCCCAACAAAAGGTTCATCAACGTGCTTTTTCCGGCGCTGAACTCCCCCATCAGGGCAATGCGCGGTTTGCGCGGTGCTCGCTGGGCCACAATTTCTACATCCTGTGCGGTCATTGGGAGCTCCCTCCTGCCTCAACCATGGTGCTTTGCAATAGTGCATCAAACTGCGTGGTCAGCGCATCCAGTTGCGCGCGCTTCTGGCCTTCCTCGCCACTTTGGAACAGCTTCTCGATATCCGCGCTTTGCGGCGCGGCGCTGATGTCCTGCATGATCTCGTCGTGCTGCTCAAAGAACTCGCGCAGACAGGTCGTCGCCAGTGCTCGTACCTGCTCGGTCTGAATACCTTTGGATTGCAACATGAAATCCTCGGTTTCCCGCGCAATCAGGTTCTGGAAGCGCTTGGAAAATGCGTTGAAGCCGCGAATGCGGTTCCACCAGGAAATCCACCAGCCATCGTTGAAATCCAGCGCAATAGTCTGTCCCAGCGCAATGGGGGCGGGCAGGTCAGGCAGGGCAGGGGGCTCCATCTTAATGCCCTCTACGGCGTGCCCGTAGGTGTTGGCGTAAAGCATCGCCACATCCGTCATCGCCGCCTCAAACCGCGCCTGCGCCAAGCTGCGCACCCGCGCACTGAAGGCCGAATAGGCGGTGCGCAGCAACATACGCAGCCCCACCGGATCGTAGTCCCAGACAATGTCTTTGCCGTAGTTTTCCAAATGTGTCAGCAGCGAGCGCAGCGCCCGATCAATGAACTTCGCGTGCGCCCGATCCGCCCGTGTGTGATAGTCGGCAATGGCCGCGTCTAGCTCCTCTGCAAAGGCCTGCTGATGAAACGCGGCGATGCTGCGAAATTCTTTGAGGGCATCATAGGTCGACAGGTTAGCGTTGCCGCCTTGTTTGGCGCCAATCTGCACCATGCCCGCCGCCAGCTCGCTGGTCGCCGCCGTCAGCGCGGCATTGGTGGTCTTCTGCAAAAGTTGTTGCCCTTGCTCTTCGATCACTCGCTCCGACAGCGCCCGATAGAGGTGCCCCATACCGGACAACTTCCACACCATCTCATGCGGCTGCATTTGCCCATGCTGCTGATCCAGCGCAATTTCCGCCCAATCAAACAACGCCTTGCTGGCCACCTCCGGCATGCCTTCGATATTGCCGCTCAGCGCTTTGTTGGCCCAATAGGCACTGCCAAACAGGATCTCCGCATCCTCCGGCCCTTGTTTGTTGTGTAATGTCTGGCGGATGCTGGCTTCGATCTCGGGCACCTGATTGGCCGGGTCCGGCAGTTCATCAATTCGGTTCACAAAGATCAGCACATTGCGCGACTTCAGGTTCGAAATCAGTCGGATCAACCCCATGTCCACCGAGGTCAGCGCCTGACCCGCCGACAATACCACGACACAGATCTTACTGCTGCGCAGCGCCTGTATGGTCACCTGCTCGCGCATCATAAATGTGTCGTTCACGCCGGGCGTGTCGCGCAGGCACAGTGGCACCGGCACCGTGTCACAGTTCAGCGTCAGATCGGCCGACGAGAGGATATCGGCAAACCGCCCTTGCTCGCTGTCCTCTTCGCCAAAATCATCCCCCAGAACGATGTAACGCTCCAACAGGTTCTTGTCGAAATAGCCGTAGTTGTGAGTCTCTCCCAGCAGCAGGTCAAACTTCTTGCCCAACCGTTTCTGCGCCTTGGCGCGCACCTTCTCGATCTGCTCGCCAATCTTGGCCAACTCGCTTTCCGCGCCGGCCCGGCTGGCCATCTCGCCAATCCGCCCGCCTTGGTTCAACAACCGGTCCCAATTGTCCTCGGTCATAAACTGAAAACTCGCCCCGGTTTCCGCCGGACGTGACGCCGGTTTCAGGTGCAGCGAGGTCACCACCGAAGTCCACGGGTTCACATCAGACGGCAGCAAATCCGCCCACCCAGCCATCGCGTTCACCAATGTGGTTTTGCCGGATTTCACTTGTCCAAGCACGGTGATGGTGGGCTCAAATCCCGCCACATCCTTGCGCAGACGCTCCACGGTTTTGGCAGAATTTTTGCCCGCCACCTGCGACAGCTGCGCCAACAGATGATCCAATTCGTCCAGATCCCGGCCCAGTTGTCCCAGACCTTCCAACCCTGTGCGCAGGTTGGAAATCCGCCGCGATGTGCGCACCTCGGGCTTGCTCTCTTGCCGAATTTGCATGTTCATGCCTGTGCCCTCGCGCCTATTTCTTTGCGGAGCTGCAACAACAGGATGATCCCGTCCTCCGCTGCCGTCGGGCTCTGCTCGACCTGCAACAACATCAACGTGTCTTCCCCATCGCGCGCGTCATCCAGCAAATCCGCTGCCGCCGGGTCTTGTCCCGCTTCCGCATCCAGCACCGAGGTCAACGCCCGCACAGTGTCGGCACAGCGCGACAACAACCCATCCGCATTGGGGATTTTGCCCGCATCAAGATCAGACAGCATCTCCTGCGCCGCCGTTTGCAGCAGCGCCTGCAACTGATCCATCAGCGCAGTTTCATTGTCTAAAACTGGCGCGCTCGACACAGGTGTTTGCTGCGGAGCAGGGGGCACGCCGTCGCTTGCGGCCTCCACAACCTCTCCCAACTGCGCCAACAACAACCGCGCCTGATCCAGATCCGCCGCACGGCCCTTGCGCACCTGCGCCTCAACCGCCGCGACCAATTCTTGGCCACCAGATGCCGCCCACAACTCCCGTTGCGCCTCGCCGCCCGCCCGGGCCTTGAGCGCGTGCAACGTGGCCACCGGATGCAGTCCCAGAAACGCCTCCGCTGCGGTTTCTTCCAGTGCGGCCAGCTGGTCCGCTAACCCGCCTGTCATAATGTGTCGGTCCGCCTTGGTCAGGGCCAGAAAACTGTGGTCCTTGATGGCGTCCGGCACCGTGTTCCAAATAGCGTGTTCCGAAGCATCAAACCCTTCGCTGCACCAGACAAACACCTGCCCTTCCTGTAAGGCCGTTTGCATCAACGCCTGTTGTGCCGCGGGATCATTGGGTTGCGTCACTTCCACAAACGCCAGCGTTCTCAGGCTGTCGATTGGCACCTCATAGGTAATCCGCGCAGCGCCCTCGGCCATCCCCTCCAGTGCATGACCTGTAACAGTTTCCGTCGCCCCATCCGACCAAGTGACTGTGGCCTGCACACTTGCGCCGTAGACCACCTCAACAAGCGGTACGTTTTGCGGCGGTTGGATCACATCGCCACCCAACATCATGTTGATCAGGCTGGTTTTCCCGCTGCCGGGCCGCCCCAGAACCACCACACGCACCGCCTCCGTCAGGTGGGTGAGGATCTCTTCGCCAAAGGCTTTTTGCCGCCGCGGCACATGCCCGCTCTCCAATGCGGAGTGCAATTGCCCAACGATCTGCTCTGGTTGTGTCTGCATCACTTCCCGACCTTTCGCGTTAGGCTGACAATGGTGCGCACCGTACCGCGATGCGCCCGCCGATCGATTTGCACCACCTCGCCGGAGGCGCGGGGGGCTGTCGATTGTGGAGCCGACACCGGCTTGGCCTCTTGTGCCTCCATCCGAAGCTCCGCTTTGATCACACACAGCGACAGGTTGTCCTGCTCGGGACAGCCCTCCGCGCGCACCGCCGCAAGCAAGGCCGCTCCAATCTCCTGACCGGTGGCTTTCGCGTTCTCCTGCAAAATCGCCCCGACTTTGTCGTCAGCCAAGGTGTGCAGCCCGTCACTGGCCGCCAGAACAATATCCCTGGCATGCAATGTCATCGGCTCAGCCCGGCAGTCCACCTTGGCAATCTCCGCCCCCGCCAGAACCGAGATCAGCGCACTGCGATCCGGATGGTTCTGCGCCTCATCGGCATCCATCAACCCGCGCGCCTGCATCAAATCAATCTGCGCCGCATAGGAGTGGTCTTCGTTCAACCGATAGAGCCGCCCGGCGCGCCACAGATAGAGCGGCGAGTCCCCGACAGAGACCCAATAGAGTCGCGCGCCAAAAATCACCGGCGCCACCAATGTGGCCCCCATGCCCGACGCATCCGGGTTCTGATGTTCATACAACTGGATGCAGCCATTGGCCGCCTCAACAGCCTCCTGCAGCACAGACCCGATATTGCGCTCCATTTCCTCCGGAGCACCGCTCAACAGCTTCAACTCACTGAACAATTCCGTCGCCACGATGCCGCTGGCAACATCGCCGCAAGAATGCCCGCCCATGCCGTCCGACAGCACCGCAAAGCCCATTGGCCCGCCCAACGGGAAGTCGGCCACCACCGTGTCCTCTTGCCTCTCCCGCGCGCCTAAGGATAGCGCGGTGGCCACATCAAAGCGCAGCTCAGCCAAGGTCGCCGCGCCCTGCGTCCGCGTCACCCCAGGCAAAGTCTTCGCCGCACAGGGCCACAAACCGCAATGTCGTTTCGCCAATCCGAATGAGGCTATTGCTGTCCAAATCCTCTGTGCTCAACACCGGGCGGCCATTCAAACGCACCAGGTTGGCTTTGCCGCCATGGCCAAAGAAAAACCGCCGCTGCTCGCCGTCAAAGGCAATCGCCGCATGGTTCTCACGAGAAATGGTTGTGTCGCCAAAATCCAGCCGCACGGTCTGGCCTTCGCCCCGCCCAATCTGGGTCAACCCGTCATGCAGCGAAAACGACGCGCCTTTGCCCGGTCCATCGACCACGACCAGCCAGCCCACAGGGAACTGTGCCTGCGCCGACACCGGCGCCTCTCGCGTTTGTGCCATAGGATCATGCGCCTGACTGGCAGGCGCGCTGAAACCCAGCAACCGGGTTTTCACACGCCCTTTGGAGCCACGTCCCGCCGCTGGTTTGGCGGCCGCCATATTGGCCTGCAACGCCGCCAGATCCACTTCCGGCTCCGCAGGGGCAGGCGCCACTCGCGTTGGTTCTGGCTCTGGTGGCGGGGGTGCAACGGGTTCCGCAACAGGTGGCGAGGCGGTCACTTGTGGGGCAGGTGCCACCTCCGGCTCCGGCATCCGCGGCGCTTCAAATGTCTGTTCTTCCAGTGTGTCTTCTTGCGCTTCCTCTGCAAATAGATTGCCAAACGGATCGCTTGGGGCCTCTGCTTGCGGCATTTCCGCCTCGACAGGAGCCTCCATCGGCGGCGCTGTCAAAGCTGCGGAAATCGCGGACAGATCCACTGGCGCTTCTGCAGGTTCGGGCGGCTGCGGGGCCACAAACGCGGCGGCGTCTGGCGCAGGCTGGGCCGGTTCCGCCTCGATATGCACCGTTGGTGTCGACTCCTCGGCCACATCCGCACGGTCCTGCTCCCGCAATCGCAACGGATAGCGCAACGCCGCGCCGTCAGCCTGACCAGCCGCTTGGGATTTCTCAGCAATAATATCGCGAATGAACCGCATGGGATGTCCCTTCAGATTAGAAATAGACGGGTGTTGGGGTTTGACCGGTCACCCTTCAACCGGTCACGGAATTTGTGGAGTAGGCTCTCCCCATCCGGCTTGGTTGGCGCAGGTGCTTCCGGCACCTGCGCGCTGGTCCGGCGCAGGAAATCGCCCTGCTGCAACAGCCGTGTTGGTGTTCTGGCACGGGCCTTGCACAACCGATCTTGCTCCTTGAGGTAGGCCTCAACGTCGTCAATCGGATCGCCAAAAATATCGACGTATTGCTTTGGTGGCGGCGGCGCCTGCCGCGCCTCTTCCAACGCTTTGAGCGGCTTTTGCAAGGCCTTTGGCAACCCCGGTGTCAGCACCTTGTTGGTCTTGCTCACCAGCTCTTCGATCACACCAATCACCGCGGGATCAAACACCGCCAGCGGCTTGGGAATGGGCCCGTCCATCACCGCCAGCCAGTCATCTGCACAGCGCAGCCGGTCTTTGGGTTCCAAGGCCAGCGCCCGATCCGTGGCCAGTTTTAGGCGGATATCAATTTCAAAATCCGTCGACTCCAGCGGCACATAGGGGTCCATCCTTCCCGCATCGACAGTTTCCAACCGGGTCTGCGCGTCCGGTGGCGCCTCGCCGGTGAAGACCAAATGACAGAGCGCCCCCAGCGAATACAAATCGCTATAGGCGCCTTGCACCCCTTCGGCACAATAGAACTCCGGCGGCGAATAACCGTCTTTCACAGCCAACATGCGTTGGCTTTGCCCGCCCTCGGCGTCTCCCGAAGAATAGGCCGCGCCAAAATCAATCAGCGTCACGTCGCCATTGGCGCTCAGGATCAGGTTGTCCGGCGCCACATCCCGGTGCAGCACGCCTCGGTCATGCAAATAGCTCAGCGCGTCCAACACCTGCCGCAGCAACTTGTCCACCAACGTGGGCGTCAACCGCCCTGGCGCGTGGTCCACCAGCTCATGCAGGTCCACCCCTTCGACAAAATCCATCGCCGTATAGGCCGTGCCGTTTTCCGCAAATGTCTGATGCACGCCGACAATGCGCGGGTGGTCCAATCCAGCTAATTGATGCGCCTCAGCCTGAAACTGCTCCAAAACCGAGGCAAAAAACGGCGCACTTTCCGGCCCGGACGGCACCACCTCTGCGCCCACACGGTGGCAAATCTGCTCGGGAAAGCACTCCTTGATCACCACCACACGGTTCAAGCTGTCGCGCGCGAGGTAGGTCAGGCCAAATCCCCCTTGGCCCAAACTGCGCGTGATCCGGTACTGCCCGCGCAAAAGCTCGGTGCCCGCAGGCAGCACAGTCACGTTTTCCTCAGCGCAATCCATCTACGCAGCTTCCTCTCTATCATGCGACCAGGAGGAAATGCGGCAGCAAGTTCTCACCTTCACGGCTAAGCTGTGGAGGAAATGTGTTCCAATCGTGACAGCAACGCGCAAGCGGTGTGGCACTCCATTCAGGTTTGACGCGAATAAGCGGCGAAGCTGAATCCTGACACTGTGAAGGGTTTTGCGGTGTTTTGGGTGTGTCGGGCGATACTGCATTCGCAAAATGGTTTTCTTTACAATGTGTTACGGAGGTGTTGGCCGTGTGCCGTTCTCGGCCGCCGCCCGCGCAAGGCTTTAACAAAGAGTAAACAACCCAACCCAATCCGGCTTAACTCGCTTTGCCCCGCTAAGCTTTTCTCAACCCACCCAAACCTGTGCAAAGGTACAGACAGACATCTTTGACGGAGCTCCTTTCGCGCATGCGCAGCCATTTCAACGCGCACTCAAAAGGGCAGGGGCGCCCACCTTTTGACGGACTTCCTAAGCACCTTGCGAAAGGACAGGCTTTGAAACGCTGGATTTTGAGACTTTTCACTGGGCTGATTGTGCTCGCCGTGGCCCTAGGCGTTCTAGTCTGGGCCGCGTTGGCCACGCCGTTGTTCAGCGGCTTTCGCAAAGACTTCGTCGCGGATCTCTTGACCGAACAAATCGGCCAGCCCTTCCTGATTGACGGCGACGTGCGCGTTGTCCTTGCGGGCACCACCAAAGTGCACGTCTCCGGTGCCAGCATACCCAGCGAGAACATCTCCGACATAAACCTGGCCCGTCTGGACCTATTGGAGTGGGAGTTGGATCTGCCCGCCTTGCTCGACCGTCGCATCGACATCGACAATCTCACCATCGACGGGCTGCAAGTGAACCTGATCACCAAGGCGGACGGCACCACCAGCTGGACCAAATTTGAGCCAGAAGACGCGGCGGAAACAACAGATGTAGCCCAAACTGAGGGTAGCGCCACCGCAGACGATCTGCCCGATCCCTCCATCATCACCTTCCTCAGCGACCGCACGGTGTCTTTCACCAATATTGGGCTGACCTCTATCGACGAGGAGAGCGGCTTTGAATTCATCTTCGCGCTAGAAAAAATCCTGCTGGAGCAGCTTCAAGACGGCCAACTCGCCGCCGTCACCGGCGCGGGCACGCTTAACGGCGAAGCCTTCACTTGGGATGGCAAATTCCCCGACAGCGCGCCGTTCACCAATCAGCTCGAATTTGGGGACATTTCACTGAGCTACAACGGCGCCCGTTTGCATGACAGCCCACACGGTTATACCGCGCGTCTCGAGCTCACCACCGGTCAAATTGGAGATGTGTTTGAGGTGCTTGGCCTCGCCCGCAGCCTCGAAGGCGTGGGCACACTGTCCGTAGACGTCACCAGCGCGCCGCAACTGCTTACCTTGGAAAACCTGCAAACCACGCTGGACCTGAGCAAAGGTCAAAACGTGACGGTGACCGGCGAAGTCGACAACCTCTTCACCCGCGCGGGCTTTGACGTCCGGATGGACGCGCGCCTGCATCCCGAAGGACAGCCACCCGCCGATGCCAACAGTCTGAAAGACCTCAAACTTACCGAAATCCACGCCCATGTGGTCAACACAGGGGAGCGGCTGACCTTTGAGGAGCTGTTGATCCAAACCAATGCCTTTGAGCAGGGCCTCGACCGTGTTGGCCCCATCTCCATCGGCACCATCTACCGATCAGACCAGAAAACCCTCGGCCTTCGCGACATCACGCTTCAAGCCGGGCCTGAAAACGCGCCCTATCTGACCGCCGAAGGGGACATTGGCGATGTGTTCAACCTCGCACTGGTCGATCTGACAGGCCACTTGCAAGGCACGGCGGACCTCTTGCTCAAGAACCTGCCCCCCGAGGAGTTCGCCAAATTTGGCGGTGTAGAAGCGGACTTTGTCATCAACGACAACGACGGCGAGCTCAGCTTGCGCGAGCTCAAGGCCCAAACCGTGGACACAGACCTTTGGACCTTGAACGCAGATGTGGTGGTCGCCAGCATTGAAGAACTCGCGGGCATGAAGCTGGACCTGCAATTTGGCGTCGCGGACGCGGCGCCCTTCCTGACCGCGTTGGGTCTGAAAACTGTAGGCGTTTCCCAACTGTCTACCGGCCTCACCCTCGAAGGTGCGGCCAAAGAGGCCAAACTTGGCTTCGATTTTCAGGCCGACGGCACCGACCTCACCTCGGACCTCACCTTTGACCTCAGCGAGGACATCAACGTGATCCGCGGGGCGATCCTCAGCAACCGTATGCGCCTCGTGGACCTGCGTGAAGGCGGTAAAATCCTCGTGCAACTCAACAAACGCGCCAAGGCTGCCAAAGCGGCCAAAGAGGCCGAAGCACAAGAGGCAGATGATGGCCGCCCCCCGATCCAACCCCTTGTGCTGGAAAAGGAAAGCAACGTCTTCAGCCTCAAACGCATCCTCACCGAAACCGATCTGGCGATCACATTGGAACTGGCGGAATTTGTCGGTGACGCGGGTACCTCGTCTATGAGCAGCGAACTGATCGCCAAGGAGGGCCAGATTCAAGCTGGCCCCATCGAGCTTTACTATGGTCCTGGCTTCTTCAAGGTCACCGCCTCCATGGACGCCATCGAAAACCCTGATCGCGCGCGCATTCAGGGCAGCACCAGCGGCCGGGACTTTGGCGAAATTCTCAAGGCCCTTGAGGTGAATATTCCCGCGCGGGGCAAACTGTCGGCCAATGTCGATGTGACCGGCAACATCACTTCCGGCAAAGTCTTCATGAACTCCATGGCGGGCAGCGCCTCGCTGAATATGCGCGACGGGGCCATCGCCACCAGCCTTTTGGAACTCGCGGGCCTTGGCATTTTCCCATGGCTTTTCTCCGAGGAATTCGCCGCAGGCCAAACCGAGATCGTCTGCGTAAAAGCCCCGGTGAAAATCAACGCGGGCAATGTCACCTTCACGCGGGTGGTGGCCGAAACCCGCAGTGTGCAAATGGTCGTGCGCGGCATGGTGGATTGGGTAAAAGACGCCATCGCCATCCGCGCTGAACCGCGCCGCGTTGGTCAACCATTGGCGCGCAGCGCCTGGCCGTTTGAGGTCAACGGCAAGCTGTCAGATCCGCAATTCAAACTGCAAGTTGGTGGTTCGCGCAGCCGTCGCGCCGACGGGGCGGATCAAATGCCTGCCAACCGCAAACCCTGCACCCCCGACATCTTCCAACTAGAACAAGCTTCGGAGTGACCCATGACCCGCCTCTGGCTTTGCCTCTCCCTCCTGCTGCCCTCAGCAGTTTTCGCGCAAACCCATCCGGAGTTTGCCACCGTGGGCGATTGGACTGTGCGCACCAACCCCGCCAACGGCAACGGCTGCTACATGGAAAAGACCTTCGACAGCGGCACGCTGGTCCAAATCGGCGTGGTGCCGGATCAACAAGGCGCGTTTTTTGCCGCTTACAACGCCGCCTTTGACGGTGTGGTGGAGGGGGCAGAAGGCAGCGTTCTGTTCGACTTCGGCGACAGCCGCTTTCAGGGCGCCGCCAAGGGCGCATTCCACAACGGCCTGCCTGGAGGCTACGCGTTTTTTGACAACCCGGAGTTTGCCAAGGAGTTTGGCAAGCGCACCAAGGTCCTGGTGCAAGGCGGGGCCGGGAGGGAAGAGGAGATCGACCTCACCGGCAGTATGAAAGGCCTACGCAGCGTTCAGGCTTGCCGGGATGAGTATGAAGGCGATTAATTAAGTCGCAAAATACAACCCTGGGACTTCTTGATCCGAACACAGCTTTAAGGATAGCGTGGCGTCCACCGGTGGGTAAACAATTGCCCTGACGTTTTAGGTGTTACTTGTGACTCGACTTACTTCCGCAGTGTTTTTTGCGGTACTGCCTCTGACTTTCGGGTACGGCGTTTCGTTCCCGCTTCTGTCCATTTTGCTAGAGCAAAGCGGCGTGGGTGCCGCCCGGATAGGTCTTAACGCTGCTATGCCTGCCCTGGGCTGGCTGTTGGTCACGCCGTTCTTGCCCATGCTGCACCGGGTCTTCACCACCCAACAGTTGCTTTTGGCTTTTCTTGCCCTCTCTCTCTTGGGGCTGGCCTGTCTCGCGATTACCCTCCGCTTCGATCTCTGGCTGTTGGGGCGCTTTGCCTTTGGTGGCGGCCTTGGCATGATGTTCCGCGTTCTGGAATACTGGCTCAACGCCACCAGCCCCTCCGCCACCCGCGGTCGTACCATCGGGCTCTATGTCTTTTTCTTCCTGCTTGGCATCGCTATGGGCAGTCTGTCGCAGCCGCAGTTTGGCACCGCTGGTCTCACGGCCTTTGCCGCTGTCGGGGCGCCGATCCTGCTCGGCGGCGGGCTGTTGGTCAGCCTGCCGCTCAATCAGCCGCCGTCCGCCACACCCACAGACAAGGTCCCGCTCCGAATAACATTTGCCGCAGCGCCTTTGGCGATGGCGGCGGTGATCTGCTACGGGCTTTTTGAGGACGTGCCGGCTTATCTGCTTTCGGTTTATACCCTGCGCGTTGGACTTGGGGAAAACATCGCCGCCTATACGCTTACTGCGTTTGCGCTTGGCAATTTGCTGGGAGCCGTGCCCCTCGGGGTGATGTCAGATCACTTGGGGCGCAGGCCGGTTCTGATCGGCTGCGCCACGGTGGCGCTGGCAGTGGCCTTGACCCTGCCAATGGCCGCGGTCACGCCCGCCCCATACCTGCTGCTGATAGCGCTTTGGGGGGCTTGCGCGGGTGCGCTCTACGCAGTGGGGCTCGCCGCGCTGGGCGATCACTTTAGTGGTCCTGCCCTGATCTCGGCGAATGCCCTGTTTGGCACCATCTACGCCGCGGCCGCACTGCTCGGCCCCGTGATCAACGGCTCGGCAATGCAAGTTTGGGATCCGCATGGCTTGCTTGTGTCCTGCGCGCTGATTTTTAGCGGTTTCCTGCTGTTCCCCGTCATGCTTGCGTCGCACCGTCGCGTTCCAAACACAGTCAACAAGCGGACAAACGGATGAATCTCGACCTGATTGGACAATTGGCAGAGGACTTGAAGCAGACCAAGAATGGCGAAACGCTGTGGCTGAGGTGCTTGACCGCTTTTGACAAATTAGGGGTGGATGGTGCCGGTTATGGGGTCATTCCCATGGTGGGGCTGGCAACCCCCGGCAAAATGACCGAGGCCACCTTCTTCCGCCATACCTATTCGGCCGAGTGGGAAGAGGCGGTGGGCAAAGATCGCCTGCTGGACGAGGACATCAGTACCGAATTGTTGCTGCGCGGTCAGGAAGAGATTTTTTGGAATGATGATCCCGACTCTTATGACGCGTCGCCAGCCAACCGCCGTTTGCACCAGTTGGAAAATGACTTGGGCATGATTTGGGGCCAAACGCTGTTGTTGTCCCACCACTCTCGTGACCCCGTGTCGTCCGGCATCGGTTTGCACATTGGTCATGTCCGGTCAGACGCCGAGTTTTTCCGCTATTGGAAAGAGCACGAAACATCATTGCGCGCTGTTGCAGAAATGCTCAACAGCGGCATGTTGCAACAGCATAAAGACGGCGTCGTGCGGCTCTCTGGGCGGGAGAAAGACTACATCTACTGGTCCGCCCTTGGACTTGATCGCGTGCAGATTGCGGATCGCCTGTGTATCAGTGCCAACACCTTGAACAAACCCATTGCCAGCGCAAAGGCAAAACTAAAGGCACGCAACACCTCACAAGCGGTGGCCAAAGCTGTCCTGCTGGGGCTTGTAGAACTCTGAAACTGGCAATTGTTTGCCACTTGTCTGTGACCCGTGGGATTTGCGAAAATGGGTCATAGCAAAGGCAAGGAGATGTTTAGAAAATTTCGGCCGTTTTAGAGGGAAGCGTTGCGGTGGTGACGCTTTAGTCTGGCTTCGACTGTTCCGGTGACATCTAGTGAGTGGTGGCGTGGTGATATTCGAGGAGGCTGCTTTTTGGCCCCCCCAAGGCCAAAGGCATCTGGAGATTTTCTGCTTTTGTGAACTGAGACCAGGAGCGGTTCGGCACCGAAGGCGCAGCAATTGATCTGTTGCACCTTCTCCGTCGAGTGTTTTGCCACCTCTGGTGTCTGGATTTTGACAACACTTTTTTATGACCAAGAACGAGGGGGCCTTTGGGCCCCTTCCTTTTGTTCTCTGCTGCTCGATCGGCGTTGCACCGTCGGCGCGCAAAAACTTTGTGCGTTAAGAAAATCCGCACCTCCGTAAAACAGTCGCGATACCGACAAAATACCGACGTGATTTTGCCCCCGCCAATTGCTGTCCTTACCCCATCGTAACGGTGCCGTTGCCTAATATTTTGTCTCGAAACGCAACGAGTCGTAATGCCGTGACGAGAGATCGAATTTGCGAGCTTTGATCTGGTCTATGTCATTGACAGTAAAAGTTATATTTTGGTTTATTCAGTTGGTCGTGCTTTGCAGAAACCGACTTTTGCAACAGCCTGCGCGCGGCACGTTTGCGCCCTATGAAGCCCATGCCACTATACCGGTTTCCCCGCACGGTCTTTTCCATCGACGTCACCAAAACCAACTGCGCCAGAATTTTAGGCAACCACCAAACACAACCTACGTTCAAGTCGGCACGGAGTAGAAAACATTTGCCGAAACCGGTTTCGGAGCAAATCGTGAGTGTATGAACGCGATTCGAAACTTCACGAAACAGTCCGACGGCACCGGGTCATCCCCGCGCCGGGGCAGGGTCACAATCAATGACCTGGCACAGCGTCTTGGCATGTCCAAGAGCACGGTTTCGCGCGCGCTCAACGGCTATCCAGACATCTCCGAGGCCACCCGGCTACGTGTGTCCAACATGGCGAAAAAGATTGGCTATCAGCCGCTGAGCCATGCGCAGGCGATCCGTACGGGACGGGTCCGGGCCTTGGCTTTGGTGCTGCAAACCGATGAGCCGGATCGCCACAACCCGTTCTTGCAGGACTTCCTTATGGGCGCCTGCGAAACCGCCAGCGCTCACGGCTGGACCGTCACCATCGCCACGGCAACCTCGGACGCCGACACGCTGACGGTGCTGGACCGGCTGATCGACGAACATAAGGCGGATGGGTTTATCTTGCCGCGCACCGAAGTCCAGGATGCGCGGGTTGACCTATTACGTTCTAAATCAGTGCCTTACATCATGTACGGCCGCACCAGCCACGGTGTCCCACCGGCGCAACAGGAAGGCTCCTGGGTCGATATTCTTGGGGAAGCCGCCATGTGCAGCGCCGTCACCCGATTGGCCGGCCTCGGTCACGAACGCATTGCCTATGTTGGTAGCACATCCAACTTTAATTACAGCCACTTACGCCGAGATGGTTTTAAAGCTGGCCTTGCCGCTGCAGGCTTGGACCATGACCCTGACCTGATCAAATCCGGCGCTCGCACCCGCGAAGAGGGCGCCGCCCAAGCCCGGCAACTCCTGCTGCATCCAGAGCCACCCACAGGCATCGTCTTTGCCACCGACATGGCTGCTCTGGGCGCTTACAGCGCGGTCGCTGACTTGGGCCTGGAGGTGGGGCGCGACGTCTCCATCATTGGCTATGACGGCGTGCCAGAGGCCGAATACGCCCGTCCCGGTCTGACCACCTACTGGGTCGACACGCAACGCGCCGGTGGTCGCCTCGCGGAGCTACTCATTCGACAAATACGGGGGGAAGCCGCCGAAACTTTGCGCGAAGTTTCGGAAGCCAAGCTCATCGAACGCCAGTCCGATGGCCCCCCGGCGCAGACCTCTGCGCAACTCGCGCTCAAAATCAAAAACCGTGATCCGATATAGGGGAGGACTATCATGTCACGTCACATCTCAACGAAACTACTGATGAGCACCGCGCTCACTGTTTGCCTGGCGGCAGCATCACCAGCGGATACTATCCGCTTCTGGACAACCGAGGAACAGCCTGAACGCCTTGCAAAACAACAAGAAATGGCGGAACAGTTCAAAGCGTCCAACGGCGTCACAGTCGAAGTCATTCCGGTCAGCGAAAGTGACCTCGGCACCCGCGCCACCGCGGCTTTTGCCGCCGGTGATCTGCCAGACGTGATCTACCACACGCTGCAATACGCGCTGCCTTGGGCGGAAGCGGGCATTTTGGACACAGAAGCGGCGACAGAAATTGTCCAGGAACTCGGTGAAAAGACCTTTGCGCCAGGTGCCGTGGCGATGGCGGATTTCAACGGCGAAACCGCATCCGTTCCGGTTGATGGTTGGACGCAAATGGTGGTCTACCGCAAGGACCTGTTTGAAGCCAATGGGCTCGAAGCGCCGAACAGTTTTGACAACGTGTTGGCCGCATTGGAAAAACTGCACAACCCACCAGAGATGTACGGTTTTGTTGCAGCCACCAAGGTGGATGAGAACTTCATGAGCCAGGTGCTTGAGCACGTGTTTTTGGCCAACGGTGTAAGCCCGGTTGGTCCCGATGGGTTCCAGCCACTGGATGAGGCAGCCACCACTGAAGTTCTCAATTTTTACAAGGCCATCTCCAAAGCATCGCCTCCGGGTGAGCTGTATTGGAAACAGTCTCGTGAACTCTATTTCGCGGGTCAGGCTGCCATGATCATCTGGTCACCGTTCATCCTCGACGAACTGGCCGGCCTGCGGGACAGCGCTCCGCCCACGATCAACGATGATCCAACCTCCGGTGAACTGGCGTCTTTGACAGGCATCGTGACCAACTTCTCTGGTCCTTCCAACCCGGACGGCGCGGCTTGGGGAGACGTTCGCTATTTCGGCATCACTTCGGATGCGGACACTGATGCGGCCATGGATTTTGTGAAGTTCGCTATGGATGACGGCTACACGCAAACTTTGTCGATTGCACCAGAGGGCAAGTTCCCTGTCCGTCGCGGTACCTTGGAAAACGCATCGGCCTTCTCGGACGCATGGTCCAAGCTTCCGGTCGGTGTGGATCGCAAAGCGCCTTTGGGTGAGCTCTATGAGCAAGCGATGATTGATGAAATTGTCGGTGGTCTGGATGTCGCTAAACGTTGGGGCGTGACCGAGGGTCAGCTGTCTCTGGCGTCCAAAATGATCAACAGCCAAGCCATCAACCGTGTGGTGCGCCAATACATCGATGACGAAATCGATGCGGCCGCCGCCGTTGCTGCGATGAACGACGAACTGTCGAAAATTCAGTAACTTGGTTTGACTGTTGCGGCCTGCCTATCGTGCGGGTGGGCCGCAATGAACACCACGTCTTAGAGGTTTCTCATGTCTACGGCTCACCCGCCGACCGGCACGGGAGCACTGGCCAAACGCGAGGCGCGTTTGGCTTGGGGGCTCCTTGCGCCGACCGTGATCAGTGTCGCGCTGGTCGTGGTTCTGCCTTTGCTTGCGGTCATCTGGATCAGTTTCAAACCGTTCACCCTGTCGGACATGCGCCCGCCAGCACCAATTGTGCGCGAAAGTCTGCGTGGGTCCGGGGACGATCTGCGCATCGAGTACCGCATTCGAAACTCCTCTCAGGAAGAGGCCATCAGCGGGGTCACCCTAGCCGATCGCATTCCCGACACGGTTACCTTGCGAGAGGCGGTCCCGGCGCCCTGTTCTCTGGCTGGCCGAGAGTTGTTTTGCGATTTTGGTGAAATGGATGGTGGCGCACGGGAACGTTTGCGTTTGCCAGTGGACATCTCGGGCGATCCTGATACTGCAGAGGCTGCGGTGGAAGACAGTGAGCCAGATGTCACCGGCGGCGGCAAGTCTGTCCTCACCAGCGGTGGCTTGAGCCTGAAGAACTACGCGCAGCTGTTTGACGGCGGGGAGTTCTGGACCGTCCTTTGGGTGACGCTGTTCTACACAGTATTCGGCACAATTGGTGCGCTGCTGATGGGGTTGTTCGCGGCGCTGTTGCTGAACAAATCCTTCCGCGGCCAAGGCTTCATACGCGGGTTGTACCTCTTTCCCTATGTGGCCCCAGTCATTGCGGTGGCTTTCACTTGGGTGACGCTTTTCGATCCGTTCTCCGGGTCTGCCAACGCATTGCTGTTGCAAATGGGCGTGACCAACGAGGCCATCAATTTCTTCGGCGAAAGACCACTCGCCCTAATCATGGTCACGGTCTTTGAAATCTGGCGCTATTTCCCGCTCTCGTTCCTATTCATTCTGGCGCGCATGCAGTCGATTGACAGTTCGATGTACGAAGCCGCTGACATGGACGGGGCCTCGCCGTTTCAGAAGTTCTGGCTGCTGAGCCTGCCACAGCTCCTGGGTATTCTGTCGGTCCTCTTCCTCTTGCGCTTCATTTGGACCTTCAACAAGTTTGACGACATCTTTCTGCTGACGGGCGGCAATGCGGGCACACGCACCTTGACCGTAAATGTCTACGAGCAAGCCTTCGCGATCTCCAACATTGGTGCTGGCGCGGCGGTGGCGGTGGTCATCCTTGTCTGCTTGCTTTGCTTCTCTGTCTTCTTCTTCAAATTCATCAGCCGCGAGGAGGGCCTGTGATGCGCAATGGTTTTGTCATTGGTCCAATTCTGGGCGCGCTGTGGATGATGGTGATGGCAACGACGATTGCCGTGGCCATGAGCTTTGCGACTGGTTCTGCCTTTAGGCCACAAATTCTTTGGTGTCTGGTGTGGGGGGCGGCCGCAGGTGTTGCCTACGTCCGCATGCCAAAGCTTGGCCCGCAAATTGGCGTGGCCGCTTTGGTCTCAGTGATGTGCCTCTCGCCGGTTGGTGTGATGCGGATTGGCGAAGGCGTGTCTGGCTCGGCACAAGCGGTGGCTCTGCTATTGCTTGCATCGGGCGTGCACTTCGGTCTGGCCAAGACCCTGAAAGAGCTGCCTTTTGGCGCGCTCACCCGGCACGAATATGAAGAGGCCATCATCCGGTTCCTGACGGGATTTGGCTACATCTTCTTCACTGCGATTGTGGTGAACCCGTTCTATGTCATGGTGATGACCAGCCTGAAGTCGCAGCAGGCTTTGCTGCAAAACCCGCTCGATTTTTCGATTGAGATCAGCAAGGGCGTTGGACTGTTCCGCAGCTATGTGGAACTGTTCCGCGACTTCAATTTTGGCACCTATATGTGGACGTCGTTCTTCGTATCCGTGCTGACGGTCTTCATTACGTTGGCATTCAGCGTCCCCGGGGCCTATGCCGTCGCTCGGTTCCGGTTCAAAGGACAGAAGGCGTTTTCGCGTTCTATCCTGCTGATTTATATGGTGCCAATGATCGTTCTGGCGCTACCGATCTACATTGCGTTTTCGATGACAGGTCTGCGCAATTCGATCCTTGGCATCGTGTTGATTTATCCGGTCACGACCATTCCGGTGGCGCTCTACATGTTGCAGGGCTACTTCCGTGGGCTTCCGACCGAAGTCGAAGAAGCCGGGCTTATGGATGGGCTCTCGCGGCTGGCGGTGATCTGGAAAATCACCTTGCCGCTCAGCCTCCCGGCATTGGCCTCGGTGTCGCTCTACGTCTTCATGATCGCCTGGAACGAATTCTTGCTCGCTTTCATGCTGCTCGATGACCCGTCAAAATTTACCCTCACCCGCGGGGTGGCGATGCTCAACTCTTCCGAGATTCCAAGACAACACCTGATGGCGGGCGCGGTGATCGCGACGGTGCCGATCATGGTGCTGTTTCTTGGACTTGAACGTTTCATGACCAAAGGCCTCACCGCAGGCTCCGTCAAAGGATAAGAAAATGACATCTTCTCAGGTTATTAGCGCAGAGGCCAAACAGGTCCTGATCACCAATGATCGAGGCGGCTATACCGTCCCGACAGCGGGTCTCTATCCGTATCAGTGGAACTGGGATAGCGCTGTGGCTGCGCTTGGGTTTGCGCAGTTTGATGTGGACCGCGCGTGGGTTGAGGTAGAGACCTTGTTCCAGGGGCAATGGGATGACGGCATGGTGCCACATATCTTGTTTCACAAGAGCGATCCCGGGTATTTCCCTGGGCCGGACGTTTGGGGGTGCGAAGGCCCAATTCCCTCGTCTGGGATCATCCAGCCACCAATTGCCGCCACAATGGCGCGCCAGATCTGGGAACGGAATGAAGAAGCGGGCCGCGCGCGGATTGCTGCGCTCTATCCCAAAATGCTGAAATGGCACAGCTGGATCATGCGCTGGCGTTTGCATCGAGGCGCAGTCTGTACCACGCACCCGTGGGAAACGGGCCGGGACAATGCGCCCGATTGGGACAACACTATGCAGCGCATGGACGCCTCTGATGTGGGCGAATACACGCGCCGTGACACACAACATGTGGACAGCGCCGACCGTCCGACCAAGTTTGACTACGACCGCTATATCAAATTGGTGCAGATTGGCCGTCGGCTGAAGTGGGATCAGGCCGCGATGCTGGCCGAAAGTCCCTTCCGTGTTGCTGATCCTACCATGACTTTCACCACGTTGCGAGCCGCCCGTGACCTGCGCGTGGTGGGGCAAGCTTTGGGTGCGGATACCGCAATACTGGAGGCGGATATCAAGCGGCTGGAAGCAGGGGCGGCGACTCTATGGAATCCAGCGCTGGGCAGCTATGACAGCCGGGATGTGTTGAGTGGGGAATGGGCTGGATGTGTGTCCAATGCCTCCTACCTGTGTTGGTTTGCGGGCGTTGAAAATAAGGACATGTTGGCGCGGTTGCGGGCGGTGATGGAGCGGGTGACCTACCCGGTGCCGAGCAATGATCCTGGCGCTGAATCCTTTGATGCACGGCGCTATTGGCGTGGTCCGACATGGGCAATTGTGAACATGCTGATTGGCATGGGGCTCGCGGATATGGGGCACGTAGATGAGGCCAAAACACTGGCCAAAAAGACCGGCGATTTGATCGCGGAACACGGATTTGCTGAATATTTTGATCCATTTACCGGCAGCGCGGCAGGCGGGGGCACCTTCACCTGGACGGCGGCTGTGTGGCTGGCTTGGGCGGGAGGAAACTGATGGGGGCGATATCACTCAAGGCGGTTGAGAAGTGGTTTGGCAATGCGCAGGTCATCAAGGGGGTGGATCTTGATATTCAGGACGGCGAGTTTGTTGTCTTTGTTGGTCCGTCGGGCTGTGGCAAGTCGACTTTGCTGCGCATGATTGGCGGGTTGGAAGACATATCTCGCGGTGCAATTGAGATCGACGGCAACGACGTCACCGACCATCCGCCAAGCAAACGTGGGTTGACGATGGTGTTCCAATCCTACGCGCTGTATCCGCATCTAACGGTGGCAGAGAACATGGGTTTTTCCCTGAAAGTATCAGGGGTTAAGAGAGACGAGATCGACCGGCAGGTGACGCAGGCGGCGGAGGTTTTGAAACTCACCGAGTATCTGGATCGGCGGCCAAAAGATCTGTCCGGTGGGCAGCGGCAGCGGGTGGCGATTGGGCGCTCGATTGTGCGCGATCCGACGGCGTTTTTGTTTGATGAACCGCTGTCCAATCTCGATGCGGCCTTGCGGGTTGAGACGCGCTATGAGATCGCCAAGCTGCATCAGGATCTGAAGCGCACGATGATCTACGTGACGCATGATCAGGTCGAGGCGATGACGCTGGCGGATCGGATTGTGGTGCTGGAATTTGGCACCATTGCGCAGGTGGGAACTCCCCGGCAACTCTATGAAAAACCAGCGAATTTATTTGTGGCGCAGTTCATTGGCAGTCCGAAGATGAATATCTTGGAGTGTGATGCCAACGCGGGTGATGCGCAGTATCAATTAAGCGTGGGGGGCAGTGGTGCCTTTGGGCTCAATGGCGTTGCCAGCAAGGTTGGGGTGCGGCCGGAACACATCCGGACTTGCGCAGTTGGCTCTGGGCAATGTGACGGAAAAATCGAGGTTATTGAATACCTTGGCGCGGATACCTTCCTGATTGTCGATGTTGGTCAGGATGACAAGGTTGTGGTGCGTGTGGACGGGGATCAGGAGGCCTTCACCGAAGGTGATGCCGTGGGCTTGGCCTTCCCTGAAGAGCGTACGCATTTCTTTGACAAAGACGGGCTGCGGCTTGGAGGTTAACGGGTAACCTTTGGCAATTTTGCACGTCGGTATTCTGTCGGTATTGCGACTGTTTCGCGGAGGTGCGTGTTTTTGTTAACCTATGTCTTAACAAGGCCCGCAGCGGGGAGTGCTGCGGGCCTTGTGGGTGTCAGGCAAAGGCGCGTTTGGGCTCAAACAGCGCGGCGGTGTCGCGGGACAGGTCGCGGCGTTTGAGGAACCTTCGTGCGGTTGGGCCGTAGGTGGCCGCGCCTTTGCCGGTCAGAAGCGTCGGGAAGAGATGTGCGATCTCGCGCTGCTCTGCGGTGCCAAGGGCGCCCATCGCCATGGGGCCGGGGTAGAAGCTTTCGGACGGGGCGCCGTCGGCAATGATGACCTCGTGGCGCTCAAACATCAGGTGATAGTAGGTCACCTCACGCACGCCCTGCGCAATGCGGAAACCGGGGCCGCCGTTGCGGGCAAGGTGAATGGCGCGCGCCAACTGCGGTGAGTCGCCGTCTTGCGTGTTCATCATGCCGTGCTGTGGCGAGACCAGCATGTCGCGGGTGTTGCCAAGCGCACCCTCACGGATGAACACGGGCCGCAGTTTCGGGAAAGCTTGCAGGTCCGCTTGCGTCAGATGCCGTTTGCCAATCCAGACGATGGGCTGCGGGCCATGATCCAGCGTCTGCACCTTGTCGCCCACGCGCAGATGCTCGATCGGCACCGTGCCATTGGGCGTGGTGATCATCGCACCTGAGGTGAAGCAGAGGATGCCCATGGCGTTGAGCATGGGTTTGTCGAGGATCTCGTGATCGATTCCCATAAGGCGCACGCCTTCACCATTGGGGAAGCTGAGCACGGCGTTGCCATAGCCATCATCGCTGACCACAACGTCGTTGACGGTGACTGGCTCGCCTTTTTCATTGTGTAGTTCGGAGACGTCGAGTTGGTCAAAGTCTTCGCCGCCAATTTGGAAGTCAGCAACTTTGTCAAAGCCGCCGTCATCTTCGAGCACAAAGGTGTCGCTGTCATCGCCGCCAGCGAGGTAGTCGTTGCCGTCTCCCCCGACCAGCGTGTCTTGACCGGCTTTGCCGATGAGGTTGTCGGCGTCCGCGCCGCCCAAAAGCAGGTCGCTCCCGGTTTCGCCCATAAGGTTGTCGTTGCCAGCCCCGCCGGACAGGGTGTCATCGCCCTCGCCGCCTTCGAGCGTGTCGTTGCCATCGCCTCCAGTGACGCTGTCATTACCTGCGCCCGCGTCGACGGAATCGGCGCCGTCGCCAGCATCAATAGTATCGTCACCCTGCGTTCCGAGTAAGGTGTCGTCGCCGTCGCCGGTAACTAATGTTGCCCCTTGGCTGGCTTCTGACGCGTCAATGTGGTCGGCATTGTCGGTGGTGTGGATTTCCTCGATGCTGGTGAACTCACCTTCGACACCGCCAATTTCAAATTCGCCTTCGCCGTCGTCTTCATACTCGATGGTGACGCCCGTGTCGTAATTGCCTGCGTCAAAATTGATAACGTCCCAGCCGCTGTCGCCGTCTATCTCGACTTCGTTGTCGTCGTCGCTATCATCGTCGTCGTCGTCGTCGTCGTCGTCATCGTCTTTGTCGCCACCTGCGCCAGGCAAGACGGCGGCTTCGACCTCGTCGTCATCATCTTCATCCGCGTCATCTTCCGGCGGTGGATCATAAACGTCGATTTCGCCAATTTCGGCAATGGCGGGTTTGGCTGCGCCGAAGCCACCTATGTCGAGCACTGCTGGTGTGATGACATCATCATCATCGTCGCTGGCCGCATCAGCAGTGGCAGAAACATTAAACACATCGTTGCCGTCGCCGCCGTGCAACTCATCTTCGCCGGTGCCACCGGTGATGGTGTCATCTCCGTCGCCGCCGTAGATAGTGTCGTCGCCCACGCCGCCATCCAGAAAGTCATCACCAGACTCACCAACTAGTTCGTCGTTTCCCGCGCCGCCTACCAGACTGTCATCGCCACTGCCGGCCCAGACCTCGTCATCTCCGCTGCCGCCGATAAAGGTGTCGTTGCCGCTGTCCAAGGACGCCAACTCCCCATCGGTGGAGGCGCTGGCGTTAATGTGGTCGTCGTTGGCGGTGGTGTTGAGCATTTCTACGTTGGTAAAGGTGCCTGAGGCGTCTCCCAAAGAGTACGATCCTGCGTTGTCGCCAGAGTAGGTGACATTCACGCCTGAATTGGTGTTTTCGGCGTCAAAATAGACTTCATCCCACCAGCCTTCGCCGTCCACATTTGTGACATCGTCGGATGTGTCAATATAGAAGTTGTCGTTGCCGCTGCCACCGGACAGTTCGTCATTGCCGCTGCCGCCGTAGATGTTGTCGCTGCCGTCGCCGCCATCAATGGTGTCGTTGCCATCGCCCCCGTAGATGTAGCTGTCGCCGCTGCCGCCAATGATGGAATCGTCGCCGGCAAAGCCTTCCAGTGTCTGGAAGGTGGACACGCTGGTGGCGTCGACGGTGTCGCCAAAGCTGGTGCCGGCGATGTGTTCAATGCCGTCAAAGCTGCCGGAGCCATCGGTGCCTTGGAAATCATAGGTGCCGGATGTGTCACCGGTGAAGGTGACGTCTACGCCGTTTGTGTTGTCCGAACTGGAGAAGCCCACGAGGTCCCAGCCGCTGGCGTCATCGCCACCGTCGATGTCGGCGTTGTCCTGATTGTCGGTCACCCAGACCTGATCGGAGCCGTCGCCGCCGATGAAAGTGTCGTCGCCACCAGCGCCATACATGGTGTCGTCACCGGTCCCGCCGAGGATCTGGTCGTTGCCGCCACCGCCGATGATAACATCATTGCCCGCGCCGCCGTCTAGTGTGTTGTCGCCAGAGCCTGTGGTCCAGAGGCCAATCTGGTCATTGCCCTCTCCACCGGAGACGGTGTCATTGCCATCGCCAAAGACAATGGTGTCGTCGCCTCCGCCCGCGGTGATGCTGTCGTTTCCAGTGGCGTCGTAGATATCGCCGTCGGTGTCGTGGATCACGTCCGCGTCGTCGGTGCCAGTGATGGTGTCGTTGCCACTGCTGCCGTCGAGGTCTTCTGTAAAGCCGTCGATATAGCCGAGGGTGTTGCCCGGATCGAAGTTGGCATTGTCGGGTACAAAATAGGCTTGGCCGCTTTGAACATAAAAACTGCCGGATGTTGTGCCAAGCTCCGGGAAAGTCACCGAGCCGGTGCCAATGGGCATGTCATGTTGTGTGAAGACAGCGTTGCCACCCAGGCTGCTGTCAATTTGATCGCTGGTGCCCAGCCCGTCAGCGCCCACGTCGAGACTAACCAAATACCCCGTTAAAGTTGTCATACCACTCACTCCCTAGTGCCTTTGGTGGTAGGAGGCGGGTCTTAATGAGATGCTAAAGTTCGCGTTATGCGGGAATTTCATGAATGTGAAATTTGCACCGGATTTGTTGGGAGTTTTGTTTAAGTTCTGCGGGTTGGGGTTAAGTTTTGGTAAGTGTCGGCGGGCGGGCTTGCTAAGTGTTTCCGTCGGAGTGCGTTTTTGTCGGAAATGAAACGTGTGGCTTGATAAGGATCAAGTTGCTGGCTGGCGGAGCAGTCTACCAAGGGCGCAAGAAATAGTTCTTGAGAGCGCCAAATGTCCTCCGATTCGCCCCTCTGTGCGTGCCTGCGCCGGTCTTTGACCGGGATGTTGGCCGTTGTGGCGTTGGTGGCGCAGATGTTATCTCCGCCGATGGCACATGCCAGCGCTGGGGGTGATCTTGGAAGCGACTGGATCGAGATTTGTGCTGATGCAGGACCTGTTTTGGTCCGGCTGCGCGATGATGGCAGCGTGGAGAAACGCGCGCCAGTATCTCCGGCGCACGGCAGCTGTCCAAAATGTCTGACCTGTGTGACCTGCGCGGGGGTCGCGGGAATTGATCCCGCTGTGGCTGTGATGGATGGCGCGGATGTTTTTGCGGTCTCGGTGAGAAACGACATGGCGGGGGCGATTGTGTGTGTCAGCAAGGCTTGGCAGCGCCCGATGACTCGAGGGCCGCCGTGTGCACCTCAGAATAAGACAACACTGGCCCGCGCGGGCCATGTGATGACAGCAAACCCGACAGAAGGAGGTGCGCTGTGATCATAAAGCGCACATTTTTGACCTGGTTGTCTGCAGTGATCTGTGCCGTCGGGCTCATGATGGCAGATGGAGCCAAAGCCGACAGCCTGGCGTCTTTCCTAACAGAACTTGACCCTGCCGAATTGGCGGAAGGGGCCGACGCGTTTGGCCCGGTGCGCGATGACGTGAAAGTCGCACCTGTGCTCAAGGGCGGCGAGACCGTGGCTTGGGCGTTTTTGACCTCTGATTTTGTCGGCACCACCGGATATTCGGGCAAACCGATCCATGTGGTTGCGGCGATTGACGATGATGCGGTGCTGACTGGTGTGAAACTGGTGGCGCACAGCGAGCCGATTGTGCTGATCGGTATTCCCAACAGCAAGATGGTCGCCTTGACCGAAGGTTATGCCGGGCTGGACCTCAAAGTGGAGGCAGAGACTGGCGGCGAGGGGCATGATCTCGACATCATCTCTGGCGCGACCGTGACGATCATGGTGATCGACGACAGCCTTGTGTGCGGCGGCATCAAAGTGGCGCGGGCCTTGGGGTTGGGTGGTCTTTTGGTTTTGGAAACCGGACCAAAGCGTGAGCTCGATATGGCCAACGAGGCGGTTCAGGCCTGGACCACCATGGCCGGTGACGGCTCGGTGCGGCGCATGACGCTGGACGTTGGGCAGGTGAACCAAGCCTTTGCCGAAATGGATGACGAACGCGCGGCCAAACGTCCAGAAAAGGGCGAACCCGGTGACACCTTTATCGACATGCATATGGCGCTGGTATCGGTGCCGTCGATTGGGCGCAGCCTGCTGGGCGATCACGAATATGAGAACCTTGTGGAGTGGCTGGGCGAAGGTGAACACGCCATTCTGGTGCTGGGGCGCGGTAAGTACAGCTTTAAAGGCTCGGGCTATGTGCGCGGTGGGATTTTTGACCGGATACAGCTGATCCAAGGCGACAATTCGGTGCGCTTCTTTGACAAGCAGCACCGCCGTCTGCGGGCGTTGGCCACCGATGACAGTCCAAGCTTTGTCGAGCTGGAGCTGTTCAAAATTCCGGCGGAAGCGGAGTTTGATCCTGCACAACCGTTCCGGCTGCAACTTCTGGTGCAGCGTTCGGTTGGCGCTCTGGATCGTGTCTTCCTGACTTGGGACCTTGGCTATCGATTGCCAGATCAATACCTGCGGCCGTTGCCTGTGGCACCGGTCGTGGACAGCGCAGCGGACGAAGCGGCCGCAAAGGCGGCGCTGTGGCAGCGTATCTGGAAAGACAAAACCACCGAGATTGCCATCTTGGGCGTGATGCTTCTGGTGCTGACGGCTGTGTTCTTCTTCCAGTTCCAGGCGACTTGGAAAGCGCGCCGGTTCTACTGGTTCCGCATTGGCTATCTGACCGTGACGCTGTTCTTCATCGGCTGGTACGCTAATGCGCAGCTGTCGGTGGTGAACATCATGGCGCTGGTGAACTCCATGCGCTCGGGCTTCACCTGGGATGCCTTCCTGATGGACCCGCTGGTGTTCATCCAATGGTTTGCCATTGCTGCGGCGTTGCTGTTTTGGGGCCGGGGAGCCTACTGTGGCTGGCTGTGCCCGTTTGGTGCGCTGCAAGAGCTGACCAACCAGATTGCGCGCTATTTCAAAGTGCCGCAATAGACCCTGCCGTGGGGGCTGCATGAGCGCCTGTGGCCGATCAAATACATGATCTTCCTTGGACTGTTTGGCGTGTCGCTGGCGTCTTTGGAAACTGCGGAGCAGCTGGCCGAAGTCGAGCCGTTCAAGACTGCGATCATTCTGAAATTTGTACGTGACTGGCCGTTTGTTGTGTTTGCCGGATCGCTGCTGGTGGCGGGGCTGTTCATTGAACGCTTCTATTGCCGCTACCTGTGCCCACTGGGTGGGGCGCTCGCGATCCCGGCGCGTATGCGCATGTTTGACTGGCTGAAACGGTACCAGGAATGCGGCTCTCTGTGCCAGACCTGCAGCAATGAATGCCCGGTCCAAGCCATCCACCCAACCGGGGAAATCAACCCCAACGAATGCGTGAACTGCCTGCATTGTCAGGTGCTCTATCAGAGCGAAACCAAATGCCCTGTCGTCATTCGCCAGCTGAAACGGCGAGCCAAAGTGGGCGCGGCTGATGTCAAGATTCCAAAGAAGTCGGCACCAGCCAACCATCCAAATGCAAAGACTGCATAAACCCTAAGGAGGGAACAATGTCTGATGAAATCAATGAAATGAAGGTCTCCCGTCGCGGCGTTCTTGGCGCCACTGCCACTGGCGCGGTTCTGGCCGGTACCGGTGTCGGCTCACTGGTGGGCGGTGCGAGCCCAGCCGCAGCCGCGGGCAAAGCCTCCATGGCACCGGGTGAACTGGACGAATACTACGGCTTCTGGTCCTCCGGTCAGACTGGCGAACTGCGTATCCTCGGCGTGCCGTCCATGCGCGAGCTGATGCGTGTGCCGGTGTTCAACCGCTGCTCCGCCACCGGTTGGGGGCAAACCAACGAGTCGCTGAAGGTTCTGACCGAAGGTCTGACCGACAAAACCAAAGAGTTCCTCGCCGCCAACGGCAAGGTGACTTACGACAACGGCGATTTGCACCACCCACACATGTCCTTCACCGACGGCACCTACGACGGCCGCTATCTGTTCATGAACGACAAAGCCAACACTCGTGTGGCGCGTGTGCGTTGCGACGTGATGAAGTGTGACAAGATCATCGAGATCCCGAACGCGCATGACATCCACGGCCTGCGTCCACAGAAATTCCCACGCACCGTTTATGTGTTTGCCAACGGTGAGCACGAAGCACCGCTGGTGAACGACGGGTCGATCCTGAACGAGCCAGATAAATACGTGAACATCTACACCGCCATCGACGGTGACACGATGGAGATTGCCTGGCAGGTGATGGTTTCTGGGAACTTGGACAACACCGACTGTGACTATCAGGGCAATTACGCTTTCTCGACCTCCTACAACTCCGAAATGGGTATGAACCTGGCGGAGATGACCGAGAACGAACTCGACCACGTGGTTGTGTTCAACCTCAAGGAAATCGAGAAAGCCATTGAGACCGGCGATTATCAGGAGTTGAACGGCGTGAAAGTTGTGGATGGCCGCAAGGGCTCCAACAAGAACTACACCCGCTATATCCCGATCCCGAACTCGCCACAGGGCATCAACACTGCGCCAGACGGCAAGCACGTGTGTATCGCTGGTAAGCTGAGCCCAACCGTGTCCGTAATGGATGTGACCAAGCTGGACGATGTGTTCTACAACGACGCAGAGCCACGCTCCGCTATTGTGGCAGAACCACAGTTGGGTCTTGGCCCACTTCACACCGCTTATGACGGTCAGGGCAACTGCTTCACCACTTTGTTCCTCGACTCTCAAGTTGTGAAGTGGAACCTCGAAGCGGCTGTGAAACAGTATGCCGGTGAAGATATTGATCCGATCCTTGAGAAAGTGGACGTACACTACCAGCCAGGCCACAACTCGACCTCCATGGGGGAAACCAAAGAGGCCGACGGCAAGTGGCTGATCTCGATGAACAAGTTCTCCAAAGACCGTTTCCTGAATACCGGTCCTTTGAAACCTGAGAACGAGCAATTGATCGACATCACGGGCAGCGAAATGAAAGTGGTGCATGATGGGCCAACTTTTGCCGAACCGCATGACAGCATCATCGTACGCCGTGACATCGTGAATCCGAAAAACGCCTATGACCGCAACGACCCGATTTGGGAAGATGTCCGCAAACAAGCGGAAATCGACGGTGTGGATCTGGACGACTGGCAGGATTACGTCATTCGCGACGGCGACAAAGTGCGCGTTTACATGTCGAGCCAGGCACCAAACTTTGCCATCGAGGACTTCACCGTCACTGAAGGCGATGAGGTCACCGTGATTGTCACAAACCTGGATGACATTGACGATCTGACCCACGGCTTCTGCTTGGCGAACTTTGGTGTGGCGATGGAAGTGGGGCCACAGGCAACCGCGTCCGTGACCTTCACCGCCGCGCGGGCCGGTGTGCACTGGTTCTACTGCCAGTGGTTCTGCCACGCGCTGCACATGGAGATGCGCGGCCGGATGTTTGTTGAGCCAAAAGGGGCGTAAGTCATGATAAAATGGTCCCTTTTTGCTGTGTTTGCTCTGTTGGCCTCCGCTTCTTTGGCGGCTGACTGGGACGTGCCGCTGCGGGAGGGGGCCATTTCCGAGACACTGGCGTAGGCGGAGGACGGTGACGTGCTTCGCCTCGCTGCTGGCACCTACAATGAGACGGTGGTGCTGGAGAAATCCGTGACGCTGGACGGGCAGGGCCATGCCACAATTGATGGGCGGGGCAACGGGTCTGTGATCACGGTGACAGGCGATGACGTGGTGGTGCGCGGGCTGACGGTGATTGGCTCAGGGGACCGGCACGAAGAGATCGACAGCGGGATACAGCTGAAGAAAACCGCCTATGCGCCGCGGATTTTGGACAATGTGCTGCTGGGCAACCCCTACGGCATCGACATTCATGGCGCCAAAGACGCGCTTGTGGCGGGCAACCGGATTGAGGGACGGCAGGACCGGCTGATGAACCGGCGCGGCAATGGGATTTACGTGTGGAATGCGCCCGGGGCTGTGGTTGAGAAAAACGACGTGAAATGGGGGCGCGACGGGATTTTTGTAAACTCGTCCAAGCGCAACATTTTCCGTGACAACCTGTTCCGCGAGCTGCGTTTTGCGGTGCACTATATGTACGCCGACCGATCCGAAGTGACTGGCAATGTCAGTATCGGCAATGATCTGGGCTATGCGGTGATGTTCACCACCCATGTGAAGGTCAAAGACAATGTGTCGATCAATGACCGCGAGCATGGCGTGATGCTGAACTACGCCAACCGCAGCGAGATCACCGGGAACTATGTGAAAGGTGCCAAAGAGAAATGCACCTTCCTGTATAATTCCAACAAGAACGACTTCTCCGACAACTGGTTTGAGGGCTGTGGGATTGGCATCCACTTTACCGCTGGCTCGCAGGACAACCGGATTGTTGGCAATGCCTTTGTTGGCAACCGCACGCAGGTGAAATTTGTCTCTACCAAGTGGCATGAGTGGTCCGAGGAGGGCCATGGCAACTACTGGAGCGACAATGCAGCCTTTGACGTAAACGGTGATGGGTTTGCGGACAGCCCCTATCGTCCCAATGACAGTATGGACCATGTGCTCTGGAGCCAGCCGGCGGCAAAAATGCTGCTCGGCTCGCCAGCGGTGCAAATGGTGCGGTGGTCACAGTCTGCTTTTCCGGCGTTGTTGCCGGGCGGCGTGGTGGACAGCCACCCTTTGATGAAACCCAGCCGGCCCCCAGCTGCAAAAAGGGCGGCCGAGAAGGGGAACCAAGATGGATAAGATCCTAGAAATCCAAGGCCTCGTGAAAGATCGAGGCAAGACGCGCGTGTTGCATGGCGTGGACCTGACGGTCTCCACCGGAGAGCGCGTGGCGCTGCTCGGCCACAATGGCGCAGGAAAATCGACGCTGATCAAAACGGTGTTGGGCCTGACCAAGATGGGCGGCGGCAGCGTGAAAATCGCGGGCTATAAACCCGGTAGCGCGGCGGCGCGGGCGGATACGGCGTTTTTGCCGGAGGCGGTGAGTTTTCATCCGGCTCTCACTGGCCGCGAGCAGCTGACCCTGTTTGCACGGCTTGCCGGGCAGAAGGCTGATATTGCCGGATTGCTGGAACGTGTGGGGCTGGCGGATGCGCTGGACCGGCGCATAGGCACCTATTCCAAAGGCATGCGGCAGCGGCTTGGATTGGCGCAAGTGCTACTGGGCAAACCCAAGCTGGCATTGCTTGATGAGCCGACCAGCGGCTTGGACCCAATTTCGCGCCAAGACCTCTATGCCATCATTGATGAACTGGCAGCGGGCGGCTGTGCGGTGCTGATCGCGAGCCATGCACTGACGGAAGTGGAAGCGCGCACGGATCGGATTGCCATCATGCGCAAAGGCCATTTGGTGGCGGACGACACGCTTGCGGGACTTTCGGCCAAGGCGGGGCTGCGCACCAAGATGCGGGTGCGGGCGACCTCCGATGCAGACACGCTTGTAAAGTTTACGGGGGGACGGCGCATGAATGGCGCCTCGGTGGAGATTGAGATTGATGCGGCGGGCAAGATGGATATGCTCCAGAAAATCGCGGCCATGGGGGGCGCGGTTGCAGATGTGGACATCACCCCGCCACGGCTTGAGGATCTCTATCGTCATTACGCCAAAGAGGAGATGCACTAATGCGGTTCTTGGCTATTGCTCAGGCGGAAATGCGCATTCTGGCGCGCAACCGGTGGCTCTTTATGGCAACCCTGATCATGGTGCTGTTTGCGCTGGCGTTGACCTTCGCAGGCAGCGCGCCCACCGGCACCTTGGGCGTGGATATGCTGACAGTCTCCGTGACGTCGATGACAACGTTGTCCGTCTATTTGGCGCCACTACTGGCGCTGATGATGGCGTTTGACGCCGTTGCAGGCGATGTGGAACGCGGCTCCCTGGGGTTGCTGCTGAGCTATCCTGCGGGGCGGGGTGAAATCCTGTTGGGCAAGTTTGCGGCGCACCTTGCGGCGCTGACCATCGCCATGACCATTGGCTTTGGCGCAGCGGGAGCGATCGCCGCCTATATGGGCGGCGCGGGGCAGGACAGCGTTTTGGCGCTGCTGCGCCTGATCGGCACCTCTGTTCTGTTGGGCGGCGTGTTCCTGACGCTGGGCTATATGGTGTCCTCCTTGGCGAAATCCGCAACTGCGGCTGCAGGTATGGCTGCCGGGCTGTGGCTGATCTTTGTGGTGCTTTACGATCTGGGCCTTTTGGGCGCGGTGGTGATGGACAGCGGCGGTTGGTTCACCGAAACGCTTTTCCCCTGGCTTATGGTGGCCAACCCGGCGGATGCTTTCCGTCTGTGGAACATTGCCAGCTCTGAAAGCGTGGCCTTGGCCAGCGGCATGGTGGGCGCGGCTTCGGCTTTGCCAAGCTGGGCGGCACCGGTGTCTCTCGCAGTCTGGCCGCTCTTGGGCTTTGCCTTCGCCCGGTTGGCGTTCCGGAGGGTGGAGCCATGAGGATTGTCCTTGTTGCCGCTGCGCTGCTGGCACTGGCCGCCTGCAAGGAGGACGTGGCAGAGACGCCGCCCGATCCGGTGCCTTTGACTGAAGAGGCGTTAAGCTTCTTTTGTCAGATGAATGTGGCGGAGCATGGTGGCCCTAAAGGTCAGATCCATCTGGAGGGCTATCCCGCGCCGTTGTTCTTTGCCCAGACCCGTGACATGGTGGCTTACTTGAAAAGCCCAGAACGGGACGCAAAAATCATCGGTGTTTACGTGAGCGACATGGGAGCCGCGCCAAATTGGGCGCAACCGGGAATCAATAATTGGGTGCTTGCAAAGGACGCACATTTTGTTGTTGGGGCCAAAGTTGCCGGTGGAATGGGCGCTCAGGAGGTGGTTCCGTTCAAAGAAGTGCAAGATGCGGCAAATTTTGCGGCTCAATGGGGTGGGCAAATAATGCAAATCGATGCTATTCCCCCCGAAGCAGTCCTTGGACGCATAGATTTAGATCAGACGTTGGAGACCCCGTCATGACCCGTTTGAACCGTCGCCGTTTTCTGACCATCGCCGCAGCCAGCGCCGCTGTGCCGGCTGGCATGGCTTTGGCCGCAACTGAAACCGCCACCTGGTCCGGCATCGCACTGGGCGCACCGGCGCAAATGAAGATTGCGGGCATGAGCGCTTCTGAAGCTGCTCCGATCTTTGTGGCAGTCGAAGCCGAGCTGTCCCGTCTGGAAGGCATATTCTCTTTGTACCGCGACAGCGCGCTGACCACGCTGAACCGTGACGGTGTTCTGTCCGCTCCGGCACCAGAGCTGCTGGAAGTGCTGAGCCTGAGCGACAGCATCAACAAAGCCAGCGGCGGCGCGTTTGATCCATCCGTGCAGCCTTTGTGGCTGGCCAAAGGTGGCAAAGGCGATGTTTCTAACGCGCAGGGCCTCGTGGGTTGGCAAAACGTTCAGTTTGACACTGCAGCGGTGAAGTTTGACGCCGACGGTATGGCGCTGACCCTAAACGGCATCGCGCAGGGTTACGTGACCGATCGCGTTGTGGCGCTGATGAAAGACGCGGGCCTGACCAACGTGCTGATGGACATGGGCGAAGTTGCGGCGCTGGGCACCAAAGCGGATGGCGCTGGCTGGAAAGCTGGTGTGTCCACTCCGGAAGGCGACATCGTGGCCCGCGTGACCCTGACCGATCGTGCGGTGGCAACCTCCGCACCGTCGGCCACCGTGCTGTCCGGCACCGAAGGCCACATCTTCCTGCCAAACGGCGCAGCAAGTGTTCAGGCGCTGGCCTCTGTATCCGCACCTAAGGCCGCTGTCGCCGACGCGCTGTCCACTGCGCTGTGCCTGATGGATGAGGCCGCTGGCCGCGCCATGGTGGACCAGTTTGAAGGTGCGCGCATCGAAGCGCTGGCTTAAGCCACAAGGGCAATTGGCCACAGAATTTGGGCCTCTCGCACGGGTGTGCGAGGGGCTTTTTTGTGTCTTGTTAAGCTGTATGCGGGTTGCACTCTTCATGCGGAGCGCGTGATTGGACTGGTTTTGAAATCTGTGCCTTTAGGCCAAAATTCAGGATCCAATATGTGAAATCCGTGCCTAAGTGCCTCAGAAAAAATAGTAAAATTTACCAGTTTACCAGTGTGTAGGCGGCGTTCTGGCGGGCGTAAGGGAACTGTTAAGGATCATTTCCCTAGATTGGTTTCGGAATTCTATACCAGGGAACGAAGGTACTATTAACGATGACGACTACTTTGGCTGCCACCGTGACGCACTTTGGATTGGATGGCAAAGACGGCGAGATACTCGCCCGGGCCGGGGTCAAGGTGACCAAATGGTTGGACGAGGTTCTTGACCACTTTTACGACTATGCGACGGCGCAGGAACAGGCGGCGAGCTTCTTTAAATCTGAAGAGATGTTGGCGCATGCGCGCAGCCAGCAGAAGAAACACTGGACCAAGCTTCTCAATGGCGAATTCGATGAGGATTTTGCCGCCGCAGCCAAGACCATTGGAGAGGTGCATTTCCGGATTGAACTGCCATTTGAACTCTATCTGGCCGGTTATGCGCGGGCGACATCCTTTATCCAAGCACTACTTGTGGAGCGGGCTGGCAAAGTGATTGGCCCGGTGGGCAAGTCGCAGCTGTCCAAACAGCTTTCTGCGCTGGACCGTGCCTTCACCTTGGATATGAACTTGGTGATTGATGCTTATTTCCATGCGCAACAGGCGGAGCAAGCACGGGCGTTTAAGTATCTGCAAGATGGTATGCAGCGGATGGCGCAGAAGGACCTGTCCCAGGAGATTCCGGGCCCAGACAGCAGCGATTTTCCGGCGCGTTATGATGACATGCGCAAAGGGTTCAATCAGTTGCAAAGCGACATGGGGGAAGTGATGCGCTCCATCAAGACGGCGACCGATGACCTTGATCTGACCGCAGCTGAAGTGAACTCGGGCGCTGATGATCTGGCCCGACGCACGGAAACGCAGGCGGCGACATTGGAGCAGACAACACAATCGGTGGAAGAGATTACCAAAAGCGTGCAGTCGTCCTCCAGCGCCACGCAGGAGACCGATGCGATGATGTCCCAAACCCATCAGAAGGCCAAAACCGGTCAGGAGGTGATGGCGGATACTGTGGCGAAAATGCAGGAGATTGCCGAGTCGTCGTCACAGATTTCCCAGATCACCGGTGTGATTGATGACATCGCCTTCCAGACCAATCTGTTGGCGCTGAATGCGGGTGTTGAGGCGGCGCGGGCCGGGGACGCGGGGCGTGGCTTTGCGGTTGTGGCTTCAGAAGTGCGTGGTTTGGCGCAACGGGCTGCGGAGTCGGCGGCGGAGATCAGCGAGTTGATCAAGGCGTCTTCTGACTTGGTTGAGAATGGCGTGGAGATGGTCGATCAGGCTGGACGCGTGTTGGGCGATATTGTCCAGAAAGTGGAGACTGTGGCGGGGCTGACGTCACAAGTGGCCAACTCCTCCAAAGAACAGTCTGATGGCTTGAGCCAGATTTCCAGCAGCCTGTCCCAGTTGGATAATGTGACCCAACAGAATGCCGCCATGGTGGAACAAACCGCCGCCGCCGTAGGTTCGATGCAGCGTGATACCATCTCGATGGCGCATCTGGTGAGCGAGTTTGAACTGGCAGAGCTAAATGCGCAGGCCGGTGCGGGCTCCGACTTAGAAGTGGAAGCGCCGGAGGATCAGGTCGCGGCGTAACGGTAGCTTTCAGAAACAAAAATGAAGGCCGGAGCGCGAAGACGTTTCGGCTTTTGTTTTTTGTGCTGCGACTTTTTCCCGCTTTGTGGAAACGGCTTGGGTTTGGTCAAGTGGCACCGGCCTACTTCGGCCTAGGGTGGCGGTGAACAGGTAGTGCAATAGGTGACTGATGGCTGCGATTTGGCGTTTATTTTCAGAAGGTTTTCGCATTTTCTTCCTTGCGGCAGGCGTGTTTGGCGCTGGTGCAGGGATTCTCTGGACCTTGTCACTGGCGGCCGGCGGGGCGGGCATGGATGCGCTGCCCATAGCGCCAAGCCAATGGCACGCGCATGAGATGATTTTCGGCTACGGCGCGGCGGCGATTGGCGGGTTTTTTCTGACCGCTGTACCCAACTGGACCGGCACCAAAGGCGCGCGTGTGGGCTATATCGCGGGCGTATTTGCGCTTTGGTTGATTGGTCGGATAGCGCTGTGGCCTTTGGGTGTGGTGCCCTCGATGGTGGCAATGGTGGCGGATTTGTTATTTATCCCGGTTTTGGCGTGGAAAATCCTCAGCCAACTGCTGAAGCGGCCCAAGCCGCAGAACATGGTGCTGCTCACGATGTTGGTAGCGCTGTGGGTGAGCAACCTGTTGATGCATTTGGAGTGGACGGGTTTGACCGATGACACTGCCCGGCAGGGATTGCTGGGTGGGCTGATGACTTTGGTTGGATTGATTGGCGTGCTGGGCGGTCGGGTGACACCCGCGTTTACGCGCAATGCGATGAAGCGGGTTGCGGTGCCAGAGGTGGACTGGCCGCATACGCCCGAGATGCTCAACAAGGCCGCGATAGCAACTTCGCTGGCGCTGCCTTGGGTGGCGATGAGCGGCGTGGATGTGCTTTTGGCCGTTGTCGCCTTGATCGCGGGCGCGGTGCAACTGGCGCGGCTTGCCAGGTGGAAAAGCTTCTGGACCGTAAGTCAGCCCATCCTTTGGTCGCTGCACATTGGCATGGCGTTTCTGGCGCTGGGGCTGATCCTGTGGGGGCTGGCCGGATTTGGCATCGGGCAGGAACTGGCCGCGATCCATATCCTAGGCATCGGTTGTGTGGGCGGCATGACACTGGCGGTGATGAGCCGCGCGGCTTTGGGCCACACCGGACGGGCGTTGATTGCGCCGGGGCCGGTGGCTTGGGCCTATGGCGTGATGGGCTGTGCCGCGTTGATGCGCTGGGTAGGGCAGAGCGTCCTGATGGCGGTCTATGACTTTACGTTGATGTTGTCCGGGGGGCTGTGGGTGGCGGCGATGGTGTTGTTCCTGATCGCGATTTACCCGATGGTGATTGCCCCCCGCGTCGACGGAAAAGGCGCCTAGGCCTTTTTGCTGTCATCCACGATGGTCATTTTTGCGAGGCCACTTTCCCCCAGCGGTATGGTGGCAAACGGCCCGCCAATGGTCATCTGCGCCAGATCGGTTGGATCGGCTGGCGGCGCGTCGGCAAGGATGGCCTCGGCAAACTGTTCCGCGTTGTCTTGTGGTTTGTAGCCGATGTGGCCTGCGCCGGTGTTGTGCACCGGGGCGCGGTCATTGTTAGAAATGCCGTAGACAATTGAAAAGCCAACGGTTTGCGCGGTGATCGCGGCGGTGACCATGCGGATCAGATCATCATAGCTAAGCCATGTGGAGAGCGAGCGCGGGGCCACAACCTGTGCGCAGGAAAAGATGCGCATGTGCACGCTTTCCACACCGCGTTTGTCCCAATACATGCGGCCCAGATCTTCGGCAAAGCACTTGGCGAGGCCGTAGAACGTGTCGGGGCGGTGCGGGGCGTCGATGCCGATGTTGTCGGCGATCTTGTGCATGCCCACGGCGTGAACAGAGCTGGCGTAAACCACCCGTTTCACACCATTGCGGTGGGCGGCTTCCCAGACGTTATGTGCGCCAATGATGTTGGGGCCGAGGATTTCTTCAAACGGAGCTTCATCGCCAATGGCGCCAAAATGCACCACCATGTCGGCGTCTTTCAGAACCTCGATCATGGCATCCAGATCGGCCAGATCAGCCTGCACATAGCTTTCGCCCGCATAAAGCGTGCCAATGTCCTCAGCGATGTCGGTGGAGACCAATTCATCTGCCAGTTTGGTCAGCGGCTCACGCAGGTAAGAGCCAAGGCGGCCAGCGGCGCCGGTGAGGACAAGTTTCTTCATGGTCAGGGAGCTTTCACGTCTTCTAGTAAGGTGTCTGCGGCGCGGGCCAGAAGACCGGCGTCCGAGCCACAGGCGACAAAGGTGAACCCCGCGCCCAGAAGGCGGCGGGCAAAGGCCACGTCACGCATCAGGGTGCCAACGGGAATTTTCTTGGAAATCAGGCGCATGGCGGCGGGCAGGATTTTGGCCCAGACCTCGTCATGCATGGCTTGGCCAAGGTAGCCCATATCTGCGGCGATGTCGGCGGGGCCAAAGAAGACGCCATCGACGCCCTCTGTGGTGGCAATGTCCTCGACATTCTCTAGCGCTTGCAGGGACTCGACTTGCACCAGCACGGCGGTCTCATCGTCCACAGTAGATGTATAGTCCTTGTCGCGGCCAAAGCCTGTTGCCCGGGTGGTGCCGCCATAGCCGCGAATGCCTTTAGGAGGGTAGCGCGTTGCGGCAACAGCAGCGGCGGCTTCCTTGGCGTTTTGCACCATCGGGAACAGCAGCCCGGGCGTGCCCATGTCCATCAGGCGTTTGATCTTTGCGGGATCTGTCCAGTCCGGGCGCACAATCGCGGTGCTGTCATAGCCTTTGATGACCTGCAGTTGTGCCAGCACATCGGCGAGCTCACCCGCGCCATGCTCCATGTCCAGCAGCAGCCAATCGTAACCGGCGCCTGCGACCACGTCGGTGGTCAAGGGGTCGCCAAGCGAGACCCAGAGGCCAATTTGCGGTTTGCCTTCACGGATTGCGGTCAGGAACGGGTTGGATTGCACCATCAGATCACGGCCTTCTCAACTATAGGGTCATTGTTGAGGACACGTTCAAACGTAAACGGCGCCATGTCTAGGGTGCGGAATTCCCCGTAGGTCAGCAATTCTGCCACGGCGCGGCCCATGGCGGGGCTTTGTTGCAGCCCGTGGCCGGAGAAACCGTTCTGGAAGATGAAGTTGGTGATCTCGGGGTGGGCACCCAAAATCGCGTTTTGATCCAGAGTGTTATAGGCGTAATGGCCCGCCCATTCCGTGACCACTTTGATGGCTTCAAACTGTGGAATACGCGTGGCGATGATTGGCCAGACGTGATCTTGCCAGCGGTTGTGATCCATGTGGAAATCGTCAAGAGCCACGGCCGGGTCCGGATCAGGCGCGGCACCCGCGAGGTAGGTGGTGGGGCCATCCTGGCGGACATGCACGCCGGAGGGGTCAATCGTCAGCGGCAGGTCCATTGGCAGTGGCTGTTCAGCCGAGAAAATCCAGGTGAAGCGCTTGCGCGGTTCCACCGGCATCTGGATGCCTGCCATTTCCGAAGTGCGCGCGGCGCGCGGACCGGAGGCGTTCACCACCTGGCCGCAATGGACCACATCGCCGGAAGCCAGGGTGACCGAGGTGACTTTGCCGCCGTCGCGCGCCATGGCAACCACTTCGCCCTGCACATATTCCACACCACGTTCGCGGGCGGAGCGGCGGAACCAGTCAAACACCACGCCGCCGTCCCAATAGCCTTCGTCTTTGGTGTTGATCGAGCCCAGAAGGATGTCGTCCACGTTGTAGAACGGATAACGCGCGGCGATGTCCTCGGCGGTCAGAAGTTCGGTTTCGGCCCCGGCGGCACGTTGCACCTTTTGGTTGTCGCGCAGGGTTTGGGCAAAGCCCTCGTTGTCCGCCAGATAGAGGTAGCCGTAATTCTGGATGTCGACATTGGGCACGCGGTGGTCATCACCCATGCGTGCGCGCAGGTTTTTCACAAAGTCGGCGGCGAACTGGGAAATCTGCACGTTCAGAGTGTGGGAAAACTGCTGTCGGATGCAGGAGTTGGTGTGTGCGGTGGAGCTGAACTGGTAGGTCGGGTCCTTCTCAACCACCAGAACCGATCCGGTGAAATCCGGGTTGTCGGATAAAAACCACGCGGTGGAGGATCCCATGATCGCCCCACCGATGATTACCACATCATAAGTTGTTTTGCTTGGCTTGGTGGCCATTGCGCCTGCTGCCATCAGACAATCTCCCCCCGTTTGGCCCGCGAAAGGGCCTCGGCAATGTCCTCTGCCGATATGTTGTAATGCTCTGCGGCGTGCTCCGGAGTTATGTAGCCAAGCGCAAGATCGCGTTTGACGCGCGCCGGATCACGACGGCTTGGGTTACCGTAGCCCGCGCCGCCGGGGAAGCCCATTTGCACCACTGTGCCGTGGGGGATGAATTGTTTGCCTTTGCCGCGCACCGCAGCGCCATCGGAGCGGGCCAGACGGGTCGCGCCACCGGCACCGCCCTCGCGCCGGCCTTGGGCCGGGTGATCGACACGGTCCAGCATCAGGGAGATGTCAAACTCGTGGCCTTCGCGTGCGCCGACGTCCATGTACTGCCCCAAACCCCCGCGGAACTCGCCTGCACCGCCACTGTCCGGGCGCAGCTCTTTGCGCCAGATCAGCACGGGGCCAACCTGTTCGGTGGCTTCTACTGGCATGGTCATCACGCCAGAGGGGAAGGCGGTGGCGTTCATGCCGTCCAAGGTGGGGCGTGCGCCTGAGCCACCGGAGTTGAACGTCAGCACCTCGGCGCGCACCGCGTCTGCTGGCGCGTCGCCGTCCATGCGGGGGCGCAGGGAAACCTGGAAGTTACACAAACACCCGGCGCCCTCTGCGGGCACGGTGTTGGGCAGAAGTTTGTCGAGCGCGTTGTAGACCGTGTCAGGTACCATATGGCCAATCACATGGCGCAGAGCGACAGGGGCCGGGAACTTGGCGTTTACAATGCTGTTGTCCGGTGCGGTGATCTCAAATGGGGCTAACGAGGCAGCGTTGTTGGGGATCTCCGGCGCGATGGCGCATTTTAGCGCGTAGCAGGCGTAGGCCTTGGTGTAGACCAGCGGCACGTTGATGCCTTTTTTGTCCAAACCGGATGTGCCAGCCCAATCGCTCAGAATACGGTCTTTCTCGATGGTCAGCGCGACATGCAGGTCGATGGGCGTGTCATAGCCATCGATGCGCAAATGGCCGCTCGCGCTGCCCGGTGTGAGCGCGTTGATACGCGCCAAGGTGGCTTCGCGGGAATTGGTCAGGATGAAATCGGAGATGCCGGTCAGATCGGCCAGTCCAAATTCTTCGACCATGTCGATCAGGCGGCGGTGGCCAATCTCGTTACAGTTTGCCAGCGCGTAGATGTCCCCGACCAGTTGGTCGGGCTCCCGCACGTTGCCCCGGATCAGCGCCAGCAGGGTTTGATCCACCGTGCCGCGATCCGCAAACTTCATGATCGGCAGATAGAGCCCCTCTTCGTGCACGTCATTGGCATCCGCGCCAAAACCGCGCCCGCCGATGTCGGTGACATGGGCCGTGCAAGCAAAGAAGCCGATCAGCGCGCCCTTGTGGAAGGACGGTGTGACCACGGTGATGTCATGTTTGTGGCCGGTGCCTTCCCACGGGTCGTTGGTGAGGTAGACGTCGCCCTCAAACATGTTGTCGCGTCCGATGCGGCGGATGAAATGGCCCACGGCGTCGGCCATGGCGTTCACATGGCCCGGCGTGCCGGTCACCGCTTGGGCGAGCATGTCTCCGGCCTCGTTGTAGACGCCTGCCGACAGGTCGCCTGCTTCACGCACGGAGGTGGAAAAGGCTGTGCGGACAAGCGCTTGCGCCTGTTCTTCGACCACGGAGATCATGCGGTTCCACATGACCTGATAGGCAACTTTGTTGTGCTCGGTCATTGGGTGATCTCCTTTGTGCGCACGTCCAGCGTGCCGTCGGCGTGGGTCAGCACCTCGCGGCTGGCGGGCACAACCACGGTGGTTTCGTCTTCGGTCACCAAAGCAGGGCCTTGGGCGATATTGCCGGTTGGCAGGTCAGTGCGGGCGATCACGGCAGCGTCCACGGTTTGGGCCAAAGCCGGATCAAACAGCGGGCGTGTTGTGATTGGGGCGAGGGGCGTTAGCGTGCCTGTGTCTGCAAGAGGTGTGGTGGCCTCCTGTGCGGTGTAGGTGTTCACGCTCCAGACGGTGATTTCCACTTCCATGCCGTCCACCGCGCGGCCAAAGAGCGCTTTGTAGTCGCTTTCAAACAAGCGCAGGAAGGTGGCTGCATCGGGGTTTGCGGCTTGTTCTGCGGTGAGGGCGATGGGGATTTCCCATCCCTGTCCGGCGTAGCGCATACAGATTTTGTGGTCGCGTAGGATGTCTGCAATGGCATCGCAGGAGCGCACAAAGCGCGTGGCCTCGTCGGACATGTCGTCAAACAGGGCTTTGACTTTGGTTGCGTCAAAGTCGCTAAGCCGCATGAAGACAGAACGATTGGCCTCAAAGCTAAACGGTGCGCGCAGGAAGCCGATGGCGGAGCCGACGCCCGCGCCTTGGGGCACCAAGCAACGGGAGACGCCGAGTTTTTCGCACAGCCGGGCGGCATGCAGCGGGGCCGCGCCGCCAAAGGCAATCATGGTGTACTCAGACAGGTCCTCGCCGTTTTCCACGGCGTGCACGCGGGCGGCGTTGGCCATGTTTTCATCCACCACTTCGGCGAGGCCAAAGGCCGCCTCGGTGGCGTCCATGTCGAGCGTTTGGCCAATCACGGTGTCCAGCGCCTTGGCCGAATTGTGGGGGTGCAGGGGGATGGATCCGCCCGCGAAGTTGTTGGGGTCCAGCTTGCCCAGGATCAGGTCGGCGTCTGTCACGGCGGGGGTATCACCGCCTCGGCCATAGCAGGCCGGGCCGGGCTCAGATCCGGCGCTTTCCGGGCCAACGCGGATTTGGTTCATCGCGTCCACATGCGCGAGCGAGCCGCCGCCAGCGCCAATTTCCACCATGTCGATCACCGGGATCGAGATCGGCATGCCAGAGCCTTTTTTGAACCGATAGGTGCGGGCGACCTCAAACACACGCGCGGTCTTGGGTGTCTGGTCTTTGATGAGGCAGATTTTGGCGGTGGTGCCGCCCATGTCAAAGCTGAGCACTTTGGAAAGCCCGTGTTTGGCCGCAATGTCGGCGGCAAAAATGGCCCCGCCCGCCGGGCCGCTTTCGACCAAACGCACCGGGAAATCTGCAGCGCTTTCCAAGGACATGATGCCGCCGCCGGAGTGCATCAGAAACACCGGGCAAGCCGCGCCTTCGTCGGCCAGCCGGTCTTTCAGGCGGCCAAGATAAGACTTCATCAGCGGCTTGATATAGGCGTTGGCGATGGTGGTGTTGAACCGCTCGTACTCGCGCATTTGCGGGGAGACTTCGCAGGAAAGCGAGACCATCACGTCGGGCAGTTTTTCTGCGAGCACCTCGGCAATCAGGCGTTCGTGGGCGTCGTTCACATAAGAGTGCAGCAGGCCGACAGCGATGCTTTCGTAGTTGGCCTCTGCCAGTTCGTCGGCCAGCGCCTCGATGTCGGCGCGGTCCAGCGGGATAAGCGCAGTGCCGGTGGCGTCTATACGTTCGCGAACAACATAGCGGCGGTTGCGCGGCAACAGCGGCTCTGGAAGTGTGAGGTTTAGATCGTACTGTTCAAACCGGCTTTCGGTGCGCATTTCGATCACATCTCGGAAGCCTTCGGTGGTGATCAGCGCGGTTTTAGCGCCGCGCCGCTCGATCAGCGCGTTGGTCGCCAGCGTGGTGCCGTGGATGATTTGATCGATGGCGGCGGGGGAGACACCGGCTTTGGCGCAGACCTGATGCATGCCGTCGACAATTGCATTCTCTGGCGCGGCGTAGGTGGTCAACACTTTGGTGGAAAAGCGCTTTTGGTCGATTTCCAGCACCACATCGGTGAAGGTTCCGCCAATGTCGACGCCCAAACGGGTCCTGTGTGATGGCATCTGATCGCGCCTCCTTCTGTCTTGTGCAGGAGGGTAGATCGCACGGATCATGAAATCCAATTATTAGATTTCATGAATTGAATTCAGAAAATTTATCCTGCGGCGTGAGCCTGTGCCACTTGCTGCGCCAATTCCGCTGCAGCCCCCACAAAACTGGGGCAGGTGTCGGCGTCATAGCGGGCGTAGAAGTGCAGCGCGTCGGGCACCCAGAGGTAGCGCAGCGTGTCCAATGTGCCATTGGCGAGGTCATCGCGCACCATGGCTTCGGGCAGGCAGGCCACGCCCAAACCGTCGCGGGTCATTTGGTGACAAGCGGCGAGATTGGAGGAGGAGACATGCCGGACTGAGACATCGGAGAAGGCGGCGAAGTGATCCTGCATCTGGTTGTAAGGAATCGTGCCGCGGGCGTGGGTCAAAATGGGATGCTGTGCCAGTTCGGGCAGGCTGAGCACCTTATCGGACAGGCCAAGCTTGGGGCTGCCGACACATAACATCGGCAGAGGGCCTAGATCGGCGTTGCCGCTGATTTGACGCTCAAACGGGGCGCTTTGCAAGGCAAGGTCAATGCGCCGCTCCATCAGGGCGCGGGACAGGTTCACCGACAGGTCCACGGTCAGATCCATGTCGATGTTGGGGAAACGTTCTTTGAGCTCGGTGAAGAACTCGCCGAGCCAGGTGTGCACGATCATCTCGGTCACCCCAATGCGCAGCGTGCCGTCAAATAGGCTGTCATCCGCCGCCGTGAGCAGGAACCGGTCCATAGACAGAAGTACGTTGCGCGCCTCCAGCAGGAGTTTTTCGCCCATGGGGGTCAGCCGTACCGAGCCCGCATCGCGGGTCATCAGCGAATGGCCAATTTGCGTTTCCAAGCCTGCGATGCGGGTGGAGATGTTGGGCTGTGTGGTGTTCAGCCGGTCCGCCGCGCGGCGGAAGCTTTGCAGGTCGGCAACCGCCACAAAGGCTTGAAGCTGTTTCAGGCTGATCTGGGCCATGGGGCGCTCTTGGTCTACGAAACTCGCGGCACAGTAGGGCAGGTTGCGTGGCTTGGAAAGATGGGCTTGTCGGCACTGCCAAGGCGTTGGCTTGCTCCGCGGGAAAAACTGTGCATGTTAGCGGAAATATCTCCTTTGGTGCAGCTTCTGATACGCATGTGGTCGGGTGCCGAAGGGCGGGAGAACATGCGTATTTGGGGGGGAGTATGAGTATGGACATCAATCCAGACAGGTTTCTGCGGGAGTTGTTTGCCAAGGCAGTTTCGGTGGCCGATCCCATGGCGGCTTTGCCGGAGGTCTTGGGCAAAAAGCCAGCGGGACGGTTGATCGTCGTGGGGGCAGGCAAGGCCAGTGCGCGCATGGCAGAAGCGTTGGAAAGTGCCTGGGGGCCGTGCGAGGGGCTGGTCATCACGCGTTACGGCTATGAGCGGCCTTGTGCGGGCATAACCATCAAGTCGGCGGCGCACCCGGTGCCGGATGCGGCGGGTGAAGCGGCGACGCTGGAAATGTTAGAGCTGATGCGTGGGCTGGCTGCGGATGACACGGTGGTGTGTTTGATTTCTGGGGGGGCGTCTTCATTGCTGACCGCACCTGTGCCGGGCGTGACGCTGGACGAGTTGAAGCAGGTGAATGCGGATCTGTTGGCGTCTGGTGCGCCGATTTCGGCGATGAACGCGCTGCGCAAACATTTGTGTCAGGCCAAAGGCGGACAGCTTGCAGCGGCGGCCTATCCGGCCAAGGTCGTGAGTTACTTGATTTCGGACGTACCGGGCGATGATCCGGGTATGATTGGCTCTGGTCCCACGGTGGCAGAACCGGAAAGCCTGGACAGTGCTCTGGCGGCCTTGGCACCGTTTGGCGTGACCTTGCCGGCGCATGTTGAGGCGGCGGCGCGGGCGCATGCCGGAGTGGTGATGCCGGGTGACGAATGCCTGTCGACCACGGAAAACATCTTGTTTGCCTCGCCGTTGCAATCGTTGCAGGCGGCGCAGGAGGTGGCGGAAGCGGCCGGGCTACGGGTTGAAATTCTTGGCGATGCACTGGAAGGCGAGGCGCGGGATGTGGCGCAAGCGCAGGCTGACTTGGCCAAGCAAAAAGTAGGGCGCGGACCTCGGCTGCTTCTGTCTGGTGGCGAGCTGACCGTGACGCGGCGCGGGGACGGCGTTGGCGGGCCAAATGCCGAGTTTGCGCTGGCCTTGGCGCTGGCGCTGGACGGCGCAGAAGCTATCCATGCGATTGCCTGTGACACCGATGGTGTTGATGGCGCGGCAGAGGTGGCCGGTGCGGTGATTGGGGCGAACACGCTGGCGACCGCTGAAGCGAAGAGTGTGGACGCAGCTTTGGCATTGGCAGAAAATGACGCCCATAGTTTCTTTGAAAAGATCGATGCGCAGGTGGTGCCGGGGCCGACGCTCACAAATGTGAATGATTTCCGCGCCGTCCTGATCACCAAGTAATTGCAGCCTGCGGTGAAAGCCGCGTAAAGGTGGTTCACAAATTAACTTGTGGGAGCAAGAGAATGAAAAAGGCGATTATCACCGGCCATTCCAAGGGACTTGGCGCAGGCATGGTGTCCTGCCTGATCGCGGCGGGTTATGAAGTTTTGGGTCTGTCGCGTTCCGGTATCGGCTCTGAGATGGCGGGCTTGAGTGAAGTGGCGCTTGATCTGGGCGACACGGCGGCGGTGAGCGCCTTCGCCACCGGTGCGAAATTTGCCGGTTTCCTCGAAGGAGCAAGCGAAGCGGTGTTGATCAACAGCGCTGGCATTGTGGAGCCTATCGCGCCGATTGGCCGTCAGGATGCGGGCAAAATTGCACAGTCCATGGCAGTGAATGTCACAGCGGCGCTGATCCTGAGCGATGCCTTTGTGGCGGCGACAGAAGGCGCAGACCGTCGGGTGGCGCATATCTCCAGCGGGGCCGGGCGCAATGCCTACACCGGTTGGAGTGTGTACTGCGCAACCAAAGCAGCCATGGACATGCACGCCCGCGCGATGGTGGAAGACGCGGTGGCCGGTCTGAAGGCCGAGAGTATCGCGCCTGGCGTGATTGACACCGGTATGCAGGCGACCATTCGTTCCGCGCCGGAAGAGGACTTTGCTTTGCTGGATCAGTTCAAATCGATGAAAGCCGAAGGTGGTTTGGCCAAAGCCGAGGACACGGCGGCGAAAATTTGTGCCCACATTCTGAGCGATCGGTTTGGCACCGAGACAATCACGGACGTGCGCACTTTCTAAAACAAAAAAGGCCATCGCAAATGGTGCGAGGGCCGTTTTCATTAGGCGTCGTGATAGGTGTCCGGGGCAGGGCCACAGCGGACGCCTTCCTCCAAGGTCGCCATTGCGGCCATGTCCTCTGCGGGCAGTTCCGTTTGCAGAATTGCGAGGTTCTCGGCCAGCTGCGCTTCGGTTTCTGCCCGTGGAATCACGGAAATCCCGAGTTGAAGCTCCCATCGTAAGATCACCTGAACAGGTGAGAGGCTCGTGCGTTTGGCGATGTCCAACACCACCGGGGCGTCAAAAGACGCGCCGTTGCCCAGCGGGGTCCAGCCTTGGGTGACAATGCCGCGCTTGGTGTTCTCCGCCCGCATCGCAACCTGTTGCATACGCGGATTGACTTCGATCTGGTTCAGTACCGGCGTCACCCCAGTTTCCCCTATGATGCGGTCTAGATGGTCGGGCGCAAAGTTGGAGGTGCCGATGGAGCGGACCTGACCGTCTTTCTGAGCGTCGATGAAGGCGCGCCAGGTGTCGACATAGGTGCCAAAGTCAGGGCAGGGCCAGTGGATCAGGCAGAGATTCAAATACTCGAGGCCCATCCGCTTTAGGCTGCCTTCGATGGCGCGGCGGGTTTTGTCGTAGCCTTGCTCGCTGTTCCAGACTTTTGAGGTGAGGAATACGCCCTCGCGGTCCACCTCCGCGGCGCGGAAGCCCTCGCCGACGGCGGCTTCGTTTTCGTAGATGAAGGCGGCGTCGATCAGTTTGTAGCCTTGGGTAAGTGCGCTGCGCACCAATTTGACGGTTTCGTCTTGGGAGATTTGCCACATGCCAAAGCCAAAGGCCGGAATGGCATGTCCGTCATGAAAGGGGATCATTGGGGTCATCAGAACACCATTTGCAGAAAAAGAAGCCCCCCAAAGACAGCGCTTTGGGGGGAGTTGGGGATAATTGGACAGTGATTTACTTGAGGTAGTCCAGCCACGGGCTTTGTTCGGCGATCATGTGATCGACCAGCGCGTCCATACCTTGGGATTTTGTCACAACAGGATCGACCAACAGCGCCTGCACCACCAGATCGCGGCTGCCTTGCAGGATTGCCTCAGCCGTCATGTCGTGTACGCCAATCTGGTTGGACAGCAGGCCACGCACACCCGCAGGGACATCCACTGCGATGCCGTGCAGGCCATCAGTGTCAATGTTGGCAGGCACCTCAACCGCGATCCAGTCCGGCAAGTTGGCGATGAAACCTTTGTTCGGAATGTTGACCGCGTACTCTTCATATGTTGGCGCGCCGAGCAGGGCTTCCATGATTGGTACCACGCGCTCTTTCAGCACAGGTTCGATCACCGGATCCACCTTGCCGAGGAAGTTGCGGTAGTAGGTGTAGAAATCCAGAATGCCCTGATGGTCGGAACAGTCATGCGCCCATTGGATGTACTCGCCAAAGTGGCTGTCATAGGTGATTGGCAGCGCACCGAATTTCTCCAGCACTTCAGCAAACAGCCAACGGTCAGACCACGGGCGGATGGTTTCAATGGAACTCAGGTCCACATCCATCCAGCCTTCGGTCTCAATCGAGGTGCCGTGTTTGCGACTGGCTTGCAGGATTTCGGAGTAGCCCGGCTTGTTGCCAAAATAGGCTTCGGCCTTGGCTTTGACATCCGGATACGCGTCAGAGCCGTCTTTGGTGTAGGTGCAGTCGGTCATCACCGAGAAGTGGTTTAACCCGCCCGCACGGTAGAAGATTTCGTCGCGTTCCACACCCAGCAGCGGCGCGAGGTGACGCTCGAGGCTGGCGATCTCGTGGCACATGCCAACAAATTCCAGATCGGGGAATTTGCGGTGCACGGTGGTACAGATGCGCGACATCGGGTTGGAGTAGTTGAACACGGTCGCGTCCGGGCAGACGTCCATGACCTGCTGACAGATGTCCAGAATGGGCGGGATGATACGCAAGCTGTGGAACAACCCACCGGGGCCGCCATTTTCGCCGTAGACCTGCTGAATGCCGTATTGCTGCGGGATTTTCCAATCCATGTCCCAGAGGGCAAAGCGGTCGCCCACTTCGATGGAGATCACCACAAAACGCGCGCCTTGCAACGCGGCTTTTAGATCGGTGGTGGCTGAAATGGATTGCTTGAGGCTGTTGGCGCCGATGTAGTCCTGCGCCACTTTCAGCGTGCGGTTGGCCGCCTCAAGATTGATGTCATGCAGCACGATCTCTGCATCGGTGAGATGCGCGCTTTGAAAGACGTCACCGAGCATACCGGTGCCGAACTGGAGGCTGCCCGCCCCCACAAGAACGATCTTAGTCATTGTGTTTGTCCTGTATTGCGCCCCTCTGGCGCGGTTGCAGATTTCAGTTCCGAATGGCGCGGTCTGCGCCGTCAAAGCGATGGGCGTGCTCGGATTGTGGCTTTAACCCAATCTCTGTGCCCAAGGCTGTGAATTGCTTGCCCGGCTGGCGCACCACAAGGGGCTCGCTCACGCCGATGTCGACAAAAAGATAGTGATCCGCGCCAAGGTTTTCGGCATGTACCGCGGAGCCGGTCCAAATGGCCTCATCCAAAGCGCAGATATCAATGTGTTCCGCCCTTATACCATAGGTCGCGCAGTCGTAGGGCTTTGCGTTTTCACCGGTGAGGAAGTTCATTTTCGGCGCGCCAATGAAACCGGCGACAAAGACGGAGTTGGGCGTATCATAAAGTTCGGCAGGGGTGCCGACCTGTTCGACCAACCCGTCACGCAGCACACAGATGCGGTCCGCCAGTGTCATCGCCTCAACCTGATCGTGGGTTACGTAGATCATGGTCACGTCGTTCATGTCGTGATGCAGCTTGGCGATTTCCAGCCGGGTCTGCACCCGTAGGGCGGCGTCCAAATTGGAGAGTGGTTCGTCAAACAGGAACACACGTGGGTCGCGCACAATGGCACGTCCGATGGCGACACGCTGGCGTTGACCGCCGGAGAGTTCTTTGGGTTTGCGCTCCAGCAGGTGGTCGATTTGCAGCATTTTGGCCGCTTCAATCACCCGCGCTTCGCGCTCTTCTTTGGTGGACCCGGCGAGTTTCAGGCCAAAGGCCATGTTCTCCATCACGTTCATATGCGGGTAGAGCGCATAAGACTGGAACACCATGGCGATGCCACGTTTGGAGGGGATGGTGTCATTCACCCTCACCCCGTCAAACATCAGGTCGCCATCACTGATTTCTTCCAGCCCCGAGATCAGCCGCAGCAACGTGGACTTACCGCATCCTGAAGGGCCGACAAAGACCATAAATTCGCCTTTGCGCACCTCGAGGTCGACGCCTTTGATGACCGCCAGACCGCCAAAGGATTTGCGCAGGTTTTTGAGTTCTATTTCAGCCATAGTGGGCTCCGTTATCCTTTGACGCCGCCAGCGGTCAGGCCGGCCACAATTTTACGTTGGAAGATCAAGACAAGCGCGATGAGTGGCACGGTCACAATCACCGAGGCCGCCATGAGCACGCCCCAGGGGATTTCAAATTCACTGGCGCCGGACAGGAGCGCGATTGCGACTGGCACGGTGCGCTGGCTTTCTGATGCGGTGAAGGTCAGCGCAAAGAGAAACTCGTTCCAAGCACCGATGAAAGCCAAGAGGCCAGTGGTGACAAGCGCGGGCCACATCAGAGGCAGGAAGACCTGCGTGATGATCACCCAAGGCGTGGCGCCGTCGATGATCGCCGCCTCTTCGATTTCCACTGGAAGGTCTCGCATGAAGGTGGTCAGCACCCAGACGGTGAAGGGCAGGGTGAAGATGGTGTAGGACAGGATCATCGCCCAAGGTGTGTTGTAAATGCCAAGCGCGCGGATCAGTTCAAACAGACCGGCCAGTACCGCGATTTGCGGAAACATGGACACCGCCAGAATGCACATCAGCAAGAGGCCCCGACCTTTGAAGCGTACACGAGCAAGCGCATAGGAGGCCGTGACTGCAAGGAACATGGCAAAGCCAACGGTGCTGCCCGCGATTAAGACAGAGTTCCAGACCGAGCGCATGAAATTCGGGCTGGAGAGCACGTTAATGTAGTTGGAGAAGTCGAGCTTCGTGATGAAATAGTCGACTTCAAACAGGGCGGTTCCGGTTTTGAAGCTGGTGATCACCGCATAGTAGAACGGGAAGACCGAGACGCCGACAATGACGAACACCAGCGCATAAAACAGAGTGGCATTGAGAAACTTGCTCATTTGCTGTGCTCCCCGGAGAGGTCGACTTTGCCGAGCCAGATATAGGCAGAGACAAAGATCGCAATCAGCGCGAACAACAGCGTGGACTGGGCCGAACCATATGCGAACTTGTCGAAGTCGATGAGATTTTCTCGCGCAATCACGGACATGGTTTTGGTGGCTTTAGAATTTGGCGTCAGGACGTAGATCAGGTCAAAGATGCGCAGCGCGTCCAACATGCGGAATATGACCGCGACCATCAGGGCAGGGCGGATGAGGGGCAGGGTCACTTTGAAAAACACGCGGATCGGGTGGATGCCGTCCACTTTGGCGGCTTCGTAGACGTCTTTGGGGATCATTTGCAGGCCTGCCAAACAGAGCAGCGCCATAAAGGGCGTGGTTTTCCAGACGTCCACGGCGAGTACGGCCAACATGGCGGTTTCGATATTGGCGGTCCAGGCGATCTTGGTTTCGATCAGACCGAGGTTCAGCAGGATGTCGTTGATGATGCCAAACTGGTCATTCAGCATCCATCCCCACATACGCGCAGAGACGATGGTTGGGATCGCCCAAGGGATCAGCACGGCGGCACGGACCCAGCCGCGGCCTTTGAAATTCTGGTGCAGCACCAAGGCCACGATCAGACCCAACACGGTTTCCAATGCCACGGAGACCACCGAAAAGCGGACGGTGTTCCAGACCGCGTTCCACCACGCCGGATCGGCCAGCGTCCCGCGCCAGATCACCCGGCCAGAGGACAGCTTGCGGTAGCTTAGGTAGTTGTCAAAGCCGATCCATTTGCCGTCATAAAGCGAGGTCAGTGTGGTGTTGGTGGAGGAAAAATAAATGGTGCGCAGCAGCGGCCAGGCGGCTACGCAAAACAGCGCGATCAGCATGGGGGCCAGAAACCACATGGCGGCGCAGCGACGTTGCGCACTCAGACTGTGGCGGGACGACATGCTTGTTGGTGGCGAAGAGGGCATCGCAGGTGTCCGGTGCGTGAGAGGGATCAAGAGAGGTGTAGGTTGGGCAAGCTCGCGCCTGCCCAACCCGGGAGGAAGCTTACCAGTCGGAGCCTTTGAGGTCGGTCAGGTCAAGCTCAAGCACTTCGAGGTTTTCTGCGGCGGTGCCGTCACCGGACAGGGTGTTGTGCACCGCAGACCAGAATTTGTTGGACACCTCGTTGTAATTGCCCTTGGTCGGCGCAGATGGGCGCGGCACGGCCTGCAGGAAGACGTCTTTCCACTGCGGAATGATCGGCACTTCGCGCGCAATGTCGGCGTCTTCATAGAGCGACACGACGGTTGGCAGGTTGCCGGAGTTCAGAGCGCGTAGTTTTTGCGCCTCGGGGCTGGCAAGATACATGGCCAGAGACAGCGCTGCGTCCTGGTTCTCAGAATACTTTGACAGGGCAATGTTCCAGCCGCCCAGAGTGGCCGCAGAGGTGTCATGCCCGCCGCCGGTCGGCAGGGTGGTCACACCAAACTTTCCTTTGACAGCACTGTCATCCCCGCTGCCGAGGCGATAGGCATAAGGCCAGTTGCGCATGAACACGGCGTTGCCGGTCTGCCAAACACCACGGGCTTCTTCTTCCTGGTAGGCCAGCACGCCGTCAGGCGAAATTGTGCCCGGCCATTGCGAGACAAGCTCAAGCGCTTTCACGGCGTTTGCATTGTTGATCGAGATGTCGCCATTTGGCTCCACAATCTGGCCGCCGCCGAAGGATTTCACCCACTCCAAAGCGTTACAGGTCAGGCCTTCGTATGCATTGCCCTGCCAGACAAATCCCCAAAGATCGTCATTGCCTTCGGCGCGCTCCGCATCCTGCACCATCTGCGCGGTCTTGGTCAGCTCTTCCCATGTGGTCGGGACGGATGCGCCATGCTTTTCCAGCAGGTCGGTGCGGTAATAAAGCGCTGGCGCGTCGGTGTAGATTGGCAGTGCCACCAGCTTGTCGCCCACAGTTTGGCTTTCCACGATGGACGGGAAGTGGCTTTTCATCAACTCGCCGGCAGGCTCAGACAGGTCAACAAATTGGTCGGCCAGTTGCGGTGCCCAAATCACGTCGGTCTGATACAGATCGATGTCCGCATTGCCTGCGGCAAGCCACAAACGGTATTGACCAAATTGGTCCGTGGTGGATGACGGCATCGGTACCAGAGTTGCTGTGTGGCCGGTGGCCTTTTCCCAAGGGGCGACGATCAGCTTGAAGTTTTCGACGGCGTTGCCGGTGATGCCGGACGCGAGGGTTACTTCGTCCGCGGTTGCGGTCTGGGCCATGGCGCCGAGGGCAAGCGCCGCACAGATGTGGCGGGCGTGGTGCATGGGTTTTGTCAATTTTCTTCCTCCTGTTGGGAGCGGGTCTCCTTCCCGCCCGTAACGTTTCGGAATCAGTTATTGAGTATTCCGAAACGTTTCGGATTTATGTTTGCTGGATGGCGCGGCTGTCAAGGGGCTTTCATCTGGAGGTGGCGTGTAAGGGCGCGTGAGGTGGCGGCTACGCGCCGTTAAACCCGTTGTTTATTGGGGAGCAGGGCCAGTCGAGGCACGCTCAATAAACTCGACCTCAGCCACATGCTGGTGAGGGCGTGCGGTGGGATTTTGAATGGTGTTGCAGAGAATTTCGGCCAAATGGGACCAACTGTTTGCGAAGGGAGACCGACTCACTGTGAGAGCCGGGTAAAAGGCTGAGCCGCGAATGTTGTGGAGGACGTCATCATGGGAGACCACCGAGACATCTTCGGGTATGCGGTATTCCATCGCGCCAAGCGCCGTGTAGGCGCCCTTCGCCAACAGAATGTTGCCGCAGATCAGTGCGGTGGGGCGGTGCACTTTGTCCTCAAACAGGCGCGCGGTGGCGATCATCCCGTTGCCCTCGGTCATCTGCTCCGACACCAGCAGAGCAGGATCAAACGACACGCCGGCTTCCTTTAGGGCCTTTTGGTATCCTTGAAGCCGATATTCGGAATAGGCGTAGCCACGTGGGCCATTAAGCAGCGCGATGCGGGTGTGTCCTAAGGAAAGTAGGTTTTTGGCGTGGGTGTAGGCCACCTGATAGTTGTCGATGTCATAGTAGTTGTGATCTGCAGCCGGATCTGAGCGGCCGTGGACCACAAATGGTACACCCATTTCCGTCATTAGGGCCACACGCGGATCGTCACGCCGTGTATCGATCAGTACAAAACCGTCAAAGCTGCCGCTGGTGGCTGCACTTTGATAAACCGGCATCGGGTCGGTGCCGGGCGGCATGATATTGAGCAGAAATTGCATGCCGCGCTTATGGAACTCATCGGATAGGCCGGAAATGGTTTCCAGGACACTCATGTCTGCGGGCCCGGACAAGGCGCCGGGGCGAATCAAGATCACCATGCCGGATTTGCCCGTCACCAGAGACCGCGCCGAGCGGTTCACTGCATAGCCTAATTCCTTGGCGGCCTCCCGCACGCGTTCTTTGGTTTTCTGGCTCACGTCGGCATGATCATTGATCGCCCGGCTGACTTGCGTCACCGAGAGGCCGAGGTGTTTGGAAAGGTCTTTGAGCGTTGCCATGGCGCCAAGCCATGGCACAGGATTGCAGAAAATGAAACGGTGCGCGCAGATACAGCATAAATTTGTTGCTCCGACGTAAGGGGTTTGTCATAGACAGGCCAACGTGGTTGTTAGCGCTAAAATGGGCGCTTCTTTTGATGCTTGCGCCTTTCCTCAGGAGGATGAAATGAAACGCTCTACGATCAATGACATCATGGCGTCTGCGGATGAGATGATTCAGTCTTTTGGTTTCAAATTGCCTCCCTTTGCCTATTGGACACCAGAGGAGTTCAAAGCGCGCGCCAAAGAGGCTGAGGCTCTGATTCAGGCGCGCTGTGGCTGGGACATCACTGACTATGGCGCGGGGCGTTTTGACGAGATGGGGCTGTTCTTGTTCACCCTGCGCAACGGTCGTCTGGCCGATCTGCAGCGCGGCGGCGGCATGTGCTACGCGGAAAAACTGCTGATCTCGCGTCAGGATCAACTCTCGCCGATGCATACCCATGTGATCAAAGCGGAAGACATTATTAACCGCGGTGGGGCCACTATGGTGGTGGAGCTGTTTGGCTCTGATGACGATGGTAACTTTGCCGAGGACCGCGGTGGCATGGTGATGTGTGATGGCATTCCGCGCGCCTTTGCGCCGGGAGAAAAGCTCAGGTTCGCGCCGGGTGAAAGCTTGACCCTGATGCCGGGGGATTGGCACGCCTTCTGGGGCGAGGGGGGCGATGTGCTGATTGGCGAGGTCTCCACCGTGAATGACGATGAAACAGACAACATCTTCCGCGAGCCGATTGGCCGGTTTGCCGAGATCGAAGAAGATGTCGCGCCCACCCATTTGTTGGTGAGCGACTACGCCAAATGGCTGGCCTGAGGAGGCTCCTATGATCCTGTGTTGCGGCGAAGCGCTGATTGATATGATTCCTCGTGAGACCGTCGAGGGTGGCACCGGCTTTGTACCCCATGCCGGCGGCGCGGTGTTCAACACCGCCGTGGCGCTGGGCCGTTTGGGCGCACGTGTCGGCCTGGTCAGTGGCATCTCCACCGACAGTTTTGGCGATATTCTGATGACCGAACTGGTGGCGAGCAACGTCAGCACTTCGGCGTTGATCCGTGCCAAGCGTCCCTCCACGATGGCTTTTGTGCATTTGAGCAGCGGGCACGCAACTTATTCGTTTTATGATGAAAACACCGCTGGCCGTATGATCCAGCCGTCTGATCTGGTGTCGGTGGAACCCAAAGTGAAAGCGCTGTTCTTTGGCGGTATCAGCCTGGCTGTGGAGCCCTGTGCAGACACCTATGCCGAATTGCTGGAGCGTGAGGGCGCCGGCCGAGCCGTGATGGTTGACCCAAACATTCGGCCCGGCTTCATCGCCGATGAGAAGGCCTATCGCGCCCGGCTGGCAAAGATGTTTGCCAAGGCTGATATTGTGAAAGTGTCGGACGAAGATTTGCAGTGGATTGTTCCGGGTGACGACACGATGGACGAGCGTGCCATGAAAATCATCGACCAGGGCCCGGCACTTGTGCTGGTGACCCGAGGCGGTGAAGGCGCGGATGCGTATGTGACCAGTGGCCACAAGCTGTCCGTGGCGGCGGAAAAAGCCGAGGTGGTGGATACCGTGGGCGCGGGCGATACGTTTAACGCAGGCGTTTTGGCCAAGTTGGCAGAGCTTGGTGTGTTGACCAAAGCCAAGGTGCGTAACCTGTCTCTGGAAGACGCGGCATTGGCTTTGGCCTTTGGTGCCAAGGTGGCGGGTGTGACCGTGGCGCGGGCCGGGGCCAATCCGCCCTGGGCCAGCGAGTTGACCTAGGGGCTTGCGTTATAGGCGTCAGGGCGGCACATAGCGGGCGATCTGACAGGAGCCGCACATGACACCGCAGGACGTTGAAGCCCTTTTTACCCGCCACGACGGCAGCTATGGTTTTGCCCGCTGGGGCCGCCCGATTGCGCCGGTGGTCTTCGGGGTGGAAGACGCCACACTGCAAACCGTGAAAGGCGCGCTGGAGGCGGTGGTCACGTTGGTGGGGCACCAGATGGCGGAGACTGATCCTGAGTTTGGTAGCAACCTGATGATGTTTTTCTTCCGAGAGTGGGAGGAGCTTCTGGAGGTGCCCGATCTGGAGCGCTTGATCCCGGACCTCAAGGCGCTGGTTGGCCGTTTGCAAGACGCCGACGCCACGCAATACCGCGCCTTCCGCTTTGACAACGACGGCGGCATTCAGGCGGCGTTTGTCTTTCTGCGCATGAATGACGCCATGGCCAAAATCCCCGCCGAAGCTTTGGCGCTCGGCGAAGCGGTGCAAACCATCGTCGCTTGGGGCCCAAAAGCCTTTGCCGAGCAATCCCCCTTGGCCGTTGTGCCGGACAGTGGCGCAACCGTTCTACGGCCGGAAATCGCCGCTGTGATTGCTGCCGCCTATGACCGGATGATGCCGGTGGCGGCCGAAGACACAAGCCACGCGTTGCGCCTCTTTGCGCGACTGCGATTCGACTAGCTCTCGCAATTTCGCACTTCAGGCCTTCAATTCTCGACTTCGTGTGCATTTGTGCGGTGCTGGCTGTGCTGTGGCACCTGTTTTGTGAAGCTTCCATTTGGGGCACTCTGTTTGTGTAGCCAAACGCGAACAAGGAGTGTGACATGGCAGGTGATGTGCCCATCATTGCGGCGACCCGACCCGTCAAAGTGGAGCTGGAAGAAGGCAAAACCTATTTCTGGTGCAGTTGTGGGAAATCCCAAAATCAGCCGTTTTGTGACGGCAGCCACGCGGGAACAGAGATGAAGCCGCAGAAATTCACCGCCGAGAAGAGCGGTGATGCGTTTTTATGTCAGTGCAAAGCCAGCGCCAATGCGCCGTTTTGCGACGGGGCGCATACCCGCATGGGCGACGCCAAGGCCGACGACCCTGCGCCCAAACCACAATCGGATGTGCCGCAGGCTTTGGCCACTCCAGAAGAACCTACCGTCGCGCGAATTCACGAGTTGGCGCGTGATGGTCTGAGCAAGCTCGGCCATCACGGCGAGATGGGCTCCATGGGCGTGCCCCGCAAAGACTTGCCGCAATGGGATGACATTTAGATCCTGCCCGCCCAGGTGGCGCGCAAACCGCTGTTGGATGACGCGCCGGTGGATACATCTGTGGTGATTGGTCCGCGCGCGGCCAAACCTTTGCAGTTGGACATCACGCTGTTTGTCTCCGACATGAGCTACGGCGCGCGGTCCGAGGAGGCCAAAACCGCGCTGGCGCGCGGCGCTGAGCTCGCAGGCACCGGGATTTGTTCCGGCGAAGGCGGCATGCTGCCGGAAGAGCAGGCGGAGAACTCGCGCTATTTCTATGAGCTGGCCTCGGCGCAGTTTGGCTGGAAGCCGGAACTGGTGGAGCGCGTGCAGGCGTTTCATTTCAAAGGCGGGCAGGGCGCCAAGACCGGAACCGGCGGGCATCTGCCCGGCAAAAAGGTGCAAGGCAAGATCGCCGAAGTGCGTGGCTTGGAGCCAGGTCAAAGCGCGGTGTCGCCGTCCACCTTCCCGGAATTGCACACGCCGCAGGACTTTGCGCGCATAGCCGATGAGGTGCGGGAACGCTCTGGGGGTATTCCGATTGGCTTCAAGCTGTCGGCCAACCACATCGAGGCGGACATCGATTTCGCGCTGGAGGCAGGCGCGGATTACATCATCCTTGATGGCCGTGGTGGGGGGACGGGCGCGGCGCCGTTGATCTTCCGCGATCACATCTCGGTGCCCACCATTCCCGCCTTGGCCCGGGCGCGGCGGCATCTGGATGCCAAAACGGGTGGTGAGGTCTCTCTGGTGATCACCGGTGGTCTACGGGTGGCCGAAGACTTTGTGAAAGCCATGGCGCTGGGCGCGGACGCGGTGGCGGTGTCCAATTCCGCCATGCAGGCGGTTGGCTGTATCGCAGCGCGCATGTGCAACTCCAACAACTGTCCGGTGGGCATTGCCACGCAAAAGCCGGAGCTGCGCAAAAAGCTGGATGTGCAGATCGGGGCCGAGAAGCTCGCCCGCTACTTTGGCGCCAGTGTTGAGTTGATGCAGGTCCTGGCACGCGCTTGCGGCCACAGCAGTCTGTCGGACCTGAACGCCGACGACATCACCACCTGGAAACGCGATATGGCTGACCTGAGCGGCGTGCGCTTTGCCGGTGTGGGGTGATAAACCCCTTGGGCGGCCTTGCGTTTGACGCGGGGCCGCCTCTGACAGGCTTGCAATGGCGGGATGGCTTGCATACCCATAGGTCATCTTATTGTGGAGACCCGCCAATGCCTTACACCTTGCCGATCCGCGTCTACTACGAGGACACCGACATGGCGGGCATTGTCTACTATGCCAACTACCTCAAGTTCATCGAGCGCGGCCGCAGCGAATGGGTGCGCGAGATTGGCATGGATCAGCTGGAAATGAAGGCCGAGGGTATCGTTTTTGCGGTGCGCCGGGTGGAATGCGATTACTTGGGCAGCGCTGTACTGGATGATCTTCTGACGGTGGAAACCGAAGTGGCCAATGTCACCGCCGCGCGTTTGGTGATGGAACAGCGCGTGAAGCGCGGTGACGAGGTGCTGTTTCACGCCATGGTCACGGTGGTGTGTATGAATGAAGCGGGCCAACCGGTGCGTTTACCGGCAAATATCCGCCAAATGGTGCATTAAAGCGGGCAATTTCCCGCGAGCGACGCCAATTTATTGGCTTTCCCCGTAGAAACCCGTTACGTTTGCTTTCAAACAAGGCCCCGACAGAGGGCCACAGAGCAGAGCAGGCTATATGGAACACGCAGCAGTCGATTTCTCGATGTGGGCGCTTTTTGCGCGCGCCACTCTAACCGTAAAACTGGTGATGGTGATGCTGATCGTGGCATCCTTCTGGTCTTGGTCGGTGATTGTCCAAAAACATATCATGTACCGCAAGGCGCGCCGCGAGGCGGCTCGGTTTGACCGGGCCTTCTGGTCAGGCGAGCCGTTGGATCAACTATTTGAGGAACTCGGGCCAGAGCCCAAAGGCCGTTCCGAACGGGTGTTTGCCGCAGGCATGGTGGAGTGGCAACGCAGCCACCGTCAGGATGGTGGGCTGATCGCCAATGCCACCAGTCGGATTGACCGCTCGATGGATGTGGCGATCGCCAAAGAAGCGGATGAGCTGCAACACGGTCTGCCGATCCTCGCCACCGTCGGCTCGACTGCGCCGTTTGTGGGCCTGTTTGGTACCGTCTGGGGCATCATGAACGCCTTCATTGAGATTGCCGCGCAGCAGAACACCAACCTCGCCGTTGTGGCGCCCGGTATTGCCGAAGCACTTCTGGCCACCGGTCTGGGTCTTCTCGCGGCGATCCCCGCCGTGATCTTTTACAACAAACTGAGCGCGGACAGCGACCGGATTGTCTCGGGCTATGAGGCCTTTGCTGACGAGTTCGCCACCATCCTCAGCCGCCAGTTGGACGCCTAAGCCATGGGCGCGGGTGTCATGAAATCTGGCGGAGGGGGCGGCAAACGTCGCCGCCGCAATCGCCGCAGCAGCCAGCCGATGAGCGAGATCAACGTCACGCCCTTTGTGGATGTGATGCTGGTGTTGCTCATCATCTTTATGGTCGCCGCGCCGCTGTTGACGGTGGGCGTTCCGGTCGAACTTCCCAAAACCGCGGCCAATCCCTTGCCTGGTGAACAGGAAGAGCCGCTGACCATCACGATTGATGCCAATCTGGGCATCACCATCATGACCACGCCAGTGGCGGCCGAAGACCTGATCCCAAAACTGCGCGCCGTGGCGGCAGAGCGCGAGTCCGACCGTGTGTATCTGCGTGCAGATGGCGCCATTCCTTATGAAGCGGTGGTGCAGGTCATGGGCGCGCTCAACGCGGGCGGCTTCAGCGACGTGGGTCTGGTGACCGATGTGGGCGGCCCGGCGCTGGACGGCACGGATGCTAGCGGGACGGACAACTAGGGCGCGCGCGTGCATATCGGCCATTATATCTCGGGCGTTGCCCACACCGGCCTGATTGGCTGGGTGTTGCTGGGCGGGGTGTTTGACTCCGATCCGCCACCTATGGAGGTGGTGGACATCGCGATGATTTCATCCGCCGAGTTTGATGCGCTGACCCAAACCCAGCTTGCGCCGGAGACCTCGACCGAGATTGCCCTGCCGCAGCCGCCTGAGGAAACAGAGCCTGCGCCAGAGGTGGTCGCGCCGGAAGATGCAGCTGTACCGCAGCCGGAACCTATTGAGCCGATTGAGGCAGAGCCTGAGGCTGCGCCGGATGTGGCGGAGATTGCCGATCCAATACCGCCGGAGCCAGAAGTCGTGCCAGACCCGACTCCGCAGTTGCCCACGCCAGACACCGACACCGCTGTAATCATTCCAGATGCGCCGGTGGAACCCGTGCCCGCTCCGGTGGAGCGTGTGGCCCCAGAGCCTGTAGCACAGCCTGAGCCTGACACGGCCATTGCTGACGCCTTACAAGAGGCAACCACGCCAGATGAAGCCGGCGAGGCAGCAGAAGAAGTGAAAGAAGACACAGCCCCTGAGGCGGCCTCCACCGAAATTGCCACCGAGCCAAAACAGGAAGAGGTGGTCAGCGCCGCACCAACGCGCTCCCTGCGTCCGCGTATCCGGCCAAACGCGGTGGCTGAACCCCAGCCCACCCCGGCGGAAGACGCTATCGCCGCCGCTTTGGCTGAAGCTGCCGCGCCAACCGAATCCACAACCTCTGCGCCGTCCGACCCACCGCTCACTCGCGGTAAGAAAGACGGCTTACGTGTGGCTGTACAGCAATGCTGGGTGGTGGATGTTGGCTCGCGCGCTGCGGATGTGACGGTCGTGGTGGGCCTGAGCCTGGATCAGAACGGAAAAGTTCAGGGCGACATTCGCATGTTGAGCTACGAGGGCGGGGATGAAGCCGCCGCCAAAACCGCCTTTGCGGCCGCCAGACGCGCGGTTTTGCGCTGCCAAAAGAACGGTTACGACTTGCCCGCAGAAAAATATGACCATTGGCGGGATGTTGAGATTACATTTAACCCGGAGAAAATGAGGTCCAGATGATGAGACTTTTTGCGACCCTAGTGATCGGGATCCTGACGGTGGGTCATTTTGCCCATCCGGTTGCGGCCCAAAGCCAGCCCCTGCGCATCGAGATCACCGATGGTGTGATCGAGCCAATGCCCTATGCGGTGCCGGATTTTGTCGCCGAAACCCCGGGCTCCAATCAGGTGGCCAAAGACATCAGCCGCGTGATTGCGGCGGATCTCAACGGCACAGGGCTGTTCCGGGAAATCCCGGCCAAGGCGCATATCTCCTCGATCACCAATTTTGGCAGCCCGGTGCAATTTGCCGACTGGAAAGCGGTGAATGCCCAAGCGCTGATCACTGGCGGCGTATCAGTGAGCGGCAACCAGCTTGAGGTGAAGTTCCGCGTCTATGACGTGTTCGCGGGCACTGAGTTGGGCAACGGTCTGCGGTTCAAAGGCACCACCGATGGCTGGCGCCGCATGGCGCACAAAGTGGCCGACGCAGTCTATGCGCGGATCACTGGCGAGGGCGGCTATTTTGACAGCCGCGTGGTCTACGTGGCGGAGACCGGCCCCAAGAACAACCGCAAGAAACGTCTGGCGGTGATGGATTATGACGGCGCCAACCTGCAGTATCTGACCGACAGCAGCTCTATTGTGCTGGCGCCACGCTTCTCTCCAACCGGCGACCGCGTGCTCTACACCAGCTATGAGACCGGCTTCCCGCAGGTTTACGTGCTCGACGTTGGCTCCGTGCGCCGCAAGGTGCTCTCCAATGAAAGCGGTACCATGAGCTTTGCGCCACGGTTCAGCCCGGACGGTAAAAGCGTGGTGATGTCGGTGACCGAAGGCGGCAATACCGACCTCTACAAAATGGACATCGCTTCCGGAAAACGTCAACGCCTGACCTCGACACCGTCCATCGAAACGGCCCCGAGCTATAGCCCGGATGGCAGCAAAATTGTGTTTGAGAGCGACCGTTCCGGCACGCAGCAGCTTTATGTAATGTCCGCAGCCGGTGGAGAAGCCACTCGGATCAGCTTTGGCAAAGGCCGCTATGGCACGCCGGTTTGGTCCCCGCGGGGCGACCTGATTGCCTTCACTAAGCAGAACAAAGGCCGCTTCCACATTGGCGTGATGCGCACCGATGGCAGCGATGAACGCCTGCTGACCGCGTCGTTCCTGGATGAAGGCCCAACCTGGTCCCCCAACGGGCGTGTGATCATGTTCACCCGTGAAACCCGTGGCGCTGGCGGTGCGGCCTCGCTCTATTCGGTGGATGTGTCTGGACGTAATTTGAAACCGGTGAAGATCAACGGCGGCGGCTCTGATCCCGCGTGGTCCCCATTGCAATAAGGTAAGAAACCCCCGCGTTTTGCTTGCACAGAAGCTTGTGATAAGACAGCGTCATTAGAAGAGCACAAAATGCAATTGAGGCGACGGGTATAGAGGCGAGGCAATACTCATGAAAACATGGACAAAAGCGGTGCTGACTGTGGCCGCACTTTCCTTGGCGGCCTGCTCGAATACGGGCGGTTTTGGCAACGACGATGACTTTGGCACCGGCACAGGGGCTGACAGCGGCCTGGGCAGTAGCGCCGATCCAACCTCGATTGCTTATTTCCAGGAGGCCGTGGGCGACCGCGTGTTGTTCCTGGTGGACCAGTCCACTTTGAGCGAGCAGGGCCGTCTGACCGTTCTGGCGCAGGCCAACTGGCTAATGCAGAATCCGGATTACATCGCGGTGATCGAAGGTCACGCTGATGAGCAGGGCACCCGTGAATACAACCTCGCGCTGGGCGCGCGGCGAGCGAGCGCGGTGCAGGAGCTTCTGGTGACGCAGGGTGTGGCCTCCAACCGCATCCGCACCGTGAGCTATGGCAAAGAGCGGCCGATTGAGATTTGTTCGGATGAGAGCTGTTATGCGCAAAACCGCCGCGCGGTGACCGTGCTGACCGCCAACCTGTCGGGGTAAGACATGATGCGAGCGCAAGTTTTTGCTTCCTTGAGCGCCCTTGCGCTTGTTGTGGCGCCGATGATGGGCGCCGCCCAAACCCGTGATGAAACGCTGGCGGACATTCGCCAGCAATTGTCGGTGCTGTATGTCGAAATGCAGAACCTGAAGCGGGAACTGTCCACCACGGGCTCCGCTGGCACCATTGTGACCGGTGCCACCACGCTGGAACGCGTGGATGTGATTGAACAGCAGTTGCGGGTGCTCACAGGCAAAACCGAAGAGCTGCAATACCGCGTCGAGCGCATCGTGGCCGATGGCACCAATCGCATTGGCGACCTGGAATTCCGTCTTGTGGAGCTGGAAGGCGGCGATCTGAGCCAGTTGGGCGAAACCACCACTCTTGGCGGAGATGTGGAAACCCTGCCGTCCACCGGTAGCGACGACACCGGTTCTGGTGATGGCGCGCCAACCGAATTGGCCGTGGGCGAAGAGACAGATTTCAACCGTGCCATGACCGCCTTGGATGCGGGTGAGTTTGGCGCGGCGGCGGATCAGTTTGCCACCTTTGTGCAGACCTATCCCGGCAGCCCGCTTGAGGCCGAGGCGCATCTGCGGCGTGGTCAGGCCCTGGAAGGCAAAACCGATCTGACCGGCGCCGCGCGCGCCTTTCTGGAAGCTTATTCGGGCGCGCCCCAATCCGGCACCGCGCCAGAGGCGTTGTTCCGACTGGGTAAATCGCTGGGCGCTTTGGGACAGACCAACGAGGCCTGCGTAACGCTCAACGAAGTTGGCGTGCGCTATCCCGGTGGAGCATTTGTGACTGAAGCTCAGGCGGAAATGGTCAACCTGCAGTGCTCCTAACCCAGCTTTCAAACGCCCTTGATCGGGCGTTTGGCACCGATGTTCCCAAAAAACTTGGCGTGGCCGTCAGCGGTGGCGGCGACTCCATGGCACTGCTCGACCTTCTACGCCTATGGGGCAAGTCGGAGCTACATGTTACCAGCGTGAACCATGGTCTGCGCGCCGAGGCTGCCGAGGAGCTGGCGCTGGTGACTGACTACGCAGTGCAAAACGGCCTCTCACATGACATTTTGCAATGGCACTGGGACGGTGCGGGCAACCTTCAGAACGCCGCGCGCGAGGGGCGGCTGAGGGCGATTGTCGATTGGGCCAAAGAAAATCAACTTTGGCACGTGGCCTTAGGCCATACAAAGGATGATCAGGCCGAGACCTTTCTGATGCGCCTGTCGCGCGGGTCTGGTGTGGACGGGCTGGCCTGCATGCCAGAAGTGCGTGAGCGCGACGGTCTAACATGGCTGCGTCCGATGCTGGAGATCTCTCGCGAGGATTTGCGCCAGCACCTGCGCGACAACGCAATCCCTTGGGCGGACGATCCCAGCAACGAAGACCCCCGCTTTGACCGCGTGAAGGCGCGGCAGATGTTTGAAACCCTGGCGCCGCTTGGCCTGACTACGGACCGTTTGGCGCAAACCGCCGCGCATATGGGCCGTGAAAGAGATGTAGGCAACTGGGCACTCAATACAGCGGCGCAAAACTATGCTACACTTAATGCAGGCGACGTGGTCTTGGATGTCGAAGCACAGAAGGTGTTGCCGGAAGCCCTGTATTCGCGTTTGATGGCCGAAGCGCTGTCGGTTGTGTCCGGAGCGCAGTACAAGCCGCGGTTCCGCGCCTTGCGTGCGGCGACCGAGGCGGGCCATCCAACATCGCTCCATGGGTGTTTGATCTTGCCGTCAAAACAGTCGGTGCGCATCACGCGGGAACTTGCGGCCATTCAAGAGACGCGGTGCCACGTAACCGAGATATGGGATGGCAGATGGCGGTTTGCGCCGCCTGAAGACCTTGATGTGGCGGAAATGGAGATTGCAGTCCTTGGCGAGCAGGGGCTTCGTGAGATTGACGAGTGGCGGTCGCTTGGGCGCCCAAGGCCTTCGGTGCTTGCCTCGCCAACTGTCTGGCACGGTGAAAAATTGGTCGCAGCGCCGTTGGCTGGCCTTAAGAATGGCTGGCAAGTGAGGCATTTGCCCCACACCAGTGTTTTTGGCACGACTTGTTAGAGCCTTTGCCAATTCGCACATTGATTACGGCCTCGCGATCTCTATTTAACTCTGTACGCCCTCGTGATAGGTCACGGGCGTTCTGAAAGGGAGACTTGCCTTGGGCAATGCGAGAAATGTAGCTTTCTGGGTCGTGCTGTTTTTGCTGATCCTGGCTTTGTTCAACTTGTTCAGCGGAGACAGCAGCTCGCTGCAAAGCCGTGAAAGCAGTTATTCGGACTTTGTCGCTTCGGTGGAAGCCGGGCAGGTCCAGAATGTGGTCATTGATGGCGAGAAACTGCGCTATCAGACACAGGATGGCTCGACCAGTTCGACCATTTTGCCTCGGGACGCAGAGGTGACACAGCTTCTGACAGAAAAAGGCATTGATGTGCGCGCCGAGAGCCAGGAAACCTCTGGCCTGCAAGCCTTCCTGATCAGCCTTTTGCCTTTCCTTCTGTTGATCGGTGTCTGGATCTACTTCATGAACCGCATGCAAGGCGGCGGTAAAGGCGGCGCGATGGGCTTTGGCAAATCAAAAGCCAAGATGCTGACCGAAAAGCATGGCCGCGTGACCTTTGACGATGTGGCTGGCATCGATGAGGCCAAAGAAGAGCTGGAAGAGATTGTTGAATTCCTGCGCAACCCGCAGAAGTTCTCCCGCCTTGGCGGTAAAATCCCCAAAGGCGCTCTGCTCGTAGGCCCTCCCGGCACCGGTAAAACCCTTCTTGCCCGTGCAATCGCTGGCGAAGCAGGCGTGCCGTTCTTCACCATCTCCGGTTCTGACTTCGTTGAGATGTTTGTGGGTGTGGGTGCCTCCCGTGTCCGCGACATGTTTGAACAGGCCAAGAAAAACGCGCCATGTATCGTCTTTATCGACGAGATCGACGCCGTGGGCCGTCATCGTGGTGCTGGCTACGGCGGTGGTAACGACGAACGCGAACAGACCCTCAACCAGTTGCTGGTGGAGATGGACGGCTTTGAAGCCAACGAGGGTGTGATCATCCTTGCGGCGACCAACCGTCGTGACGTGCTTGATCCTGCGCTGCTACGTCCGGGCCGTTTTGACCGCAACGTGACCGTGGGCAACCCGGACATCAAAGGCCGCGAGAAAATCCTCGGCGTGCACGCCCGCAAAACACCGCTGGGTCCAGACGTAGACCTGCGCATCATCGCGCGTGGTACGCCTGGATTCTCCGGTGCGGATTTGGCCAACCTTGTGAACGAGGCCGCGCTGATGGCGGCGCGTGTTGGCCGTCGCTTTGTCACCATGGAGGATTTTGAGTCCGCCAAAGACAAGGTGATGATGGGTGCAGAACGTCGCTCCATGGTGCTGACTCAGGATCAAAAAGAGAAAACCGCCTATCACGAAGCTGGCCACGCGCTGGTGGGCTTGAAGCTGCCGGAATGTGATCCGGTCTACAAAGCGACGATCATCCCGCGCGGTGGTGCTTTGGGTATGGTTGTGTCTCTGCCGGAAATGGATCGTTTGAACTGGCACAAGTCTGAGTGTGAGCAGAAGCTGGCGATGACTATGGCTGGTAAGGCTGCCGAGATCATCAAATACGGTGACGACCACGTGTCCAACGGCCCTGCCGGTGACATTCAGCAGGCCAGCCAGCTGGCGCGCGCCATGGTCATGCGCTGGGGCATGTCGGATAAAGTCGGTAACATCGACTATGCCGAGGCCCATGAAGGCTACCAAGGCAACACCGGTGGGTTCTCCGTGTCCGCGCACACCAAAGAACTGATCGAAGAAGAGGTGAAGCGCCTCATCCAGGATGGCTACGACGCCGCGCACAAACTTCTGACCGACTATAACGAAGAGTGGGAACGTCTGGCACAGGGACTTCTGGAATATGAGACCTTGACCGGTGACGAAATCAAGCGTGTGATGGACGGAGAGCCGCCGCACTCTGATGACAACAACGGCGATGATACGGACGAAGGCAACGCCCCAAGCGTGACCGCGATCCCGAAAACAAAGCCGCGCAATAAGCCAAGTGGGGACGGTGGACTGGAGCCGGAACCCACGGCCTAACCTGAGGGACAGGCCCAAGACCATGAAACCCCGGAGCGTGAGGGCGCTTCGGGGTTTTGCTTTTGGGTGGCGGCTAGGATGGCTCACAGATGCTGAACACCCCCATCACCCATCTTTGATTGTCAGCCAGACTCGCGACCTCTAGGTATCTGCCAAGCACTGTGACGAGGGAGCGCGACATGCCTGCATTAAAACCAACAACCTTTGAAGCCGAAGTGGTCTGGCTGGGCCGGGTGGCCAATTCGGAAGAAAACCTGAGCGCCGCGCCGGTGCCGTCGTTGGATCTGGCTTTGGGAGGCGATGCGGGCGAGTTTCACTCGGGCATCACACGGCCGTCCTGTGTGCGGGTGAAGGCGCTGTATGAGCGGGGCACCGAGATCATGAACGTGCGCCAGCTGTCGGTCTTGTCTCAGGAAGAGCTGGACATGATCGCCAAGGACATGGGGCTTGAGGCCGTGGACCCCGCCTGGGTGGGCGCGTCGATTGTGCTCAAAGGCATTCCGGATTTCACCCATGTGCCACCTAACTCCCGCCTGCAAGGGCCGGACGGGGTGACCATCACCGTGGATATGGAAAACCGCCCCTGTGTGTTGCCCGGTCGGGTGATCGAAGGCGCACATCCCGGCCACGGACCCAAGTTCAAAACCGCCGCCACCGGCAAACGCGGCGTGACCGCTTGGGTGGAACGGGCTGGCACGCTGTCTGTGGGCGACACCCTGCGCCTGTTTGTGCCGGACCAGCCGGTCTGGAGCCATCTGGAGCGCGCTCGCAAATCCTGACCGCGCAGGCATTCCACTAAGGGTGGCCTCTGTCCCCGATCCTGACGTAACGTCTCCAAAACGAAACCGGCGCCTCTTATGCCGACGCTAGAAGCGTCGGATATGTCGGAAACGCATCTCATTGCCGTTTTTTCGGCGCTACAAATGAGGTGAGAGAGCGTCAAATTTTATGACAGGGACCACCATGAGCTTCAAAACCGATATTGAAATCGCCCGTGAGGCAAAGAAACAACCTATCCAGGAGATTGGCGAAAAGCTGGGTATTGGCAGTGAGGATTTGCTGCCTTACGGCCACGACAAAGCCAAGATCAGCCAGGAGTTCATCAACTCCGTACAGGACCGTGAAAACGGCAAGCTGATTCTGGTGACTGCGATCAACCCAACCCCTGCGGGTGAAGGCAAAACCACCACCACCGTGGGCCTGGGCGACGGTCTGAACGCGATTGGCAAAAAAGCCGCCGTGTGTATCCGCGAGGCCTCCTTGGGACCAAACTTCGGCATGAAGGGCGGCGCCGCAGGCGGCGGCTATGCGCAGATCGTGCCGATGGAAGAGATGAACCTGCACTTCACAGGCGACTTCCACGCGATCACCTCCGCGCACAACCTGCTGTCGGCGATGATCGACAACCACATCTACTGGGGCAACGAGCTGGAAATCGATGAACGTCGTGTGACCTGGCGTCGTGTTCTGGATATGAACGACCGCGCGCTGCGTGACACCGTGACTTCGCTTGGTGGCGTGGCCAACGGCTTCCCGCGTCAGACCGGCTTTGACATCACCGTGGCGTCTGAGGTTATGGCGATCCTGTGTCTCGCCAACAATTTGGATGACCTGCAAAAACGCCTTGGCGACATGATTGTGGCCTACCGCCGTGACCGCAGCCCAATCTACGCACGCGACATCAAAGCCGACGGCGCAATGACCGTTCTGCTGAAAGACGCGATGCAGCCGAACCTGGTGCAAACGCTGGAGAATAATCCGGCCTTTGTGCACGGCGGTCCGTTTGCCAACATTGCGCACGGTTGTAACTCCGTCATCGCCACCACCACCGCTCTGAAGGTTGCGGATTATGTGGTGACCGAAGCGGGCTTTGGCGCCGATCTGGGTGCCGAGAAGTTCATGAACATCAAATGCCGCAAAGCAGGCCTTGCGCCGGATGCGGTTGTTCTGGTGGCCACCATCCGCGCGATGAAAATGAACGGCGGCGTCGCCAAGGCAGACCTCGGCGCAGAAAACGTCGATGCGGTGAACGAAGGCTGCGCCAACCTGGGCCGTCACATCGGCAACCTGAAGCAATTCGGCGTGCCGGTTGTTGTTGCCATCAACCACTTTGTCTCTGACACCGACGCTGAAGTGCAGGCGGTCAAAGACTATGTCGAAGGCCAAGGTTCTGAGGCGATCCTGTGTCAGCACTGGGAAAAAGGCTCAGAAGGTACTAAAGAACTCGCAACCCGTATCGCGGAGATCGCCGACGCCGGTGTGAGCCAGTTTGCCCCGCTCTACAAAGACGAGCTGCCGCTGTTTGAGAAAATCGAGCGCATCGCGACTTCGATTTATCGTGCGGACGAAGTGCTGGCAGATAAGAAAATCCGCGATCAGCTTAAGGCCTGGGAAGATGCCGGTTACGGACATCTGCCGGTCTGTATGGCGAAGACCCAGTACAGCTTCTCCACCGACCCAAATCTGCGCGGCGCACCAACCGGTCACTCCGTACCGGTGCGTGAGGTGCGGCTGAGCGCCGGTGCCGGCTTCATCGTGGCGATCTGCGGTTCGATCATGACCATGCCGGGCCTGCCACGCCACCCGGCAGCGGAGAATATTCGCATCAATGACGAGGGACTGGTCGAAGGCCTGTTCTAACGCATTGCGGTTTGGACTGAGGCGGGGTAGGGCATGCGCAACACTTGCGAGAGGATGCCATGCTGAGCCCCGCCGATTGTCCTGACATGCCCACCCTGCGTGCGCAGATCGATACGCTGGACCGAGAACTGGTCCGTCTGCTGGCGCTGCGCACCACTTACATTGACCGCGCCGTTGAAATCAAAAGCGGCGTGGGGCTTCCCGCCAAAATTCCCGCCCGGGTCGAAGACGTTGTGGCCAAGGTCAAAGCGACCGCGAAAGAAGAAGGGCTGGACACCGAGATTGCCGAGGCTCTGTGGCGCCAGTTGATTGACTGGTCCATCGCTCGGGAAGCCAAAACCATCAAGTTAGACTGACGCGCAAGGAGCGGCGCGTGTGAAAGCACCCACCGGGGCGCGCCCCCGGGCAGATCATAAAGGGGAGCGTGATGAGCGCACAGATTATTGACGGCAAAGCCTTTGCGGCCACAGTCCGCGAGAAAGTGGCGGGCCATGTGGCACGTCTGAAAGAAGAAAACGACATCACGCCCGGTCTGGCCGTGGTGCTGGTGGGCGAAGACCCAGCCTCGCAGGTCTATGTGCGCTCCAAAGGCAAGCAGACCGTCGAAGTGGGCATGAACTCTTATGAGCACAAGCTCGATGCTGACACATCCGAGGCAGACCTGCTGGCTCTGATCGACAAGCTGAACAACGATCCAGAGGTGCATGGCATTCTGGTGCAACTGCCGCTGCCAGGCCACTTGAACGAAGATCTGGTGATCAACTCGATTGATCCGGCCAAGGATGTCGATGGCTTCCATATTTCCAACGTGGGCCTTCTGGGCACGGGGCAAAAATCCATGGTGCCCTGCACGCCATTGGGTTGCCTGATGATGCTACGCGACCACCATGGCTCTCTGTCCGGCATGGATGCGGTGGTGATTGGCCGCTCCAACATCGTGGGCAAACCAATGGCGCAGCTTCTGCTGGGCGACAGCTGCACCGTGACCATCGCGCATTCCCGCACCAAAGACCTGCCAGACGTGGTACGCCGTGCCGACATCGTGGTGGCCGCAGTGGGCCGCCCTGAAATGGTGCCGGGTGACTGGATCAAAGAAGGCGCGACCGTGATTGACGTGGGCATCAACCGCATCGACGCGCCGAAAAAAGGCGAAGGCAAAACCCGCCTGGTGGGCGACGTGCACTTTGAAAGCGCAGCGGCTGTGGCCGGTGCGATCACGCCGGTGCCGGGGGGCGTTGGTCCAATGACCATTGCCTGCCTGCTGGCCAACACCGTGACGGCCTGTTGTCGCGCCAACGGTCTGGCGGAGCCGGAAGGGTTGACTGCATAAAGCTGTCGTTGAGACGGATTTGGAAAGGGTCGCTTCGGCGGCCCTTTTTTCATGGGAAGTTAAGGATCACGCGCACGAACCGAGGGGTGGTCGCGAAGCGCCCGCCCCGTGGGGGCGGTTCGGGCGCTGCCAAAGCATGGCTTTGGCATTGTGTACGGAACGGATCAGTCCGCCCATGGCCCGTGATGGTCGCTGCCGCCATCGACCCGTGCAAAGCTATGACGACCAAAGAAATCGCGCTGCCCCTGGATCAAATCCGCCGTGCCACGTGCCTGCGTCATCCCGTCAAACCACGCTAACGCGGCCGTCATCACCGGCACAGGATGCCCGGCGGCGACGGCGGCACCAACCACCGCACGCAAGGCCGGAACTGTGTCCTTCAGAGTGGCCGCCATGTCCGGTGCATAGGCTAAAAGGCCAGCCGGTGGTGCGTTGCGGAAGGCGTCCGCGATGCCGCTGAGCAGTTCAGACCGAATGATACAGCCCGCCCGCCAAATCTCGGCGCAGCGCGACAGGTCCAAATCCCAGTCAAATTCCTCAGACGCGCTAGACAACAGGTCAAACCCCTGACTGTGGCCGATAATGCGTGTCGCCAAGGCCGCTTGTTCCATTTGCGCAGGTGTCAAAGCGATTGCACCTCGAGCAGGCGCAAAAATCTCTTCGCCAGCGGCGCGTGCCTCACGACCTGCGGACCAAACGCGCGCGCCCACCGCAGCCTCAACCGTATTGGCCGCCACGCCCAGTTTCTGCGCTTCAATCGCGGTCCATCGGCCAGTGCCTTTCTGGCCAGCTGTGTCGACAATCACATCCACCAGCGGCTTGTCCGTCTTTGGATCAATCGTCTGAAGAACTTCGGCGGAGATCTCCGCGAGATAACTGCGCATCGGCCCATTGTTCCAGCGCTCAAACTCCACGCCAATCTCCGCTGGCGACATCGTCAAACCATGGCGCATCAGGCCATAGCTCTCCGCCAAAAGCTGCATGTCGGCATATTCAATGCCGTTGTGCACCGTCTTCACAAAGTGCCCGGCACCATCCGGCCCGACATGATCGACGCAAGGTTCACCCTCAAACTTGGCCGAGATCGCTTCCAGCATGGGGCGCATTGCTTCCCAAACCGAGGCTGTGCCGCCCACCATCATGGATGGGCCGGTACGCGCGCCAAACTCGCCGCCGGACACGCCCATGCCCATATAGGCCAACCCGCTGGCCTCCAGATCAGCCGCACGGCGGCGGGTGTCCTGAAAATCAGAGTTGCCCGCGTCAATCAGTACATCTCCGGGCTGCATGTGGGGGCGGGCTTGGGCAATGGCCTCTTCCACAGCCTGACCCGCAGGGATCAGGAAAATGATCGCGCGGGGGGCGGGCATGTCCCGTACCATGTCGGCCAGGCAGTCGTGGCCGGTGAAACTGCCGTCAAAGGCAGGTGCGTTAGCCACAAAACTGTCCATATCGACTTTGCGATAGGAGGCCACATGAAGATTAAAACCGTTTTCGGCGATGTTGTGCGCCAGGGCGGTGCCCATTGTACCAAGTCCGTAGAGGCCAAAATTTGCAAGCGTCATCGGTTTGCTCCTTGTCATCAAGGCAATTAAGTGAGTTGGCCGTGCCGCCCGAAACCGCGGTGCGCTGCCCCTATGTCATGCGCTAACAGAGGGATGTCAATCGGTCGTTGGTCGATTACGCCCTAAGCGCCTCTTTGATTTGGCCCACGGATATGTCGGGAGAACAGCTGGCATCTATGGTCACGCAGGTCTCATCCGGGGCCGGGGGCTCCAATGTATCCAGTTGGCTATCCAGCAGGATTGGCGGCATAAAGTGGTCCTTTCTGCCGGTGATACGTGCGCGGATCGTGTCAGGATCAGCCGCGAGATAGACAGTGATAGCGTCCGGGTTCTTGGCGCGCAAAATATCCCGATAACTGCGTTTGAGCGCCGAACAGGCTACCACCACAGGCGTATCCGGCTGAGATGTCCGCGCCTGCTGCATCGCCACCGCCAACGCGTCCAGCCAGGGGTGCCGCATCGCGTCCGTTAATGGCGTACCAGCCGCCATGGCAGCAATGTTTTCTGGCGGATGATACTCATCCGCTTCGATATAGCGCCCACCTATTCGATCCGCCAAAGCCTGCGCCACCGTGGTTTTGCCCACACCGCTCACCCCCATCACGATAAGTGCCTGGCCATTTGTGTTCTGGGTCATGTTGCGCCTCCCTATGTGTTTCCACATAAATGGTAGCGCAAACATTTTTCAAGGTGTGGTGGCCTCGCCGCCAATCGCAAGGGTCAGTTCCCGTGCGGCCCGAGTTACGGCTTGCGCCAGACGGTCAGTTTCCTCCGCGCTCACACGGCTTGCCGGACCAGAAACGGAAATACCCGCCACCGCCTCGCCGTTGAAGTCAAAAACCGGAGCCGCGATACAGCGCATGCCCATGTTGCGCTCCTCGTCATCCACGGAGTAACCACGCTCCCGAATGGCAAGCAGGTCTTCAAGAAGCGCATCCACATCGGTGATGGTGCGTTCGGTGAACTCCGTAAGTTGTTCGTTGGCCAAAAGCCGATTGCGCCGTCCCGCTTCCATTTGTGCCAGCAGGGCTTTGCCAATGCCGGAGGCGTGCATCTGCGAGAGGGTGCCAGGTGGGAAAAAGGCGCGAATTGTGGCGTGTGTTTCAACCTGGCTGAGAAAAAGCACCTGTCCTTCGCGCTCCACCCCAAGGTTGGCGGTTTCCCCGGTCAGCTCCATCAGCTTGCGCATCACAGGCCGCGCGCGATCCACCAAACTGGTGCGCCGCAAGAAACGGGCACCAATGATGAAGGCGCGGGGGCCAATGTGCCAAAGCTGCTCGCGGCTCTCAAATTCGACCAGCCCACGGGTCTCCAGCGTCACCAGAATGCGGTACACCGTGGCTGGAGATTGTCCCATCTCGTCGGCAATCTGCGACAAGGTCTTGCCCTGTGCCTCGCTCAGATACTCAAACACCTCCATCGCGCGATCGAGTGATTTGACGGTGTTTTGCGCGGTCTTGTCATGCCAGTCACGTGGCCGTCCACGCGCCTTTGGACCGCCATTTTCGCCATTCCTTTGAGAAACCATAAACAGCCCCTTCGAAATTATTGAAAAGCACATTCACAATATGAAAAAAACAAGCATCTGACAATATTTAATAATTTCGAATTTCCGTTTTCTGAAATCATTTTTCAAAAAAATTTCCTGCCGCAAGTTGCCCCGCTATGGTCGTCTCAACGCTTGAAGGAGACCTGCCATGAGCTTCCAAAACCCTGTCTTTATTCCCGGTCCAACCAACATCCCGGAAAGCCTGCGCAAGGCTTGCGATATGCCCACCATCGACCACCGCTCGCCGTTGTTTGGTCAGATCCTGCACCCCGCCCGCGAGGGCGTGCGCAAGGTGCTTAAAAGTGAGAGCGCGGAGATCTTTATCTTCCCCTCCACTGGCACCGGCGGCTGGGAAACCGCGCTGACCAACACGCTGTCCGCCGGCGATAAAATTCTCGCCGCGCGCAACGGCATGTTCAGCCACCGCTGGATCGACATGTGCCAGCGTCATGATCTTGACGTGCAGGTGGTCGAAACCCCTTGGGGTGAAGGCCTGCCAGCGGACCGCTACGAGGAAATCCTCACCGCCGACACAAACCACGAAATCAAAGCCGTTCTGGCCACCCACAACGAGACCGCAACCGGCGTGAAATCAGACATCGCCGCCGTGCGCCGCGCGTTGGATGCGGCGGGCCATCCGGCGCTGTTGTTTGTGGATGGCGTGTCCTCGATTGCCTCCATGGACTTCCGCATGGACGAGTGGGGCGTGGATGTTGCCGTAACCGGCTCGCAAAAAGGCTTAATGCTGACCGCAGGCCTCGCCATCGTGGGCTTCAGCGCCAAAGCCATGGCCGCCACAGAGACCGCCAAATTGCCGCGCACCTTCTTTGACGTGCACGATATGGCCAAAGGCTACGCTGCCAACGCTTACCCTTACACGCCTGCTGTGGGTCTGCTGAATGGCCTGAACGAAGCCTGCTCCATGTTGCTGAACGAAGGTCTGGACAACGTCTTTGCCCGTCACACCCGCATTGCCGAAGGCGTGCGCGCCGCCGTCGGCGCGTGGGGGCTGGAGCTCTGCGCCGCCACCCCATCGGTTTACTCGGACACAGTGAGTGCGATCAAAACCCCCGAAGGCTTCAACGCCACCGACATCGTCACCCATGCGGCAGAGAAATACGGCGTCGCCTTTGGTGTGGGCCTTGGCGAGGTGGCTGGCAAAGTCTTCCGTATCGGTCACCTTGGCAGCCTCACCGATGTGATGGCGCTTTCGGGCATCGCCACCGCCGAAATATGCATGGTCGACCTTGGTCTGGACATCAAACTGGGCAGCGGTGTGGCTGCCGCGCAGGACTACTATCGTGGCAACACTGCATCGGCACAGAAGGACGCGGCCTGATGTTGGACAGCGATATGTATATCCCAACCTATCAGGACATGCTGCAGGCGCATACACGCATCCAGCCCCACATCCGCCGCACCCCGGTGCGTGTGTCGGACTATCTCAACGAGCTGACCGGCGCGGAACTGTTCTTCAAATGTGAGAACTTCCAAGAACCCGGCGCGTTCAAAGTGCGTGGCGCGGCCAATGCGGTCTTTGGACTGGATGAGGAACAAGCCAAGCGTGGCGTCGCCACCCATTCGTCTGGTAATCACGCGTCTTGCCTCAGCTATGCGGCCATGAAACGCGGCATCCCGTGCAACGTGGTCATGCCGCGCACCGCGCCACAGGCCAAAAAGGACACGGTGCGTCGCTATGGCGGCAAGATCACCGAATGTGAGCCGTCTACCACTTCGCGCGAGGCAACTTTTGCCGAAGTACAAGCGGCCACCGGCGGCGATTTTGTGCATCCCTACAATGACCCTCGCGTGATTGCGGGGCAGGGGACCTGTTCCAAGGAGTTCATAGAGCAGACCGACGGTCTGGACATGGTGGTCGCGCCGATTGGCGGTGGCGGCATGATCTCCGGCACCTGCCTGACGCTCTCCACCTTGGCGCCGGAAACGCAGGTGATTGCGGCGGAGCCGGAGCAGGCGGACGACGCTTACCGCAGCTTCAAGGCCGGACACATTATCGCCGATGATGCGCCCAAAACCATCGCTGACGGGCTGTTGGTGCCGCTCAAAGAGCGCACCTGGCACTTTGTCTCCAACCACGTGAGCGAGATTTACACCGCGTCCGAGCAAGAGATCATCGACGCGATGAAGCTCACCTGGAAGCATTTGCGCATCGTGATGGAGCCGTCTTCGGCGGTGCCTTTGGCGACAGTTCTAAAGAATCCCGACGCTTTCAAAGGCAAACGCGTGGGGATGATCATCACCGGTGGCAACGTTGATCTCGATAAGTTGCCCTGGTTGCCAACCGCCTGACACACAGACAATTCTATTTTCGACAGAGGATGAGGACATGAAAGACATGACCAATCTCGACACCTATGAAGTGGGCTATGACATTCCGGCCAAGCCGGGCATGGACGCCGCAGACATTCAAACCCCGGCTTTGGTGCTGGACCTTGATGCGCTGGAGCGCAACATCAAGAAGATGGGCGATTACGCCAAAGCCCACGGCATGCGTCACCGTGTGCACGGCAAGATGCACAAATCCGTGGATGTGGCCAAGCTGCAAGAACGTCTGGGCGGCGCTGTTGGCGTCTGCTGTCAGAAGGTCTCCGAGGCCGAAGTCTTTGCCCGTGGCGGCATCAAGGACATTCTGGTTTCCAACCAGGTGCGTGACCCGGCCAAGATCGACCGTCTGGCCCGCCTGCCCAAATTTGGCAGCCGTACTATTGTTTGTGTGGATGACGTCGCCAATGTGGCCCACCTCTCGGCAGCAGCTGTGCTGCACAGCACCGAACTGGAGGTCTTTGTCGAGATCGATTGTGGCGCGGGCCGCTGTGGCGTGACCACAACTGAGGCGGTTGTGGCGATTGCCAAGGCCGTCGAGGCCGCTGACAATCTCAAGTTCACCGGCATTCAGGCCTACCAAGGCGCGATGCAGCACATGGACAGCTACGAGGACCGCAAGGCCAAGCTCGACGTGGCGATTGCCCAAGTGCAGGACGCTGTGGACGGCCTCAAAGCCGAGGGTATTTCCTGCGAATTGGTCTCCGGCGGCGGCACTGGCTCCTATTATTTTGAGAGCAATTCCGGTGTGTACAACGAGCTGCAATGTGGCTCCTACGCCTTCATGGACGCGGACTACGGCCGCATCCTGGACAAAGACGGCAACCGCATCGACCAAGGTGAGTGGGAAAATGCCTTCTTTATCCTGACGAGCGTGATGAGCCATGCCAAAGTCGACAAAGCCATCGTGGACGCGGGGCTGAAAGCGCAGTCTGTCGACAGCGGCTTGCCGGTGATCTTTGGTCGCGACGATGTGGAATACATCAAGTGTTCTGATGAGCATGGTGTGGTCATGGACCCAACCGGCGCGCTGAAGGTCAACGACAAGCTCAAGCTGGTGCCGGGCCACTGCGATCCAACCGCCAATGTGCACGACTGGTACGTCGGCGTGCGCGACGGCAAAGTTGAATGCGTCTGGCCTGTGTCGGCCCGCGGCCGCGCTTACTGATTTTCGATAAGAAACCACCTCCGGCGTATGGGGCGCCGGACTTGTGCCCACGTGCTGTCTTACCCTTCCGGCATTGCACGTGGGCACGCAAATTCTGACGTGAGAGCACCATGCTGATTGTACCTGAACGCGAAATTGCCGACCTGATGACCCGCGAGGCGGCGTTTGATGCGGTTGAAAAAGTCTTTGCCGCCATGGCCGCGCGCGACGCCTATAACTTTCCGGTGGTGCGCGAAGCCATCGGCCACGAAGACGCACTGTATGGTTTCAAAGGCGGCTTTGATCAGGCGGGTCTGACGCTGGGCCTGAAGGCGGGCGGTTACTGGCCCAACAACCTAGAAAAACGCGGGTTGATCAACCATCAGTCAACCGTGTTTCTGTTTGATCCGGACACCGGCAAGGCCAAAGCCATGGTCGGCGGCAATCTGTTGACCGCGCTGCGCACGGCGGCTGCGTCTTCGGTGTCGATCAAACATCTGGCCCGCGAAGATGCCAAGGTAATTGGTATGATTGGCGCGGGGCATCAGGCCACCTTCCAATTGCGCGCCGCGCTGGAGCAGCGTCAGTTTGAGAAAGTCATCGGCTGGAACTACCATCCCGAGATGCTGCCCAACATTGAAAAAGTCGCCACCGAAGCCGGGCTGCCATTTGAGGCTGTCGAGCTCGACGGTATGAAAGAGGCTGACGTGATCATCTCGATCACCTCCGCTTTTGCCCCGTCCCTGATGGCGGATCACGTCTCCCCCGGCACGCATATCGCCTGCATGGGCACTGACACCAAAGGCAAACAAGAGGTCGAAAGCGCGCTTTTGGCGAAAGCCTCTATCTTCACCGATGAGGTGGCGCAGTCGATCACAATCGGCGAGGCGCAACACGCGGTGGCTGAGGGGCTGATTGAGGTCAGTGATGTGGCCGAAGTCGGCGCGGTGATCAACGGCACGCACCCGGGCCGCACGTCGGCGGAGCAGATCACCTTGTTTGACGGCACAGGTGTAGGCTTGCAGGATCTCGCGGTGGCCGCAGCCGTCGTCGATTTGGCTGTCGAAAAAGGCATTGCCATTGAGGTCGATTTCTAAACCTCTCTGACCGTTTGAAAAAATGCGCCTCCGTTGCCTGATAGGTTGCGGAGGCGCTTCGCTTTTGGCGTTTGCCGCCCTCCGCCTTACGCGACGTTTTATTCAAGAATTCATTGAAAGTATCTCCCGATTTGCGCCGTTTTGCCCCGTAGTCACAGCCGGTAAAACCAAGGCCACACGCGCGCGATACCTGCGCGAATGGGGAGGCCAGATGGCACATTGCTTGGATAGGACGGCTCAGAAAGACAGCGCCCCCGCGCGGTCTGACTTCGATCCGTCCCAGTCTCCCGCACGCACCCAATACTGCGACGGCCTGTCCGTCGCGCCCTTGATCTGCCCCTCGTGGGCAGGCGGTAGCCGCACACTGCGGCCTGCTGGGATCGCCGCGCACCGCGTGGCTGAAGTGGCCCCAGCTCTGACCTCTGAAACTGCCGCAACTCCCCAACTTCGGGGCACTGGACCGCATATTGCGATTTGGTGAAGTCATGCCGTTTGGCTCGGCCCAGAGGAGAGGGCGGTGTCACATCGGTTAGCAAATGGAGGTCCCACATGAGGGATGGTAGCTATACCTACAAGCTGTTTGATCGCAGCGATTTTAGTGCCTTTTGGGCGCTGTTCACCGACAACCTGATCAACCTGATGGTGCTGGCTGGCGTCTGCCAGTTTGTGTTCCAGATGCCTGCCGAGATCGTCTATGGCCGCATTGTGCCGGGCGCGGCAGTGGCCATCCTGGCCGGGATCGCCGTCTATGTTGGCTTGGCCAAACGCGCCGCCGCGCAACATGGCCGCGACGTGACTGCGCTGCCTTACGGCATCTCGACCCCGGTCATGTTTGTCTATCTGTTTGGTGTGATTGGCCCGATTTACTGGTCCACCAATGACCCCATGCTGGCCTGGCAGGTCGGTATCGGCGCTGGCTTCATGGGCGGCATTGTCGCTGCGCTGGGCGCCGTCATCGGTCCGTGGCTGAAACGTGTGACCCCACGCGCGGGGATGCTGGGCACGCTCTGTGGCATCGCACTGGTGTTCATCGGCACCGTGCCGCTGGCGACGGTGTTTGAAAACCCGTTCATTGGCTTTGCCTCGATGATCATCATCCTTTGGGGCCTCGTGGGCCGCTTCCGCCTGCCGTACAATATCCCCGCCGGTCTGCTCGCATTGATCGTCGGTACCATGGTGGCCTTCTGCATTGGCGAAGCCAAGCTCAGCCTGGATGGCGTTGGTTTCTACCCACCGCTGCCTTATTTCGGCGATCTGATCGCAGGCATCCAATATCTGTTTGCCAACCCTGAACTGTTCCTGGTGCTGGTGCCGGTGCAGATCTACAACTTCATTGAAACCATGAACAACGTGGAAAGCGCCGAAGCGGCGGGCGACCATTACCCTGTGGCCACCTGTCAGATCACCGATGGTGTGGGCACCATGGTCGGCGCTGTCTTTGGCTCGCCTTTCCCAACCACCGCCTACATCGGCCACCCAGCTTATAAGCGCATGGGTGCACATGCGGGCTACATCATTGGGGTTGGCGCGGTGATCCCTCTGGCAGCCTTCTTTGGCCTGCTCGCCTTCCTCAACAACTTGATCCCGACCGCAGCCGCGGCTCCGGTGCTGGTGTTTGTCGCGCTCAGCCTGATCACCAACACTGCGCATTCGGTGAAAACCGACCACATGGCGGCCGTGACCATCGCGATGATGCCACATGTGTCGTCCTTCCTGATGGTGAAATGGGGCTCGCTCATGGGCGCATTGGGGGCCGTGGGCGTGGCCGGTCTGCCAAACCTCGGCGACGAGGCCCTGACCGCCGCACTGTTGCAGCAAGGCGCGCATTTCGAAGGTCACCTGGCCCTCTCACAAGGGGCAATCCTGACCGGTCTGATCTGGGGGGCCATTGTCGCCAGCGTCATTGATGGCCGCTTCCGCAACGCTGGGGGCTTTGCCCTCGCAGCTGCTGTGATGTCTGCCTTTGGCATCATCCATGGTGCCAGCCTGCAGTGGCCTGCACTGAATGGTGTGACCTCCGGCTACCTGATCGCGGCCGCCTTCCTCTACATCTACCCGCTGTTTCACAAAGAGGACGACCTCGTGAACGAAAACGCGGTGGTGGACGAGGCCCCGGCACCCGCCGAATAACGTCCACTTCCCCGGACGCCCTTGTGCGGGCCAGCCTTGTCCTTCCGGCGGCCCGCACCTTTTCATTCCTCCACATTGGACCCGACCATGTCACACACAGAGACTCAAACGCTCCTGCGGGGCCGCATTCTGGATTTCCACGCCGCCCCTGCGGATGAAATGGAAACCGACGCCTATACCTACATCAAGGACGGCGCGATCCTGATCGAGGGGGGCAAGATCAAAGCCACCGGTGTCTATCAAGGCATTGCTGCGCAGGCCCCACAGGCCACGGTCAAAGACCACCGGCCGCACCTGCTGCTGCCCGGTTTCATCGACACCCATGTGCATTTCCCCCAGGTGCAGGTGATAGCCTCTTGGGGGGAGCAGCTTCTGGATTGGCTCAACAACTACACCTTCCCCGAAGAAACCCGCTTTGAAGACCCCAAGCACAGCACCGCCATGGCGGGCCATTTCTACGACCTGCTGACCAGCCATGGCACCACCACGGCTGTGTCTTACTGTTCGGTACATACAGCGTCTGTGGAGGCCTATTTTGCTGAATCTGAAAAACGCAACATGTGCATGATTGGCGGCAAGGTCATGATGGACCGCAACGCGCCGGATGCCCTGCGAGACACGCCGCAATCCAGCTATGACGACAGCAAAAAGATGATTGCCAAGTGGCATGGCAGGGGCCGTGCGCATTACGCGATCACCCCGCGCTTTGCCATCACCTCAACGCCAGAACAGATGCAGATGGCGCAGGCTTTGGTGGCGGAGCACCCCGCGTGTTTTGTGCAGACCCACCTAAGCGAAAACCACGACGAGATTGCCTTCACCAAAGAGCTCTACCCAGACGCGCCGGATTACCTCGGTGTGTATGAAGGTTACGGTCTGCTGACGCCGAAAACCTTGCTGGGCCACTCCATCCACCTGACCCCGCGCGAGATTGATGTGCTTGCGGAAACCCAGGCAAAGCCGGTGTTCTGCCCGACCTCCAACCTTTTCCTCGGCAGTGGCCTGTTTGACGATGGCGGGCTGCGCGCCCGTGGCATTCAGAACGCAATTGCCACCGACATCGGGGCAGGGACCAGCTACTCGATGCTGCAAACCCTCAATGAGGGCTACAAAATCCTGCAACTTCAGAAGCAGAAACTGCACCCGCTGCGCGCCTTTGACTGGATTACCCGTGGCAATGCCGAGGTGCTGGGCCTGTCGGACAAGATTGGCACGCTG
>Ga0189286_100051_pt1 | contig 92656 bp, 85 predicted proteins | sample UW69minimetaG_FD_130330 | JGI IMG/M metagenome (GOLD analysis project Ga0189286, IMG submission 130330) | Marine microbial communities from the Costa Rica Dome - UW69 mini metaG | ecosystem: Environmental > Aquatic > Marine > Oceanic > Photic zone | place: Costa Rica: the Eastern Pacific... | reverse complement strand
TATCATAACTGATAAGGGTTTTTTTGTGTGATAAATTTAAGAATTTAACTTCTAATCCTTCATGCTTTCTAACTTACTAATGCTGAAGAATATTTATTTTTAGTAATAATCAATGACTTCTTTTTACAAACCGAATTACTTCCTTAAAGAATCATTATGGTTGTTAGATATCAAATAGGTTAATTATTAAACAATATTCATGGTAATATAAGGCTAACTAAGAAAATACCTAAAGTGCATAAATCTAAGAGTGATTCACTTAGATAAATTGAAAAAAATTGAATATTCAATCAATAAGAGTTTCCTGTAAAAAGAAATGTATCAAATATTTGGAGCTTGTGAATAAATTTGAGCTCCATGTTAGACTATTTTTGTTACAATAGATAAAGAAAAACAGTATTTATAAAATAGTAAACCTCTTGAGAGATCAACTCAAGAGGTTTGTGAAACAAAAAATAGAAGCTTATTATTTTACAATAAGCTTTTTGGTAGTCTTACTATTATTAGACGTTATGTTAACAAGGTATAAACCAGATGCAATATTGCTTACGTCTATAGTGTTGTCTGCAGATAATTGCATTGAAATCTGTTTTCCTGCATTATCAAATACTTCTATCTCAATATTTTTTATGTCAGTAGGAAGTACTATTTGTACAATATCACTTGCTGGATTCGGATATAAAGATAAAGTAGACAATTCATTTTCTTCTTCAACAGATAAAGTATTAAAGTCAAATGTACTCATACCTGATACTGCCGCTGCATTAGGATCAACAACATTTACAAACTGAGCCATTCCATTATCTATCATATCTGCCTGCATAAAAGATTTTAAAGGCGTAACTGTAGTAGCTAATGCTGAGTTATTTTCTAATATCCTCATTTCTCCAGATGTTGGACTTCCATTTACTGTAAAGGTAAACATATTAGAGTTGGTAGCTGCGGAAGGAGCTGGTAAAGCAGCTGGACTACCTAAAGTCTCAGTAACTAAATATCCATCAATAGCGACTTGTCCTATGGCAGTTCCATCAAAGAGCGTTGCACTCGCAGCACTCCCTAATGAAGTTGCAGAACCTGTATCAATTGTTACACCGTCAGGAAGGATTATGGTAAAACCATAACTCTGTACCGAAGTAGCAAAGTTATTAGAGCTTGTATTTGGTACAGCTTGTACTGTAAAGCTATATCCTCCATTATGTTGTAATGTATATGTGTAGCCATCTTGTGCTTTTAGCTGTATAGCTAGAAGAAAGATAAAGCTTGTGATCAATATTTTTATTGTATTTTTCATAAGATTAGTTTTCTGGTAATTGTTCTTGAATTTGATATGTACTAAAGTTTAGGAAATTGCCTGGATGCGCTAATACATTTTGTAATAGAATAGGTGTATCAGGTGTTGTTCCAGTGTACTGTGTACCTCCATCCATATTTATATCATGTACATTATATCCATTTACTACATAGGTAGGGAAATTTAAAAAGTTCCCAGGATCATTTAATACTTCTGAAAGTATACTTGGAGAGTCAGGTGTTGTTCCTGAATATTGTACAATAGTATCTCCATTTGCATTTCCAGCCCATAAAGCCATATCACCGCTTCCCAACTGTACTCTTGAATTAGTACCAAATACAGCAGTAGAGTTTGTGGTAAAATCTACATTTGCTGAAGGTGCTACAGATAATGATCTCGTAGCTTGTGTCATCACACCTAAATGATTTCTATGTTTTACAGTTATAAAGTAATTACCTGTAATACCTCTTAAGATAACATCAGATGTCCCATCTAAAGCAACAATATCTCCATCACGTTGTACTAAGGCAGATGTGCCATCAATAACTAATGTATTATCTGCGCTACTTCTGATTTCAATCCACACCCAGTCAACAATATTATCAGCAGGCGCACCTACTCCAGAAATTCCACCATTATTAAATACATTGGAGTCTGTTATCATATCTGCTGGATCATAAGGACTGATTTTAGGAATCAAATTCCCTAAACGTAAATTATCATTCATTAAATCATCATCATCCGGGTTTAAGATAGGTCCTTGCAAGAATACCGCTGCTCGTACTCTTAAATCCACAATTTGGTTTGGATCTAAGAAACCGTTAAATTGATCAACATCAAATCCGTCACCATTGCTACCTTCGTATAATACCGTAAGTGATATATTGTCTAATGTAGTCGCTGTTAGAGCAGTAATGTCAAACCCATCACCATTACTACCTCCGTACAATACTGTCAGTGATGTATTATCGAGTGTAATTGCATCTAATGTATCTAGGTCAAATCCATCACCGTTACTTCCTTCATACAACACTGCAAGCGATGTATTATCTAGTGTGGTGGCGGCGAGTAATCTATTTGAAAACCCATCACCATTACTTCCTTCATACAATACTGTAAGCGATGTATTTTCAAGTGTAGTAGCGGCTTGAAGTCTGCTAGAGAATCCATCACCATTGCTTCCATCATATAATATTGCAAGTGAAGTATTATCAAGTGTAATAGCAGATAGTGTTCTGTTAGAGAACCCATCACCATTACTACCTTCATATAGTACTTCAAGTGAAAGATTAGTGAGTGTGATAGATGATCTACTTTCTAGGTCAAAACCATCACCATTCGATCCTTCAAACTGAGCAGCAACTTGTATACTATACAGGAGAGAAATAGACAATAAGAAAAGAATTCTTTTTTTCATCTCCTTCATCTTATGGTGCAGTTCTTACAGCTCTAAATCCTAAACGGTTATTTCCATTAGCAATTACTGTTGCTCCATCAAATCTATCAGAAACTCTAATGAAGTCAGATGAATTTAACCAACTTCCTCCTCTAAAACTATATCCGTCTCCAGTAGAGTTATTTGGCCAGTTGACTGCAGTACCATTTCCAGTAGAACTGATAATTCCATTTCCATGAATACCTGTAAAGTTACGTCCTTGAGAAGTACCTACTGTGACACAACGTTCGTATAAGTTTCCAGACATTTCCATGATTCCATAGTACGTTCCACCAGTTTCTTCACGGTTGTTATTGATAGCACTCGCTGCAAAGATTCCGTTACGTAATGGTCCATCAATAGTTACATTTGTAGTTGCATAGCTTGCATTTCCTGTATTTGTTTCTGGATTGGTAATTCGCTCACTTGAAAAACCAGAGTTTACTAAATTGTATGCGTTAGAACCTATATTAGCACTTCCCCAGGCAAATTCTCCTGGTTTTGGTAATACAGGTCCGCGACATGCTTTTTCGTATTCTAATTCCGTCATTGGGCGCATTCCTACCCAATCCATGTAGGCATTTATATCTCCTGGACTTAAATAACTGATGGCTCTATCGGGAGCAGAAGTTGTAGCACTTGCAGAGCCTCCTGTCCATGATATCGTATTTCTATTAATCTCCGAATCACTATTTTTGTGTGAAGCATCGGTAACGTCTCTATTTGTTTTTTGTATTTCAGTTAAACTGTTAAAGAATCCTAGCCATTGAGCTTCACTTACTTCATACTTCATACAGTAAAAATCATTATATCCTTTTGGCCAGGAAGCACCTAAAGTTCCAGCTTGGTCTCCACCATTAATATTGTCTCCTGTGTAATATAAGCTTCCAGCTGTATTCGCAATTGTAATAGCATTTTCAGAAGTTACCTGATAAGAAGAAGAAGTTGCAAATCCTCCTGAATAGAATTTGTTTGATTCGTTACCAGTAGTTCCTCCCAAGTAAAAAGAACCTTCTGGTACGTATACCATTTCAATAGCAAATACTTGAATATCTATAATGTCATCAGTATCTAAAGAGCCAATGTTCCAGCGTAATTGTGTGTTTTGGAAGTTTACGCTTCCACTTCCGTCTGCAGATCTATAAATAAAAGCTCCCATACCATCAATTGTTACATCTAAAGTTGAGCCTGGTGCAGCTACTGAACTTGCTTGACTTACAATACCATGTGTCCAACTTCCGTTATTTACTCTGTATTTGATAAATACCCAGGCTGCGTCCCAGTTAGATGGACCTGAGCTGATTCTCCATGAATTTTCCCAAAATAGGTCAAACTCAACATGAACCCAATTTGAAGCTTCATTTAAGTTTTCAAGCGAAATATTATTCACTTGGATGTTATTTGCTTTCGTATTAGTACTAAAAGCAAAACAAATTAGCATTAAGAATAGTGTAATTTTTTTCATTACTTTGATTTTGATTGTTAGTATTTGATAAATTGTATTTTAGTGTGTGTACATAGCGAACATGTTTTAAATTACATGGTTATCAAAGATTTGGGTGGACTTTATAACCATTCAAATATAGAAGATGAAGAAGTTCACAAGTACAGTTTTTGTATAAATGGCGTCAAATGTTGTATAATTTGTTTTTGCTAAAAAAAAGATGAAAATCCCCTTGTTTGTTAACTATTTAAGAAACTAAACCGCATATACATATTTTTGAACCAATGATACGAACAACGTCAGAAATTAACCCGAAAAGTGTACCTTTAGGCTATAAAATTAACCCTTATGCTAAAAGCAATTTTAATAGACGATGAACCTAAAGCTCTTGAAAGCCTTTCTTGGGAGCTAGATAACTTTAGTGAAGAGATAGAAATACTCGCTAAGTTTACCGATCCAGAAGAAGCTTTAAACTATATAGAAAGAACGCCTTGTGATTGTCTTTTTCTAGATATTGAAATGCCAACAATGGATGGATTTCAGTTCTTAAAATGTTTGAAATCAAAGGATTTTGCAGTAATCATTACGACTGCATATAATGAATATGCCATAAAAGCGTTAAAAGAGGAAGCTATCGACTATTTATTAAAACCCATAGATATGGATGATTTGAAAGTAGCTATTTCCAAAGTGAAAAAATATATTTCAAGAAATGATGTTTCTACGGAGAAGTTTGAGCGTATTTTATCTGACTATAACAGTCGTTTTAATAAAAAGCGAATTACGATTAATACTGATGGAAAATTAATTTTTCTGGACTTAGATGACTTACTTTTTGCAGAATCTGATGGGAATTACAGTACATTATATTTGACAAATTCAAAGAAAATAGTACTTACAAAAAAACTGAAAGAGGTCAATGCAATGCTACCAGATGAACGTTTCTTCAGAATTCACAATTCATATATTGTCAATTTAGACAAAATTAAAGAGTTTATAAAATCTGATGGTTACGTCATTTTGGTTTCTAATCATAAAATACCAATCTCAAGACAACGCAAAGCCGCTTTCTTAGAAAAATTATAAAGAAAATTTAAAGTGTATGTGCCAATTACTTAAGAATGCATTGTTCATTCTTTTTCTCTCCTTATCTGCCGTTAGCTTTTCACAAAGTCCCGATACTACTTTTGTGGAAGTTGCGAATGCACTTTTACAAGAAAAACCAAAAGAATACGGTGTTCTCGATACAAAGTTAAAAAGATATAAAAGAGATTCACTTCAGCTTCAACAGCTTATAGATTTATACAAAGAGAAGAAGTATTTAGAAGGAGAGAGTTATGCATTAAATGCGATGGGTGAGTATTGTCGAAATACTTCGCAGTATGCCAAAGCAATATCATTTCACGAAAGTGCTTTAACGGTAGCTGAACGTGCTGATAACAAACAACTTCATGTGCGGTCACTCAATATGTTAGGTGTTGTGTATCGTAGACTTGAAGATATTCGAAAAGCGTTAGATTACCATCAAGAAGCGTTGGTATTAGCAGAAAGTATCGAAGATCAAACAGATGTTGTAAAAAAGAGTATTGCCGTTTCCCTGAATAGTATGGGAAATATTTATTTGGCCTTAGAGCAATACGATTTGGCAGTACAACGCTTTAAGAAATCTATGAAGATTGAAGAAAATGTTGGGAATAAATTAGGTTTGGCAATTAATTATCATAACATAGGCTATGCTAAAGAAGCTACAGGAGATTTAGAAGGAGCTCTTGTTGATTATAAAGAATCCTTAAGTTATAATAATGAGATTGACTCTGATTTGGGACGCCTTATTTGTAAATCAACCATTGGTAGGATTTACATTCAACAAAAGGAATATCAAAAAGCAGTCAAAATGATCACTTCTGCTTTGGAGATTGGAAAAGGATTGCGTGATAATTTTCATCTTTCTGGCGTGTATCTTAATTTGGGTTGGGTACATATTGAATTGGAAAACTATAAACTAGCACAAACGTATTTGAATGAAAGCTTGACTTTATCTAAAGAGTTTAATTTAAAAAGTGCTGTTGCAGAAACGTATATGCATTTGTCTACATTGTCCAAAAGGCAAGGAAAATTTGAAGAGGCTTTATCTTTTAGAGAGCAATCCTACGAACTGAGTGAAAAGATTCGAAATGATCAAAATTTTAGATATGTGAATGACTTGATTGTTAAGAATGATCAAGAACGTTACAGTCAAAAAATTGAAAACCTAGAAAAAGAAAATGCTACCGTAAAGCAAACGTTGAAACGAAACAAAAGCATTTGGATAACAAGTAGTGTTGTATTTGCGTTTTTGGCCATCATGATTTACATATTGTACAGACAACGTTTATTGAATAATGAGAAGGAAATTTTGACGCTAGAGCAAGACATGTTACGCAGTCAGATGAATCCGCATTTTGTCTTTAATTCGTTAAACTCAATCAAACAATATATTATTAGTAATGAGCAAAAAAATGCTGTTCATTACTTAAATAAATTTGCAAAACTAATTCGTAAAATATTAGATGCTTCTCGTGTAAAAGTAGTGTCGTTGAGCGACGAATTGGAAACGATGGACTTGTATATGAGTATTGAAAATATTCGCTTCTCTAACGAGATTAATTTCGAAGTATTAGTGGATGAAGATATTGATCTTGATAAAATAAAGATTCCATCATTGGTATTGCAACCTTTCTTAGAAAATGCGCTTTGGCATGGATTATCGTCCAAAAAAGGAGAAAAAAATATAAAATTATCTGTCAAGAAAACCCAAGATGATTTTGTTACAATTGCTATTGAAGACAACGGAATTGGTCGTGAGGCAGCACAGAAAATCGCAGCCAATAAAATCGTAAAACGAAAATCTATCGGAATTACACTAACCAAAAACCGTTTGTCAAACTTCGTAAAAAACTTCAAAAACAGCTTCACTGTTCATTTTATGGACTTAAAAGATCAATATGAAAATCCAAGAGGAACGGAAGTTGTGCTAAATATTCCATTGCGATAGTTTTTATTCATTGCGAGAAATTTTGTTTTGAATTGCATTCATTTTACTAGCTATCTATGCTTCCTGAGATTTAATCTTTTCTAGGGCAGCTTGTTGCATGCTATTTATTTGATCATAATAAGTTGTATCTGAGTTTGGAGTACTATGGTTTTCTTCTTTTTGTTGATTCACTTGATTTTCTAACTTTTCTAATAATGGCTTGAGTGTTTCCATTGCTTTTTGTACAACTTTCTTTTAAAGACGAGCTATGATTGCATCTTCATGCTTGATGAGTAATTGTAGTAAATCATCAGGGATGTTGTTCTCTTCTTTTATATTTGACATGATTGTATAGTTTTGGTTAGGTTAAAATAATACATTAAATGTAGCATAAAAATCAAGAAATATTATTCATGTTGCTGATAGTGAGTTTTTTAAATGAAAAAAGCGAGCTATCGCCCGCTTTTAAAAGTATTTATTGATGTTTATTTTTCTAAAGAATCTTTCACAATACTGTCTTTTACAACAGTTATAGAATCTTTTACAACTTCTTCTGTACGTTTTCTATTTGGATAAATATCTGAATCCGATAAGTTTTCGGTCATTTTCCATGTTTCTCCCAATTGATTTACAATTTGTTCATTCCATTTGGAAGGATGTTTGGCATCAATCCAAACTACATCTTTATAGGAAACGTCTACCAATGCTAAATCTGGTGTGGAACCTCCATCAAACTGATTGCTGTTTTCTCGTTTTGCCGCAATAGTACTAAGCATGAACAAACGTCTTTTTCCAGCGATGTCTCTAATAAATGGTCTAAATTCAACGGGTTTATTTACATTCCAGTCATACTCTTTGCGCGATTCCATTACTTTAGCCGGCATTGCAGAAACTCCTGCCAAACCTTCTTTTTTATTAGCGTGGTTGTAATAATATACTTTATCACTTCCGTCAGCAGGAATAAAAACACTGATAGATAAACCTGTACGTTCATTTCCAATAGGTTCTAAACCAAACCAATGATATAAACCATCGTATGCATCATTTGCAGAACCAGTAAATTTAAAGTCAGTTACAAATGGTTGTTGATTTTGATCTTCTTTTAAATCTGGAATTTTCACTGCAGTTTTCTTATTCCAAGGTAATGGATCTGTAAACCCGCCTAAAAACATCATTGATTTTGCACGGATACGTGATACTTTTTCAGATAAAGTATTTTGACGTGTTAAGTACGGGTATTTTTGAACATCTTCCGCGGGAATAAATGTTCCTTTACCAATTAACAAACGCTCCATATAATCTCCAAAATCATGATCTCCAGTTTCTACTACCATTACGCCGCCAAACGTTGGATATGGGAAAAAGAAACCATTCCATTTAATCAAGCTTACAACCTGAACCCATTTACCTTGATCGTTTTTCATGTAGTAAGCTTCATGTGGTTCATAATTGAACAATTGCCAAGGGTTAAAACGTTGTACAACTGCGTTGTATGTATTTCTACTAAACGCTAACGATTCTCCAATGGAAAACGTTGCTTCAATTCTATTTTCGTTTGAAAATCGAGGAGAAGGTGAGGTACTTGATACTGAAAATAATTCTTCAATATTATCTTTTGTACGTTGAATAAAATAATCTTTTGAAGGTTGTACCGCCATGGTCCATTGATTGCGATCGTCTACACGAACCAATTGTGGTGGCGAAACTTCTTGGGTTTCAGTAATTGATTCATATGCCATTGTTTTGATATTGTTGTAGGGCTGAATACGTTCGTTTCTACTCAAAGGTAGTTCTGCGATTTCTTGCAGTTTCATACTATTGTATACATTGTACGTTTGCATGTATTCATACATACCCATTGTAAATAAAATAATATAAATTAATGATACTGAAGCCAGCGTTAAAAAAACTTTCAATAGTTTCTTAGGTGTGCTGACTGTTCTTCGAAACGATCGGATTCCGAAGTATAATATCGCACCGAACACTAATAATACAAACAAGTACTTTCTTAAAAAGAGTAAAAACGGTTGGTAATCATCTCTTAAAATAAAAAGTGCACAAAAAAGGATCAATCCTACAAGAATGAGAATGATTTTTTGTTTTGTTCCACGGTTCCAAAATCTTTTTAGCATAGTTCTTATTTTAATAATCCTTTATCTTTTAAACGTTCTCTAGCACTCTTTTTTGGTGCTTCAGGTTCTTTGGTAGTTTCTTCTTTTGTATCTGTCTTTTTATCATTAGAAAAGCTTTCGGCAGCTTCTTGTCCTTTTTCTTTAATGTCGTCAATAATTTCTTTGCCTGTATCAACTACTTTATCAATAATTTCTTCTGATTTATCTTTAACACTGATCATAAAATTTGCTAAATAAATTCCAATCATAATCCCAATCAATGCTGATACATATTGATATTGTATTCCTATACTTTGTACAAAAGGTAGAAATAATACAACAACCAGTACAAGAAGAAGAAAGATATTTATATAGATAAATCTTGGCATAAAACTTTGTTCTACAATGAATCCTTTCTTGCTATTTGCTGGCAATTGCAATTCTTTAGAATTAAAAAGTCTATTAAAAAATCTATACAGTTTATTGTTTTTAGATTCTAGCCAATAGATGCTGATTCCAAAAACAACGCTAGCTGCAAATACAATAAATTCTAATATGTTCATGAGTTCCAGGTGTTTTGTTTTATTAATTTGATGACCCAATCTTGATAGGAGCTATCCCAATTGTTAAATTCGGTATAAAAAGTTTCTTTATCATACCAATACAAGAAAAGCGGATCTTTATAGGTGGCAGTTTTTACAATAAGTTTCCAAATGAGCTCTTGTAATTTTACAGGAATATCTGGAGAAGGGATTTGAATACAAGCAAGTATTTCTGGTGTCAATCCACCATCAATCGCTAATGCATTTGGATCTTTTGCTTTTAATTGTAAGCGATCTAAAATCATGAGTTGCTTACGTGTGCTTGCATCCAAACGATTCAAATAGCGCTTGTATACGTTTGAATTTTCTATGATATCACTTAAAGAATGCGTAGCATCTTTGAGGTGTGATAAGAAAATAGTTTTTTTGACACGTTCAAAATATCCAATAGTATCACTTTGCTTAGGATCTAAAATCAGCATTTTTTCGGCGGCCAATGCGCTAAAAAAACGTTCATCACTAATATGAAATGATTTCGTGCTACTAGACGTTTTGACTTTGTCAGCTTCTTCTTTGTTTTCAAAAATTAAAATGTTTTTGCCACTGTCTTGCTTTCTAATCACATACACACCACCAAAAGCTCTGGTGTAAAATGAAGTCGTCAAAAAATTCATACGATCCATTTTTAGTGTACGCGATCGTAAATCGCCGTGTTTTCTGGCAGAAGCTAAAATTTTTAAATGTAAGCTTTCTTCTAAAAAATTATCTTCTTCATTAAACTCTTCAATCAGTTTTAATTGTTGTTGTTGTATGTTGTACAAATCATCAATAATAGTAAAATCAACCGAGATTTGATTATATTTCAATAAATCTTCAGGTTCATAAAAAGCATCGATATACTGATCTAAATCTACACAAATAGCGGCATCACGTGTAATGTCTTTTATAATGTGTTTTTGCTTTTTAAATATGTGATGCATAATGTCTTTATCAAAACTATGAAAAGGCGAATATGCAGGTTTGTCATTTTGTTTTGGTGAAAGAATGATAGCGTTTGGATTGGCTTCTCCTGAATTTAAGTACAAAAAATCATTTTTTTCATCGGCAATTTCAGGACTCCATCCCATAGCATCAATATGGAAACTACTCAGTTGTGTAGGAGCAGTTCCTATAAAAGAGAGACATTTATTATAACGTTCCACCAAAGCACCTGTAACAGGAACTAAGGCAGCGCCAAATAATTCAGATCGTTTTAGTTTTTCCATGTGTTAATTTAATTCACCTTTTTCCAAAAATAAGGTATCTCTTGCTAAGATACTTTATAAGTAGCTGATTTTTGTTGCTTGTTACAGCGAATACATTGTGCAATTTAAAATTCTTGACGAAAAATGATGCTCTAAAGTAGAAAAATATAGCTTTTTTAGCTAATCTGCATAAAAATGGGTTTCCAGTTTTTTTATAGTCGTAATTTCAATAATTTCGACCTGTAATTGTTGAATCTAGAGTAGGTGCAGTTTTTTGAAGCTGTGTTGCAAAATATCTTTGGAGCATATTAATTATTAAAACATGAAATATAAATGTACATAGGAAAAATAACTGTTTCATACTTTTTTTTGATGGTTTATATATTCTTGTGTTTCAGGAATGATTCGTTGCCATTCACTATACGAAATAGAAGCAATATTGGAGGCTTTTAGTTCGGATATACAACGTTTCAGCAGTGGATATATAATTTCATATTTGGGCATTTTTAAAGCATAAGATTTTTTGATGATGATACTATTGATATGCCAAGAAATATCTTTTTCACTATATTTTCGAATCATACGATATATGAATTCATTTTCAATATACTCATTGTTTCGCTTAGGATCAAAGATTACTTGAATGTTAATCCATTTGCTATGTTGAAAATCGTCATATTCAGCGTGCATCAAAACAGTATAGTCATCAATTTGTCCTAAAAGATAGCTATCTTCTAATATGCGAAATCGATGTTTTTTTATAAATAGTTGAAAAAGTTTTTTCTTTATTTTTTTACGCCCATGTCTTCTGTGTAATTTTGGTTGAAGCCAATACAATAAAGGAGCTAACAGAATAGTAACGATTAGTGGAACTAACAATCCTATTCCTATTTTTTCTACCCAAGGTAATGATTCATCGGGGAAAATTGCTGTTAGTGATGGTGCAAGACAAACGAAATAGGTTAACAAAAAGTATTTTAAGAAGTTTCCTCTTTTCATTCAGAATCGATCGTTTAAAAAGTTGTCCAAAGTACTCCTGTGACATCATTACGATCAATAAGCCCATTGAAACGACTATCCATAGAATTATCTCGATTGTCGCCAAGCACAAAAACTTTTCCTTCTGGAATAATCAAAGGTCCAAAATGATCTTTATTCCATTTTTGTTGATATGCGTTTTGAATTTCTGGGTGTATACGATTGATAGGAGTTACCAACCTCGCTTTTTCCAATTTACATCTACGAGCAAGTTTATCTTCTATATGAGCTATATAGGTATTTCGACCTTCTTTTTTATTTATTAAGAAGAGTTCTGTATTGGTGTATGGTAATGATTTGGTCTCTTGTTCCGTTAAAATATAAGAATGTTTTAAGCTGTATGCTTCATCAAAGTTTTTTCCATTCACAAATAGAGTTCCTTTAATAATTTGAATTGTATCGTTTTCTATGCCACACAATCGATGCATCCAAGTAGCTTTGCCAAGTAAAGCATCGTTAAAATTATACGTGATAAAGTCGCCTCGTTTTGGAGTGATAAGGTTAGAAGCTAAAGTATATGAACCATGTTTAATGTTGGGTTCGTTACTAGAAGTCGGAATTGAATATGCAACTAGGATTCCTGAAAATTTTAATACATGATAAAAAATTACAAGACCAACAAGAATGTATAGCGTGATTTTTAGTTTTTTATTCAAAACCGTTAGCGTTTAATATAATATACTTCTGCAATTTTTTGATCTTTCACTACATACATTACTACAAATTCTTTCGGTGTTCCTCCTTTTTTATAGATTACTTTTTCTTGATCAATGATTGTATTTCCAGAAACAATTCGTTTTTCAATAAAGCTATATAACTCAGGTGTGTTTTCGAAGAATTTCCCATAGCGCTCAATCAATTTTTCTTTTCCTTCATAACGTAGTTTTTTTGGAAAGTCATATACCTTAATGTCATCACTGAATAAGGCTGCATAAGCATCTATATCATGCGCATTGTATGTTTCCATTTGTTTTTGTGCTATAATTTTTATCTCAGTATTTTCTTGTGCCGTAGCAAAAGAAGTCAGAAATAGAAACAAGAAAAATAGTTTTTTCATGGTAGATTGGTTTATGTTATTGTGGACGCTTTAGAAAATTTACTTCTTTGATTTTATCATTTTCAACTTTATACATAACAATATATTCTAGAAAAGGTTGCTCTTTTTGAAATTGAACGTTTTCTTGAAAAATTACAATGTTACCTGTCACTATTTTACTTTCAATTTCGCAATATAAATCAGGATTTTTTCTAAATAGGTCCCCAAAAAGTTCACGTAGTTGCTTTTTTCCTTTTAAAAATTCTTGTTTTGGGAAGTTGTAAAATGTTACATTATCAGTAAACGTTGCCGCGAAAGCATCAATATCTTTAGCATTGTATGCAACGATTTGCTTTTGCACTATAATTTCAGCTTTATTTTGTTTTTGTGCTTGAATACCCAAAAAAGGTGTTAATATCAACAGTAAAATAATAATTTTCCTCATGGCTAATTCAATCCTTCTTCAAAACGACTGCGCGCTTCGGTTCCAATTTTCATTTGCATGATTTGCTGTTCTACTTTACGTGAGAAATCAGTATCTGCAATGGTAGCAACATTGTCTAAATAACGAATTACTTCTTGCTTACGGATTTCAGCAAAGTTGAGTCCTTTCATATTAGATTTCATGAGTTCCTTTAACATTCCCAATTTGGTGTCATAATCTTTTTGGAAATATAGCTCTGGATTTTCAAACCAATCGTCTTCCAAATTAAAGTCTGTCAAACGTAATGAAATGGCACTTTGAATGTTTCGAATATCTCTGGAAGAGAAAAACGGAAATTCTTTCTGAACTTCACCATATAAAGTTGAATAGAAAACATGATCGGTTAATGTATTATTTTCCAAAGTTTCATTAAAGATTCTTTTGATTTTATCATCTTCTGGCTCAGTAATGTTTCCTAAAATTTCACCAGCACTATTTGCTAAAGTTTGATCGCTTAAATATTGATAAGAAGGATGATCGTTCATAGAAACGAATCCAGGTAAGGTCTTCTCAATTTTGGACCACCAAATATAATCTTGATCTAAGAAATCTTGCTCCGTACGGGCACCATCAATTTTAAAACGCCCTTGAATTCTAGAAATTACCGCTTTGTCTAATTGTTCAGGTAAGTTTGTAAATAATCCAATAGAACTGTTTCCGTGATTTACAGCATACGCACCTTCTGTATAACGTAAAAATACACCAATCACTTCTTTTACACCGGCAGAAACGCCTTGTGCAGTACGTTCTTGTAAATTATTTTCAGCATCATCAATAGGTGCAAAGATCAATCGTGATGGATCTTGCATAGGTTTCATCCATTGTACCATTTTTTCTGCCGATCCACCTTGAAAGGTAGAAACAACCGTATCTGGCATTGGATGAAATAAGAATGGAATGTCCAAATGATCGCAGCGTTCTTTTAGCATTGTAGCTATGGCAGCAATCAACATACTTTTTCCTGTTCCTGGAATTCCATATCCCATAAATACAGGCATAAAGCCACCGAGTTCTTGAAATGGATTTCTTTTGGTAGCAATGTCGTAACTCATCAAACGTTCAACCAAACGCTTGGCAAAGTGTTTTGCGTCTTTGTTACCAACAATTTGCTCAAAACGAATCGGATTGAATTCCACACTTTTGGTGCTTCCAGTAAAAATGGTGTCCCAACCTGCAATAGAAAAATCAGAATCTTCTAATTGATATGTTCTGTCTGTAATAACTTCAGTATGATCTAAGGCACCTTTACGTTGAATAATTTCATCTAAATAGGCTTCAAAGTACATCACTGTAAAGTCAATCACGTCTTGTTCAGAGTTGATCAAATTCGGATGATTCATGTATTTGTCATAGTAAAACAACTGGCATGAAATTCCCTTTGTAGGAGATAACAAAGAAACTTCCGGAATACCTGCAAATTTGTTTCCCATCACGGTATTTTCTTCCGAAGCTTTTTCTTTGAGTTTAGAAACAACATAATACGCCAAACTGAACAACATAAATGCAGTTGCTGTTTGCTGTTTAGATTCGTATTCTTTGCGTTGATCTGCTGAAAGTCCAGCTCTTTTTTCATGAAGAATAGACAAACCTGACGAATCGTAGTAACTATCGCGAATCCATAAACCAATGGCAATAGCTTCCTGTAAATTGAACAGAGTTTCGTTCAGCGAAAGCGGTAAAGCAACAGAATCTGGTAATAAGCGTTTTTTAAGACTTAAAATGGTTTTAGAAATTGAAATGGCGTTTCCGTCAGCATTTCCCTTGGCTTTGGATAGATATAATAATATATCTTCCTGTTCTTTATTGCCGTCTCTGCTTCGTGCTTTATAACCTTGTTTCCATTGGGCACTTTTAATGAATGAAGAAGCTTCTTCACGTAAAATGGTCAATTCTGTTTTTTTGATAGGAAATGTCGGTTGTTTCTCCATGTATGTTTTGTTATTTTTTTTGATCTACGTTGATCAGTTAATTCGTCAATTTATTTTTTTACTTATGTTGATCTAATTAGCTTGTCAATTTACTATTTGTCAATTCGTTTTTTCAAACTAAGGACACTGAGCTTGTCAAAGTATCGACTTTACAATTCAGGTAATTCTTCTACTTCAAAAGGTTCATGATGCAGGTGAATAATAGTGTTTGGAATTTTTCCATACAATAACTGAATGACTCTGTGTGGCGCTAAAATGTATTTGTGTGTAGTTACATCTCCCCAAACTTGAATCTCCTGCTTTTTAAATGATAGCAAATCATTGCTCACTTTTGATGAGTTTACTGAATTGATCGTTTCTACTGTAGTTGTTAGTGAAAATGAATTCAATTTTACATCTTTTGCAGCGATGGCTTGCAATAAAGCTTGTGTAATTTCATGATCATCTTTAGAAAATATACTGTGTAAAATTCCCAAATCAACACGTTTTATTTTACGCGGATGTACATTCTTTAGTCGTTTGTCAATCATATACGCCATATTGGATAAATCTTGATAACGATCGGCACAATCTTTTATAGTGTCGTAAATTTCTTGTTCTACATCTTCGTCATGCTTATAGTCAAAATACATAAAGCAAATAAACGGCCTGTTAAGTGCTACATCATAGAAAGCCCAATCGAGCACATAGGTTGCAAACGTACTTTTTGTCTTTTTGATTTTTCCTAAAACAAACTTTTTGAATATTTTCTCTTCCTGAATTCTATTGTAATACAGCGAAGAAGAAGCTTCAAACAAATCGCGTTTGCTCACATGTTGCTTTTGCACCATTAACTGATGAATAAACTTTTCTTTGAATTCGCTTGCATCAGGTAATTTGGCTTTAAACTCTTCTTTCAAATCCAAATCGTTGTGAATGTAGCGCAATTCTAAATAGTTTGGAAAACCAGATTCGGTCAAATCTACCTTCATTTGTTCTTCATCAAAACGATATTTCAATTGCATTACTCGCAACGAAAATGCCAAGCGTTTGCAATAGTTTTCTAAAGCTTTTAGTTCTTCTTTGGTGCAAATTCGATAATGATTCCATTCCACCAAATTAATCTCAAATTCATCCAAAACATGCATCACCATTCGGTAATACAAATCATATTGCGCGTCCGATTCTAGTGCAGCAGAATCTAAAGGTGTTGTGATATCGTTTATAGACATTAAAACAAAATTATATACGTAATTACTCGATAATCGAGCTTCAAATGTTTCGACGCTTGCGTCAATTTTTTTTAGTCGTTTTTTATAAACGGCTTCGCGAATGTGCCTCGAAGTAGATAACTATTTTTTGGCATGTCCGCAATACGGTCAGGCTTTCAGCTATATCTTTTTAATACAGTCATTACGAGATTGATTTTGAAGTGGTATCAAAATCTCCTAAAAAAGAACCAGATTCCTTCGTCGCAAACTCCTCGTAATGACGTTTCAATTGTTAAAAAGGATGCCGCTTCTATCCTTCATGCAACATCGATTACTATGTAGTGTTTAGAATTAACCTAACAAGTCATCAGAACCACCACCATCATTTGACGGTGCAGAATTTCCTCCGCCACCTTCGTTTCCAGTTGGAGTGTTGTCGTTTCCGCCAGCATCTCCTGTAGATGGGTTTTCGTTGTTTCTATAATATTCTTCGAATAATTCTTTCATGTCAATTCCGTAACGATCAGCAAAGTTCTTGCGGATTTCAACATCCTTTTCACGAATTTCCTGTAACGATTCAGCATAACTGCTGTAAATACCTTTCATTACTTTTTCGTGTACAGGAATATTTTCCATCATATCTTGACGTGCTTTTGAACTTGCTGTGTACATTGCAGCTAGCGTTTCTCCAATTTTTTCATCAGTTTTTACACCTAAGTGTTCTAAGATTGCAGCAAACTCTTGATCTGTACGCGCTTTTAATGCAACTACATAACCATCGTAATAACGAATTCTTTCTTCTGTATCCGATTTTAGTTTTGCTCTATGCGTTTGTAAGTTGCTACGTAAAGATGTTAATACTTTGATGGTTAAGTTATGCTTGTGAACAAAACTGTCTTTACTTGCAGCCAACGTAATGTAAGCCGTTCGTAAACCATCTAATTCTTCAACTTTTTGCTCAAGCTTTGTAATTTTAGCCAATGCTTCCGAATATTCAGGCGATTGCTTGTCTACAATTTCTTCTATTTCTTGACGTGCCTGACTCAACAATGCTTTTTGTTTTTCAAGTTCAGTTTCTGTATCTTCTTTCTTTTCTAAAGCTTTCGTGTGATTTTTACTTGCTTCTACAATAGCGTCTTGTAGTCTGTCCTCAACCTCTTTGATTTCAACCTCACGATCTTTCAAACGTTTTACGGCAGCCTGACTTTTAAATGAAAGTTCTTTCAACAAGGTTTCTGTATCAGAACTTTCAATACGCTTTTGAAACATTTCTTTTGCCTTTGAATCTGCAAACTTTCTGTCTTTTTCAGCTTGTCCTAACTCTTCTTTTTCTCTTTTAATTCTAGACTTTCGACCCCAAAGGTTATTCCACCATGTATCTGGCTTATCTAAAGCAGCTTGGTATTCTACTTTGGCTTTATCCAATTCTTTTTGAGCATCATCAATAACGCGTTGTTCTTCATCGTTTAATGTTGAAAAGCGTTCAAATATGATTCCTACTTCGTCTTGATAATCTGTTAAATCTTTAATGGCATCGAGAAGTGATGTACGATCTTTTTCAGCCATATCCACCACATTATCCAACGTTGCATTCAATATCTTTTGGCGTACTTCGGGACTATCTTCTTGGGCAAGCTTCGACTTCATTTGGTCGATTGCTTTTCCCCAATCTACTTTGTCATTAGATTTTTGTTTTTGTTCTGCTCCTGAAGTTTCTAGTAAATCAAAATCGTCAGCCATATACTTAAGTGGTTTTTATTAATGAATGTATTTTTTTGTCGTTTGTTTTTAGTACTAGTTCTTTGAAACGTATCCTACTAAATGCGTAAAAAAACGTTTTTGAAACTAGCATTTAAATATAAAGAATTTAACAGTAATATCTGTCTATTTTTTTTCGAGTTGTTACAGGTTGAAATTAAAAAAATGAATTTACGGATTATTTTGTAGTATTTTTTGGGAATTACGCTTTTTTTCAAGCTTATTATGAGGCTTAATTTCGCTTCAACTTTCAATACATTTGGATAAGATGACGTAATGCTTCTAGGTTTGAAAGAAAATACTTTAAAATATTGTTTGGTTAAGCTCCTTGATACTAAGGATTTAAAAATACGCATTATTAAGTATTGTTTTGAGCTAGTTTTTGAAGAATATTTATAAAAACCTAAAAAAATTAACTAAATGAAACCAGCAAAGACAACTATTCAAATCGGTAATCAATTTAAAGAAGTAGAAATTTTTTATGATGAAGTAAAAGAATCCCAGTTGAACATTGCCATCGATAACAATCAGGTTACTGTTTCTCAAGAATGAGAGTACTTGTTTATTGACTTCCCGATTTTGGTATTGCAATAGAGAAAATTTTGGCACCTTTCTTGATGAAGTTTGGCAACGTTAAAATCAAACTCTATGAAATTAAAAACTTTACTATCTTTAGTTGTATGCTACTTTGTTTTGAGTGTAAGTCATGCGCAAGGAAAATTGAACAGAGCTAAAGACGACCTTTCGGGAAGCAGCTCTTCTACTAGCAGTAATTCGCGTTCTTGGAATGATGATGACGATGATTGGGGAGATGATGATGGCTTCAACTTTTTTGAAGGTGTTTTTTTTGAAATAGCTTATCATGCAACTATCGGGATTCTTATCGGTGATGGGGAAAAACGTTATTTTCATAAATATCCGTATTCTCATGGTTCACATGGAGAATATGCGTATCCAGAAGATAATGTTCCTATGAAAACAGGACAATTAATTTTGTCAAATACGTTTTTCACTAGCGGGAAACAATTCTATGGAAATGATGTAAAATTAAATTATCGCTTTGTTCCCTTAGCTGGAATTGAAGTCAATCATTTGCATTTTTTTGAACAGAACCCAAAAAGTGAGTTAGGGGTTAGCTCTTTTATGTTTAATTACTATAGAGTTCGCGAACAATATGTAACTGCTTTTTGGGGAGTAGGAGCTACACATGTTGGCAATGGAGTAGATGAAACAGGTTTTACATACCAAGTAGGCGTAGATGTGTATTTGCATCAACCTATTAGTATAACTGCTTTGTGGAAACAGAGTTTTATCAACGATTCTACTATCGATGAATTAAAACTAAATGCACGATATCATCTCAAGCGTTTTTCTGTTCATGGAGGATACAATCGTTACAAGCTAGGGTCTGTACGAATTAATGCTTTAAGTTTTGGAGTAGATTATCGTTTTTAGATAAAACTTATACTCACTCAATAACTAAACTTTTTAAGAATGCATCCAGTGCTTTCAATGACTGCGGATAAATGTCTTCGCAAGTATCTAATATGAGTACGTATTGAATGTTTTCGTCAAAGCGATGAAAGCTAGATTTTACTTGATAAACTTCGAGTGTTTCATTCGTACTGTCTCGATCTTTAAAAGGAAAATTTTGTGCAGCTTCTAATTGCAAGCCTGGATATGTTGGTTTGGGTCTTTCTAATGCCACAAAATTAAAATGTCCGCCTCCAATGTGTGTATACATTTCTTTATTGATGATTTCATAAGCTTCGGAAGGTTGTAAACTGTCAAATCGATTTGTTGCTATTTTGTCTGGATACTTTCCAACAAATCTATTCGCATACTGTTTGATGTCTTCAATTCCGTCTGCAACATGAATCATAAGCATAATGGTATAGTCAATTGGAACGTCTTTGTCATTTAGTTCAGCTTTAGGGCTTAAAACCACCACAGCAGTACGTTTGTTATATTTAGAAATATTCCAATTCCATGTAGAATCAACGGTAAAACGAACTCCTAAAGCTTTGCTGATAAATGTATTTTTAGCGCCATTGGGTTGATAGTCCCAAAGTTCTTGGGGCTTATACTCTTTAGCAGCATCGGGCGTTGTAATTTTTTCTTTTAAAGCATTGCGAAGCACTTCATCAATGGGGCTTGGAGTGCCTAATTTTGTAGCAATATCTAATGATTTTTGAGTATGACTAAACATGCCGGATAAATAAGAAGCAAATGTATAATCGTGCCAAAATGCTGTTTCCCGAATATTTGGATTTAGTTTTTCTGCTTTGAAGAAATTAAGCATCGATTCTTTAGGTTTTGCCGAATGTGCATAATGATTTCCTAAAAACCAATACGATATATAATTTGAGGTGTCGAGTGCAATTGCTTTTTGAAAAGCACTTTCTGCAATTGGAAATTGCTCGTCATCGTTTAAATTGTACCTATAATGTGAAATGGTTCCCGTAAGCAACCATTCGTCTATATTTTGTGCTTTCTTTGCAGATACTTCTTGAATCTTTTTTAATCGTTCTAAGCTTTCTTCTATGCTAATATCATACGTCCAAGTTTCTGACCAATGATTAAATGCATCTTCATGTTTTAAAACAAAATCTAAATCCTCTTGAATCAAATTAAGGTAACTAATATTCTTCAAATTAATCACATTAATATTGGAGAAAGCTGGAGTACTACATAAAATGGTAAAAAGTAGAAAGCAGCGAAAATATATTTTCATCATGGTTTTATTGTAAATGTTCCTCCTAAAGTACTTTTTTGTATGACATAAAAAAAGTGCATTTCAAAAAAATGCACTTTCTTTTATATCATGTATGTTATTTTGAGTCTATTCTCTGATAACGCCTCTTGAAATTACGATTTTTTGGATTTCAGAAGTTCCTTCGTAAATCTGAGTAATCTTGGCGTCACGCATCAAACGTTCTACATGGTATTCTTTTACGAAACCATTTCCACCGTGAACTTGAACAGCTTCTACAGTGGTTTCCATTGCTACCTTAGAAGCATATAATTTTGCCATGGCGCTCGACATGTCGTAGTTATTACCTTGGTCTTTATCCCAACCAGCTTTCATTACTAAATGACGCGCTGCTGTGATTTCCGTGTACATATCAGCTAATTTGAAAGCAATAGCTTGGTGATTGCAAATTTCAGTTCCAAATGCTTTACGCTCTTTCGAATATTTTAAAGCCAATTCATAAGCTCCTGAAGCAATTCCTAGGGCTTGTGCAGCAATTCCAATACGTCCACCAGAAAGAGTTTTCATAGCAAACTTAAATCCGAAACCATCTTCACCAATTCTATTTTCTTTAGGAACTTTTACATCATTAAATTGTAATGTATGTGTATCACTTCCGCGGATTCCTAATTTATCCTCTTTTGGGCCAATATCAAAACCAGGAGTTCCTTTTTCTACGATAAACGCGTTGATTCCTCTGTGTCCTTTATCTTTATCTGTTTGCGCAATTACTAAGTATACATCAGCACGTCCACCACTTGTAATCCAGTTTTTTGTACCATTAATTACATAATGATCGCCCATGTCAATCGCTGTAGTTCTTTGTGAAGTTGCATCACTTCCAGCTTCAGGCTCACTCAAACAAAAAGCACCAACATTTTCTCCTGTAGCTAACTTTGTTAAATATTTTTGCTTTTGCGCTTCAGATCCATAGGCTTCTAAACCATAACAAACTAATGAGTTATTTACAGATACAATTACAGAAGCAGAAGCATCAATCTTAGATAATTCTTCCATAATTAAAATGTAAGAAATCGTGTCCATTCCACTTCCTCCATATTTCGGATCTACCATAATTCCCATAAAACCTAATTCGCCCATTTTACGAACCAACTCATTTGGAAACTCTTGTTTATTATCGCGTTCAATTACTTCAGGAAGTAATTCCGTTCTTGCAAAATCTCTCGCTGCATCACGAATCATGATGTGTTCCTCTGTAAGATTAAAATCCATAATCGTATATTGTATTAGAAAATTTTTAAAAAAGTCGCACAAAGATAATTCTAAAATAGCAGATTTTCAATAATAAGCGGTTATTTTTAAGAATTCTTAATTTATCTATGTGTAAATTATGAATCTTGTTAGAAAGTGAATTTAAAATGACAAATTTTGAATACATTTACAATATGAGTCTGTACAAAGTGATTGGTGTCATGTCGGGAACTTCCCTCGACGGAATTGATCTTGCCTATATACATTTCGAAAAAACAACACGCTGGAAATTTGAAATTCTGGTAGCAGAAACGATTCCATATCATAAAAAAATACAAGCAAAACTTCAAGAAGCTATTGGTTTTAACAACAAGGATTTAGGAGAGTTTGATGTTGGTTATACAGAACATTTGGCAAAAGTTATCAATGCATTTATAAAAAAATATGCGATTGCTGAAATAGATGCTGTGTGCTCGCATGGACATACGATTTTGCATCAACCAGAAAAAGGAATTACATATCAAATTGGCAATCTGGAGATTTTAGCAAAATTAATTCAACAGAAAGTAGTGTGTGATTTTAGAGTCCAAGATGTGGAACTTGGCGGACAAGGAGCTCCATTAGTTCCGATTGGAGATGAATTGTTGTTTTCCGAATATGACTATTGTTTGAATTTGGGTGGATTTGCAAATGTATCTTTTCATAAAGAAGGAAAACGAATTGCGTATGACATTTGTCCCGTAAACATTGTGTTGAATAAATATGCCAAACAATTAGGGGTTGATTATGATAATAAAGGAAAACTGGCTAAATCTGGAAATTATTTATTAAGTTTAGGTGAGGAATTACACAATCTACCATATTACAAACAGAAACCTCCAAAATCCTTGGGATTGGAATGGGTTCAAGAAGAAATTTTTCCACGATTAGAATCGGCTAAAAGAAAAGAGATTGATTTGTTGCGGACGTTTACAGAGCATGTGGCAAGGCAATTAGCAAAAAACTTTACAATTAGATCAAAGGTTTTAGTCACTGGTGGAGGCGCATACAACGATTATTTGCTAGAAAGAATTAAATATCATAAAGAACTCGATTTGGTAAAACCTGTCAACGAATTAGTAGAATATAAAGAGGCACTTATCTTTGGTTTTTTAGGCGTATTACGCTTGCGGAATGAGGTAAATTGTCTGAAAAGTGTTACAGGTGCATCCAAAGATCACGGTTCGGGAAAAATTTACAATTATCATTAAGTTAAATTGTCTTAAATGTATGCTTCTAAGAAGCGAACAATTTTTATATTTGCTGGAATACAAACTATTATAGTACACAAAATACATATACTTGAAAGAATTACTTAAAATATACGAAAACAAAGCACCTGAGATTGTTTTTAACTGGAAAGATCCGGAAACAGACGCGGAAGGTTGGACAGTTATCAACTCACTACGCGGAGGTGCTGCAGGAGGCGGAACACGCATGCGCAAAGGATTAGACATGAATGAAGTGCTGTCGTTAGCAAAAACGATGGAAGTTAAATTTACAGTGTCAGGACCTGCTATCGGAGGTGCGAAATCTGGAATCAATTTTGATCCACATGACCCAAGAAAAAGCGGTGTGTTAAAGCGTTGGTACAAAGCAGTAGCGCCTTTATTAAAAAGTTACTACGGAACTGGAGGAGATTTGAATGTTGATGAAATTCACGAAGTAATTCCAATTACAGAAGACAGTGGAGTTTGGCATCCGCAAGAAGGTGTATTTAATGGACATTTTAAACCAACAGAAGCAGATAAAATAAACAGAATCGGACAATTGCGTTTAGGAGTTATCAAAGTGATAGAAAGTCCAGTGTTTTCTCCTGATGTTTCTCGTAAATATACAGTCGCTGATATGATTACAGGTTTCGGAGTAGCCGAAGCTGCACGTCATTTTTATGATATTTATGGTGGATCTATCAAAGGAAAACGAGCTATTGTTCAAGGTTTTGGAAATGTTGGAGCAGCAGCAGCGTATTACCTATCGCAAATGGGGGCAAAAGTAGTTGGAATCATCGACCGAGTTGGAGGTGTGATCAATGAAGAAGGATTTTCTCATGAAGAAATCAAGGAATTTTTCTTGAACAAAGATGGAAATACACTGGTGGCAAATAACATGATTTCTTTTGAAGAAATGAACCAACGCATTTGGGAGTTACCAACAGAAATCTTTGCACCATGTGCGGCATCACGATTAATTACGCAAGAACAGATAGATAAAATGATCGATACTGGATTGGAAGTAATTACCTGTGGAGCAAATGTGCCGTTTGCAGACAAGGAAATCTTTTTTGGACCAATCATGGAGCATACAGATCAAAAAGTGAGTTTAATTCCAGATTTTATCTCAAACTGTGGAATGGCACGCGTTTTTGCCTATTTTATGGAACGTAGAGTTTCTATGACTGATGAAGCTATCTTTGAAGATACTTCTAAAATCATCAAAAAAGCATTACAAAATACATTCAAGAAAAATGCTTCAAAAGTAGACGTAAGTAAAACTGCTTTTGAAATTGCATTAAAAGAATTAGTCTAACCATCAACTTAAAATACAGAAATGGAATCAGCAATAATAGCCGTATTTGTCTTAGGATATTTAGCGATAACCTTAGAGCATAATTTAAAAATTGACAAGCTTATTCCCGCATTAGCCATGATGGCAATTTGTTGGGCATTCGTCGCTTTCGGAATCGAAGATTTTCAAAATTGGTTTGACTCTGGAGCACATGCATTAGTCGGTGGAGAAGGCGGTTTTGGAGAGCTCGCCAAACCTGAAAAGATGCACATGATGGAAGAAGGATTGTTGCATCACTTAGGGAAAACCGCAGAAATACTGGTATTCTTACTTGGAGCAATGACGATTGTAGAGATTATTGATTATTTCAATGGTTTTGCTACAATCAAAGGCTTCATTAAAACCCGAAGTAAAAAGCGTGTCCTTTGGATTTTTGCATTTTTAGCATTCATCTTATCAGCTATTATTGATAACCTTACGGCAACTATTGTACTGATTTCAATTTTACAAAAAATTATCTCTGATAGAAACATTCGTATTTGGTATGCAGGTTTAATTATTATTGCAGCAAATGCAGGTGGAGCATGGTCGCCAATTGGAGATGTAACAACAACTATGTTGTGGATTGGAGATAAAGTATCTACAGGAAAACTATTTGGTTACTTATTCTTACCATCTTTATTATGTATGATCGTGCCAACATTTATTGCTTCTTTCTTAAAGCCATTTCAGGGAAGTTTGCCAGAAGAAGAAGGTGTTGAAGAAAATAAGCCACACCGTTTTGGGCCAACAATGTTATACTTAGGATTATCTGCAATTATTTTTGTGCCAATTTTTAAAGTATTAACACATTTACCTCCTTATGTAGGGATGATGTTGTCATTGTCGGTAGTGGCAATATTTGCAGAAATGTATAGTAATTCAAAATTCACGATGGCAGTTGTAGGTGCTAATGAAGGTCATGAGCATGAAGAAGCTGGATCTACACATCACAGTCCTGTGCATCATTCTTTATCAAAAATTGAATTGCCAAGTATCTTGTTCTTTTTAGGAATATTAATGGCAGTAGCAGCATTAGAATCTTTAGGCTTACTATTTGGTTTTGCTGATTGGTTAAAGACAGCTACGCCAGGATTAGGAACAGAAATGGATCCTAACGGGGTTTCAGATTTAGTAGTAATGGCATTAGGAGTTGGATCGGCAGTAATTGATAATGTACCCTTAGTAGCAGCTAGTTTGGGAATGTTTACAGAACCATTAGATCATCAATTATGGCACTTTATTGCTTTTGCAGCAGGAACTGGAGGAAGTATGTTAATTATTGGTTCGGCGGCAGGAGTAGTTGCTATGGGAATGGAAAAAATAGATTTTTTCTGGTATCTCAAAAAAATATCTTGGTTAGCCTTTATCGGATTCCTTGTTGGTTCGGTAGCTTTCATGATAATACGAACCTTATTTTAAGTCTGTAACGAGTATACTTAATTAACAAAAACACCGTTATTATAGTCTAAATCAAAAAACAACTATGTTATTATTTCAAACCCCAACAACACCTGTTGAAGATCCAGAAAGCCAAGAAAAAACCTTTTCTATTATTCAATTAATCATTGATGGAGGAATAGGGAGTGTTATCATTATTAGTGTGCTTTTAGTATTGCTTGCAGTAGCTTTATATATTTATTTTGAACGTACATTTGCTATTAAATCAGCGTCTAAAATTGATAAGAATTTTATGAATCAAATTCGGGATAATGTCTCTGCTGGAAAACTAGATGCAGCCAAGATGTTATGTGCACAAACAGATTCACCAGTAGCAAGATTGACCGAAAAAGGAATTTCTCGAATAGGGAAGCCGCTGGAAGATATTAATAAGGCTATTGAAAATGCAGGTACATTAGAAGTATATAAACTAGAAAAGAATGTAAGTATTCTAGCAACCGTAGCAGGTGCGGCTCCAATGATAGGGTTTTTAGGAACTGTAATTGGTATGATTATCGCTTTCCAAGAAATGGCAACCAGTGGTGGTCAGGCAGAAATGGGATCATTGGCAGAAGGTATTTATACAGCAATGACAACAACGGTTGCTGGTTTAGTAGTGGGAATTATTGCGTATATTGGGTACAATCACTTGGTTGTGAAGACGGACAAAGTGGTGCATCAAATGGAAGCAAATGCAGTAGACTTCTTAGATTTATTAAATGAACCTGTATAATAAAGTTCTATGAAGTTAAGAGGTAGAAATAAAGTAAGTCCAGAATTTAGTATGTCGTCCATGACAGATATTGTATTCTTGTTATTGGTATTCTTCATGTTGACTTCTAACTCACCAAATGCACTTGATTTACTCTTACCAAAAGCAAAGGGGAAATCAACAAATACACAGAATGTTTCGGTTAGTATAAAGAAAAACCTCCAAGTGTATATTGATGCAGACCGAGTCAGAGAAGGGCAAATAGAATCAAAATTGAAAGCAAAATTAGCAGGGCAAGAAGCGCCAACCATTATATTGAGAGCTGAAGAAGGTGTTCCTATTGAAAAAGCTGTAAATATTATGGATATCGCTAATAAGAATAAATATAAAATCATTCTAGCTGTTCGACCTCAATAATGAATTTGCTTGAAACGAGGAATAAAAAATTTAATTTACCCTTCGTTTTTATTGCAGGTGTAATTTTTCTTTTAGGATTGGCATATTTTGCAAATTATTTAGAAAATTTATCTCAAAAAAACATAACAAATGTTGAGGTTAAGTATACAGGAGATGAAAAAAGAATAAAAATTCAAGTTCAAGAAAATGCAACTATTCTTCTAGATGGAACGAAAATTGATGCAACTCAACTTGAAGAGATACTAAAAATACAATTTGACGGTTATGCAAATCCAGTCATTAGTATAGAAGTGGTAGAGAATGTTTCGATATCAAATACTATCAATATCATGGAGATTGCAAGAAAAAATAACTATAAAGTCATTCTTGAAGAAGCATCAAAATAAAGCATTATGTCAGTATTTGATACAGAGCACAAACGAAAATCGGCAACAATAACTACAGTATTGATGGTTATATTATTAATACTAATGTTCATATTTGGTAAAACATATATGGATCCGCCTATTGAAAGTGGAATTGCTGTAAACTTTGGAAATACAGATACAGGAAGAGGTGAAGTAGAAACACAGAAAAATCCAAAACCCGTAGCAAAAACTTCAGAACCTGAGGTGGTAGAGGAACCTGAGGAAACAGAACCTGTAGAAGAAACACAGCCTGATACATCATCAGAAGAAGTAATAACGCAAGATTCCGAAGAAGCTATTGCGATGAAAAAGGCGGAAGAAGAAAAGAAGCGTAAAGCGGACGAAGAAGCTAAAAAGAAGGCAGAAGAAGAGCGTATTGCAAAAGCAAAAGCGGAAGCAGAAGCAAAAAAGAAAGCTGAGGAAGCTAGAAAAAAAGCTGAGTTTGATGCATTGACAAAAGACTTAAATAGCGATGGTGGAACTGGTAGTGATGATGGAGAAGGAGAAGGTCCAGGAGATGGAGATGGAAACAAAGGGCATCCTGACGGAGATCCGTATGCGGCAAGTTACTATGGGCAACCAGGTTCAGGAGACGGCGGTGCAGGTGGTTATGGTTTGCGTGGAAGAAGCAAGTTAAGTGGCCAAGCTGTTCAGCAAGAATGTAATGAATATGGGAGAGTGGTAGTGCAAATAGAAGTAGATAGAAGCGGAAAAATTATCAGTGTCAATGCTGGTGTAAAAGGTTCTACAAATACAGCACAATGCTTATTAGATGCGGCTGAGAAAACGGCTCGTACATATAGATGGAATAAAGATGATAAGGCGCCTAAAAAGCAAGTAGGGTTTATCGTTGTGAAATTCAATCCGAATTAAAAAAAAGCATATCATTTTTTAATGACAGATATACAAGCCTTATCATGGTTGGAAGCCCAATATGAAACTTCTTATCAAAAAAAAGGTGCTTCAAACAATTCTGAAGCTTGGGATTTAGTGAAAATAACCAAGTTTGCAGAACATTTAAAAAATCCTAATTCAGCATTTAAAAGTATACATGTGGCTGGAACCAATGGAAAAGGTTCTACAAGTCACATGATTGCTTCTATATTACAAGAAGCAGGTTATAAAGTTGGTTTGTATACATCTCCGCATTTAAAAGAGTTAAGAGAACGTATCCGTATCAATGGTCAAATGATTTCTGAAGATGCAACTGTTGAGTTTGTGAAAAGCTATCATCAATATATAGATTTGGAGAAACTCTCTTTCTTTGAATTAACTGTGGCGATGGCATTTCATTATTTTGCTCAACAAGAAGTGGATATTGCAGTGATTGAAGTAGGTATGGGTGGTCGTTTGGATTCTACGAATATCATTATGCCGGATGTAAGTGTTATTACCAATATAGGTTTTGATCATGTGCAATTTTTAGGAAATACATTGTCTAAAATTGCAGCTGAGAAAGCTGGAATTATCAAGAGTCATATTCCGGTAGTAGTTGGCGAATATCATGAAGAAACGTTTCCTGTTTTTGTTGAAATAGCTGAGAATATGAATTCAGAGTTATATCTCGCAGAAAAAACGATACAGCAATACTATCAAACAGATCTTTTAGGTGATTATCAGCAGAAAAATTACAAATCTGCAGTACAAGCTATTCGGTTGCTAAAAGGCTTTCAAATAGAAGAAAAACATATTAAAAATGGGTTATTAAATGTAATTTCTAATACAAATCTGCAAGGAAGATGGCAAGTCTTAGCAAATCACCCAAAAACAATTTGTGATACGGCGCATAATAAGGAAGGTTTGCAAATAGTAATGGAGCAATTGCAAAAAGAAAATTTTCAGCAATTACATATTGTGTTTGGAGTTGTAACTGATAAAAATCTAGAAGAAATATTTCCGTTATTTCCAGAAAATGCAATTTATTATTTCTGTAGTCCAAAAATAGAGCGCGCACTAAATGTTTCAGAATTACAGCAAAAAGCAGCAGTGTATGATTTAAAAGGGAGTGTATATGGTTCTGTTTCAGAAGCCTATATGGCTGCGCAAACAAAAGCTACGAGTGATGATCTTATATACATTGGCGGAAGTACATTTGTCGCAGCAGAAATACTTTGAAATTTTTATGTTTAAATTTTGCTAGATATAAAATCTATTTTATATTTGCATCCGCATTAAGCAATAAGGGTGATTAGCTCAGTTGGTTCAGAGCACCTGCCTTACAAGCAGGGGGTCACTGGTTCGAATCCAGTATTACCCACAAAACGTACTGAAAATAATATTGAATTATGGGTGATTAGCTCAGCTGGTTCAGAGCACCTGCCTTACAAGCAGGGGGTCACTGGTTCGAATCCAGTATTACCCACAAAAAAAAGCTTCTTGTAATAAGAAGCTTTTTTTAGTTTATATCGGTTGGGATGTTATAGTAAATCTAAAATTCGTTCCAAAGCCATTCCACGCGAACCCTTTATTAGCAAAGTGCTATTTTTTATTTCTGGAAAATGACCTTTTAAAGATTCGAATGTATTGTGAATACTAATATTAGAATGTTTGCTTTCGGTAATTCCAAAATTTTCTCCTATTAAAAAAATATGATCAATTGCTAACGAACCTGCATATTCATTTATAAACTGATGTTCTTCGGCGGCGCTTTCTCCAAGTTCAAACATGTCGCCTAAAAAAGCAATTTTAGTTGTGTCTGTTAAGTTTGAAAAATTATCTAAAGCAGCTTTCATGCTTGTAGGATTCGCGTTGTACGCATCTAAAATAATTTTATTAGAGTTTTTATGTTTAATTTGTGATCGGTTGTTAGAGGGGATATAAGTTTCAATAGCAGCTTTTATTTGTGAAAGCGTTACATTGAAATATGTTCCGATGGCGATAGCTGCAGCTATATTTGAAAAATTATAGCTGCCGATTAATTGACTTTGTATTTCTATGTTATTTACGATAGCTTTTACCATTGGATTTGCGTTTAAGAAACGGATAGAAAGTGCATGTGTGTCTGAACTTCCAAACGTGTAATTATTTGTGTCTCGGGTTCTTTCTACTTGTTTAGGGTCATCTCCATTCACAAAAATAAGTTTGTCATTAGCTTTTAGATGATCGTAGAGTTCGCTTTTTCCTTTAATAACACCTTCAACACTGCCAAAACCTTCTAAATGCGCTTTTCCGAAATTTGTAATATATCCATAATCAGGTTCGGCAATGTTGCTTAAAAACTCAATTTCTTTTTGATGATTTGCGCCCATTTCTACGATTCCAATCTCGGTTTTGGATGTCATGGAAAGTAGTGTAAGTGGAACACCTATATGATTGTTTAAATTGCCTTTTGTGGCAGTGGTTTTATATTTTAGAGAAAGCACTGCATTGATGAGTTCTTTTGTAGTGGTTTTTCCATTACTTCCTGTGAGACTTATGATAGGAGTGTTTAATTGCTTACGATGATGATTGGCTAGTTTTTGGAGTGTTTCTAAAACGTTTTCTACAAGAATAGTATGTGTTTTTAGTTCGTATTCTTTTTCATCGATTATGGCGTACACAGCTCCTTTCTCTAAGGCGTCTTTTGCGTATTTATTTCCATTGAAGTTTTCTCCTTTTAATGCGAAGAAAATACAGTTAGGGGCGATGTTTCTTGAATCAGTCGAAACTGTCGGGTATTTTTGAAATATAGAATATAATTCTTTGATCATTTATGCGTAATTAAATAAAGTTAAAACGAAAAAAAGCCCTGATATGGTCAGGGCTTTTTTTAATACACAAAAGTGTGTTTATTATTTTCTTGGACTCTTTCTTCCTTGCGCTTTTGAACCTACTCTTGACATTGCACATCTAAATCCGATGTAAGAAGTTGCCATGTATTCAGGGAAAGCTCTTCTTTGTGCAGGGTCAATCCAGTATGCTCTATCTTTCCATGAACCACCTTTGTAAACTCTGACGTTGTCATCAATTAAAGTAGTTCTTGTGTTAGATTTGTCATACTTTCTTAACATTCCAGTTGAATCAGAAGATACAACGTGCTTTGGAGCATTATACATTCGTTTCGCATCCATTTTTCCATTTTCAGCATCTTCTTCGTTAAATAAGTCAAAGTATCTTGAAGAAGAAACATCACCATCACGATAGTTTCTGTTGTCAGACTTGTCAAAGTTAGTTCTCAAATATGTTTCATTTTCATTAACTGGAACTTGTGCTAGTTGACCAGGAAGGTTTCTTGGCATAATTCGTCCATTTGCTAAGGTATCTTGAACCATTGTTTCAGTTGTTACAATCTCAGCTTTGCCTTCTTGGTTGATTTTGTTTTTAGTGTAAACGTTACCACGATAGTAATTGAAGTCACTTGCTTCGTCATCTACAATTGGACGGTAAACATCAGAAACCCATTCTGCAACATTTCCTGCCATATCGTATAACCCAAAATCATTTGGTGGGTATGACTTTACACGAGCAGTAATATCTGCACCATCATCAGACCATCCAGCAATTCCACCATAATCACCCTTTGAATTCTTAAAGTTTGCTAACTGATCTCCACGTCTTTTTCTGTTTCCACTTCTTGTGAATTCACCTTTCCATGGATATTTTTTTCTACCACGTACGTTGTTATACTCTCTTAATCCGTCTAAACCTTTAGCTGCATATTCCCATTCAGCTTCTGTTGGTAATCGGTATTCTGGTAAAATAACCCCAGAAGTACGTTTAGCGTATACGTTTTTATCTGCGTCTGCAGAATCTTTTTTCTTATTTGATTTTTCTGCAATCCTTCCTCTGTACTCGTCAATCTTACCACCGTACGTTTTTGTAGGGTCGGTTAAATATGCTTCTGTACTGAATGTGCTTTCAGGATTTAAGCTATCAACAGACTTTGCTCCTTTGGCAATATATCCTTCGCGTTCTAATACAGCTTCGTTAACTCTATCAGTTCTCCACTGGCAGAACTGTACAGCTTGAATCCAGTTTACACCAACTACAGGATATTCAGCATATCCAGGATGTCTTAAGTAGTTAGTAGTCATTGTTTCGTTAAATCCTAAACGATTTCTCCAAACCAATGTGTCTGGCAATGCACCAGTGTAAATGTTTCTGTAGTTTTCTTCTTCTGGAGGGAAAACAGTTTTTGTCCAATATAAGTACTCTGTGTACATTAAATTAGTAACTTCTGTTTCATCCATGTAGAATGACTGTACGTGTTGTTGGTTTGGGGTATTGTTCCAATCGTGCATAGGGTCATCCTGAGTTTTTCCCATTGTAAAAGTTCCACCTTCCACAAATACTAATCCAGGAGCAGTTTCCTGATCTTTGTATTTTGTGTTGGCTGTGAATCCTCCATCTTTACCATCAATACGCCAGCCTGTGGCTTTTGAAGTATTATTTGATGATGATCTTTTACAGCTAAAAAATCCTAGTGACACTACTGCGACAAGTAGCATAATTCTTAATGTTCGCTTTTTCATAGTCAAGACTTGAGTATTGAAAATTTTAGGTTTGCAATATAGTAATTAAAGGTAAAATATCAAGATTAATTTCAAAAATTAATGTGACATGCCACTTCAATTATAAATATCATATAGTTTTGATATAACGACCACAGTTGTTATTTATTATTCTTAATTTTGTTTTTTTTAAAAAACAGCTAAAACATTGAATAATATTTCAATGTATTTATCGTTAAAGATGCAATGAAAAAAACTCTTACTTTTTTATTAGGACTCCTTTTTTTAAGTGCTTATGCGCAAAACAAGCACTTTGATTTGACGTGGAGTGATGCACCAAAAGAATTTTCAAAGGAAAATTCGTCTGTGAAATTGCCAACATTTAATCAAGAATATTTTGTTAGCAATGACGATGGTACGATTAGTTTTATAGCACAATGGGATGATGATCGTTTTGTGAATAAGAATTCTATGCAGATTGAAAATGTAGTGTATGGAACTATCTCAAATCAAAACTTAGGTGAAATTGATACACAAAGATTGCCAACATCACTTCAGTCAAAAATTGTAAATTCTGGTGCCAGAGGAAAAAATGCACACATATTGATTGTGTCTCCTTTAATTAGAGAAAACGGGGTGGTTAAAAAAGTGCTCAGTTTCGATGTTAGCTATACATTTTTAGCAAGAAGACCGAATATCAGAACTAAAAACAACACTACAATTACAAGTTCAGTACTTGCTAGTGGTAACTTTTATAAATTTTCGGTAGTTGAATCCGGGATTTACAGATTAGATGCTAATTTTTTAAATCAAGTAGGTTTAAATACAGGAAGTATTGATCCTAGAAAAATAAAAATTTATGGAAATGGAGGAAGAATGATTCCTCACAGAAATTCTGAGAATGAGTATTATGATGTTACTGAAAACGCAATTACAGTTTTTGGTGAAGAAGATGGAGAGTTTAATGCACAAGATTATATCTTATTTTATGCAGAAGGAAACGATGTGTTTAATCAAGACAGTCAAACACACATCAACGCATATTCTGATAAAACCTATTACTTTATTACCGCAGATGGTACAGAAGACGGGAAACGAATTCCGGAAGCAGTACAGCCGACAGCAGCGCCTGATATAACTATTACAACGTATGACGATTATCAGTTTCACGAAGTAGATAACGTAAATATTGTAAAGCTTGGAAGAAGATGGTTTGGTGACGTATTTAATATTGAAACAGAACGTACTTTTAATTTTACATTGCCGAATTTAGTTACTTCTGAACCTGTTCGTATTGGTATAAAGCCTGCGGCAATTTCTAATGGTATTACAAACATGAATACCATTATTAATGGACAGCCAGCAGAAAATATCAATGGACAACCTGCATTTAATTTTACATTCCCACAAATCAATGATTCAAGATTAGCAACAGAACACAATGTAAGTGGTGTACCTGCTAATAGAAATGGATTAATCATAGATGATGTAAATCTAAGTTCTAACGATTTAAATATTACGTTGAATTATCAAAATAATGGAATTGCAGGTTCTATTGCATATTTAGATTATATCTCAGTGGAATCAAGGCGTACATTGATGGGAATTGATGATCAATTCAAATTCAAATATAATGATGCTCGAAATATTGCAGGAACTGGAGAATTTGTCATTTCAAATGCTACAAAAGTTTATGAAGTTTGGGATATTACAGACATCTGGAATGTAACAAAAGTGACAAACACTGATGCTTCGGTAATTTTCTCTTTCAAAGCACCTATGGGAGAAATTAGACAATATATTGCTGGAGATACTTCTCGATTTTTAATTCCAACCATTGAACCGAATAATCAAGTACCAAATCAAGATTTAAAAGGATCTATTTTTGCAAATGGCGATGTGGAATACATTATTATTTCTCCTGAAAATTTAGCTTCTCAAGCAGAACGTATTGCAGAATTTCACCGAGGAAACTCAGGAATGAATGCGCAAGTAGTAACACTTAAAAATATTTACAACGAGTTCAATACTGGAAATCCAGATATTGGAGCTATTCGTAATTTCTTGAAGTATGTATACGATAATGCTACGGTACCAGAAAATCGCCTAAAATATGTGTGTTTCTTTGGCGATGCCTCGTACGACTATAAAAATAGAGTGCAAGGAAATACCAATATTGTTCCTGTTTTTCAAGCGTATGATAGTTTTAACTTAACGAGCGGTTTTATGACTGATGATTTCTATGGAATGATGGACGATGATGAAGGGACAATGGCTGTGACTGATCGTTTAGATATCGCATTAGGAAGAATGTTAGTGCTCGATCCAAATCAGGCAAAAAACATTGTAGATAAAACTTTAGTATACTACAGTAAAGAGGCTTTTGGCCGTTGGAGAAATACCGTAACGATTGTTTCTGATGATGCAGAAAACAACTCAGATAAAGACTTAGAAGTTGATTTAGATGCTCTTGGAGATGTAATATCTACCGAGAAGCCATTTATCAACATCTCAAAAATACATTCAGATGCCTTTCAGCAGCAGTCATCAGCAGCTGGTGAGCGTTACCCAGAAGTAAATGAGGCAATCAAAGATAATATTGCATTAGGATCTTTGGTAGTCAACTATTTTGGTCATGGTGGCGAAGATGGACTTGCTGGAGAACGAATTTTTGAAAAAGGAGATTCGCAAGAATTAGCGAATGATTGTCGCCTTCCTTTATTTATTACCATCACTTGTGAATATACACGTTTTGATAATCCTTTGCGTGAAACCGCAGGAGAATTCATGTTTTGGAATGAAGGCGGAGGAGCAGTTTCGCTGCTTACGACAACTCGACAAATATTCCAAAATGTTGGAGTAAGTATCAATGAATTGCTGGCAAGATATCTATTTTCGTATGGCTCCAATGAATATGAACCAGTGTCAGAAGCTTTACGTTTAACAAAGAACTTAGTAACGACTACCAACAAAAGAACGGTTTTCTTTATTGGAGATCCAGCAATGAAATTGGCAATTCCAAGACCAAGAGTAAATCTTACTGCTATCAATGATGTGCCAATTACACAACCTACAGATACACTCAAAGCGTTGAGTAGAGTAAAAATTGCAGGTAACATTACAGACGATGCAGGAAACTTAATGAATACCTATAACGGAACAGTTTTTTCAACGATTTATGATAAAAATATTCAGCGTCAGACCTTAGCAAATGACTTTCCTTTTGTGATGGACTTTGAAACGCTAGGAGAAATTATCTTTAGAGGAAAAGCAGAAGTTGTGGAAGGTGAATTTGAATTTGAATTTGTAGTACCACGAGATATTACAATTCCTGTTGGGAATGGTCGTATCAGTTTCTATGCAGAAAAAGAAGGTGTTTTAGAAGATCATACAGGGTATAATGATAGTTTTAAGGTTGGAGAACTCAATGAAGATGCGCCTGAAGACAATGATGCACCAGTAATTAACCTATTCTTAAATGATGAAAGTTTTGTTTCGGGAGGAATCACTAATGAATCCCCTTTCTTATTAGCCAAACTATCAGATGCTAATGGAATCAATACGGCAAGTGGAATTGGTCATGACATTGTTGCTATTTTAGATGGAGATGAAGTCAATCCAATTGTTTTAAACGATTATTACGAAACCGAATTAAACGATTATACGCGAGGAATAGTGAAATTTCCATTGCGTGATTTAGAAGAAGGAACACATACATTATCACTCAAAGCGTGGGATGTATATAACAATTCTTCAACAACAGAAATACAGTTTACAGTTTTCAATGAAAACAACTCACTCACTATTACGAATGTGTTAAATTATCCAAATCCTTTTGTAAGTTATACAGAATTTTGGTTCAATCATAATAGTTCCAATGAACTTGATATAATGATTCAGATTTTTACAGTTTCTGGAAAAGTAGTACGTACTTTAGTAGGCAAAACTAATGCAGGTGCTAGTAGTAAAGATTTTAGCTCATTGTCAAGAGATATTGTCTGGGATGGAAAAGATGATTTTGGTGATAAATTAGCAAAAGGAGTCTACGTATACAAGATTACCGTAAAATCTCCGTTAACTAATCAGAAAGTTGAAAAATTTGAAAAACTTGTAATACTATAAATAAAAACTATATTTGTTAAAATTTAACTGAATTCTGAATGAAAAAGATATTTTTATCCTTATTTATTTTAATCCCATTGGGAATGATTGCACAAACTACAGTTGTGAATCCAAATGATACTAGAGTAATAACAACAGGAGTTCCTTTCTTATTAATTACGCCAGACGCAAGAGCAGCTGGAATGGGAGAATTAGGAGTAGCTACATCTCCAGACACTTACTCACAACAATGGAATCCAGCAAAATATGCTTTTGCAAATGAACAAATTGGAGTCGGAATCAGTTACACGCCTTATTTGAGCGACTTAGTAAATGATATATTTCTAGGAAACTTAACATTTTATAACAGAATTAGTGAAAGAAGCGCTTGGTCTGCAAGTATAAAGTACTTCAGTTTGGGAGAAATTGAAATTATTACGCAACAACAAGCGGACATAGGAAACTTTACACCGTTAATTGAAAGACCTAACGAATTAGCAATTGATGCGTCGTATGCATTACGTTTAAGTGATCAATTCTCTATGTCGGTAACAGGTCGTTTCTTACGTTCTGACTTGAAATTGCAATCGCAACCAGATGTAGAAGCCAATGCAGCGAGTACATTTGCAGTAGATATTGCTGGTTACTATCAATCAGAAGAAACTGCATATGATAGTTTCAACGGACGTTGGAGAGCAGGATTCAATATCTCAAACTTGGGTCCAAAACTAAAATATGACGAATTAGGTCAAGAAAACTTCTTACCTACGCAATTAAAATTAGGAGGTGGATTTGACTTTATCTTTGACGAATACAACAAATTAGCAGTAAGTGTTGAAGTAAACAAATTGTTAGTGCCAACACCACCAAAACTCGGATTTGTTGATTTAGATGATGATGGAAATCAAGATACAGACGATTTGTCTACACCTGACGTAAATGAAAATGAGCCAACAATCATTGTAGAAGGTCAAGATGATGACGTAAGTTTTGTTTCTGGAATCTTCCAATCATTTGGAGATGCGCCAGGAGGTTTCAGTGAAGAATTAAAAGAATTTACCTATGCTTTAGGAGCTGAATACTGGTATCAAGATTCATTTGCATTACGTGCAGGATACTTTAATGAAAGTGAAATCAAAGGAGCTAGAAAATTCTTTACACTTGGAGCAGGATTCAAATACAGTGCAGTAAAAATTGATGTATCATATCTATTCTCTGCATCTAAAGTTCGTAATCCATTAGAGAATACATTGCGTTTTTCTTTAACATTTAACTTAGGAGATACCTACGACGAATTATAAAATTCATCACATAAAAATATCACAAAAACCTTTCAAACTATTTGGAAGGTTTTTTTGTTTCTACAAGACTTTAAACCTCGCAAAAAAATAAACTTTCAAAAAACAAATCCAAAATTCAAGAACTTAAACATTAGTAAAAATAGAATCCAATGCCTATTACCTAAAACCAAATGCCAGAATTGAAGGCAATTCCATAAATAATCACTATATTTCTAAGCTGATTTGATCTGAATGGATCAACACATGATAAAGAAAATAAATTTCACATGCAGGAAATAAAAATTACAGCAACACTTACGTGTTTCGATCATATAGAGGAACTTCCTCAAAACATACAAAAGCTAATGGAGCATGCAGTAGAAGCTCGTAAAAAAGCCTATGCACCATACTCTAAATTTAGAGTAGGAGCAGCATTGCAATTAGAAAATGGAGTTGTTGTTACGGGAAGTAATCAAGAAAATGCAGCCTATCCATCTGGATTATGTGCAGAACGTGTTGCTATCTTTCACGCGGGAGCACAATATCCAAATGTTAAAATCCAGCAGATAGCCATTACAGCCACTTCGGACAATCATATCAATAAAACACCAATTCCACCATGTGGCGCATGTAGACAATCGATTGCAGAGTATGAAATGCGTCAAGATGAAGCGATCGAAATTTACTTTATGGGCGCAGAAGGAAAAATCATGAAATCAAATTCCTTAAAAGATTTATTGCCGTTAGTTTTTGATAAATCGTATTTATAAAGTTTGAAAAAAAAGCGAATTATTTAAGAATATACGATCAAAAAAAGGTTTGTTGATAACTTTACTTTTTTCGAAAACGTTATCGAAAGAATAAATCATGTTAAAAGAGCGATAATTTGCTATTACATTTTTTCACTTCTCATTAAAATAGTATTTTTGTTAATCGTATATCGAACAAACAACAACAAATAATAAACCCTAAAATGGTTTTTCGGTTTTCAAAAAATCACAAAACCAACCAATTTGAAATAAATGGAAAAAATCACTAAAGAAGTATACCTCAAGTGGTACGAGGATATGTTATTTTGGAGAAAATTTGAGGATAAACTTGCTGCCGTGTACATTCAGCAAAAAGTACGTGGATTTCTTCACTTATACAATGGTCAGGAAGCTGTGTTAGCAGGATCATTACACGCAATGGATTTGTCAAAAGATAAGATGATTACTGCCTACAGGAATCACGTACAACCAATTGGTATGGGCGTTGATCCAAAAAGAGTGATGGCAGAATTATATGGAAAAGCTACAGGGACATCACAAGGTTTGGGAGGTTCCATGCACATTTTCGCACCAGACAAAGGGTTTTTTGGTGGTCATGGAATTGTAGGAGGGCAAATTCCTTTAGGAGCTGGACTTGCTTTTGCAGACAAATATTTTAAAAGAGAAGCAGTAACTTTATGTTATATGGGAGATGGTGCCGTTCGTCAAGGATCGTTGCATGAAACTTTTAACATGGCAATGAACTGGAAACTTCCTGTGGTATTCATCTGTGAAAACAATGGATACGCAATGGGAACTTCTGTTGAAAGAACAGCAAACCATACAGATATTTGGAAACTTGGGCAAGGATATGAAATGCCTTGCGGACCTGTAGATGGGATGAATCCAGTAAAAGTTGCAGAAGCTGTAAGTGAAGCTGTAGAAAGAGCAAGACGTGGTGATGGACCAACATTCTTAGAAATGAAAACCTACCGTTACAGAGGACACTCTATGTCTGATGCACAAAAATATAGAACAAAAGACGAAGTAGCTGAATACAAAAAAATAGATCCTATTACGCAAGTAAAGGATATTATCTTAGAGAAAAAATATGCTACAGAAGATGAAATCGCAGAAATGGACAAGCGAGTGAAAGCTTTAGTAAAAGAATGTGAAAAATTTGCTGAAGAATCTCCATATCCAGAAAAAAATGTAATGTACGATACCGTGTACGAACAAGAAGATTATCCATTTTTACCTCATAAATTATAATAAAACATGGCGGAAATTATAAATATGCCTAGACTAAGTGACACCATGGAAGAGGGTGTTGTGGCATCATGGTTAAAACAAGTAGGTGATAAAGTTGAAGAAGGTGACATTCTCGCAGAGATTGAAACTGATAAAGCAACAATGGAATTTGAATCTTTCCATGAAGGAACGTTACTTTATATTGGAGTTCAAGAAGGAGAAACAGCACCAGTTGATTCATTATTAGCCATTATTGGTGATGCAGGAGAAAATGTAGATGCCTTGGTAAAAGGTGGAGCAGCTCCACAAAAACAGATAGAAGCAAAAGAAGAAGTTAAGCAAATAGAAGCACTAAAAGCTAGCGTTAAAAAAGTAGAAATGCCAGCGGGAGCAATCGTAGTAACAATGCCACGATTAAGCGATACCATGGAAGAAGGAACTGTTGCTTCTTGGTTAAAACAAGTTGGTGACAATGTAGAAGAAGGAGATATTCTTGCCGAAATTGAAACCGATAAAGCTACAATGGAGTTTGAATCTTTCAATGAAGGAACATTACTATACATTGGAGTTAAAGAAGGAGAAACAGCACCCGTTGATAGCGTTTTAGCAATTATTGGAAAAGAAGGAACTGATGTTGATACGGTTCTCAAAGCAGCAGCTTCAGGAGAAACTTCTACAAATGAAAGTACTCCAGAAGCGGGAAAAGAAACAGTAGAAGCAAAAACAGAAGCGCCAAAAGCAGTTTCTGGAAACGCATCTTCAAATGGTAGAATCATTGCTTCACCATTAGCAAAGAAAATTGCAGCAGACAAAGGAATTGATCTTTCACAAGTACAAGGAACAGGAGATCACGGACGTATCATAAAGCGTGATGTGGAAAACTTTACGCCAGCAGCGACTGCAGCACCAGCTCCAGTAGTAAAGACTTCAAGTCCTGCTCCAGCAGCAAAAGAACCTGTAGCAGTAACTCCATTTGTACCAGCAGGAGAAGAAAGCAGCGAAGAAGTGAAAAACTCACAAATGCGAAAAACAATTGCACGTCGTTTAGGAGAATCTAAATTCTCAGCGCCACATTACTACTTAACAGTAGAATTGGACATGGACAATGCAATCGCTTCTAGAAAAACAATTAATGCAATTCCAGATATCAAAGTGTCATTCAATGATATGATCGTAAAAGCCTGTGCAATGGCATTGCGTAAACATCCGCAAGTAAATACTACTTGGAATGATACTACTACAGAATATCACAAGCATATTCATGTTGGTGTAGCCGTAGCAGTTGACGAAGGATTGTTAGTTCCTGTATTAAAATTTGCAGACCAAATGAGTTTAACTACCATTGGTGGAAAAGTACGTGAATTGGCAGGAAAAGCTAGAAATAAAAAGATTTCTCCAGCTGAAATGGAAGGAAGTACATTCACTATTTCAAACTTAGGAATGTTTGGAATCTTAGAGTTTACTTCAATCATCAATCAGCCAAACTCAGCAATCTTATCTGTAGGAACTATTGTTCAAAAACCAGTAGTGAAAAACGGAGAAATTGTAGTTGGAAATACAATGAAAGTAACATTAGCCTGCGACCACAGAACAGTAGACGGCGCAACAGGAGCACAGTTTTTACAAACTTTAAAACAGTACGTAGAAAATCCTGTGACAATGTTAGCATAATCATAAATCACATCGAAAATCCCACGTAAGTGGGATTTTTTGTTTACATTCATCATCAATCAAAAAAATACTCATGAAACATTTAAAAAACATACTTGCTATTTGTCTTGTTTCACTTTTTATCTTCTCGTGTAAAACCAAAGAAGTAGTTATAGAAGCGCAAGAAGTAGACGATATTGTAACCTATTTGGCTTCTGATGAGTTGGAAGGAAGAGATACGGGAAGTGAAGGAATTGAAAAAGCGGCTACCTATATTGAAAATTACTTTAAAGACTTAGGTGTAAAGCCTTTTTTTAATACGTATCGTGATAATTTTGAGGTAAAAGGAAAGAAAGCGTTTAATGTAATTGGATACTTAGAAGGAAACAATACAAGCCTAAAAAATGAATATGTAATCTTAGGAGCGCATTACGACCATATTGGATTTGCCGAGGAAGTAGATGGTGACAAGATTGCCAATGGAGCCAATGATAATGCTGCAGGTGTAGGAACTGTAATGGCAATGGCAAAATACTTTGCCAAAACGAAAAGCAACAAAAGAAGCATTTTATTCACCTTATTTTCTGCTGAAGAAAAAGGATTGTTAGGATCAAAATACTTAGCTGAAACTTTAAAAAAGGAAGATTTAAATTTATACTTAATGTTAAATTTTGAAATGGTTGGAGTTCCTTTAATAAACAAAGATTATGTAGCATATGCTAGTGGATATGAAAGATCGAATCTTGCTGAAAAAATGAATGAATATGCAGGGAAGAAAATTGTAGGATTCTTTCCAAAAGCAAAAGAGTATCAACTATTCTACAGATCTGATAACTACCCATTCTTCAAAGAATTCAAGGTGCCTAGTCACACATTCTGCACATTTGACTTCACCAATTTTGATCATTATCATAAAGTAGGAGATGAGGCAGATATTATGGATTTTGAGCACATGGCAAATTTTGTAAATACATTTCTCCCAGCAGTAAAACAGGCAATAAATACGGAGACACAGGAAATTAAAATGAATCCTGATACGAAGTAATTATTTCATTTTAAGAGTATCTGATTATACAATTTAAACCAAAAAAATACTTCAAGTACACTGCGCAAAGTCAAAGTGTATCGAGAAATACCAGAAAAAAAATAAAAATGAAAAACGTCATCATCACAGGAACAAGCCGCGGAATTGGTTTTGAACTCGTACATTTATTTGCCAATGCAGGATATAATGTCTTGGCGTTATCGCGAAATGAAAAACCAATTTCAAATCTCACCTATGATAATATTACCTCTTTTGCTTTCGATTTAAGCAAGCCAGAAGATTACGGTAGAGTTACAGATTTTGTGAAAGAAAACTGGAGACGAGTTGATATTGTAATCCACAATGCGGGTTCATTACTTAACAGACCATTTGCAGAAACCACTATGGAAGATTTCGAATGGATTTACAAAGTAAATGTATTTGGTGTCGCAGAATTGAGTCGTGTACTATTACCATATATGGTTTCGGGAAGTCATGTTGTAACCATAAGTTCTATGGGAGGAATTCAAGGAAGTATGAAATTCCCAGGATTGGCAGCCTACAGCTCTTCTAAAGGTGCTGTAATTACTTTGGTAGAATTATTGGCAGAAGAACACAAAGAACAAGGAATCGCTTTCAATGTGCTTGCTTTAGGTGCCGTGCAAACTGAAATGTTAGAAGAAGCTTTTCCGGGGTACAAAGCTCCATTATCAGCGTTGGAAATGGCAGAATACATTTATGACTTCTCATTAAACGGAAACAAATACTACAACGGTAAAATAATGCAGGTTTCGAGTTCTACACCTTGATTTTAAGTGTGTAAAACTACTTTTTGACACTTTTTTTACATTTGATTGACATATGGAATAGGCGATTCAGTCTATATTCGTTGAAATGTAAAAAATAAAATCATGAAGAAAGTCAGAAACATCGTGTTATCATTAATTGTATTAATAACTGTACTAGTAGTTAGTGGTTACACAAAAAGTGAATCAAATACGGAACAAAAAGAACATCTTTCTTCAATAGAAAATAAAGAACAACAGACCATAAATCTATTTGTTACACACGGGCACTGCAGTACACCATTTGCTGGAAATGTAAGTAATCTTCAATTGAATCTGTATGCCGGTAGTGAACTAAAAAATCCCATAGAAGATATGGATCTTTCGTTTGAAGTAGATCCAAATACATTTAATGTTTGCAGATCTGAAGAATTAACTCAAAGTATTAGAGGACCTGGTTTATTTGTTGGAGAACAGAACGAAAAAATCACCTTTACATCTACAAATGTATATACGATGGGATTGGACTGGTATGAAGTAAATGGTAAAATGTCTATAAGAGGAATTGAAAAAGAGGTAAAGTTTTTTGTAACAGGCATACGTGATCCAAAAGAAATTGTGGCAAGTTCTTTAGTGTTAAGCGGTCAAGTAAACTTATTCGATTGGGGTATTGACTATGATAAAATTGTAAATGGAAAATCGGATGCAGTGTCTACAAAATTATTGTATTTAAATATGAAAATTGATACACAAAAGTATCAAACCTCATTTGTAACTGTGAATATGAAGCAGTAGAAATTTATATTTTTCTAAAAAAGGAGGAATAAATTGCGAGCCACTTCCATCATGTAATATCTCATCAATGACAATGCAAGTCATGAGAATTTCAGCATGATTTTCATTTTCTTTGATGTCAACGCTATAACTATCGCGAAAAGTAAATAATTTTTTACTAATAGTTGCTACTTCACGGTTATTTCGCATAAACGAAAATTCGTGTCCCCAAAAAGAGCCTTCAATAGCATAGTCATTAGATCCGGGAATGTCTAAGGTCAATTTCTTTTTAAACCAACTCCATGAGTAAGTGTTATCAAAAGCAATTCGCTCATAAAACCATCATAGAATTCCGTATCTATCGACATAACATATATCAGAATTTCCTTTTCTAAAAATAAGAAAAAAAAGAATGCATTTAAAAATCATCCAAACTAAAAAAAGGAAGCTAATTTAGCTTCCTTTCATAATTTTTATATGTAATAGAATTACATTTCTTCAATAATTTTTTCAATCAACTCTGTGGTTGAAGTATATGCAAGGCCTTCTTTTTTAGCAATATCAATTGCTTGTTTGGCTCTCTTTAATGCTTTGTTATAATTCCCTGTTTTATATAACAATGCTGCATGTGTATCTACATTATAATAGTTTTTTTCTAGTTCAATAGAACGTTCTACAGCCCTGATGGATCTTAGTAAAATCTTCACATTATCTTGTGTTTTATAAGCATTCCAAGCTAGAGAATTCAGTTTAGAAGAAGAGTTCCAAATTGAATCAATATTTGCTTGACTAAAATCATTTACATCAAAACTATTGCCATCTGTTTCCGTAGATTCGATGACTGTTTCTTCTATTTCAACTTCACTTTTCATGTATTTTTTAATCAAACCTTCCATACGCACTTTACTCATCGCTCCTTCAATTTGTTCTAAATTAGAGCTGTTTTTAATGAATAAATACGTTGGCATAGCGGAAATTTCTAAAGCGTCATCTACCTGACTTTTATCTACGTCAATCTTATAAAAATCAACGCGATCTTTGTATTTGGCATCCAACTCTTTCATAATTGGATCCATACGTTTACAAGGTCCACACCAAGTTGCATAAAAATCTAACACTATCAATCGATCATTGTTTACGAGTAGCTTTGATTCAGCATCATCGTCAGATAGCTCAGTTTGCGCAAAGGAGGGAATTGCAAAGCAAAGCATCAATAAAAGCAATACTTTTTTCATAAGAATAAATTTAATTTGTTTTAAAAGTAACATAAAAAAATCATGCCAAAAAATTTTATTAACTATTTTGGTGATTAGATATTTTCTTTAATATCAAACGGTTAATTGTTATTTTAATTGTATCTAAATTAGGTTCGTATGTGTGAATTATGTAATTCTACTTGGCTTTTTTGAAAAAACATCCGTTAAATTTATGGATACCATATAACAAAACTAACCACATTATGAATGGATTACTCTTTCAGTTACCTAAAACGGTAACTAAGTCAAATCTCAAACAAGCAATGCAACAAGCTATTGAAATTGAGATTGCTACGATTCCCGTCTACTTATACACCTATTATTCCATAAACAGAGTTCCTATTCAGTCTGGTATAGAAGCCCAAATTCTAGCAGACATGAAGGCAACTCAAAAAGGAAAGAAAAACAGAAAAACGGATGCGCAATTGCAAGAAGCAGCACAACAGTTAGCTTTGGATATCATGGTTTTTGCCAACAAAGCAGGCGCATTGATTATGAGTGTTGCCGTAGAAGAAATGTTACACATGTCATTATCTTCAAATATTAAAAATGCATTAAAGCCTCCGTATGGTGGTACTCCAGAATTGGTTGGGAAAACACCAAAAGTTTGGCCAGCATATTTGCCAGGACACATCCCTGGATTTCCAATTAATCGAGGGAAATTAAACAAAGAACAATTACATGCTTTCCTATTAATTGAAAGTCCATTACCATTTACAGGCGGAAAAGAAAAAGGGAATGCCATTGAATACACAACAATTGGTGCATATTATGATATGATTATAAAGTGTATAGATGACGAGTTAAAAGACTCTGATTTTAATGGTGATGCTCCACAATTGGTGCCTGGGAAAGGATATTATGCGCAAAATAATATCGATACAGTATATTACGATAAAGATCATAAAGCACAGTTTCCAAATGATGAACACAGTGGTGGATTGATTCATGTAAAGGATAAAAAATCTGCAGTATATGCGATGGACGAAATTGTTGAACAAGGAGAAGGTGCAAGTTTCGAAATAAATATTGACGGAAAAAAAGATAAAATAGTAGGCGATCATTTAACACCTACTGGAGAAGTTGTGTGTCCATTATTCCCTTTAGGAAGCGGAATGACAAATCCGTTAGATTATGATGATCATGAGGCTGACCATGAATTATCGCATTTTGATAAATTCTTAGAAGTGTACTGTACGATTGAACGTAAAAATCACGAATTAAATACTTTTCTAAACACGAAAGATTTTGACTTTACGAAATACTTTGTAAGAGACCTTCCAACCAATCCAAGCACTTCTGATTATCCAAAAGCAATTCAAGATGTTTCCAATCTAACGAATGCAATTTATACATACATCTTTGTGATGGCAGAAGCATGTTATAAAACTGCTGGTCATAAACAATATGAAATCTTTATGTTCGGAATTCACAAATCTATGATTTGGTTATTAGACAATTTGTGTGGGACAATGGCAAAATTAAATTATACAGATAGTCATGGTCAAACGCAAAATGTTGCGGCAACTCTAGAGGATTACAATTTTGATCCTTCATCAAGTCCAAAATCTCAAATAATCGACTTAGCAGGAATTGCTATAGCATCAAGTTCTATAGTCTCTCAAGGCTTATTAGATAGAATTAAAGACCTGCCAGATGTGCCTTTAGAAGCATATTTAGTTGAAAACAATAAAGAGATTATGTAATTTAAAAAGTGTAAAAAAATGAAAGATTTTAAATATAGCGCATTAAACAGTTGCGGAGCAAATAGTTGTAGCAAATCAAGTTCGAGCGGACCTAATAATTGCGGAAGCAGTAGTGGCGCATCAAATGGATGTGGAAGCAGTGGAAGTAGTGGTTCAAATGGTTGTGGAAGTAGCGGAGGATCTTCTAACGGTTGTGGAGGCTCAAGTACACCATCAAAACAAAAAGACATTGCAGTGCCTTTAGAATTGCATGCATGTATGGGATTAAACGCTTGTAAAGGGCACGATCGCTTTGGAACCAATGATTGTGCTGGTTCTGGATATTGTGCAACCCAAGTTCATAGTTGTCATACTTTAAACAATTGCCGTGGTCAAGGTGGTTGTGGATTGTATGGAGATACCGAAGAGCAATGCCGCCCGGGAGCCAATGACTGTGCATGGCAAGGAAGTTGTGGAACACCAATTCCTGCAGAACGTTTTATTACCCAAGGACCAAATAAAGGAAGAAGTGTGTGGCAGTTGGCTCGCAAGCTTTTTGAAGAGCGCATGGATAAATCGCGTAGAACGGTAAAAGATGCACCTTTTCAATATGGACCGCCAATCAAATGGTTGCGTGCAAACGGAAGAGGAGAATCTTGTGGAAGTAGTGGAGATAAATATTGTTCTTTTGGATTAAACAACCCAGAAAAAAGCGCCAATGAATTTTGTCTAGAAAGCAGTAAAGAAATCAACAATACGCTTGAAAATTGCGGTTGTGATGATGATAAAAAGAAAAAGAAATCCTCAAAGAAGAAAGCTGCTAAAAAGTAAATAGTAGTATAATATAATACGTCATTGCGAGAATTTTGCGCATTGAGCGAATGTGAAATGCAAAATTCGTGGTAATCTGTGAGTTTCAAAAACATTACATTTTTTTGATATAAACAGATTGCTTCGTCTTACTTCTTCGCAATGACGAATTAAAAAAGCAAAAGTAGCCAACAAAATAATGAAACAAAAAGTACAAGAACTTCCCGATTTAGGCTTAGGATTAGGGCTGCGTGGAGAACATTTCAATCATATACTAGAACATCGGCCAGCGGTAGATTGGTTTGAAATTATTTCCGAGAACTTTATGGATTCTGGTGGACGACCACGTTATGTGTTGGATCAAATTGCAGAAAAGTATCCAATTGTTATGCACGGCGTTTCTATGTCAATTGGTAGTACAGATCCATTGAATTTTGAATATCTAAAAGGCTTAAAAAAACTAGCTGATGAAATCAATCCGAAGTGGATCAGTGATCATTTGTGTTGGACAGGTGTATTGAGTCTTAACTCGCACGATTTATTACCTGTAGTTTTAAATGAAGAAAGTCTGCAACTCATAACTACTAAAATAAAACAAGTACAAGACTATCTAGAACGCCCGTTAATTCTAGAAAACCCAAGTACCTATTTAACCTTTCAGCAATCTACTATTCCAGAATGGCAGTTTTTAAAATACATGGTTGAAGAAACGAATTGTGGCTTATTACTCGATGTAAATAATGTGTATGTGTCTTCGTTTAACAATGAATTTGATCCTATTGAATATATAGAAGGTTTGCCATTCGAAAGTATTGTACAAATGCATTTAGCAGGACATCAGCATAATGGCGATCATATCATTGATACACATGATAGTCCTGTGGTAGATACTGTCTGGGAATTATTCAGTTTGGCTTGGGAACGCACTGGTGGAACATCAACTTTATTGGAATGGGACGGAAATATTCCAGAATTTGATGTTTGTCATGAAGAATTGCTCAAAGCGAAAAACTATATGGATGGTTTCAAAAAACAATTTGTAAGGTCTGAAGCTATTCAAAAAGATGAGCAAATGGTTTCCAATCCGATAGATTTTTTAGTGTCGAATGTAGCGAAAGATTTTGTAGAGTAATGGAGATTAAAAGAGATACAGCAAGGGAAGTAGCAGCAAAAACATTTTCAGAAATTCAACACTGGATGCAACATCAATTAATGCATCCACAATTTGGAGGTGATTGTGAAACGTATGTGAAATCTACTTCCAAACTTTCAGCCAAACAACATTTACAAATTTATCAACGTAGTTATATTGCACGATTGCGCGATTGTATGGAAGCGCAATTTCCAGCTTTAAAACATGCTTTAGGAAGACCGTTATTTTTACAATTTACCGATTGGTATTTGCTAGAATATCCTTCAAAAAGCTACACTTTAGGTGATTTGGGACAATCTTTTGGGAAATTTCTAGTAGAAACACGTCCAGACAAAGATGCTGAGGTTAAAGAATCATGGCCAGATTTTATGATAGAATTGGCAGACTTTGAATTTTTAGTCAATACGAGTTTCGATGAAAAAGCAGATGAAAATTACCAAAAAGCAACATCAAAAACGAACGAAGAGGAATTGGAATTAGTTCCAGTATTTCACCTGTTAAAACATGACTTTCCCATCAGCTCTTATTACAAAGCCGCAGTAAATGATCGCAATCCAGAATTGCCATTTGCAGAAGAAAGCTATTCTGCATTATTACGTCATAATTACAGATTGGGACTTTTTGAAATATATCCTATTCAATATCAATTCTTGATGAAATTCAAAACAACAAAATCTATAAGTAGCGCAAAGCAGTTTCTAATAGATCAATTCAATATTGATAAGAAAGAACTCGAAAGTCATTGGCAACAATGGAAAGCAAAATGGTTGGAAGAAGGTTTTTTCATCAAGAAATAATGAATTGACATTAAAAGCACAAATCGTCAGATTGATTGGTGAATCTTAGATTCGTTGTATCGAGATTTACTATGAATTGTCATTACGAGGAGGAAAAAACGAAGTAGTCTTTACAATTAAGAAGCAGATTACCACAAGTTTTCGAAACTTTCACAATGACATTTCTAACAAGTTTAAAAATCTAATGATCTAAACCTTCAAAGCTAAAAGAAGTATTTACTTTAATTGCGCCATCAATCAAAATTGTAGCACGCTTTATCACTACGAGAACACTATCTTTTTGCTTGTATTTTGAATTTATTAAAGAAGTGTAATATATCTTTTGGGTAATAATGCTATCATTTTGTGATTGCATTTCACCAGAAAATTTTAAGTCTTCAATTGCAATCGTTTTGATAGAATCCGAAAGCGCCGTATTAAACTTATTAGAATCCGCCAATTGTTCTTTAATCGTTTCTGCAAATTCAGGATGTTTTGTCGCTAAAAGTTGAGCTTCATAATTGTCTTGTAATTTAGTTGAAATTTCAGCATTTAAGTCCTTTACATCAAAATTGGAAGTGCTGAACTTGAAACTTTCGCTGTTAAGCTTATCGTCCAAATCAGATAACCCATTTCCATCAAAACGATCTTTATCAATTGTATATCGATACGAATTAGAATCTTCTGTGGGAGACGGTGCATTCTCAGATTTAGAAGAAAATTGGTTGCATGAAATACACAATAAGAAACCGAATATGTACAATAGCTTTTTCATCATTGAATCATAAATTTAAGTTTCACAATCTTATTGTTTGCATAGACTTTATCCAAAATCTGCATCTTTTTTAAACTACTTGTTGGAATGGTTAATAAATTGATAAATTCCATTTTAGTATACATTTCAATCCCCAAATTATTTTTAAAAACACGGTAAATTTGTGCTTTCTCAGCAATCAATCCATTCAATTGTGCGCGACGCCTTTGCCAATCATCTTTATTGCCATTTGCATAATATAAAAGCATTAACGCATAATCGTCTGTTTGTAATTGTACATTTTTATGCGAACTCGAATTGATATGTCGCAGAATGGTATCTGTTTTATGATAAGGCGATTTGACAACAAACTTTAATTGCTTTTCAGAAGTTGCATACGTAAAACAACCCAAACTATCAGTTTTAAAATACAAAGAAGATTCATTCTCTCGAATCACTTCAATATCTAATGAAATTTTTGTAATTGCTGCTCGTTGATCGGCATCCGTAAAACAAAATGTAAAAGTATTTTCAGATGGGTATAAGCTATATACGCCAAACGCAAGTAATGGAAGTAATAAGAATAACCAAATTAATTTTGGAAAACGCTTAGTACTTTTTTCAATTTCAGTTCCCGCTTCAACTTCTCCACCTTGTTGTACAAAATCATTCCAATTCTCATAACCAACATATACACTTAATAAGTTAAGCATGTCAATACGTGGCAACTTTTCAGCATCATTCTTAATGTAGGTGTAAAACCATTTTTCACTAATGCTTCCTTTTGTTTTACTACGTAAATCTTCTTGAAAATCTGCAATGGTACTTCCTTTCCACTCACGAATATCGCTTGAAGCCGAGTGCGAAGCAAGAAAAGTAGCAGCAATTTGTTGTTTTAAACGTAAAAAGTGATATGTTTTGTCTGTGTTCAATTAAAATGTAAAAATAAGATAATCAGTTATTTGTATTTTGTAAAATAATTTACAAAGCCATTACAAGTTATTTACAAAGCTTCTTGTAGAAACTCCGATAGGTTTGTATTCGTAATCCTTAAAAATATAAAATTATGAATGCAAATACATTAAAACAAGCAGTAAAATCTACACTATATATTTTTCTAGTATTAATTTATATATCCTGTAATGGAAATAGTTCTGATGCTTTTAAAGAACAACTTACGTTAGAAAATGTAGATTTAAAAAATGATTATGATGGAGTAGAAGATAATGCTCCAACTACATATAGATATGATGCAGATTTTAAAGGAAAAGATAAAGGCTTTGCATATACACAACCTAAAACAGATCAAACTTTATCTTCAAACATTCCAAGCAATTTAAAAATTATCAAAACCGCAAGTACGCGTTATAAAGTAAAAAATATTGAACAAGCACTTGTAAATATTAAGCAAATGATGAATTTACATGGAGGTTATATTTCTGAATTGCGGTATGATAATAATTACAACGAAAAGAAAAATAGATTCACGATAAAAATTCCAAAAGAAAATTTTGATACAGTTTTGGATGGTATTCAAAAATTTGCTGAACAAACCGATTATGTAAACATTTCAACAACTGATGTTACCGAAAAATACTTAGATGCACAAACACGTTTACAAACAAAGCTAGAAGTAAAAGAGCGTCTGGAAGCTGTATTACGTAAAAATGCAAAAACAGTCAAAGACATTCTGGCAACAGAAAACCAATTGCGCGTTATTCAAGAAGAAATTGAAGTGGTACAAGGAAAATTAAAATACATGAGCAATAGAGTTGCATTCAGTACAATACAAGTTGAGATTTATGAAACTATCGAGTACAAAGAACAGCCAGTTGCTTATAAAAAAGGATTTGGCACTAAACTTAAAGAAAGTTTATTGACAGGTTGGAATTTTATTCAAGAGCTATTGTTACGAGTTTTATCAATATGGCCAATTGTAATACTAGTTGTTGTTGGATTGATCTTTTTAAGAAGATGGAGAAAACTTAGAAAATAAAATCTAAGAAACTACAATCATAAACTGACGGTTCTAATTCCCGAAATCGTCAGTTTATGAATGTTTTATTGCTATTTCTTTTCAAAACAAATATGTACTTTTGTGATACCGTGAAAGAAATCTTAGCTAAATACATTCCTGAACGCGCTGTTGATCCTACTTTTGAACTCATAAAGACGCATCAGGTACATTTAAAAATTGTAAATCAGCGTGTCACACGACATGGAGATTACCGCAGAATGCCTGATGGAAGGCACATGATTACCGTAAATGCAGGTGAAAATAAATACCGCTTTTTTGTGACCTTGATTCATGAAATAGCACATTTAGTTGCTTACGAAAAATATGGACATGCCATAAAACCTCATGGAATAGAGTGGAAGCGAACCTTTCAACAATTGATGCTACCATTTATCAATCCGCAAGTATTTCCAACAAAGATTTTACCAGTTGTCGCCAATCATTTTAAAAACCCAAAAGCTAGTAGTGATACAGATGCAAAGTTTGCATTAGCTTTAAAACAATATGATCCAGAAAATGACAAACATTATGTTTTTGAAATTCCGCTAGGAAGTACGTTCCGATTGCATAATGGAAAAATATTTCAACGCGGAAACAAGCGTGTCAAACGTTACGAATGTGTGGAAATAGCTACGGGGCGTATGTATCTATTCAATCCAAATGCTGAGGTAGAGTTGTTGCGGAGTTAAATTTTATTTATGATCTTTTGAATCATTAAATTGCCATAATACATTTACAATTTGCCACTTTCCATTAAGTTGTACAATATGCATATAATCAATCCATTCATCAGCCATAAGTTTTACGGAAGCTTTTTTATCGTGAATGTCTAGAATCACAATTTCTTTTTTTGGTTTTTTTGGGAATTGATCTCCGTTTCTATTGTAAGTTGCAGCTAACAAAATCATAGCATCTCTAAGAACTTCTCTTAAATATTCTTCTCCTGTTTTTTTGTGAGTCCAGAATGTTCTTTTTAACATTCTTGGATGTGCAGATCGTTTAAATTGTTAAGGTTTTGCATTGTGTTGTGATTCAATATAATCCAATGCCGCTTGCTTTACAGCTAAGGAATCTCTTAGAGTTTATGCATTTGATGAACTAGAAAATAAGAACATAAACGTTACAATACTAAGAAAAGCATATTTCATGATGTGTATTTTAAAAGAGAAATAGTTAAGATACTTTTTTTTAAAAAAAACTAAGTGCTTTTATGATACACCTATGTTATAAAGCCGTTAATAATTTACAGTTTTGTTATTTTTTTCAGCAATCTGTATTATATTGCTTACATAATCAAAAACCTACCACGAATATTGACGACAATGAACAAGAATTATTATGCAATTCTCATGGCTGGCGGTGTTGGATCGCGTTTTTGGCCAGTAAGTACTTCAAGTTTTCCAAAGCAGTTTCACGACATGTTAGGAACAGGAGAAACACTTATTCAAAAAACATTTCATAGACTATCGAAGTTAATTCCAAAAGAAAACATCTACATTCTTACGAATGAAAAATACAACGATCTCGTTTTAGAGCAATTGCCAGAGGCGACACAAAAGCAAGTGGTTTTAGAACCTGCAATGCGAAATACTGCACCATGTATTTTATATGCTTCACTCAAAATTCAGAAAGAGAATCCAGATGCAGTCATGGTAGTTGCGCCAAGCGATCATTGGATTGAAGATGAAACTGCTTTTATCAATAATTTACAAGCTTCATTTGACAAGTGTGAACAACAAAATGTACTGATGACTTTAGGAATTCAGCCTACGTTTGCCAATACTGGATATGGATATATCAATTTTGAAAAAAGTGAAAGTACAATTAAAAAAGTACATAAATTTACGGAAAAGCCCGATTATGATACTGCAAAACAATTTTTAGCAAGTGGAAATTATTTGTGGAATGCAGGAATTTTTATTTGGAGTGTAAAAACGATTGTAACATCTTTCCAAGAATTTCAACCAACACTTTACAAACTATTTGAACAAGGAGTTTCAGTTTATAATACTGACTCTGAAGATGATTTTATTCGAGATAACTATGCGAAGGCAGAAAATATCTCAATTGATTATGCAATCATGGAATACGCCACACATGTATATGTATTACCAGCTACGTTTGATTGGAATGATTTGGGAACTTGGGGAAGTTTGTATGACAAATTGGATAAAGAGGAAAACCGTAATGCGATAGTCAATGCAAAACCTATATTGCAAGAAGCTAGTGGAAACATGATCCGAACCACGAACAAAAAAGTAGTGGTAATTGATGGATTAAATGATTATATTGTCGTTGATAAAGAAGATGTTTTGCTCATTTATCCAAAAGCAAAAGAGCAAGATATTAAGAGAGTTTTACAAAAAGTCAAAGATACCTTTGGTGAAAATTATGGATAATAGGCATGAGTACAGAAGGCGAAAATAAATTCAATTTTACAGAAGATGAACCGGCAACACCAAGCGCTGGAACACCAGTTGTAGATGACCCAAAAGGATTGTGGGAAGGTTTTAAGCGTTTTATACAAAATCTTTTAGATATTCGTGATGACGTTGATAAAGATCAAACCATTGAAGATGTAAAAAAGGATATCCCATTTAGAGGAGCTACCACGTGGATTTTAATCTGTTCCATCTTTATTGCGTCAGTTGGTTTAAATGCCAATTCAACCGCAGTAGTCATTGGAGCCATGTTAATATCTCCATTAATGGGGCCAATTTTGGGTATGGGAATGTCGATCGCCATTAATGATATTGATACACTTCGTAAATCCTTAGTAAACTTTGGAGTGATGGTTGTGATCAGTATTTTAACAGCCTTTTTGTTCTTTGAATTTTTTCCTTTGCAGGAAGATAATTCAGAATTGTTAGCGAGAACCAAGCCTGATATTCGAGACGTATTGATTGCCTTTTTTGGTGGTTTGGCATTGATCATTGCTAGAACGAAAAAAGGAACCATCGCTTCTGTGATCTTTGGTGTGGCAATTGCAACAGCATTAATGCCTCCATTGTGTACCGTTGGTTTTGGGCTTGCAAAAGGAGGAACACAAGGTTTGGGGTATGCAAGTGGAGCAATATACCTATTTATCATTAATACCATTTTTATTGCATTGGCAACTTTTTTAGTGTTAAAAGTATTGCGTTTTCCAATGTTAAAATATGCGAATTCTGCGAAAAGAAAACGCATTGCACGATTGGCATCAGTCGTAGCCTTGGTAGTGATGATTCCTGCCGTATGGACTTTTTGGAATGTATTACAAGAAACCAATATTAAAAGAGATTACAAATTATTTATAGATAAGATAGTAGCTAACGATCAGGTTTGGTTGCAAGAACGAAAAGAAGATTTAGACTTTGATAATAAAAAAATATCGTTGCATTTCAATGGAGAAGTCTCTTCAGAATTGGAAGCACAATACCGTAGTGATATTAAAAATTATGAGAGTATTAAAGATTTCGAATTAGAGATTTATGGCAACGAAAACCGAAGTGTAGATAAAATCTCGGATGCCTTGGATAGAGCTTATAAGGATTTAGATGAAAAAGAACTCGTAATTAAAGGTTTGCGAGAGAAAAATGAAAAATTAGAGTTAGAAAATCGAGATTTAAAATCTAAATTAAATTCTAATACTTCATTGCTAAAAGATAATATTGTTGCCTTTAGTACACTATCTAAAGATGCAAAAATCAAATACCGTGATCTACGACAATTTGGATATGCTAAAATGTTAAGTTCTGAAGATTTTAATACGGTAGATACCATTCCGGTAGCAGCCGTCAAATGGGACTCTGCATTGAGTGATAGTATTCAAACTTTACGAGAAGGAGAACTGAAAGCTTGGCTACGTGAAAAACTAGCACTTGATACCTTGATTGTAGAGCGTATTCGACAGTAAAAGAATATGAAACTAACTTACAAAAAGACTGTCTAAAGCTTTTTTAGACAGCCTTAATACGTTTAAATAACAGTATACCTGTTTCTAGTCGTGCAATTTTAACAATGTTTGCAACCAGAAGCTTCATTGGTAAAACCCCACCAAGGTGATGTTGGTATATCTGCTGGATCTGGAGCTACAGTTGATTGGTTTGTGGTAGGGAGTCCACCTTTAATCATTGCTGAATTCAAACTTGAAATAGCAGTTTTCTTTAAGCTCAGTGATTTTAATTGATTTTTTTTCATTGTGATTAATATTTAAAGATTATTATAGTGTAGTTTAAAAACATGAAATTTGTTACCCTTAAAATACTATTGTCTTAACATTTTTAGGAATTTAGCATTAATGAATGCAATAAGAAACCGAAAAACGTTACCACTATGTTTAAAACTTCATTCATATCATTCGTACTCGTTATTTTACTATGTATATCCTGTAAGTCTAAACTCAATTCCGATCCAAATATAGAAGGTGCTTGGATACAAGTCTATTATCAGTTTTTAAAGGATGGAGATGACAAAACGGCTTTTAAAAATCCTTCTGGGACTAAATTCTTCTTAAATTTTAAAGAGAATACAGTTCGTATCAAAAAAATTGCAATCAATGATCGAGGAAGCGCTATGGATACAATTGTCAATTTTACGCTGAAGGATGGAAAACTTACATATGGAAACGATGCTTCAAGTGCAGTAGACGTAAAAGTTACAAAAGACAGTCTTGTCATGATATCAAATTATGATAAACATACACGTATAGTATATAAAAGACTGCCAACAAATTCAAAAAGAGTAAACTGGAATCCTAAAGGAAAAGAATATGTCACTTTTCAAGAGCAAGAAAAAGTGTATCATGATTATATAAATGATACAGAAATGTATTCTCTTTCAAAAGGTGTTGGGTTGTTAATGAAATCGTATTGGAAGATTCAACATATTGATAATTATACTTTTTTAGTGTTTGAGTCTGATCTTTACAGTGATGAAGAACCTGGTATTCTATATGTATTAGTAAATTCACTAGTAGGAAATAAGGTATACGTAACTGATTATATGGTTGACAATAAACAGCACGTTTTTGAAGAGCAAGAAATTGCACACGAAAAACCAATGTCATTGTTTTGAACTTGGAAATTAGTTTCTAAAGAAGATATCGTACAACATACAACTCAAAAAGAGTTCTTAGGGTCAATGAATGATTTGGATAAACTTTATATTGAAGAAGATTCAATCATAATAAATCGTTCTCCTTTTAAACCAAGGGTTGCATGGAAGTATTATGAAAATGAAAAAACCATTGTACTGCCCAAAATAGAGAAAGTAATCACAGTTTTAAAACTGTCAAAGGATAGTCTAATATTAGACATGGATCTTTCTAATGACGAATTTGCAAATAGGAAATTTACGTTCGTACGCGAATAGAATTCAAAACATATAATTGCTGCTCATAACAAGTGGCAATTATTCTTTTAGCTCTTTTAAATACACTTCTCGTACTTTTTTGAATAAATCAGAAGAATATACAAAGTTAGTCACAGATTCGTTATCCGTTTTAAAGATTTCTTTGTTGGTGCCTTCCCAAGCTTTGTAACCGTTTTTTAAGAACACAATCTTTTCACCAATCTCCATTACAGAGTTCATATCATGTGTGTTAATCACTGTGGTAATATTGTATTCGTCAGTAATTTCCTGAATCAAATTATCAATTACAATTGCTGTTTTCGGATCTAATCCAGAGTTGGGTTCATCACAAAATAAATATTTCGGATTCATCACAATAGCACGAGCAATTGCGACACGTTTTTGCATTCCTCCAGAAGTTTCTGCCGGAAATTTATGATGTGCATCTATTAAATTTACACGCTTCAATACAAAATCCACACGATCTTGCATTTCACTCACAGACTGATTGGTAAACATGCGCAAAGGAAACATTACATTTTCAGAAACCGTCATAGAATCAAACAAAGCACTTCCTTGAAAAACCATGCCCATTTCGGTACGCAATTCTCGTTTTTCTTTATCAGATAAGCTTTTATAATCCTTTCCATCAAACAAAATAGAACCTTCTTCAGGTGTAAATAAACCTAATAATGATTTCAAAAAAACAGTTTTTCCAGAACCACTTTGACCAATAATTAAATTGGTTTTCCCTTTGTCAAACGAGGTGCTGATTCCTTTTAAAATTTCGACACCATCAAAAGATTTCTTTATGTTTTTTACTTCGATCATTAAGTCAGTAATAATTGTGTGATGAGGTAATTTATCAAAATAATAACAACACTCGTCCAAACGAATGAGGTCGTACTCGCTTTTCCAACTTCCAAGGCACCACCTTTCATATAATATCCGTAAAAAGAAGGAACGGTAGCCAACACAAACGAAAATACAAAGGTTTTAATAAACGCATAAGTTACATGGAATGGAATAAATTCGATTTGCAATCCTTGAATAAAATCTGCACTTGTGGAAAAACCTCCGTAAATAGAAGCCATCCAACCACCAAGGACACCTAAAAACATCGCAATGGTAATCACAAAAGGATATAAAGACAAAGCAACAATCTTAGGAAATACTAAGTAATTCAAAGAATTTACTCCCATAACTTCCAAGGCGTCAATTTGCTCAGTTACACGCATAGTTCCAATACTTGAAGTAATGAACGAACCTACTTTCCCTGCCATAATAATAGAGATAAATGTCGGAGCAAACTCTAAAATTACGGATTGTCGTGTGGCAAATCCAACAAGATATTTTGGAATTAAAGGATTGGTGATGTTTAAGGCAGTTTGTATCGCAACAACACCACCCACGAAAAAGGCAATGAAACATACAATTCCCATGGAACCTATGATCAAATCGTCAATTTCTTTAAAAATAAGATTTCTTAGCATTGACCATTTGGTCATCTTACTAAATACGCTTTTTAACATCAAAAAATAGCGTCCTATATTTTCTAGGTAAATCATGGGCTAAAAATACATTATTCAGAGAAGCTAATAAAATAATTATTGATTTAATGATTAGTTAAAATGTTATTTACAGTAAAACAATTACATTTGACAGATTATAATTTTACCAAACCTAAAATAAACGATAAAAACTGTCATGAAAAATAGTATTCTACTTAGCGTCTTGTCTTTATTTTTTATTCAATGTATTTCTGTAAAACAGAAGGTAAAAACAACTCCTAAAACGACTACGAGTTCAACTACAGCATCTATATCAACTAAAAAAACAAAATTAGTTGTTGGAATTGTTGTTGATCAAATGCGCTATGATTATTTAACGCGTTTTGAAAATAAATATGGAAATGGTGGTTTTATGAGAATGATCAGAGAAGGATACAACTGTAAAAACAATCATTACAATTATATCCCAACTTATACAGGTCCAGGACATGCTTCTGTATATACTGGAACAACACCAGAAAATCATGGAATTATTGCCAATAATTGGTATGATAAATTCATAAAAGGCGGAGTATACTGTGCGTCAGATGCAAGTCAATCTTCTGTTGGAGTAGAAGGACAATGGGCAGGGCAAATGTCACCACATAGAATGCTTACAACCACAGTTACAGATCAGTTACGTTTAGATACACAAAACCAAGGGAAAGTTATCGGAATTGCCATTAAAGATAGAGGTGCTATTTTGCCAGCAGGACATGCAGCAAACGGTGCATATTGGTTTTATGGAAAAGATAAAGGAAACTGGATTACAAGTACATATTATAGAGAAGAATTGCCTACTTGGGTAAAAGAATTTAACGCGGCAGATGAAGCAGAAAAATATCTAGCTACTTGGAATACTTTATACGATATCAATACCTATACAGAAAGTGACGCGGATTTAAATTTGTATGAAGAACCATTTAAAGGAAAAGCAAAGCCTACATTTCCTTATGATTTAAAAGCTTTGCAAACCAAAAATGGTGGATTTGACGTTTTAAAAGCAACTGCTTATGGAAATAGTTTGACTACAGATTTTGCAATTGCAGCAATAAAAGGTGAAAGTTTAGGAAAAGACAGCAATACTGATTTCTTAGCAGTAAGTTATTCAAGTACAGATTATGTTGGACATCAATTTGGCGTGAATTCCAAAGAAATTCAAGATACCTATTTACGATTAGACCAAGATTTAGAACGTTTGTTTGCAACGCTTGATGCTGAAGTAGGAAAAGGAAACTATACTATTTTTTTAACAGCAGATCATGCAGCAGTGCACGTGCCAGCATTTTTGCAAGACATGAAAATTCCAGCAGGATATTTTGATCATGGTGCTTTAAAGAAACACTTAAAAAGTTTCCTAAATACTATGTATGGAAGTGAAAACATGATAGAGAATATTTCTAATGGACAAATATTTCTAAACTATGCAGAAATTAAACGTTTACAATTTTCTGCTACTGCTATTGAAAATGCGTTACAACGTGAATTGCTAAGCTATGATAAAATTTCTAAAGTTTATACACGAACTGCATTGATGAATAGTGAATTTACGCATGGAATTGCAGCTTCTTTGCAACGTGGTTTTAACCAAAAACGTTCTGGAGACGTATGTTATGTGTTAGATATTGCAACTATTACTTACTCGCGCACGGGTTCTACACATGGCTCAGGATTTAACTATGATACACATGTTCCGTTACTGTTCTATGGAAATGGAATACAGCAAGGAGAAACATTACAACGAACAAAAATTACAGATATTGCTCCAACAATTTCAGCATTATTAGAGATTTCATTTCCAAACGCTGCAACTGGCAATCCAATAGAAAGTGTCTTAAAAAATTAATGTTTTTTACTATTGTAGAGTTTTAAAAAATCAATCACTTTTTTACGATTTCTAGAAGAAGTTACGATTTCTTTGTTGTCAATCATAATCATAATTCCGTCTGGAGTAAACTCTTTCACATTTCTTAAGTTGACTAAATACGATCGATGCACTCGGAAAAAATCGCTATGTTCTACCATTGTTTCTAAAGACTTTAAGTTTTTAGAAAACAACAATTCCCTGTTGTTTCTTAAATGGATATTAGTATAACTTCCTGCTGCTTCACAATACAAAATGTTTGAAATACGAATCGTAGTATATTCGCCTTTTTCATAAATAGTAATGGATTGGTGTTTGTTTTCTAGTTGTAATTTAAACGCTTCATATTTTCGTCTATCAAAAGCGGAACGTTTTAATTCATACATGTCTAATACTTTTGTAAGCTGCACTTCATGTATAGGTTTGTTTAGGTAGTAAAAAGCAAAGTAATCCATGGCTTTTTCTTTATAGTCTAAAAAGCCTGTTGTAAAAATGACCTCAAATGTCATCTCACTTTGCAATTGATCCAATACATCAAAACCACTGCCACTGCTTAACTGTATATCTAAAAATACAAGTTCTGGATTCTTCTTTTTAATTAATGCTACTGCATCATTAGTATTTGTAGCCCAGCCAAGAATTTTTATTTTTTTGTGATTTCGGTTTAAAATAGATGTCAAATATTCCATAGAAGATTGTTCATCTTCGACGATTATTGCTTCGATCATTTATATATTTTTTACTGAATAGGGAATTCTTGAAAGGTAATATTGACTAAAATACGTTTAATTTCTGAAAAAACGTAATTTATTGTTAGAAATACGTGATAACACTTACTATTTTTCTGACTAATGAATACCAAAAATACTTTTTGCTTTTCGAGTGATTTGTATACGTCGATACTTGCGAATAAAACGTTCTTGCTCAGGATTTACCATTTTTTGAGCCTTAGTTTTTTTGGCAGCAAAGAAGCCTTTCATATAGTCTAAAAATGTTTTGAAACTTTTCTTTTGAAACGCAATTTTTACTGAAGCAATGAAGGAAATCCAAAAGCCATATCCAAGTTTATAAAAAACAGCTCCATGATTTCGATGTACTTTTTGTTTATAGGTCTTTCCTGTGGGTTTTAAATGTTTTACTTGTAACGATTGATCTACAAATACTTCCCATTCATAAAAACGAGCTAAAAGTACATCAGCTGTATCCCAACCTAATGATTTTTGCAAACCACCAATTTGCTCAAAACAAGCTTTACGATAGGCTTTAAATGGTCCACGAACATGATTTTTATCTGCAATTACTTCATAAATCCATTCTCCGTTTTTTTTAATATAAGCCAAACCGCCAGCGATTCCAATTTTTGGATTTTTTTCAAAGTGATGGCAAATTGTTTCAAAATAGTTGGTAGGTAATATAATATCGGCGTCTAACTTTACAATAATTTCAAAATTAGAATCTAAGGTTTCAAAACCTTTGTAAAAAGCCTCTACAACTTTGCTGCCAGGAATATGTTCATTGCTAGCATTGGTGTTTACTTTGCTGATGAACGCGTGTTGCTTTACAAATGTATCAATGATGCTTTCCGTTTTGTCCGTAGAATTATCATTCACAACAACCACTTTTTTAGGAGGCAAGGTTTGTTGTACAACAGAAGAAAGCGTCATTTCAATGAAATCGGCTTCGTTATGTGCAGGAATGATAACACTGTAACTCATCTTTTCAAATTTATAATCCACTCTTCTATAAAAGCTAGTTTACTTTTTGGTACAAAAAATACATTTCTAACACCATCATCTTTTTCTCTAACCAAAGTATCTACCAATTTTAATCCGTCATTTGTATGTGCATAAAAGGCATAATCATGCGAAGACATAATAGCTTCTAGCTCTTTTTCGATCTTGTTGAATAGAAGTTCACAAATAATAATTGGTTGCTGTTGTTGTATTGTATTCGTTGCACCTTTCAAAATAAAACATTCTGCACCTTCGGTATCCAATTTAATCAAATCTAAGGTTTGTAGGTCTTTGTCAGAAAAATAGTTATCTAAAGTTGTCGCTCGAACTCTGATTTTATTGGATAACTTATATGTTTTAGTGCCGATATTATGTTCGCCCGATAAGTTATAAATGGAAGGATATTTTTTATTTCGAATTTCATAAAAATCAATCTCACCTGGACTGTCCATAAGTGCAAATGGCGCCACAAATATGCGATCTGACAATCCATTGAGTTTTACATTTTCCAACAAATAAGTTCTAGCTCCAATGGCAGGTTCAAAAGCATGTGTTGTCAATTTAGAATTTACGGTAGATCCCAAAATAGAATAATATCCGATGTTAGCTCCAATATCAAAAAAAACAGAAACTTTCTTTACCAATCCTATAAATATAGGCGTATACTCAAAATCTAAGGAACCGTCCCAAAAAAGTTCACGGCTTATGTAACTTGTTTGATTTGTTTTTAAAACAAAAGAACCATGATGTTTGTCAATAACAATTTTGAGTTTTCCCGAAGGACTAATTCTAAATTTTGAAGGGAGAAAATTTACAAACAGCAAACTTAAATTTCGAATAGCTTTATTAATTGCTGGATGATAAATAATCTTATACAGTAGATTCATAATTTTATGTATATTGCAAATATAGTGATATCATAATTTTAGAAGATAGTTTTTTAAATGATAAAGAGATTCTTAGTATTTTTTTTTCTTACCTATATTTCCCTTGGTTATACTCAAAATTACTCAGTTTCTAGTTTTCAGAAGATCAACGAATTAAATGGTAACTTCTCAGGAAATCTTGATGTGAATGATAACTTCGGAATTTCAATAGACAATATTGGAGATCTTGATGGTAATGGAGTAAATGATTTAGCAGTAGGAGCTTACACAGATGATGATGGTGCTTCTGATCAAGGAGCGGTTTGGATTTTATTTATGGATGCAAACAATCAGGTGATTTCCCATACAAAGATCAGTGGTACGAGCGGTAATTTTACAGGCGATTTGGATCCAAGTGACCGATTTGGTGGCGCAGTTGCATATTTAGGCGATCTAAATAATGATGGGCGTATAGAACTTGCTGTAGGTGCAGATTATGATGGAGATGGCGGCTTTTGGCACGGAGCGGTTTGGATTTTAAGTCTCAATAATGATGGCACCGTATTTTCGCATGCAAAAATTAGTGATACCCAAGGTGGTTTTACAGGCTTCATAAATGGTGATGCAATTTTTGGTACAGATATCGAAAATATAGGTGATTTAAATGGAGATGGTATACAAGATTTGGCAGTAGGTTCTAGAAGAGATGCCGATGGCGGTTCTAGGCGAGGAGCGGTTTGGATTTTATTTATGAATGCAGACTTTACTGTAAATAGCTACCAAAAAATAAGTGATACACAAGGGAATTTTGCTGCAACATTACAATTTGAAGATTACTTTGGCGGATCAGTTTTAAACATAGGAGACCTAGATCAAGATGGAGTAACTGATATAGTTGTTGGAGCTTATCGTGATGACGATCAAATTGCAAACTCAGGAAGCTTTTATGTATTATTCTTAAATACGAACGGAACCGTAAAGTATTATCAAAAAGTATCAAATCTGGTAGGTGGTTTTACGGGAATAATTACTGTCGATGCCCTTTTTGGAGAATCAATTGATGGAGTTACTGATATTGATAATGATGGTAAAATTGAAATTGTAGTTGGAGCTTTACGGCAACAAAATCCAGCACAACTTACACAAACAGGAGCTTTTTATCTCATTGAACTAAATACGGACGGTACAGTATCAGAAGAACGTATGTATACTTTTGGAGAAAATTGTTTCGGTGGAACTTTAAATGCAGGAGACTTTTTTGGAGGTTCAGTCACTGTACTGAATGATGCTGGTACTTATCGTTTTGCGGTAGGAGCGTATAGAGATAGTGAGAACGGAAATGATAAAGGAGCGGTTTGGATTATAGAATTGGGAGAATTGCCTTTTTCAATACTTACAACACAAGATCCTAGCGGTTGTAATACCAGTGATGGTGAGATTATCGTTGGAAACTTAAGTCCAAATTCAGCCTATAGCATTAGCTATGAATTTGAAGCTACAAACATGGTTCAAACTGTTACATCAAACAATAATGGAGAATTATCAATTGCTGGTTTAGCTGGCGGAAATTACACGAATATCATTGTTAGTGATATTGGTACTGGTTGTTCTGACGACATAGGAAGTGCGCTTCTAAATGCTGTTAGTTTCAATGTAAATCACGTTTTACAAAGCCCAACAATATGCGGAGCAACAGATGGAAGTATCTTATTAAGTGGTGTAAGTCCTAATGCAGCGTATCAAATACAATATGACCTCAATGCTGTTCAAGAAACATTAAATATTACTTCTGATGCTAATGGAGAAATATTAATATCTAATCTTTCAGGCGGTTTGTATACTTCTTTTGAAGTACTAGATGTCAATTTAAATTGCACAGATATTCTTGGTGATATATTTATAGACCAACCAACTTTTACACTAACATTTACTGAAAGCGACGTATCTTCTTGTGGGAGTTCAGACGGCGCCATTCTAATTTCAGGATTGGTTCCCAATAATAGCTATGTAGTTGATTATTTTTACCAATCAAATTTAGTCCAAAATACCTATAATGCAGATGCTAATGGCGAAATTTTGCTAGCCAATTTAAGCGAAGGATTGTATGAGTTTATTATGGTGGTTGATCAATTTTTTCCGTGTACGGATGGAATAGGAGCACTAGAAATAGAAGCAACTTCCCTAATGTTAACATCAAGTGTCACGAATCCTAGTGGATGTGGAGTCAACGATGGTGCAATTGAACTTGAAGGTGCAACAGCCAATGCCGCTTACACAGTTTCATATACGCTAAATGGAGTAGTAGAAACGGTTTCTGTAACAGCAGATGCTTCTGGAGTAATAGTATTGGATAATCTAGGATCAGGAAATTACACTTCTATTGTTGTTGAAGAAGTTGCGACAAACTGCACAACGACCATTGGCGATTTGCTATTGGATAGTGCAAATTTCACCTTAACAACAAGCATACTGGATCCAAGCGGATGTGGAATTAATGATGGCGCAATTTTTTTTCAAAGTGGTACTGCCAATGAGGCCTTCACAGTTTCCTATGTGCTCAATGGCGCTGCACAGACAGTTTCAGTCACGGCAGATGCTTCTGGAGTGATATCATTGAACAATTTAGTAGCTGGGAATTACACTTCTATTGTTGTGGAAGAAGTTGCGACGAGCTGTACAACGACTATTGGCGATTTGCTATTGGATGGTCCAAATCTCAACTTAACTGCAAGTGTAACCGATCCGAGCGGATGTGGCATTACTGATGGTATCATTACTTTTCAAACAGGCAATGCAAACGAGATATACATAGTTTCTTATACGCTCAACGGTGCTACGCAGGGAGTTTCTATAACAGCAGACGCTTCGGGTGTGATCTTATTGGACAATCTAGCAGCAGGTAATTATACTTCTATTACTGTGGAAGATGTTGTGACTACTTGTATAGCAACTATTGATGATTTGTTATTAGATAGTGGAAATTTCACCTTAATAGCAAGCGTCACCGATCCAAGCGGATGTGGCATTACTGACGGTACCATTTCTTTTCAAAGTGGCACCGCCAACGAAACGTATGCAGTTTCCTATGTGCTTAATGGTGCTGTACAAACAGTTTCAGTCACAGCCGATGCTTCGGGAAGTATAACTATATACAACTTAGGAAGCGGATTGTACGAATCGATTGTAGTCGAAGAAACAGCAACCAATTGTATTGCAACTATTGGAAACCTATTGCTAGAAAGTTCAGATTTGTCTTTGACGTTCTTGACGGTAGATCCGAGTGTGTGTAATATTTCGGATGGACAAATCATATTTCAAGATGCAAATCCTAATACAGCGTATACAATTTCATACGAGTTGAATTCCACAGCGTTTACAGTATCAATAACTGCAAATACGCAAGGACAACTAATTCTTGAGAATTTAAGTGCAGGTACATATGTAAACATATTCATTGAAGAAAGTGGTTCAAGTTGTACTGATCAATTTACTTTTGTAGAATTATCTTGTGAAGACGAAACAGAACAATGTTTTCGAGTGCGTAAATTTTTTACACCAAATAACGACGGATATAATGATATTTGGTACTTAGAGGAATTTGGAGGATGCAATTATATCGTAAACATATTTGATCGCTATGGGAAATTATTGAAAACACTAACGCCAAACTTTCCGGCATGGGACGGAACGTATGGAGGCAGAGCACTTCCTTCGAGTGACTATTGGATTTCAATTGATTACACAAGTAATGATCAACAATATAGATACACAACCAATATTTCGTTAAGACGTTAATATATTCTCAAAACGATACAAAAAGTCACAAAACAAACGCCTTAAAATACTTCTTAAGGAAAATAAATGATTAATATTGTGCTGTGAACTAAAGCAACAAATTTTTATCCCAATAGATGAATTTTTTAAAGAAAATACTGCGAAAATTTAAATACACAGCAAGGTTGTTAGAGTTGTACTTTTTCTCTAAAAAATACCTAACACCAAAAGGCTGGTTTTTAAGTAGGTTTTTATTAACTCCTGTAGATCAGAATAAAGTGCCATTGCCGTGGTTTACATATGCATCCATTCATTTTATTACACAAAAGCTGGAAAATACGTCTTTCAAAGTTTTTGAGTATGGAAGTGGAAACTCTACACTATGGTTTGCGCCAAAAGTAAAAAGCGTAGTTTCTGTAGAACATGATAAATCTTTCTTCGATTTAAAACTACAAGAAATAAGTGCATTAAATAATGTAGATTATCAACACATAACATTAGCAGAAGGTTACAGCGATAAAATACTAGAATTCACAAATGAATTTGATATTGTTGTCATTGACGGTAGAGATAGAGTTGCCTGTGCAAAAAACTGTATCAAAGCTTTAAAACAAGATGGTATTGTGATTTGGGATAACTCTGATAGAGATGAATACGCAGAAGGATATGCGCATCTTACCAACAACGGATTTAAAAAAATTAACTTTCACGGTTTAGGACCTATCAATCATAGAGAATGGGAAACCTCAATATTCTATAGAAGCGAGAACTGTTTTAATATCTAAAATAAAGAAGTTCTGTACAATTATGTACATTTGTGATACAAAGAAGCTCTACGATTGGAAAAACACCAAAAAGAAGTATCGTCACAAACACTTAAGTTTAGTATCATCAACTATGTTGGTGCAGCTATTGGAATTGTGTCTACGCTTTTTATTTACCCAAATGATAAAGAGTTTTTGGGAATTATTCGTTATATCTTTGATGGTGCGCAAATTTTGATGGCGTTTTTTGTGTTTGGAACCTCTCAATCGTTGGTGAATTATTTTCCTCGATTCAAAGAATCAGCCGAGAAACGAAACATCTTTTTTTCAACAACATTGTTGATTGTCATTGTTAATAGTATTTTATTTTCGGTTATCTTTCTATTGTTAGCAAGTTCTCTCTCCAGTTTATTTCCCGATTTTCATGCCTTTGATTATGTTCAATATTCTGCCATTGTCGGTTTTGCTTTTGCAATTATGGATGTCTGCAAACGACAAGCATCAAACTATAAAAAAATTGCGATTCCGACAGTATTGGAACGCTTTTCTATAAAAGTTTTCTTTCCAACGATATTTTTACTCTATTTAGGAAATTATATTACGGTAGAAACTGGAAAAATTATTTATGTACTTTGTTTTGTTGTTATTATGATTATTGCCCTTTGGTATGCCAAAAAAGTAGCAAACATTCAGTTTAATTTTTCATCAAAAAAAGTATTTAATCGTTCGTTTAGAAGTGAATACACAAAGTATAGTCTGTTTGCTTTCTTCAGTATTTTAGGTTCGTTGTTAGCGTTTAAGATTGATGGGATCATGGTGCCAAACTTAATTGAAGGAGGCAATGCTATGACTGCAAATGGGACTTATAGTATTGGTGTAGTTTTGGCAGCAACTTTGGCAATTCCGGCAATTGGTTTGTATACTATTTACAGTCCTATTATTACAGAATATATTGCTAAAGATGATATTGCGTCGTTAGGAAAAAAGTATCAGGAAGTTTCTAAATTACTCTTTGCTATTGGCGGATTTTTACTGTGTTGCATCTTTTTAGGAGTTGATGATTTATTCTCGATTTTGCCAACACGCGAAAACTTGGTTGATACAATTCCTGTCATTTTAATTCTTAGTTTTAATGTTGTGATTGATATGACAACTTCGTTCAATTCGCACATTTTACTCTATTCAAAATACTATCGTTTCAACATGGTAGCCATCGCAATTTTGGTAGTATTAAATATTTCGTTGAATATATACTTTATCAAATATCTCCAATTGGGCATTGAAGGAGCTGCGTATGCTACATTGATTTCTATGACGTTGTACAATACTGTCAAATTGATATTTATTTATTCAAAATATAAAATTCAACCTTTTACGCAGAAGCATATTTGGTTGTTACTTTCGTTTGCTGGAACGTTGACTTTACTGCACAATATTCCAAAGACAAGCTATATAATTCTTGATATCATTCTAAAAGTAGGAACATTTATGCTTGTGAATGGAATTGTGATTTACAAACTTCGAATGATTCCTGCTGTAAATGATTGGATTGCGGAGAAAATAGGAGTGAAGTAGACGTTCAATTTCTCAATACGAATTCTAAAAGACACATAAAAGCCGTATTTTTGTAGTAAAAGAAAAGCTATGAAAACAATCGAAAAAGCAAAACTAAGCTCCAATGTTTCTGCTCAAACGGAACAAACGTCTTTGTATGATATTGAATTGAATGATCTTCAAGGAAATCCAATGTCACTTTCAAAGTTTAAAGGAAAGAAATTATTGTTTGTCAATGTGGCATCCAAATGTGGGTTTACAAAACAATATAAAGAGTTGCAAGAATTAAGTGATACTTACAAGGATCAGTTGGTAATTATTGGTTCGCCATGCAATCAATTTGGGAGACAAGAACCTGGAGATGCTTCTCAAATTCAAGAGTTTTGCGCGATCAATTTTGGCGTCACATTTCCGCTTACAGAAAAACTAGATGTGAAAGGTAAAAATCAACATCCATTATATACATGGTTGACGTCTAAAAAACTAAATGGTCAAAAACGTTCTAATGTAAAATGGAATTTTCAAAAGTATTTGGTAGATGAAAATGGGCAACTTATTAATTATTACTACTCATTTACCAAACCAATGAGCACTAAGATCACAAAACATTTATAGGATCATTTAATTTTTTTGATGGTACTTTTATACACAAAATCATTTTCGTCATCGATGGATTTTGATTCTTGAGTGTATGTGTCGCCATCAACACTAGTGATATGAACCATTAAATCATACATAGGCATATCTTTGAGTCTTGATTTATAAAAAGCCTCATTGCCTTCTAAAAATTTAAGACGGTAACTGCAATCATCAATCCAAGTGATTTGTAGCTTTATCTCTTTTCCATTGAATTGTTCTGTTTGAATGGAATCGTTGCGCTGAATACTAGTTTTTACAATACCATTTTCAGTATTTACAAATTCTCCTGTTTTGAATTTTTCACACTTATTTTGCGCATAAGAAAATGCACATGTAAGTATTAGAAAGCAAAAAGCAAGTGAGTTTTTCATGTTCATTTCTTCTGAATTGTTTCAATAGAGGTTTTAATTCCTTTGATTAATGAAGAACTAAATCCTTGGTGTTCCATTTCGTTCAAACCAGCAATTGTGCAACCTTTTGGCGTGGTAACTTTGTCAATTTCTTCCTCAGGATGATTGCCGTTTTGGAGTAATAATTCACTCGCTCCTTTTACGGTTTGTGAAGCGATTTTAGTAGCAGTTTTAGCATCAAAACCTATTTCAATTCCACCTTGAATCATAGCGCGGATAAAACGTAGTACATAAGCAATTCCGCATGCACCTAAAACGGTTGCAGCATCCATCAAACTTTCATCAATCTCAATAGTTTCGCCTAAGGCGTCAAAAATAAATTTTGTTTTCGACATGTTTTCTGCAGAAGCATTTTTCGTTGCTAAACATGTTAGCGATTCGCCAATTGCCGCAGCAGTGTTTGGCATCGCACGTACAATTTGAACATTTTCGTTAACACATGCCGCTAGTTGTTCCAAGGAAAAATCACTAATTACAGAGATAATTAAATGTTCTGCTGTGATATGTGGTGCTAATTCTTTGAGTACGCTTTCTATTCGATACGGTTTTAATGCAAAAATTAGGGTTTTAGAGTTTTTTACAGCTTCTACATTGTTAGAAGTTGTATGAACGCCTTGTACTTTCAAATCATCCAACAATTCAACCTTATTACGTGTTACGTAGATTTGCGAATGATTGTTGTGTTGTTTCAGCAATCCTTGCGCAATAGACTTTCCTAAATTTCCGCCACCAATGATGGCGATCGTATCATGATTCATACTAATATTTATAAACAACCGCGTTGATGTTCATTCCAGCACCAACACTTGCAAACATAATAATGTCGCCTTTTTGTATATCTTGATTTTCTACTTTTCCTTTGGTTACCATGTCAAATAATGTAGGAATCGTTGCTACAGAACTATTTCCTAATTTATGAATGTTCATGGGCATAATACCTTCGGGAGCTTCTTGATCGTATAATTTGTAAAAACGTTCAATAATAGCTTCATCCATCTTTTCATTAGCTTGATGGATAAATATTTTTTTCAAATCGGTAATAGCTACACCGCTTTTATCCAAACAATCTTTCATTGCTGCCGGAACATTGGTTAATGCAAACTCGTAAATTTTACGTCCATACATTTTGATATAACGTGTGTCTTTGCATAATTCTTGATTGTTTGATTTTCCAAAGTATAGATAATACGCTTCATCATACGCAAAAGTAGCTGTTTCATGTGCAATAATACCACTTTCATCATCAGAAACTTCTAGAATAGTAGCGCCAGCACCATCGGAATAAATCATAGAATCGCGATCGTGTTTGTCTACAACTCTTGATAACGTTTCGGAGCCAATAACTAAGCATTTTTTAGCAATTCCAGCTTTGATAAAAGCATTTGCTTGAATCATTCCTTCAACCCAACCTGGGCAGCCAAAAAGAATATCGTAGGCTACACATTTTGGATTTTTGATACGCAAACTATGTTTGACTCTACTTGCCAAGCTAGGTAAAATGTCACTTTGAACCGTGTTGTGTTTTACATCGCCAAAATTATGTGCAAAAATGATATAATCCAATTCTTCAGGATTGATATTTGCATCTGTAATCGCTTTTTCAGCGGCAAAAAATGCCAAATCAGACGAACAGTGGTGATCCTTAGCATATCTTCGTTCACCAATTCCTGTAATGGATTTAAATTTTTTGATAATCACATTCGTATTTTGTTTGAATGGACTACCATCATCATTTAAAAATTCATGCTGGTGAAAATCTTCATTTGTTTCAACTTCGGAAGGAATATAGCATCCTGTTCCCGTTATTTTAACGTTCATATAATCGTAGTTTTGGGAATATAGACTACTAAATTAACGATAAAACGCTTTCAATTATTTAGCAAACACTTCAAAATTCACATTTTTGAGGATAATGCATTCAAATGTTAAGGTTTTGAATATTTCTCAAAATAAAGCGGTTATAATTAGTAATAATTCAAAGAGGATTTGAAGAAATTCAAAAAAAAAGAGCGTTCTATTGAACGCTCTTAGTCCATAAATATGTTTGTTTTTTATGCTTCTGCATATTCTTCAATAGGAGCGCATGTACAAATTAAGTTTCGATCTCCGTAAGCATCATCCACTCTACGAACTGAAGGCCAAAATTTGTTTTCAGCAACATACGGTAATGGGAATGCCGCTTTTTGACGTGAGTATGGAAGATTCCATTCATCAGCGGTTAACATACTGAGTGTATGCGGTGCATTTTTCAAAACATTGTTAGGATCACTTGCGCTTACTTCTGAAATTTCATCAAAGATTGCTAGCATTGCATCACAGAATCTGTCTAACTCAGCTACGCTCTCACTTTCAGTTGGTTCTATCATGATTGTTCCTGCTACAGGGAACGATACTGTAGGTGCATGGAAACCGTAGTCCATCAAACGCTTTGCAATGTCAGTTACTTCAATTCCATGTTGTTTGAATGGTCTACATTCTATAATCATTTCGTGTGCACAACGTCCGCGTTCATTTGTGTATAGGATATCAAATTTTGTTTCTAAACGGGCTTTGATATAGTTAGCGTTTAAGATGGCATATTGTGTAGCTTCCGTTAAACCTTTAGAGCCTAACATAGCAATGTAGCCATAAGAGATTAAACATACCAAAGCGCTTCCCCAAGGTGCTGAAGAAATTGCTGTAATGGCTTTTTCTCCACCAGTTTCAATGATTGGATTGCTTGGTAAGAAAGGAGCTAAATGCGCAGCAACACAAATTGGGCCAACTCCAGGTCCACCACCGCCATGCGGAATAGCAAATGTTTTGTGTAAGTTTAAGTGACAAACATCTGCACCAATGGTAGCAGGGTTTGTTAATCCTACTTGTGCATTCATGTTTGCACCATCCATATATACTTGTCCACCATTATCATGAACAATTTTTGTAATTTCTTTGATTGTTGCTTCAAAAACTCCGTGTGTTGAAGGATATGTTACCATCAATGCAGCTAAGTTGTCTTTGTGTAAAAGAGCTTTTTCACGTAAGTCATCTACATCAATATTTCCATCTCCTGTCGTTTTGGTAACCACTACTTTCATTCCAGCCATTATTGCACTCGCAGGATTTGTTCCGTGTGCAGATGAAGGAATTAAACAGATGTTGCGGTGTGTATCACCTCTTGATTCATGATATGCTCTAATAACCATTAATCCTGCAAATTCTCCTTGTGCTCCAGAGTTTGGCTGCAACGAAGTTCCAGCAAATCCTGTAATTACATTGAGTTGATGCTCTAATTCTTTCAATAAAATTTGATAGCCTTCTGCTTGTTCAACAGGGACAAAAGGATGAATATTATTCCACTGTGCAGAACTTAATGATAACATTTCCGCTGCAGCGTTTAATTTCATTGTACAAGAACCTAGGGCAATCATAGAATGATTTAATGATAAATCTTTACGTTCTAATCTTTTGATATAGCGCATCATTTCTGTTTCTGAATGATAGCTATTAAATACTGTTTCTTCCATGAATGAAGTTTCACGAACTACAGCAGGAAGTATTTTTGAAGTGTCAGAATGTGTAAATTCGATAGTTTCTTTTTCTATAGAAGCAGCAAATATGAACACGATATCTTGTAAATCGCGTGTTGAAGTTGCTTCATTGATAGCGATTCCAATCGATTCTTCGTCAATATATAAAAAGTTTACTTCGTTTTGTTCAGCAATTTCTTTGACTTTTGCTGCATTAGCTTTGATAACAATAGTATCAAAGAACGATGTATTTGTTTGTTCAAATCCTAATGCTTCTAATGTGTTAGCTAAACTAATAGCATTTGAATGCACTTTGTTAGCTATGTAACGCAATCCGTTTGGACCGTGATATACTGCGTACATTCCTGCCATAACAGCTAACAATACTTGGGCAGTACAGATATTAGAAGTAGCTTTATCTCTTTTAATATGCTGCTCACGAGTTTGTAACGCCATTCGCAATCCGCGATTTCCGTCAATATCTTTTGTAATTCCAATGATACGTCCAGGAATATTACGTTTGTATGCTTCTTTTGTAGCGAAGAAACCTGCATGTGGACCACCATATCCTAACGGAATTCCAAAGCGCTGTGTGGTTCCAACGACAACATCAACACCAAAACTTCCAGGTGATTCTAACAATACTAAGCTTAAAATATCAGCAGCAACGGCAACTTTGATTTCGTTTTCACTTGCTTTTTCTGTAAAAGCTTTGTAATCAAAAATTTGCCCGTATTTACCTGGGTATTGCAATAAAGCTCCAAAATACTCTGATGAGAAATCAAATTCTTCATGATTTCCAAAAACCAATTCTATCCCGATAGGAATGGCACGTGTTTTTAGTAAAGAAATGGTTTGTGGTAATACTTCGTTAGAAACAAAGAACTTCACCACATTTCTTTTTTTCTGAGCTCTTGACCGCACACCAAATAACATGGTCATTGCTTCAGCGGCAGCAGTACTTTCATCTAAAAGTGATGCATTGGCAAGTTCCATACCTGTCAATTCTGTCACTACGGTTTGAAAGTTTAATAAGGCTTCCAATCTTCCTTGTGCAATTTCTGCTTGATAAGGCGTGTAAGCCGTGTACCAACCTGGGTTTTCAAAGATGTTACGTTGAACTACAGGAGGCGTCACAGCTTCATGATATCCTAATCCGATATAAGATTTGAAAATTTTATTGTGACCAGCTAAGTGTTGCATGTGTGATAAAAATTCGTTTTCACTTAATCCTTCAGGAAGTGCAAGTGAATTTTGTAAACGAATTTCATCAGGAATTGTTTCGTCAATAAGTTGTTCTAGAGAATCAACTCCAATTGTATGCAACATATTTGGAACATCTTGAGTTCGTGTTCCGTTGTGTCTCAATGAAAAAGAATCAGTTTTCATCAGCTAATAATGTTTTCTTTTTATAGTTGTGTATATAGCATGCAAAAATACAACTAAAAAATCATTTCTTTACAATTTTCTAAGGTTACGAATACGGAAAGTTTTTAACGAAAAAATTGGGTTATGAACAGTTTAGCTATTTTTGTTTGATGAATGTTTTAAAAAAGCTTTTCAATTTTTATTTAGACAGTAGTATTCACATTGGACTTGGTGTGTATGCGTTGACGTATTGCACGCTGTTTTTATTTGGTTTGCCGTATGATGAAGCTGTTTTATATTTCGCATTTTATGGTACAATTGTGATGTATAATTTTATAAAATATGGAAGCTCGGCGAAGCAATATTTTTTTGTGGCGACAAAATATATGAAAGTGATTCAGTTTTTGAGTTTTGTTTGCTTTGGATTGGCTTCTTATTATGCATATCACTTACAATTGAAAACATTAATTATCGCGGTAGGATTGTGCTTGTTGTCTTCCTTGTATATTATTCCATTTTTACCTAAACAAAAAAATTTTAGAACCTTGACTGGTTTTAAAATTTCTATTGTGGCTTTATGTTGGACAGGTGTTACGGTAATTTTACCTCTGGTAAATACAAACGTTTTTACAGGAGAAACAACGGTGTTTTTAGTAGCTTTTCAACGTTTTATTTTGGTGTTGGTATTAATGATTCCTTTTGAAATAAGCGATTTGTCGTATGATGCTGTAGCTTTAGGTACGTTACCGCAACGTATAGGAATTCGTCGTTCCAAACTGCTTGCGTATGTATGGATTGTACTATTTATTGCGCTTGAATATTTGATACAAAACGAATTTTCAACAGCATTTTTTATAACAACAGGAATAGGAGTTTTATTGGTGTTTTGTATTTGGGAATCACGCACAAAAAAATCGAAATACTTTACGTCTTTTTGGGTAGAAAGTATTCCGACACTATGGTTTTTACTTTTATTACTTGCGTAATTAGTATTTGCTCATTTCTTCTTGCAGCTTGCGGTGCATTTCATCCTTCTTATCTTGTTCAATAGCGTCAATGTTTGACTTCTTTAGAAGTTTCGTCAACTTATTATTATCACTAGAATAAGCTCTTGTAAAGCGACACCAAGACAGTCGCACGTTAAGTTTTACTTTTTCCCAAAAGCTAGCTTCCCCATATTGCGTTTTATCGCAAATATGTTTTGCTTCTTCACAAGAAATAAAAAATTTATATTTTGTATTCATTAACTTTATAATTAATACCAGTTCTGTTCAAGGCATCCAGAAAGCGCGGTTCTCGCTCTGTGAATGATAACCCAAAGATTAGACGCGGTTATATTCAATTCATTACAAATGGTTTCGGTATCGTATCCTAAAATGGTTTTCATTTTAAAGATTTTTGCTTGTTTTTCAGGAAGTTTGTCGATACAATCTTCAATAGCGAGTCCGAGTTCTTCGTTTTGTATTTGATCTTCAGCGTTTTTATCATAACCATCGGCTACGCGTTCTTCTAACCAATCCCCTTCAGATTCGGTGTCAGAGTTATAATTAATTCTAACTTCGGCTTGTCCTTTTTTGGAATTTATTTTGCGATAATAATCAATGATTTTTCGTTTTAATATTGAGATCAACCAAGTTCTTTCGGAAGCTTCTCCTTTGAAATTTGCCATTGATTTTAATCCCGCAAAGAATGTCTCTTGGACTAAATCTTGCGCGGTTTCTCTATCTTTCACCCGAACAATTGTATAATTGAAAAGGTAATCCGCATAGAGGGTAATCCACTTGTTAGGATCCAGTTGATTGTTTGGCATTTGAGTGCTATTATTTTTTCAAAAGTAACTGATAATTGTTGAAATAAAAAATTATTGTAACTATTGAAAAATCTATCAATCTGTTAAATTTAACAATTCAGAACGGTGTTTTATATGTTGATTTCTTTCTAGAAGAAATTTTGTGAGATATGATTTTAAAATAAAATAATTAAAAAGCCGCCCAAAAATACCATACGGAACTCTGTATGAAAAGACGTCTTTCATTTCAGTTTGGTTGTCAATTTCTTTAAAAATATGTTCATGTCGTAAACTTTTGAAAACACCTTCCAGCATTTCATCCACAAAATAAGTAGGTGATTCCATTTCAGAGATGATGCTTGTATGTTTTAGATAAAAACCAAAATGTTTCGCGCGCCACGTAACTGTTTCACCTAAGTTGATTTTCCCAGAAGTTTTGCCTGCAATAGCTTTTTCGCGTGTGTTTTTAGTAGAATTTTCATGTTCTGTAATATCTCTTGAAATATCAAAAACAGTTTCAATTGGCGCTTTTATTTTTGTGAGAAGATGAATTGTAGTCATGTTAGATAAAATTTGTTACTTGAAATTGTTCTAATTATTTTTGATGTGCTTTTTCAAACTTGTTTGTAAAATCTGCTGGACTCAAGTATCTTTTGATCAATTCTCTAACTATAACTTCTGAAAGAATACCTGTTCTGTATGTATCTCTTACATTTGATCTTTGATAGCTCTCGTATAATTCATGATAAGAATTTTCTACAGCATATATGATTGCTTCACTGGTCTCAACATCTAACTCAAAGTCTGTTGGTAAAGATTTTAGATATTTTTCTTCATAAAAAGTAAAACCAAATTTGTCTTTTACAAGATCAAGCTTAAAAGGAAGTTTTGTTATTTCTTTTTTATTATAGTATGTATTTTCATGAGTAAATTTAATTTTTGAAGAAGATAGCTTTTCAACTCCGATGATGGATAAACGATTTTTTTTCATTTCTTTCGATGCATTTGGAACAAAATTAGTTTGTTCAACGGCTATAAGTAGTAGGTTTTTCTCTTCTTTAGATTTGATAATTTTATAGCTTTTATGAACCTTTTCAAAGCACTCAAAATTCATTTCACATTTGTATTCATAAAGTGTGTCATTTTGTATGTTAATAGCTGTTAATTCTTTGTTTTGGATAAAATAGTATTTTGAATTTGATATGTCTTTTGAACAGGAAATGACCAGTAAGAATAACAAAACAAAACCACTACTTACATAAGTTTAATTTTTTCATACAATTGTTGTTAACGATTTATAATTTCGTTAATTGCTTTTTCAACGGTTGGATATTTAAATTGAAAACCGGTAGCGACTAATTTTTCAGGAATCACAAATCTACTTTTTAAAATCAATTCAGCTTCCGTTTTGATCATACGTGCACCAACTTTGAGTAACCATTTTGGTTGCAATAATCCAAAAGGAATGTTCATCACTTTGCGAATGGTTTTCATAAAGCGTTTGTTCGGAATTGGATTTGGAGACGTAATGTTGAATGTACCAAACGCATGTTTGTCCATTAAAAAATCTAAAGCGCGACAAAAGTCATGCTCGTGAATCCAGCTCACTTTTTGTTTCCCGTTTCCTTGTGTTCCTCCTAAACCAAATTTTACTAAGTTTTTCAAGGGAATAAAAGCACCTCCATTTTTTCCTAATACAATAGAAGTACGCAAGGCAATTTTATTGGTTTTCGGAGTTTTACAATCGTAAAAAGCTTTTTCCCAAGATTTTGCTACGCTCATTGAAAAGTCGTTACCAATAATACCGTGTTCTTCGGTCATTTTTCGTTCTATTGAATGCTCATAAATGGTTGCTGTTGATGAATTCATCCAAACTTTTGGCGGAACTGCACAAGCGCGTACAGCTTCGCCCAAGACTTTCGTTGATTGCACTCTGGAGTTTAAAATTTCTGCTTTATTTTTTTCGTTGTAACGACAATCAACAGACTTTCCCGTGAGGTTGATGAGTACAGTAGCTCCTTCCAATTCAGTCATCCAAATATCCAATGTTTTAGCATTCCATTCAACATAACGTAGCTTGTTGTTTCCTGTCTTTTTTGCGGTTCGTGATAACACAACAATTTCGTAATTCTTTAGCAAGAAATAACTAATAAGAGATTGCCCTAAAAATCCACTTCCACCAGCTATGACCATTTTTTTCATGAGTTTGTATTTTAAGTTAGATATTTGGCGTTACAGGAGATTGCGGTTTTTGAGTACTTCTTGTTACTTTTTTTCTTCGCAAGAATAAGAATAAATTCAAGAGCAGCATGATGCCTAAATAGATAGAAAAACTTCCTATTTTGAGTCCCATGACTTCGATAAGTTCTTGATTGTTGATCTCATAACGATTGCTAAAACTTGATATTTTCATTAGAATTAAAGCCATTCCAATATTAATTGGGTAGAAACCAACTTCAAATAATTTGTCAGTTGCCAATGCAGTAGCTTCTTTTCCTCTAAAAATGTCAATCATAAAGCTTTTTCCGCTTTCAAATAGCTTTTTAGACACAAAAACAGTTAGTCCAATGACAATTGGTAAATAGATAAAATACGCGATGATAATTTTTAATGATCCCATAATATATTAGTTGAATGTTTGTTTTTTTCTGTTTAAAAATTTAATCCAAAAGATATTGTTGTAGTGAAAAATTACCAGTAATAGTATTGTTTTCCCTAGGATACTTGAGAATGTGCTGATCATTTCATGAATGCTTTCAACGTTATCCCAAAGAGTGATTGTTATAGCAGTAGCGCCTAAGTTTATGAGATAATACCCTATCAATAAAAGCTTATTTACGTTTTGTGTCATTTCAAGATCATTCTGAAAAATATCACACAAAAACACTTCTCCATTTTTGTTCAAAAGCCAGCCAACTTTTATCATGATAAAGAAGATAATTGGAATGTAAATGATATAACTAATGACATTGAAATTCATACTGGTTTATTTTTTAGCGGTGATGATATAGTATGCAAAGTTCATCATGCTCAAACTTGTCAGTAAAGCAAAAAAGGAACCTTTTAAATTCTTTTTACTTTCTGGTTTTAGCGGCTCTTTTTTGAATAGTTTTTTTAGAATAAAACCACTTATCGCAAACGGAACATGCAATACTGAAGGCGCTACACGATACCAAATGTTTTGTACTTGAATCTCTTTGAAACCAATTTTTTCTAAGTCAGAAACGACACGATTTATATTGCCTAAACTTTCTAAACTCCACGATTCGCACAAACCTTTGTATGTGTATTTTGCTAATGGATTCATCTGATCGAAATCTTTTTTTGTGAAAGCATCTGCAATAACAAAGGTGGAACTTGGCTTTAAGATTCTGTAAGTTTCCTCTAAAGCATCTGTGCTGCAACCTGAATGGCACAAACTTTCTATCGCCATGGCGCCATCAAATGAATTTTCTCTTAAATGTGTATTTCGGTAATCACGATTTAAAATTGTGCCGCGATTAGAGTCTAATAGCTCATTTCCTTTTTCTACCTGAAACGGAGAAATTGTCAAGCCTGTGATTGCTAGTTTTGGATAGTTAGCAATTCCGTGACGAATAGAAGCGCCCATACCACAACCCAAATCGACAATATGCTTTTTTTGATTTTTTATATTTAATCGTTTGAATACTTCTGCGTTCATTTGGTTTAACATACGATCACGTTTAAATAAGTTTGTTTTGAAGGGAATAAAATATCCAAAGTGCATATTTAAATCTTTACTCCAAAAGCTGTAGTCGTTAGTAGCATTGTCATAAAATTCAATGATCTTTTCTTTATTGGTAGTTTTTTGTAATCCTTTCTGTAAATAGGTGATTAAACAGAGATTTTTCATGATGTAATACTTTTTAGTGGAAATAAATTCCAATCAGGTTATACGTAAATAATAGGGTGTATACAGTTGCAAACAATACAAAGAGTGTATTCATACAGTACGAACCAATTTCAAATATCGGTTGTTGCGGAATTGTGTACACTGGGTAATACGCAATTTGTGTAGCTACTTTTCCAACCCAATACATACCAATCAATCCTGTAATAGCCAACGCTAAAAGTGTTTGATTCTTTAAATCGTTTGTCAAAAGAATTGCAATCAATCCAAAAGAAAAATTCAATCCTTGAATGTATCTTCCATAAGTTTTAGCAATTTCTTGATTCAATGGTTTTAGTTTTTTTACATCTGTATACCAATCAAAAACACGATGTCTTATATATGGGTAAATTAAAGCAGTAAATATTTGGCCAATACCTCCAAGAATAATGAGCCAATTGGGAATAAAGTCTATCATAACACTGTCTGATTCAGTTTGTATACAATGTAGGTGAAATAACTAGCAATCCCCATTGGAAGCATTATCAATGAGAATAAGTTTTTGCCAAACTTTGGTGAACTTCCATAATACAACGAAAGACAAAAAATGGTTAGCATGCAATAAATGAGTAAATGTGTTTTTATTTTTTTGGAGAACTTATTGAAGTTGAAGAGTAATACCAAGAAAAATAGTACTTGAATGCCTCCTAAAACTACTTGCATCATGAGTCCAGGGAAGAGCATAGAGTATCCTAAAACGGTAAGTGCTAAAATGATGTTGTTGGTGTAATATATAAATTTCATGACTATAGAATATTTAAAACTTTCAATAATTTATGAAAGTTTTGTTGAAAATAAAAAGGAAAATGAATTCCTTTCGTGTTTATTCTTACTTTAAAAGCTTCATAAAAGTCTTTGTTAACCAATTTGATTCTTGATTGACGACTCGATTTAAAATAGAATCTGCCGTATCGGCCAATTCGTGTAATGCTTTTGTTTGTTTGATAAATTCTTTTGTTTGAGCGGTTCCGTCATCTTCAATCGTACTTACTTCTTTTAGTACTTTTAATGTTGGTTGAATTTCTCTTCTACTTCGTTCTCTTGCTATTTGCCTTGCAAGTTCATTGACATCTTTTTCGGAGGTAAAGTACTCTTTTCGTTCACCAGCTTTGGATGTTTTATATACAATTCCCCAATCAATTAACTGGCGTAAATTCATACTTGTGTTTCCTCTTGAAATGTGTAATTCTTCCATCACATCTTCCATAGATAATGGTTCAGGAGAAATGAGTAGCAAGGCATGAATTTGAGCCATTGCTTTGTTAATTCCCCAAAGCGTTCCAAGTGAACCCCATGTTTGTATAAACTTACCTTTTGCTTCTTTGTATTCCATGGTTCAAATATACAATAATTTTCAAACTTTCAAAAAATATTGAAAGTTTAATTTATTTCAACCAGAATTTTCAAAAAGAAAAGTCCGTTTCTATCACTACAATTGTGTGTGAAACGGACTTTTATATTTCTAAAGATCTAAGCTAGTCTAAAATTCTAATAAATCTAATCCTCTAACAAACCTGCACGCTTTAACAATGCTTCTGGTTTTGGCTCACTTCCACGGAAACGTTTGTATAAAGTCATAGGATGTTCTGTACCACCTTTTGATAATACGTGTTCTGCAAACTTACGAGCGATTTCCTTACTAAAAATATCATTCTCTTTGAAGTATTCAAAGGCATCTGCATCCAACACTTCAGCCCATTTATAACTGTAATATCCTGAAGAATATCCACCTTGAAATATATGTGAAAAAGCAGTACTCATAGCCGTTTTTGGATTTTTAGGAAACAAGCGTGTGTTTTCAAAAGCAGCTGTTTCATGTGCTTTTACATCGGTAATATTTGTTGGGTCAATTCCGTGCCAACTCATATCTAAGAGTCCAAAACTTAACTGACGCAAGGTTGCCATACCTTCTAAGAAAGTTGCAGAAGCTTTTATTTTTTCAATGTATTCCATAGGAATTACTTCTCCTGTTTCGTAATGTTTTGCAAAAATAGCCAATGCATCTGCTTCGTAACACCAGTTTTCCATTACCTGACTTGGTAATTCTACAAAATCCCAAAATACAGAAGTTCCACTTAAACTTGGATATGTTGTATTGGCTAGCATTCCGTGTAATGCATGTCCAAACTCGTGGAATAATGTAGTCACTTCGTTAAATGTTAATAAGGAAGGTTTTGATTCGGTTGGTTTTGTAAAATTACATACTATAGATACATGCGGACGCTCTACAGCACCATCTTTTCGAAATTGCGATTTGTATGAAGTCATCCAAGCACCATTTCGTTTACCTTTTCTCGGGTGAAAATCAGCATAAAAAACAGCTACAAAATTATTTTGGTTGTCAAATACTTCATAGGTTTTTACATCTTCATGATACACATCAATATCGAAGACTTGTTTAAAACGAATATCAAATAACTTCTCAGCAACTATAAATGAACCTTTAATTACATTTTCAAGTTTAAAATAAGGCTTTAGTTTTTCATCGTCCAGATTAAATAACTCTTGCTTTAATTTTTCAGAGTAATACGCACTATCCCAACTTTGTAATTGTTCAATACCGTCTAATTTTTTTGCAAAATTTGACAATTGTTTGAATTCACGTTCTGCAGCGGGTTTTGCTTTTTCTAATAATTCATTTAAAAAAGAAATTACCTTTTCAGGTCTTTCTGCCATGCGTTCTTCTAAAATAAAGTGAGCGTGTGTTTCGTATCCTAACAAATTGGCACGCTGATGACGTAGTTTTACAATTTCTAATACATTTACTTGATTGTCCAGTTTGTCATTTTTAAAAGCTTTTGAACCAAAAGCGGTTGCCAACTGTTGACGCAATTCTCGGTTGTCAGCATATTTCATAAATGGAATATAACTAGGGTAATCGAGTGTAAAAATCCAGCCTTCTTTTTCTTGATTTTTGGCAATGGCTTTGGCAGCTTCTAAAGCACCATTTGGAATTCCAGCTACATCCTTTTCATCAGTTAGGAGTAACTGAAATTTATTTGTTTCTGCGAGCACATTTTCTCCAAATGTCAAGCTAAGTTTTGATAGTTTTTTATCAATTTCTCGAAGTATATCTTTTTTGTCAGCTGGTAAATTAGCACCATTCCTTGAAAATGACTTGAATTTTTTATCGAGTAGTGTGTGTTGTTCAACGCTTAAGTTAAGTGTGTCTTTTTGCGCATACACGTTTTTAACTCTTTGAAATAATCCTTCATTTAAAATAATATCGTTAGACCATTCGGACAACTTAGGAGAAATTTCTTGAGCCATTTTTTGAATGTTCTCATTGGTCTCAGCAGAATTGAGATTAAAGAAAATTTTAGTGATGCGTTCAAGTTGTTCTCCAGAATATTCCAACGCTTCAATAGTGTTTTCAAACGTTGGTCTATTTGGATTGTTTACAATTTGATCTATTTCTTCTTTAGTTTTTGATATTTCAGTTTCAATAGCCTTTACAAATTCATTTTCATCAATTTGAGAAAAAGGAGCAGTAGTGTATTTTGTAAGAAATTTTGAAGTTAAGATGTTCATTTTATCTGGATATTGTGTATTTAATCGAAATTCGAAATTTAGTAGTGTAGGAAAAACCTAATTAAAATTGTTGTAGGTAAGTTTATGTAAATAAGTTTGATTTTCTAATTTTTTGAGACTCAAAGATAAAGATTTTATGTATAACGAAATTGCCCAAATGATGAAAAGTAATATGATGAACAAAATAGTAACTCTTGTTTTATTAACAATAGTTATACCTACCTTAGTTGCTCAGCCTTCTTCTGATGGTTTTTACCTTGATGGAGTAGATGATTATATCATTGTACCTAATACCACAAACATTAACAGTACCACCACTAATAATAGAACTTACGAGACGTATTTTAAAGTTACGTCTACAAGTAATAGACAAATGATTTTTAAAGAAGGAGCAGGGATAAGAGCAGTAATAGCCTATGTTGAAAATGGATACTTAATAATGGGAGCGTATAACAGATCTGATTATAATCCACAATGGCAAGGAACGTATTATAGAAAAGCTATTTCGGCAAATACATGGTACCATTTTGCATTAGTATTTGATAATGCACAACCAGCAAATGCTTCCTCAAATCCTATGACAGCTTCTGCAAATACAGCCTTGAAATGGTATTTGGATGGCGTATTGCAAACAGAATTGTCAGGATATCAAGTTGGAGCACATAATTCATTACGAATTGGTTATAAAAATGAAGGACTTCGTTTTCCAACATGCAGTTCGTGGACAACTTCAGGAGCATCAGAGTACTGTTTTGGATCTATCGCAAATGATGGTGGTGGAGATGAATATTATTTTCAAGGAAATATTTGGGGTTTTAGACTTTGGAATAATGCACGTTCAGCTTCAGAAATTAATGATAATAAAGATGCCTTAATAACTGCTGTAGGAACAAATGGTTTGGTTGCAGCTCTAGATGGAGATACACTTACATATTTAAACAGTGGGAATACCCCTGTAGATGTAAATGCCTCAAACATATCTTCAATTACATGGTCAGCGACAGCAGCTTCTGGTAATTGGAATACAGCAGCAAACTGGGATGGAGGAGTCGTACCTGATGCCTCGAAATTGGAATCGGTTGTTATTCCAAGTTCTACAAATCACCCAGTATTAAATTCACATATCAAAGTAGGGAAAATTCAAGTAGATGGATCTGCTTCTATTACTGTCAATGCAGGAGCTACTTTAGATGTATATTATGATCTTACAAATAACGGAACCATTACAGTTGAGAATAATGCTTCATTAATCTTTAGAGAAAACAAGGTGGTAAGTGGAACAGGAGACTATGTAGTATTGCGTGATTCACCAGATTACACAAATAGATATTTTTATTCGTTTTGGTCTACACCAATAACAGAAACTAATGCGAATATTGCTACAATCTTTCCTAATGTAGGCGGATATAATTATTATTGGGATGCTTCAGCAACAGATGCTTTTTGGAATAATGATCATTCCAATATGGAAGTGGGTAGAGGTTATGCTTTTAGAGCGAATCATTACAATGTAGAAACAGCTAGGTTTTCAGGAACAGTTAATAATGGAGATATTACGGAACCTGTATACTATACAAATGATCCAGATACCGGTGAATCAGGGTATAATATAATAGGAAATCCTTATCCATCTGCAATTGATTGGGAATCTTTTCAAAAAGATAACTCTGATGTCATTGAAGGTACATTATATTATTGGAGACAAACAGAAGCACCGACAGGAGATAATTTAGCTACAGATTATATAGAATATAACAATACAGGTTCAAACCCATTAGGAGCTGCTGATGGTAATATAGGAACAGCACAAGGGTTTGCTATACAAGCAAAAGCAGGAGGTGGAACAGTTACTTTTAAAAATACACATAGAGTCGTAGCAAATAATACGCAATTCTTTAGACCAAGCAGTACAGGTTTACTTACGTCTGAATCAAAAGCTGTAACAACAAGCAACAGTCAAACAGATGGAAGATTATCATTGCGTTTGTCAGGAGGCGGATTGTATGCGACACAGTTAATAGGATTTATTCCAGAAGGAACTACAGCTTATGATGACACGTATGATGGAGCATTTATAAATGAAGGAGCAGGAATCGAGTTTTATTCATATATTTCAGATAGTAAAATGTCAATACAAGCATTACCAGAATTAACAAATACAGATGTAGAAGTTCCATTAGGATATCAAGTATTGTCAAGTGGAACATACACTTTGCAAATAGATGCAGAATACTTATCACAAGATTTTGATATTATTTTAGAAGATAGGTATGAAGGAACATTTACTGATTTAAGACAAACAGGATATGTGTTCACAACAAGTCCAACAGAAGAAAATGATCGTTTCTTTTTAAAAGCTCAATACAGAAATACATTAGGAATAGAGGATATAGATACATCTGAAGTGGCTATTGCAACGTTGTTCAAAGAGAATCGATTGGTAACAATCACAGATTACAGAGACATTAAAACGGTTACGTTACATGATATTTCAGGAAAGCAATTGCTCCAAAATGAATATGCTGATAACTTACTGACTCCTCAGTTATCCCAAGGAATATATTTAATAAGTTATACTACTACTCATGGTACAGTTATAAATAAGAAAGTTGTTAAAAAGTTGTAAATGTATTTGTTATCAGTGATTTGGGTTGTTTTTTATCTACAGATATTGTAGTTTCAAATGTCAAGACAGGCATTTGGTCGGGATATTTATTAGTTTTATCGATTATATAAGTATTTCTCTGTAGGAAAAACTATTTTTATGAAAGGTCATCATTTAAGCACTTGACTGAATTTGATTTTTCGTCAATCTACGTTGACCTGAGACATACTAACTACGTATATATATATATTATAAAAAGCCCTAAATTATGAAAAAAATATATATGTTGACTCTACTAGTGTTTAATACATTAGTAGCGATGGCACAACCACCAAATGATGGTTACTATTTAGACGGAGTTGATGATTTTATCGATTTGATTGACTCAAACAATGTGAATCTTCTAACCATAAATAATAGAACCATTGAAGGATATTTCAAAGTTGACGACGCTTCTAGCAGACAAGTTATCTATGAGGAAGGTGGTGGAGGACGTGCAATTGTTATGTTCGTCGATGCTGAATTCTTAATTGTCGGAGCATACAACCGCAATAACTCTGATTATACACCCAGATGGGCAGGTACTTTTTTCAGAACTCCAATTAGTGATGACACTTGGTACCACGTTGCATTAGTTTTTGATAATGTTTCTATTCCAACAGGAAGCCCTATTTCTGCGAATGACAATACCAATTTGAAATGGTATGTAGATGGAGTGCTTTTTGACGAAAGAGCAGGTTTTGAAGTTAGAAGTCATGGAGGAAATGTAAATCTAGGTAGGTCTGATGGAAATTTGCGATACCCAAATTGCGGGACATGGACTGCTAGCGGGAGCTCTGAGTATTGTTTTGGATCAACATCATCAAGCGGTGCTAGCAACAATTTTGGCGGTAATATTTGGGGGTTCAGAGTTTGGAATGATGTACGTACACCCACTGAAATAAATGATAACAAAGCAGTATTAATAACAACTGTTGGATCAGATGATTTAGTTGCAGCTCTAGATGGAGATACTATTTCTTACTTGGACAGTAGTGATAATGTAATTACAAGTTCTGGAAAAAATAAGACTGAACTTACTTGGTCTGCAACAGCTGCTTCCACAGATTGGACTGACGGAGCCAATTGGGTTGGTGGAATAGCACCTGACAATACCAAATTGGAATCGGTTACAATACCATCTTCAACTAATTATCCAGTACTTAATACTCATGTTCTTACAGGAGAACTTAATTTGGATTCTACCGCAAATATCACTGTCAACGCAGGTGCAACATTAGATGTACATTATGATTTTACAAACAATGGGATCATTACAGTAGAAAATGATGGTTCATTATTGACAAGAAAAAATACTTCAATTAACGGTACTGGTGATTTTGTGATAAAACGAGATTCTCCAAATTATTCTGATAGATATTTTTATTCTTATTGGTCGACACCAATTGACGAAAGTAATAGCAATATAGCAAGTATATTTCCTAATGTAGGTGGATATGATTATTATTGGAATGCTTCAGCTACCAATGCATTTTGGAGTAATGATCACACAGAAATGCAGGTAGGTAGAGGGTATGCTTTTAGAGCAAATCACTTTAATGTTGAAACAGCGATATTCACAGGAACCGTAAATAATGGAGATATACTTGAGCCAGTGTATTATACCAATGATCCAAATACTGGGGAATCTGGTTATAATATCATAGGAAATCCTTATCCGTCTGCAATTGATTGGGAATCATTTCAAAGCGATAATTCTGATGAAATTCAAGGAACTATATATTATTGGAGACAAACCGATTCACCAATTGGAGATAACTTGGCATCTGATTATATAGAATATAATAATACTGGATCAAATCCATTAGGAGCTGCTGATGGGAATATTGGTACAGCTCAAGGATTTGTGGTACAAGCCAAGAATACAGGATCTGGAACAGTAACATTCAAAAACTCACACCGATTGATCGCTGCGAATACTCAATTCTTTAGACCCAGTGGTAATGCAGGAAATCCTGCACTTTCGTTTACAAATAGCAGTTCTAGTGATAGTTCAACAGACGGACGTTTATCATTGCGTTTATCAGGAGGCGGATTGTATGCAACACAGTTAATAGGTTTTATTCCTCAAGGTACTGTAGACTATGATGATACTTATGATGGTCCTTTCATTAATGAAGGAGCAGGAATTGAATTTTATTCATACATTACAGATAGTAAAATGTCTATTCAAGCATTACCAGAATTAGACAATACAGATATTGAAGTTCCATTAGGCTATCAAGTACTCTCAAGTGGAACTTATAGTTTATCCATTGATGCAGAATATCTTTCAGAAGATTTTGACATCATTCTAGAGGATAGATACCAAGGTACATTCACTGATTTACGTCAAACAGCGTATACGTTTACAACAAGTCAGACAGAGGAAAATGATCGTTTCTTTATCAATGTTCAATATAGAAATACATTAAATATTAATGATCTTGAAATAGCGGCAGATCAAGTAAATATCTTGCTTGATGGTAATGAATTGCAAACATACACTGAACGTACAGACTTTGATATTATTGCGATTTTTGATATATCAGGAAAACAACTAATTCAACAAGAATATGCTGGTGTGATAATTTTACCGCCATTAGCTAGAGGAGTTTATATTGTAAAATATACAACAGAATCTGGAATCGTACTTGTGAAAAAAATCTTAAAGTCTTAACATAAAGAATTAAGAATAAACGATAAATTTTGTTTATCATTGTCATAGAGATTTTAATAACACCTTAAATGATCTCTATCATGAAGATAAAATTTTTAATAACTATTATTTTTATGGGTACGTTTTGGGTTAGTCACTCGCAAGAGTATGAAAACTCAAGTTTTTATCATAAAAAGTCTCAAGATCAGGTTCCAGTAAAAAGCACTGAAAATAGCCCAACGGATGGACGAATTTCATTGCGTTTATCGGGAAATAGTTCTTTTGTTACCATTCTATTAGGATTTATACCAGAAGGAACCGTAAACTTTGACGATGGATATGATGGTCTATTTATAAATAATGGGCAGGCAATAGAATTCTATTCGTTTTTAGGATCAACACAACTCTCCATTCAAGCATTACCAGAATTAACCAATGTAAATGTACAAGTACCTTTGGGATACGAATTAACCTCTGATGGTTCCTACACCATATCAATTGATGCAGAATTTTTAAGTCCTGATTTTGATATTATTTTAGAAGATAGAGATCAAAATGTGTTTACAGATTTAAGACAAACAGGTTATACCTTCTCAGGGACTACAGGAGAAGAACACGATCGTTTTTTTCTAAACTTAGATTATCTCAATACATTAGAGATCAATCATTCTGAAAAAAAAATTAATAAAGTTATTGCTTATTTTTTTGCTGATCGATTAAAAATACAGACTAAAAGAAACGATATAAAAACAGTACAGATGTTTAGCATCACAGGGAGACAAGTTTTTTCTTCTAATTTTGCGAATGAAATGACGATTAAAAACCTAAAAAAAGGAGTCTACATCATACAATATACCACAGTTACAGGAGCAAAAATGATCAAAAAGATCATAAAATAGATATAATAAATCCACTTTATCGGTAATTGGTGTATTTTATCGATTCTTAAAAGAAATATTTTTAGCTATTCTTCAAACTATCAGATAATTAAGAATTTTGTCTTGTTGATTTAGTAGAGATAAAATTTCATGGTTTAGTAATATAATATAATATATGTAACCTACTTGACGCATAATTACAATCTTGATAGCCCTATTAACTGTATTGAGACCTTTGAAAAAAGCGCTATCAATTTTTCATTTTCTTGATTTTTTCTTTTTTATGATTTGGATTGATAGCATTTCTTTTGATTTTTGAAGTTTTTGGGGTTAATTTATGTAAATGGAG
>Ga0189286_100050_pt1 | contig 95656 bp, 95 predicted proteins | sample UW69minimetaG_FD_130330 | JGI IMG/M metagenome (GOLD analysis project Ga0189286, IMG submission 130330) | Marine microbial communities from the Costa Rica Dome - UW69 mini metaG | ecosystem: Environmental > Aquatic > Marine > Oceanic > Photic zone | place: Costa Rica: the Eastern Pacific... | reverse complement strand
ATTTGTGGTTGGCGGCTTGGTGTTCGGCATTTCGAAAACTGCCGTCACGCCCCCCAAGACAGCGGCGTTGCCACCGGCTTCCAAGTCCTCTTTGTGCTCGTTGCCGGGTTCACGCATATGAACCTGGGTGTCGATCACGCCTGGCAGCACATGAAGACCCGTGACGGCAATGCGCTCGCCCGCATCCGCTTTTGACAAGTCACCAATGGCAGCGATGCGCCCATCCCGAATACCGATATCGGCTATTCCCGTGCCGTCCTGATTAACGACGGTTCCGCCGGAATAGATGACATCAAAGGCATTTAGAAAAGTCAGGGGGATAATCTCGGACACAAAGGTCTCCTTGCTTTTTATCGGGCCGAATTATTAGGCCTAATTAGCTGCCAACTCTGTCGAGAAGGTCACTTGCCGCTTTAACAACCTGATCAACGGTCAAGTCGGTCATTGCACTGTCTGGGCTATCAAAATCGTATGTCGGATCTGAGGTGATCTCATCACAAGTTCGCCGCCCCCGTATAGAGGCGCAATTGTCACCCCACGGCGCATAGAGATCATCCCGTGTGGGCCCAAAAAGCCCAAGTGTCGGGATACCAGCTGCCGCGGCCAAATGCATCAGGCCTGAATCATTGCCGATGAACAGGGAAGCCCGCTCAAATTGCGCATAGGTATCAATGAGATCGGCCCCGATCTGGTCGATCAATCGATCCTGCGGAACCGCATCATAGAGCGCCTTTACTTGATCCTGCTCGCCCGGTCCGCCGGTCAGGAGAAGGTGTGCCCCCTCCAGCCGACCTCCAGGAGCCATCATTGCCTGCACAAGCTCAGCATACCGCTCCTGCGGCCACATTTTCTTTGGCCAGTTGGCGGTTGGCCCTATTGCGAGAATGGGAACTCCCTCCGGCAGCAGGGCCTTGGCCCGCGCCCGCGTGATCTCACTAGGCCATAACCTGGGCGATGGGGGCGGATTGAGCCCCATCACGCCGCCAATATGTTCGACACGGGGTTTTGTGTGATCCGGTTTCAGGACGAACCGTTTTCTGGCGCGCAGAACATAAGCTGTCGCCGACCCACGAATATCAACGACCATATCCCACCGGGTTCCAAACGTTGCCCGGAGCAGCCGCCACCAATGGAGAGAGTATTTCTCCTTACGCATCACATGGACATTCGACACGCCAGGCGCACCCGCAAATAAGGGCGCCGCGACAGGACCGCAGACCACGGTGATATCTGGCCCACCCTCGGGACCTGCCAGGGTCTCCATCAAATGCCCCAACAGACCAGTAGACATGATGGCGTCCCCGATCCGATTTGAGGTGATGAAGAGAAGGCGCATGGGATGATGGTCCTTTGAGGTCTGCGATCCTAAGGGCTTGCTCTCGGTTATAGGTGGGCCAACCCGCCCTGCCAAGGCATGTTGCACGCCAGCTTCCGCTTGCGGGGCGGCTAAGGGCGACTTACATCTAAAGCTCCCCATTTCGATGGAAAACACAAGGTGGTCCCGTGACAAAAGTGAGCCTCTTGCCCGACCGGGTGGTTTGTAAGATTGGTGGCGCAGAGCGCCAAGATTTCCTGCAAAATCTGCTGACCAACAATCTTGAGCGGGTCTCACAGACCCGTGCGATTTACACGCTTCTGCAAACGCCGCAGGGCAAATATCTGTTCGACTTCTTTATCGTCGAACAGGATGGGCACTATCTAATCGATTGCGACCGGGACGCCGCACCAGAGCTGTTGAAACGGCTAATGTTTTACAAATTGCGCGCGGACGTGACGCTTGCAAGCATGGGCGACGACTGGGTCGTGGGTGCCATTTGGGACACCGAAACGTCTAGTGAGGCTGGCCAGGTGGACGTGTTTCATGATGGCTTGCGGTTTAACGATCCGCGCCTTAGTGCCTTAGGGCAGCGTTTCATGGTGCCTGCAGCGTTGGCTGACGCAGCCTTATCCATAGGCGAGGCCAGCACGCCCCAAGATTATGATGCCCACCGCATCGCCTTGGCCGTGCCGGGTGCGCAAGACCTGATCGCCGACAAGACCTTCCCGATGGAAGCTAATCTTGATCTACTCAATGCGATTGATTTCCAGAAAGGCTGCTTCGTCGGACAAGAAGTGACCTCGCGCACCCATCGCAAAGGTCAGGTCCGAAAACGCATTGTGACAGTGCGTGCTACCGCCGATTTGCCAGCGCCCCATACGGCGGTGATGGCAGGTGAGCGCCAGGCAGGCGAATTGCTTTCCTCATCCGGCAGCCAAGGGCTTGCGCTGCTGCGCCTGGACCGTCTGGACAATCCCCTTACCGCTGATGAGATTGCAGTGCAGCCGTCACTTCCCAGTTGGTTGTCTGATGCCGCGACGGATGGCACCCAGACATGAGCAAAACACGCTGCACATGGCCTGCGGCTGATGATCCGGTTTACGTGGCCTATCATGATGACGAATGGGGCGTGCCGGAATGGGATGACCGTGCCCTGTTTGAAAAGCTTCAGCTCGACGGCTTTCAAGCTGGGCTCTCCTGGATCACGATCCTGAAAAAGCGGGACAATTTCCGAAAAGCCTTTGATGGGTTCGAGCCTGAGAAGATCGCGCGTTATACGCCGACAAAAGTCGACTGGTTGCTTCAGGACGCAGGCATTATCCGCCACCGCGGGAAAATTGAAGCAACCATCGGCAACGCGAAGGCGTACCTCACGATCATGGAAAAGGAAGGAAGCTTTGCGGACTTCCTTTGGGACTTTGTCGACGGCGCTCCCGTTCAGAACAGCTTCAAGACCATGAAGTCAGTCCCTGCCGAGACTGCAATGAGTGCCAAGCTCTCAAAGGAACTCAAAGCCCGTGGATTCAAGTTTTGTGGGCCCACCATCGTATATGCCTTCGCGCAAGCCGTCGGCATGGTGAATGATCACACGACCAATTGTTTCCGCCATAAGGAATGTGCCGCGCTGGCGAAGAGGTAGAGGCCGCTACCAGTTTTCGCCGAAAGGCCGGATGATCACGTCCGACGACCAGGCTGAGCGCGGTTGGTGCGCGATCCGATAACACTCATCGGCAATATCAACCGGCATGCAGAAAAACTCGTCCGGCTGATCCGGCATCGCTTCACGTGTCCAAGGCACATCAATCACCGCGTCAATGGCTACATAGGCCGCATGCACGCCCTTAGGTCCCGCATGACGCGCTATGCTCTCAAGCAAGATGCGCTGGGCGGCTTTTGTCGGCGCAAAAGCTGCGAAGTTTCCCTTGCCACGATAGGCCGATGTGTTTCCCGTCCCCAGAATGACGCCGTGGCCTGCCTCGATCATGGCCGGGGTGGTCAATTGCGCAAGGTGCAATAAGGCCATCGTGTTGATTTTGAAGTTGAGCTCCAGGGTTTTCGGATCGACATCGAGAAAACTCCCGAAAGCGCCGCCAACCGCATTGTGGATGACGATTTCTGGCGCGCCAAGGTCCGACTGTATCCTCCCCACACAATCTTTCAGCGCGTCCTCATCAGAGACATCGCAGGGATAGGCGTGTGTATCGGCCACATCGCTTGCGAGCGCAGCGAGGCGCTCCTCATTACGGGCAATCATCGCAATCGTGTAACCCGCGTCTGCAAACCGTTTCACAAGGGCCGCGCCCGTCCCCGGACCGACACCCGTAATCAGACAGATTTTTGTTGTCACCATGCGCTTCATCCTTCGGTTCAGTTTCCGGCGATATGGGGAGGTTCACGCCGATTACACGAAAAAAGTGGGATCAAAATCAGAGAATAAGCGCTCAAGGTGCCAACCAGGTGCCGGTCCAGTTGTTACTCTTGACCACAAAGCGCGCGCGCCTATTGCCCGTTGGTGACAGAAACAGCCAGTCAACTTGTTCAAAAACCATCCGTATGGCCGCAAAATTTGACCGGCCTTGTTCCAGCCTTTCTTCCGAGGGAATTTTGCCTTCAACATCAGCTGGGAGACCGGAGGCCGGGCCCGACAAAGGCGTCCCAGGTTCCCACTCGGCAAGGTAAGCCCGTCGGCTGGAAGGCGCTGCCCCTCTCCAGGCTGCGTCGGCATATGTATCGTGCCTATGGACTGTGGCATCGCCACTGACCTGAATCTGAATTTCCTGTGCTGGGTCGTAGAAAGCCAGCATGACGTTGGGGTTTTTGCCAATTTCAGCAACTTTGTCCGATCGCGCGTCGGTGTGAAGACGGATTGACCGCCCCTCAAGATCCAAGTCCCGCAGGATAATGATCCGCGCTTTCGGTCCTCCATTAAGGCCGATTGTTGTCAAAACCGGTTTCTTGAAAGGATGTGTTCGCTCGGAAACAGCGCCTAGCAGCATCTCCCGCCAGGTGGTCTGGACAGAGTTAAGGTCTTCATAGTAGGCAGGCATTTCTGTTTGGTTGGGCATTGAGCGGTAACTACTCCATCTTCTTCTGTCGCATTTCCGGACGGAAAACCGCCCAGCACTTTTCCTGGAAATGCTCTCAACCGCCCACCGAAATCTATAGCCAGCCAGCCCGCGCTGCACTATTTTTGGGGCAACAAAGCAATTTAATTATGCAGGTGGGTTTGAGACCAACGCCCTAGCGCTCTTGGCCTCTTTCTCCGCAGCGAAACTCTTCGGGTGGGAAGCGTGGCAAAAGTCGTCATTAGTGGCACGGGGGTCTTTACACCCCCCAACTCAATCAGCAACGAGGAACTCGTCTCGTCGTTCAATGCATATGTTGAGAAATTCAACACTGAAAACAAGCAAGCGATTGAAAGCGGCAATGTCGAAGCCCTCAATCCCTCCAGCGCCGAGTTCATCTACAAAGCGTCCGGCATTGAGAACCGCTATGTGATGAACAAAGACGGCATTCTGGATGTAGACACCATGTGTCCCCGCCTGCCGGACCGCTCCAATGACGAGCCCTCCATCCTGGCTGAGATGTCAGTGATCGCCGCCAAGGAAGCAATGGAACGCGCCAACAAAAAACCAGAGGACATCGACGCGGTTCTTGTGGCCTGCTCAAACCTACAGCGCGCCTACCCTGCCATTTCCATTGAGGTGCAAAATCTTCTTGGCATTGATGGCTTTGGTTTTGACATGAACGTAGCCTGTTCATCTGCAACTTTCGGCTTGAAGACCGCGCACGATATGGTCATTAGCGGCGGCGCTGACTGCGTCATGGTGGTTGATCCTGAAATATGCACCGGCCACTTGAACTTCCGCGATCGCGACAGTCACTTCATCTTTGGTGATGTCTGCACAGCCATCATCGTTGAACGCGACGAGACATGCACAACGGATGGCGCTTGGGAAGTTCTGGGAACACGGCTGATGACCCAGTTTTCCAACAACATCCGAAACAATTTTGGTTTCCTAAACCGCACAGCGCCGGAGACGGCGCAGGACGCGGATAAGCTCTTCGTTCAGGAAGGCCGTAAAGTATTCAAGGAAGTCGTGCCCATGGTCTCCAAGCTCATTATTGAGCATGCGACGGACGAAGGCATTGAGCCGACCGCACTCAAACGTTTGTGGCTGCACCAAGCGAATAAAGGCATGAACGACTTTATCGGCAAGAAGGTGCTGGGCCGCGAACCAACTGTCGAAGAGTCGCCGAATATTCTGAAAGACTACGCAAACACCAGCTCCGCCGGATCCATCGTCGCTTTCAATAAATATAGTGACGATCTCAAAGAGGGTGATACCGGCGTGATCTGCAGCTTTGGCGCGGGTTATTCGGCTGGCAGCGTGCTTGTGCGCAAACGTGCTTAAACGACTAGGTCGCTTAAGCACTGCATTCGTGAAAGCGCTTACCTTTTTGACCGCGCACTCGGACGGAAAACCGCACGACACTTTTCCTGAGTGCGCTTATTTTTTCAAATAGGGCTGCACCGCCACAATGTGGAAAGTGCGCATCTCGCCGTCATCTTCCAATACTGAGAGATATTCTCCGACGCTGATCAGATGTTTATCAAGCTTAAAGAAGGGCTCGTCGCCTTCTGCGGTAGTTGGATCATAGTCAATGGTCCAGCCCTTCCCAATATGGCGGAGCAACCCCCGCTCGTCGGGTTCTCCATTTGTGAAACGCCTCACGACACAATCTTGCTTGTGTGCCTTCCAGGCGACCGGGTCCAGATGGCCATCAGCATCCAAGGGTGCCACAAAATCATAGCCGTGTTTATCACTGCCTTCAGGAAACTCTTCGCTGCGGGCAGCATTCATATGAATACGGTACAGGGTCATACCTGCCCTCCTTCTATTAAAACGTGAAAACTTTAGGCTTAGTGCGCCATTAGAACCGGTACACTGGTGTGGGCGCGCACATGTTGCGTGGCACCACCAAAGAGAAACTCGCGAAGACGGCTATGGCCATAACCGCCCATCACGAGCAGGTCAGCACCTGCACTCGCGGCTTCTTCCAGCAGGATCTCGCCAACAGCACGTCCATCTGCTTTTACAAAGCGGAAGTTTGCCGTTGCGCCGTGAAGCGCCAGGTAGTTTTCCAACACTGAATTTGGCACGCCATCATCATCACCTTCATCGATGCAAAGAATGGTGACTTTGGCCGCTTTCTCAATGAAAGGAATTGCTGCCGTTACCGCAGCAGATGCTTGTAGACTGCCATCCCAACCGATCAGAATATTGTCGCCGATCGATGCAGCGGCTGACTTTGGCGCGATCAAGACCGGACGGTCTGCGCTCATCAGCGCGCCTTCCAGGGCGTCGCCGCCTGCAATGCCGTCTTCGATTTCTGAGCCTGAGAACATCACCAGGTCTGAAAGACGGCTTTCCTCAGCGACAACAAGATCGCGCCGCCCAGTCGCTTCGCCGAACCGCGCAGAGGGAAGTGTGCCTGTATCGGTCAAAACTGGCAGGCCAGCGGCCGAAGCCTCAGACTCCATGCTACGCTTCGCTGCTGCAACCGCAGCATCAGACCCTTCTTTGGCAGCCTGAAGCAGATCTTCAATAACCTGCCCGGACACACCATCGCCCAGATAGGGCAGAGCCTCACTTGGATCGGGACGAACAAACAGAACCTTCGCCTGCGCGCCGAATTTTTTCGCTACCAACAAGGCTGCGTTCAATACTGGTTTATCTGACTCAGTTCCATGAACAGGAACCAAAACTTTCCGAATAGGCATTGCCGACCTCCTTTATGCCATCTGATGAACACACATTAGTCCCAGATTTTTGATGTCCCTATGACCCAGATCAAACCGTCAAATTAATCGCTTTTCTGCAGGTCACGCTCCGATCCTAGCAGCAAAACAGGACAGCCAACCGCCATAGAAAAGGCGGTCGCGTCCCCGTCCTTCTCAAAGAACTTTGAGTGAGCATTCGCCACCACCAGACTTGGCCCCATCTGCCGCACAATTTCTGCAAGATCTGCCAGGTTTTTGTCAGCTCCGCGAACGGGGAGGCACACCATGCCTGCGCGCGTCGCCAGCGCCTCTGCGGCATGAGCACAAAACTCACCCTGGCTCGTCATGTCATCCAGCACGACGAGCGGCGCATCGCCAGCGCCCACTCCCCGTCTGGCACTGGTCAACAAGACGTCTGCGTGCACATCAGCAGTTGCTGTGTGCAATGCGCGTCGAATGTCATTTAGAGAGGTCAGATGATTACCAGTATTCATCACCAGCACATCTTCCCGGTTCGCGTTTTCAAGCACCGCGAAAAGTGGCCGACCGCGCTTCACGTCGAAAGACCATTCAAGTCCGATCTCCGAAGCCGCAGCTGCGAAAGCCGCTTTTGCCTGCCCTGCCTGTGCCTCCCACTCGCGCGTCAGGCGCTCTGTTTCCAGTGGCTTTACTATGCCGCTGAAAGACACCTCTGAGGCAAAGGGTAGTTCTGCCAGATCCATCAGCGCCTGATTTTCCACAAAGCATCCGACCAGCTTGGCGCCGATCGGCTCACCCATACGTTTGGCAAAGGAGATGGCTTCTGCCTGTGGAACCGCCGAGTCGATTTCAATCAGAATCTTGTGGCTCACAACCTCCGCGTCTTCTTCGGGCTTTGCATTCATGATGCTGTCTCCCCGCGATCTTCTTTTCCAAAGGCCACCTGTGCCTCTGCAAACTTCAGCAACCGCCGATCGACCCGTTCAAACAAACTGCCAGGTGGAAAGTCATCATTTTCATCGCGGTGCCCAGCTTGAACACCGGTCATAATGGTGACGGCATCTTCAATGGTTTCAGCCGCAAAGACCGAAAACATGCCGCGCTCTACAGCGTCCACAACGTCGCGGCGCAGCATGAGGTGTTTGACATTGGCGACGGGGATGATCACGCCCTGGTCTCCCGTAAGCCCACGGCGCATGCAAATATCGAAAAATCCTTCGATCTTTTCGTTTACCCCGCCTATCGGTTGGATCTGGCCCAGCTGGTTGAGTGAGCCTGTCACGGCGAGGCCCTGATTGATAGGAGCTTCTGCCAAAGAGGACAGGAGAGCCGCAAGCTCTGCAACCGACGCGCTGTCCCCGTCTATGCCGCCATAACTCTGCTCAAAAACGAGCGTTGCGGTGAGAGAGAGGGGAATATTGATGGCAAAATGCGCACTCAGAAAGCCTGTCAGGATGAGCACGCCTTTGGAATGAAGCGCGCCCCCCAGATCAACCTCCCGCTCAATGTCGACCACGTTGCCCTTCCCCATGCGGGTGCGCGCGGTGATGCGTGTCGGGCGGCCGAAGCTCGCCTGACCCAGGCTCAACACCGACAGTCCATTGACCTGGCCGACGACGAACCCTTCTGTGTCAATCATCACCACATCGCGGGTAATTGCTTCAAGGCTGCGCTCTCGCAGCCGATCTGCCCGATGGACCCGCTCATCTATCGCCCGCAGGATATGGGGCACATCAATTGCATCTGCCGCATCATCGCGGGCATAAAGATCAGCTTCCTGCATCAGGTCTGTGATACTGCCCACCTCAAGTGACAGTTTCTCCGCGTCTTCTGCAAAGCGAGAACTTTCTTCAATGACACGCCCTGCTGCGGCGGCGGTGAGCGGTAACAAGTCGTTTTCACGACAGAGCGTCGCGATCATCTCTGCATAAAGGAGGTCTGTGTCTCCATCTCTGTCGATCTGGTCATCAAAATCAGCAGACACTTTGAACAGATCACTGAATTCTGGGTCATTCTCAGCCAGCATGTAATAGAGCAGACGATCCCCAAATAGGATGACCTTTGTATCAAGCGGTATCGGATCGGGCTCTAGCGCAACGGTGCTCACAAGACTTAAGTAGTCGCCGGGCGCCTCGAGCACGATGCGCCGTGTTCTAAGTGCCCGCTTCAAGCCATCCCACGCCAGTGGTTCACGCAACAGGCGCAACGCATCGATAAGCAGGTAACCACCGTTGGCGCGATGGAGGGAGCCCGCCTTGATGAGGCTAAAGTCTGTCACCAACGCGCCCATATTGGACATATGCTCAACCCTGCCGATCAGATTGGCGAAGGCAGGATGTTCCTCTGTGATGATGGGCGCGCCGCCGCCAATGAACCCGCCATCGCTGTTTCCCGCCGTTGGCTCGGGTGCAGCATCCGGGCCATTGTTGACGATGACATTGACTGTGTAGCGCCGAAAAACATCTCCACCTATGGGCCCCATCGGTCCCGCAAACTGCTCGCGCTCGTCCATTGTAAATAGGCCGATATTTTCAACAAGATCCGCTTCGAGTTCGCGCAACCACGCCGCGACCTTTTCATTCCCCTCAAACATGGAAGTGAGGTCGTGGATGGAGCGGCCCACCGCATTCGTCGCCACTTCGCGGTTCAATTCATGGACCTGCGTGCGACGTTCTTTTTCCCAGCCAGGCACATGTTGGAAGATTGACGCCAGTTCCTGTTCAAGCTCGCCGATGGTGTCCTTGATCTTCTCCCGTTCCTCCTCCGGCAGTTCGTTAAAGGTCTCGGGCTTCATCACCTCGCCTTCTCGCTGGGGGGCAAAGGCAAAGCCGGAAGGTGTTGATAGGAGGGTAATGTTCTTGGCTTCGGCTTTGATGCGAAGGGCTTCAAACGCCTGACCTTGATGCTGAGTATAGTTCGCATCAATAGCCGCCAGGCGCTTTTTATACTCCTCACTTTCGAGGATCGCCGGAATGGAGCCGCGCAAATCCTGGATCAGATCTGCAACGCCGGAGCGCAGTGCTTCTGCCCGACCGGCTGTTGTGCGAAGGGCAGCAGGTTTGTTTGGGTCCGTGAAATTATTCACATAGACCCAATCGCCTGGTACGGGCCTTTTGCCGACGATTGATTGCAGGTGACGGATCACACCATCCCGCATGCCAGCCCCATGCGGCCCTAGTGCGAAAATATTGTACCCGCTCTTGTCCATGCGGGTTCCGAAGCGGATCGCTTCTAACGCACGGTCCTGGCCCACCAGCCCCATGGCGTCGGACAATTCAGCCGTCGTCGTGAACTCAAACTGCGACACATCGCAGTCACGATAGAGAAGGTCAGCACTCAATGGTTCTAAGGGCACGGCTGTAGACTTTGTTTTTGTTATTCAAGACGTTCTATTGAGCGACTCTAGGCGCTCCCGGTGACAACAACAATGCTCAGGTGCATCGACAAGATAGCTCGGAAAGATTAGGGTCTGCCGCCCACAATATCCTGGACACCCCATGGCCCCGCCAAAGAATTCGTCGCACAAAAAAAAGAAACCACCCCGCGCCTGGCAACGCATGTTGAGCGGGCGGCGGCTTGACCTGCTGGACCCTTCTCCTTTTGATGTAGAGATTGAGGATATTGCCCATGGCCTTGCCAGGGTTGCCCGCTGGAACGGGCAGACGATCGGCGATGAGCCTTTTTCGGTGGCGGAGCATAGCGTGCTTGTGGAAGAGCTCTGCCATCGACTGCGCCCAGGATGGCCCGCCAAATGGCGCCTCGCCGCCCTGCTCCACGATGCTCCGGAATATGTGATCGGTGACATGATCAGCCCGTTCAAGGCGGCGCTCGGCTATGACTATAAGAGCTTTGAACATCGCCTTGAGAGCGCCATCCATCTGCGCTTTGGCCTGCCGGCTGATTTGCCCAAGACCGTCGAAACTCTCATCAAACGCGCCGACAGGGTCTCTGCCTTTTTGGAGGCCACCCAGTTGGCCGGATTTTCCGATGCAGAAGCCGCCGCCATCTTCGGGCGACCTCGCGAGCTCACCCCGATCAAGCTGAAGCCGTTAAATCCGACGGCAGCACAGGCGCTTTTTTTGAAGCGCTTTAAATCTCTTTTGAAATCCACCGAACAGGACAGCACATCGTCCAAACGTGGCCTTCTTAAATAGATTGGAGCGGGTCTGCCCAGGAGCTTTGGCGGAAAACCGCGAACACTTTTCCTGATCCCGCTCCAGAATCACGTAGACTTAACCCAGATTTCAAAATCCGGAGACATCTGACGATGGCGCCAGTGCCGCCTAAGAACCCGTCAAACCCTGTCGTCATCGATCTCAACGCGGCGATCGTTCAGGTTGCCGACGCCCTTCCTCAGATTGTTGTGGTGCGCCCGCAGGAAGACAGCGAGCAAAGCGATCAGGATATATGGGATGCGCTGCCCTTTGGTCCCTTCGATCCCTTCACCCACCGGACGATGGAAATTGGGCTGCGCGCCTGGGTGCAAGAACAGACACAAATTGGCCTGGGCTATGTGGAGCAACTCTACACGTTCGGAGACCGCGGTCGTCATGCGCTTGAGGTGCAAGAAGGCACTGATCACATCGTGTCTGTTGGCTATCTTGCTCTGACGCGCGGCGGCGAAGAACGCGCGGGCGTGAGTTGGCGCAGCTGGTATCAATATTTCCCATGGGAAGACTGGCGCGACGGACGCCCTGCCATCTTGGACAGGGTCATTCTGCCTCTGCTGCAGGATTGGGCATCTGAAGGCCAAGGTGCGGAAAACGATGAGCTGGCACGCGGCAAACGCCGGGACCGGGCGCGGTTAACCTTCGGTCTTGATGGGGGCGCTTGGGATGAAGAGAACGCGCTGGAACGCTATGAGCTTCTTTATGAAGCCGGGCTTGTGCGCGAAGCCCTGCGAGATGGTCGGCCCAACGCGGCAGGTCTGGAAGAAGCCAACACACCGCAACTGGGCGTGCCCATGCAGTTTGATCATCGCCGCATTTTGGCAACAGCGATCAGTCGTCTTCGCGCGAAACTGAAATACCGTCCGGTTGTCTTCGAACTGATGCCTGACACCTTCACGCTTTATGAATTGCAGCGCACCAGCGAGGCGCTTTTGGGCCTTCACGTGCACAAACAGAACTTCCGTCGGCTGGTTGAAAAAGCAGGGCTTGTCGAGCGGACAGGACGCATGAGCACCCGCACTGGCGGGCGCCCCGCAGAACTCTTCCGGTTCCGCCGCGAGGTCTTCAATGAACGTCCTGCGCCAGGGCTGCGCCTCGCCCCTTCCCGGACGCGGGCCAACACCTGACCTGTTGGAAAACTCGCCTCCCCGACCCAAAACTATCTTCTAGCTGTAACCTGAATTTCACAAAAACCCTCTGATTTCTGCCGCTGACCAAATCCTTTTTCGTCTCTTAACGCTCTTGACAGAGCTAATACTCAAATATAGTATAAGGGTCACATTGTTATTTTGTCGCGTTTCCGGACGATGAAGTCTGCGACTTTATCTGGAGACGCTTCCGCCGGTTCTGCCGGTGTCTTTTTAGGCCCTGCTTATACTCATTTTGAGTAAATGTAGTCGATCAAGGGAGGCGCGTATGACCGCCGATCTTCAATCCCACGAAGTTGCTCCCAATAATGCAGCCCCGATTGCATCAAAGTTCAAACCGCTTGAGATGCCGGAGCTGGAATACACGCCCGGACTCGCGAAAGAGATGGCACCCATCTATGAGCGCGTCAAAAACGTGATCCCCTCTGTCGAATGGCCTTTCTTCGCGCCTTATGTGAAGGCGATCAATGATCTGAAGAAAGAGCGCGACGCCGTTATCCTTGCGCACAATTACATGACGCCTGAAATCTTCCACTGTGTCGGTGACATTGTCGGCGACAGCCTTCAGCTTGCCCGCGAAGCGGCGAAGGCAGACGCGGAAGTCATCGTCCAGTGCGGCGTGCACTTCATGGCTGAGACAGCAAAACTGTTGAGCCCGGAAAAGACAGTTCTCATTCCTGATGAAAAAGCCGGTTGTTCGCTGGCTGAATCCATCACCGGTGCTGACATTCGTCGCCTGCGGGAACAATATCCCGGCGTGCCGGTTGTCACCTATGTCAACACATCAGCTGATGTGAAGGCGGAGACCGATATTTGCTGCACATCGTCCAACGCGGTGCAAGTTGTGGAAAGCCTCGGCGTGCCGGAAGTGCTCTGCCTGCCGGATGAATATCTTGCACAGAACATTGCGCGCCAGACCAATGTGAAGATCATCACCTATGCAGGTCATTGCGAAGTGCATGAGCGCTTCACACCGCAAGAACTTCGAGAATATCGCGAAGCTCATCCTGGCCTGTCGATCATCGCGCATCCTGAGTGCCCGCCTGAGGTTGTCGATGAAGCCGACTTCTCTGGCTCCACATCAGGCATGATCAAGTGGGTGAAGGACAACCATCCTGACCAGGTCATGATGGTGACCGAATGTTCCATGAGCGACAATGTGGCTGCCGAAGTGCCTGGCACGGATTTCATTCGTCCCTGCAACCTGTGTCCGCACATGAAGCGCATCACCCTGCCGAAGATCCTCGAGAGCTTGATCTACATGAAAGATGAAGTGGTGGTGGATCCAGCGATTGCGCCGCGGGCGCGCGCTGCGGTTGAGCGCATGATTAATCTGCCTCTCTGATCTATTATTTCGTCGCGTTTTCGAACCATAAAAGTCTGCAACTTTTATCGAAAACGCTCTAAACCGCAATTCGGGAGCTGGGCACATGAGCACACATACGCTTACCGGCGGACATATTGTCAATGCGGGCGACGTGCTGATTGTTGGCGCGGGCCTTGCTGGTCTTTTCACCGCCTTAAAGCTAAGCCCCCGCCCGGTGACGGTCCTTGCTGCTGCACCGATCGGGGACGGGGCATCGTCGGTCTGGGCGCAGGGCGGGATCGCCGCCGCTATCTCCGAAGGCGATACGCCGGAAGAGCATGCAGCAGACACAATTGCTGCGGGCGCCGGGATTGTTGATCCAGAGATTGCGCAGCTCATCGCTTCAGAAGCGAGTGAGCGCATTCAGGACCTCTTGTCGCTTGGTGTACCCTTTGACCGGGACATGGAAGGCAAGCTGACAGTCGGACTGGAGGCTGCTCACAGCAGAAACCGGATCGTTCATGTGCAAGGCGACCGGGCAGGGCATGCGATCATGGAAGCGCTCATAGCTGCTGTCCGCAACACACCTTCCATTCGTATCCTTGAAGGCTTCTCAGCTTATGAGCTTGCCATGGAAGAAGGAAGGGTCGCCGGTGTTTTTGTGCAGCCGACGGGTGATCTCGAACCCTCGCCGCTTCTCCTACGCGCTCGTTCGGTGGTTCTGGCAAGTGGTGGAGCAGGTGGACTCTATAAAGTCACAACCAACCCGCTGAGCTCTAGTGGCGATGGTTTTGCCATGGCGGCACGTGCTGGTGCCGTCATCGCCGACCCTGAATTTGTTCAGTTTCATCCAACTGCCATTGTCGGCCCCCAGGACCCTGCACCGCTCGCGACGGAAGCACTTCGCGGCGTCGGCGCAACGCTGATTGATGAAACCGGCGCCCGCTTCATGAAAGCAGTGCACAAAGATGCCGAGCTCGGCCCCCGCGACGTAGTGGCGCGATCTATTGCGCGCGTCGTTGCCGAAGGTGGCAAGGTCTATCTTGATGCCCGCCAGGCGGTTGGCGCGGATTTCGAAAGAGCCTTCCCAACCGTTTTCAAGAACTGCCAGCGTATGGGAATCAATCCGGCGACAGAGCCGATCCCGGTTGCTCCTGCCATGCACTACCATATGGGCGGTATCGCCGTAGACAGAGATGGGCGCTCGTCGCTCCCTGGTCTTTGGGCCTGCGGCGAAGTGGCCTCAACCGGCGCTCATGGCGCCAACCGTCTTGCCAGCAATTCCCTTTTGGAAGCTGTCGTCTTTGGCGCACGCATCGCCGAGGATATACTTGAAACGGTCGAAACAGGTTCGTCGGCGACAGCGGTCATCCCCGCGCTTCGTGTTCGCCGGTCTCACGCGGTCCCAATTGTGCAGGAATTGCGTGACCTGATGACGCGCCATGTTGGCGTTGTCCGCACTCGTGACGGCCTTACAGCGGCACTGCAGCAGATCGTTCGCATCGAACGGGCTACAGGCTCCTCCCCGGCGCTGGTCAATATGGTGACAGCTGCAAAACTGATCACAGCGGCCGCTCTTCAGCGGGAAGAAAGTCGTGGCGGTCATTTCCGGATTGACCACCCGCAAGCTGATGTTGCCTGGGAACATCGCACCTTCATCACCCTCGACGAGGCGAACGCCATCGCCGAGACAGTGGCGAGCGCCTCTGTGGCGTTGTCGGCCCGCCGCCTGAAGCATTAACCAAGTCCATTACTTGACCGTGCTAAACACCCACCATAGGGTGCCCGCAAACGTAATTCGAGGGGGATTCACCAATGCACGTTCTGCGCGTTTTCGCGGCAAGTGCCGTTACCTTTGTCATGTGGGGCTGTTCATCCATCACTCAAGGGACAACTCAAGAGATTTTCGTAAACACAACTCCGGCCGGGGCGAGTTGCACCCTGAGCCGCAACGGTGTCGAGCTCAATGGCGTAGCCGAAACGCCCGGCGGTGTGATGGTCGATAAGACCAAGCACAACATCATGATCAAGTGCAATAAGGGGGGCTACCAGGAGGCGACCTACTACAACAGCAGCGGGTGGGAGGCAGGCTCCGGCGCGGCTGGGATCGCCCTGGACGTGGTCTTGACCCTTGGCGTAAGTAGCGCCATCGATTCAGCGACGGGTGCCGACAACAAATACGAGAGCCCAGTCAACATCACGCTGGTGCCTGAGGAAAGAGACTAACGCACAATCTACCAGATGTTGAACTGCCTCGGTCCCTGAGAGGACCGGACAAGGCCAGTATCCCGGTTAGCTCGCAGGGGACGTGCTTGACCATCGACTCCAGAGCGATATTGCGGGCTGTCAGGGGCTCCGAGGCCTGCCGCTGATCGACATACCAAGCGGGATATTTCGCCCCGGGTGGCCCAGTCATTGGGCGGCAGGAAGGCCTAGGCCTTGATGCCTTCGGAGTTAAAGCCGGGAGCGAACTGGGCGGGTGTCGCGGCCAAGGACTCCACGTCCAAGATTGGTTGCTGTAGTTCGGCGTGTTTGCTCTCGACTTCACCAGCTATCCAGGCGCGGTGCTTGGTCATGCCCAGGGTGACATAATCTGCCATCGGGCGAGAAAATAGCGTAAAACTAATTTGGTGGCTTGGTGTGCTTGCTGCCTGGTGCCGAAAGTAGCGACAGTGAGAATGACCGACCTGCATCCCCTGCCCTCCCTCATCGTCGAAAGTGCCGTTCGCGCGGCACTCGCCGAAGACCTGGGCGACGCCGGCGACATTACGAGCCAATCAACCGTTCCAGCAGATACTCGGTCTCGCGTGGTGCTGCGCGCCCGCGACCATGGGTGCATTGCAGGCCTTGATGCGGCTCGTGCTGCCTTCCGGGAAATGGACCCGGGTCTTAGAATTTCCGTGCAAGCCCCAGACGGTTCCGTCGTTGCGCCGGGGGATGTGATTGCCGCTATTGAAGGTAATGCGCGTGCGATCGTTACTGGAGAGCGTGTCGCGCTAAACTTTTTGGGACACCTGTCTGGCATTGCGACCGCGACGCGGAAATTTGTCGATGCAGTTTCCGGCACGAATACGCGCATTTGCTGCACGCGGAAAACCACACCTGGGCTCCGCGCCTTTGAAAAATATGCGGTGCGTGCAGGTGGCGGCGTCAACCATCGCTTCGGTCTTTATGACGCCATCCTGATTAAGGACAATCACATCGCCATGGCAGGCGGCATCGCGGAGGCTATCAGCGGCGCGAGGGCGAAAGCCGGGCACATGGTGCGAATTGAGATTGAAGTTGATACGCTGGATCAGCTGACAGAGGCGCTCGACATTGGCGTTGAGGCGGTGTTGCTCGACAATATGCCACCGGCTGTCCTGAGCGAGGCCGTGGACATCAATCAGGGCCGCGCGGCCCTAGAGGCGTCGGGCGGCATCACGCTCGACACTGCTGCGGGTGTTGCAGCAACCGGCGTGGACTATATTTCCGTTGGATGGATCACCCATTCCGCGCCCTGCCTTGATATCGGCCTCGACTACGAAGCCGCTGCAAGCTAAGCGCGTCCAAGCCTCCCTCGACTTCCTCCCTGACTGAGCCCTAAGATACGGGACAACAAATTTTTGGGAGGCTCTCATGGCAAAGGCCGGAGACAGAAAATCCATTTTCATTACGGGCGCTGCAAGCGGCATGGGGCTTGAGACTGCGCGCCTGTTCTCGCAGGGTGGCTGGTTTGTCGGCGGGTATGACGTGAACAAAGAGGGCCTTGCCGCACTCGAAACGGAACTCGGGTCCGACAATTGCGTGGTGCGATCGCTCGACGTCACAGACCGAACAGATTACAAGAATGCGCTGGCCGAGTTTTCTGAGGCAACGGGAGGCAAGCTCGATCTTCTGTTCAATAATGCGGGGATTGGCAAGGGCGGATTTTTCGATGAAATGCCATTTGAAGACGTTATGGCGGTCGTCAATGTCAACCTGATCGGTGTCCTGAATGGCATTCATCTTGCCGTAGATCTTTTGAAGGCGACACCCAACTCGCTCTGCTTCACGACATCTTCGTCGTCCGCCACCTATGGCATGCCAGGCATCGCCGTCTATTCTGCAACCAAACATGCGGTCAAGGGTCTGACGGAAGCCCTGTCAGTCGAACTCAGCCGCTTTGGCATCCGGGTCGCCGACACACTTCCAGGCCTCATTGACACGCCACTGCTGCCAGACGATGCGAGAGAAAACGCGGACAAGGAAGGCATGTTCCGTCTGATCCCCGCTATTGAAGTCGCCAAGGCCGTCTGGGCGGCCTATCACGACACGCCTGAACGGCTGCACTGGTTTGTACCGAAGGAGATTGGTGACCTGGATAAAGCCTCTGCACTTGATCCAGAGGGCACACGGGACAGCGTTGCCGCGACCGGACCTTTGGCGGCCATCATTGCAGAAGCGAAAGCCGCAGCCTCTGCTGCAGAATAAGGAGCTAACATGAGCGAACTTCGCAGCATCTTTATCACCGGCGCGGCGGCGGGTATTGGGCGCGCCACAGCCCGGCATTTCGCACGGAGAGACTGGTTTGTCGGCCTCCACGATATTGATGGGGCGGGTCTCGCTCAACTGGCCGATGAACTCCGCGCGGTGCATGGCGCCCCCACGGTCACGACCGGCGAATTGGACGTCACAGACCCGGATCAGTTCAACGATGCCGTACAGGCCTTTCTAGCCGTCTCTGGCGGACGGCTAGACGTACTATTCAACAATGCCGGCATTCTCAAGATGGGAAATTTTGACCAGGTCGACCCTGCCCTTCAGCGCAAGACGGTTGATGTAAATGTGAATGGTGTCATCAATGGCGTTGCGGCTGGTCTTGACGCATTAAAAGCCACTGCAACCAAATACGGCGATGCACGGATCATCAATACAGCTTCTGCGTCGGCAGTCTATGGCATCCCGGAGCTCACAGTGTACTCGGCTTCAAAGCATGCGGTGCGGGCTATGACAGAAGGGTTTTCCATTGAGTTTGAGCCCTATGGCATCCATGTGAGCGACGTCCTGCCCTCCTATGTCGATACAGGCATGGTGAAAAACCAGGAGAATCAGACAGAAAACTTCAAATCAACCGGGATCGCGCACACGCCAGAAGACATTGCCAAGATTGTCTGGCGCGCCGCCCACGGTGAGGACATCCACTATTTTGGTAATCCATCACTCAGTCGCATGGACAAGCTGGCGCGGCTGTTCCCCGGTTATGTTCGGAAGAACATCAAAAAGTCGTCTGGGTTCGACTGACGTCTCACCGCTTCCAGGCTTTCCGTTTTGAGAATTGGTGATGACGGACGAAGGCTGGTCCTCGGGGTGGTCGGCCGATGAGCACCTGCCTGATGCAATCTTCAAGCGCCTCCGCCGTCATCGTTACCGAGACTGAGGCAGAAGGCCCATAAGCTCATTGATCTGCGTCAAAAGACGGCAGAAACACTGACATTCTTAGATTGAAATGCCCTGTTAAGAGCTGGACCGAGTCCGCGCGTAGAAAATGTGGCGGCCAATTTTCGCAACCTTATACATGCGCGATGCCCAAACCGGGTCCACATAGTCTGCGTGATAATGCAGCACATTCTCGGCAAGCTGACGCTCACGATCGTCGCGCATGGTGACTGTGCTCGCGACCCGTTGCGCCTTCCGCCAGGGCTTCAGATCTCGTGGCCGGTCTGATTCCCCATCACAGGTGAAAGAGAACTGACAGCCTGTCTGGCGATAGGAGCCCTGAAACACCACGCCACAAATTGTATTGGGATAATCTTTCGACGCGACACGGTTCATGATGACGTCTGCGACAGCGACCTGGCCACTATGACTTTCGCCACGCGCTTCAAAGTAAATACCAACGGCAAGGCAGCGGCGCTCCTGCTCTAAACGACGTGCCCTGTCGCCAAGAGCTCTCACAGGTGTCGCTGCAACACCGGCGCGATGGTCGAGCTCTGCTAGTTCGGTCAGCCGTGTTGGCCGATCGAGCAGATGCGGGTCTGCAAAATTAGAGAGCACTAAACGATTGCCGTCACTGCCGGAAATCGGATCAACGGTTGCTGTCGCAAGGTTTGCCCAGAAGACAGATGCCAGAACGGCAGACACAGACAGGCCCGCTGCAAGATACGCAGGTTCCCGGACGTAGTGTCCTATATCGAGCCATTGAGCGAGCTTATTCATCGCTTTTGGTCCGTTCTTGTCCTGGTCAGGGCCCCATGCCCATACCTTGGTAGATCTTCTTGTCTCAGTTTGACCGCGCTTAACTTTGAGGGCGCGATCTCTCTTTTACTCAGCAATGCATATGCCACTTACAAGACGCGAGGCACTGGACCTACCGGTGCCAGCTGACAGACCTTCAGATAGTTGGCCGTCAACAAGGTTGGCGCGGGAGTATCATAAACTTTTGGGTCCGGCAATGACGGCCCCGCCACACAAGCGAAATAAGCCTAAGCGCTTGTTTTTCAATAGGAATAGGGAATCACAGCCTTGGTAAACAAAAGCTTAACGGGTGGCATCATGGTTAACAGCGCCGGTCTTGTGTGAGAAGAAATTTACCATAACAGGCCGACGAAGTGACTGAATCCACAGGCTTTTTCGGATTGCCCCCGTCCAAATTCAGAGTGGAAGTTCGGCCAACCACACGAGCTATCACAGATATGTGCGACAGCTGGTCACCCCGTGTTTTTAGAAAGCGGTGTCTAATTCCAGCGACTCAATCAGACGTCACTTGGTTGCCCTTTTTGGGCGGCCTTCTGGGCCGCCTGGGCAGCCGCCAGGCGGGCGATGGGAACCCTGTAGGGTGAGCAGGAAACGTAGTGCAGCCCTGCCCCCTCGCAGAAATGCACGGATGCTGGGTCACCCCCGTGCTCCCCACAGATCCCCAGCTTGATGTCCGGACGGGTGGCTCTGCCGCGCTCGGCGGCGATCTTGACCAATTCGCCCACCCCTTCCTGGTCGAGGGAGACAAATGGGTCTGCGGGTACAATGCCCTTGCCCAGATAGTCTTTCAGGAAGGTGGCCGAATCATCCCGGCTGATGCCGTATGTGGTTTGGGTGAGGTCATTGGTGCCAAAAGAGAAGAATTCGGCGGCATCAGCGATCTCGCCTGCCCTGAGCGCTGCGCGCGGCAGCTCAATCATGGTCCCTATTTGATATTCGAGAGGTTTGTTCCTTTCTGCCGAAACAGAATCGCCAACGGCTATGAGCCGCTCTTTTAGATATACGAGCTCCGCCTTGGTCGCGACGAGCGGCACCATGACTTCAGGAATGACGGCAGCGCCTGTTTCCTCAGCTGCGATAAGGGCGGCTTCGAAAATGGCGCGGGCCTGCATCTCGTAGATCTCAGGATAAGTAATGCCCAACCGACAACCCCGGTGGCCGAGCATCGGGTTAGCTTCCGTTAGCTCGACTAGACGGCGGCGCATCTTGTCTGCAGAAAGGCCCGCGGCCTCGGCAACCTCGGCAATCTCTTCGCCGCTGTGGGGCAGGAACTCGTGCAGAGGCGGATCGAGCAGGCGAATGGTGACCGGCAATCCGCTCATGATGGTGAAGAGCTGACGGAAATCTTCGCGCTGCATGGGCAGGATTTTGTCGAGCGCCTTGCGACGCCCCGCCTGATCATCGGCAATGATCATCTCGCGCATGGCGAGAATGCGGTCATCAGAGAAAAACATGTGTTCTGTACGGCAGAGGCCGATACCTTCTGCGCCAAACTCGCGGGCGATACGGGCATCATCGGGTGTTTCGGCATTGGCACGTACGGTCATGCGTCGGCCCTCATCCGCCCAGCTCATTAAAGTGCTGAAATCCCCGGAAAGCTCAGGCTGCAGCATGGGCATGGCACCGCGCATGACCTGACCTGTCGACCCATCGACGGTGATCACGTCACCCTTGGAGAATTTCTCACCGAGGCTCACCATCGTCTCAGCTGCATAGTCGATTTTGACTGTGCCCGCACCAGATACACAGGGCTTACCCATGCCACGCGCCACCACAGCAGCGTGGCTTGTCATGCCGCCACGGGTTGTGAGGATCGCCACGGCGGAATGCATGCCGTGAATATCTTCCGGACTTGTCTCCACGCGCACCAGCACCACATCGCGGCCCTGCGCCCTCAAGGCCCCAGCCTCTTCGGACGAGAAGACAATCTCGCCAGACGCCGCGCCGGGTGAGGCGGGCAGACCGGTTGCCACCACGTCGCGGCTCGCATCCGGGTCAATGGTCGGATGCAGGAGTTGGTCGAGAGAAGCGGGATCGACGCGGGTGACAGCCTCTTCTCGGGTGATTAGGCCTTCCGACGCCATATCGACCGCAATCTTGATCGCTGCTTTAGCGGTGCGCTTGCCGCTCCTTGTCTGCAGCATCCACAGCTTGCCTTCCTGGACGGTGAATTCCAGGTCCTGCATGTCGCGATAGTGGCCTTCTAGTTTTTGATAAAAGTCCACCAGCTCGCCATAGACGCCCGGCATCACCTCTTCCATGGAGGGGGCTGTCTCGCCACTCTCTTCACGAGCAAGCTTGGTGAGATGCTGCGGTGTGCGAATGCCGGCGACCACATCTTCACCCTGGGCATTGACAAGAAACTCGCCATAGAAGGCTTTGTCGCCGGTAGAGGGATTCCGGGTAAAGGCCACGCCCGTCGCAGACGTATCTCCCATATTGCCGAAGACCATGGCCTGAATGTTGACGGCTGTGCCCCATTCGTCGGGAATGTTATGCAGGCGCCGATAGGTTGCGGCACGGGCGTTCTGCCAGGAGCCAAAGACCGCGTCGATGGCCCCCCACAACTGTTCGTTCACATCCTGTGGGAAAGGCTCGTCAAGCTCTTCTTCGATCAGCGCCTTGAAACGTCCGATCACGTCCTTCCAATCGGCGGCGTCGAGATCCGTGTCGAGAAAGTACTCATTCTCTTCTTTGTAGATGTCGAGGATTTCTTCGAAATGATGATGATCAACCCCCAGCACCACATCGGAATACATCTGAATGAAGCGGCGGTAGCTGTCATAGGCAAAGCGCTCATCGTTTGCCTTGGCAGCAAGACCTGCGACGGTCGCGTCATTGAGGCCGAGATTTAGGACCGTATCCATCATGCCGGGCATAGAGGCCCGTCCGCCGGAGCGCACGGATACGAGAAGTGGATTTTCAGGCTTGCCGAAGTCAGCGGCTACAATTTTTGAGACCTCTGCGAGTGCGGCTTCAACCTGGCCTTTCATGCCGTCGGGATAGGACCGGTCGTTCTTATAGAAAGCCGTGCAGACCTCGGTTGTAATGGTGAAGCCCGGCGGAACCGGGAGCCCCAAATTGGCCATTTCTGCGAGATTGGCGCCCTTGCCGCCCAAAAGCTCGCGCAAAGTCGCGTCGCCCTCTGCGCTGCCGCCGCCAAATCCATATACCCACTTCGTCGAACCGGTCATTGCTTGCGTCCTTTTCGGATGCTTACCACCATGCTTCGAGACAGCCCCTCCGGGGCTTCCTCAGCATGAGGCAGAGTATAAATAGATTCCTCACTCTGAGGAGGGCCTGAACTTCTTCAGGCCCGTCTGGAAGGGTCACCAGTCTTTCGACTAGCCTTCAATCTTAGAGAAATCGGCCACACCGTGAAGGGCGGTTCTGATTTCTGCGAGGAGCTTTAAGCGGTTTTCGCGGACTTGTGGCTCCTCTGAATTCACCGTGACCTTTTCGAAAAAGGCATCGACGGGTCCGCGCAACTTCGCGAGTGCTGCCATGGCACCAGCGAAATCTTCTTTCGCGACGGCTTTGGCCGCCGCGTCGCGGGCGACCGCAATCTCAGCGCCAAGGGTCTTTTCTTCATCCGATTCGAAGAGAGATGCATCTGGTGCGCCTGAGTAGGTCGCTTTGTCCTTCTTCTCCTCGATACGCAAAATGTTGGCCGCGCGTTTGTACCCTGCAAGCAGATTGGCACCGTCGTCAGTCTTCAGGAAGTCCGCCAAAGCGTCGACCCGACGCACGATCAGCAAAAGGTCGTCCTGACCCGGGAGCGCGAAGACCGCATCCACCAAGTCATGTTTGACCCCCTTGTCGCGGAGATAAACTTTCAGGCGGTCAGCGAAAAAGGAGAGGAGGTCCGCTGAAATCTCCTCGACTATTCGAGCACTCTCTTCGGGGATGATCCCTACAATCTCGTGGTCTTGCACAGATGCTGCGAAAGCACGATCAACAGTCCGGTAAATCGTCTCGTGGGTTGTCTCGGAGAGAGTTAGGCCGATTTCCAAATCTTCCGGAGGACCTTCGTTATCTTCTGTACTGCTCCAACTGATCGACTCAAGAACGATCAAGCTGTTCAGAGCTTGCTCAAATGTGCACGTTAATCTAATTCGAAGCTGAGTTTCGAGAATTAGGCGAATAATACCAAGCGCCGCGCGCCTGAGCGCAAATGGGTCTTTGGACCCGGTTGGTTTTTCGTCGATCGCCCAGAAGCCCACCAGCGTGTCGAGTTTGTCCGCGAGTGCCACGGCCTGAGCAACCGAACCTTGGGGTAGGTCATCCGACGGGCCTTGCGGCTGATAGTGTTGAGCAATGGCGTCGGCAATTTCTGCATCCAAGCCATCAGCCAATGCATAATAGCGGCCCATGATGCCTTGCAGGTCCGGAAACTCGTAGACCATGCCAGATACCAAATCAGCCTTTGAGAGGCGCCCCGCCAATTCAGCTTTCGCCTTGTCGGCTCCAGTTGCCGTTGCAAGTTCAACGGCAAGTTTGGACACCCGCTGAGTTTTTTCCGACAGCGTTCCAAGGCGGGCACGGTAAATCAAACGAGGGTCGTTGGAATACTCCCCAAATTTTGCTTGGTAAACAACGTCATCCAACCTACCCGCAAAATCTTCCAGCGTGTGTTTCTTGTCCTGATCCCAGAGGAAACGGGCATCGGCAAAACGGGCACGCAGCACGCGCTCATTGCCGTTAATGACAGCGGCACCGCCATCTGCGGGCTCAATGTTGGAGACCACAATGAAACGCGGGGCAAGACTGCCCTGCTTCGAGACGGGCGCTGACGCGCCCTCCTCAGCATGAGGCTTTTGTATGTTTCCCTCATCCTGAGGAGCGGTCGTAGACCGCGTCTCGAAGGATGGGTACCGCAGCGCCAGATATTTCTGGTTTGCCCGCATGGTGGAGGTGAGCACTTCCTGCGGGATTTCCATAAACTCATCATCAATGGCCCCCATGAGGGCCGTTGGCCATTCCACAAGGCCTGCGACTTCATGCAGAAGTGCTTCGTCGTCGATCAGTTCCAGGTTCTGGGCATGCGCCAGGTTCTTTGCATCTTCCAGAATGTGGGCGGCACGGGCTTCCGGGTCGAGCATGACCTTTTGGCGCTCAAGCTTTTCCACATAATCATCGAAGGTGCGGACCCTGATCGCCTCCGGCCCCATGAAGCGGTGACCATAGGTCGTGTCGCCTGACTTGATGCCGTCAATTTCAAATGGGACAACTTCGCCGTCGAGAGTGCAGACGATGGAATGAAGTGGGCGCACCCAGCGCAACGAGCCTGTGCCCCAGCGCATGCTCTTTGGCCAGGGGAAGTTTCGGATCACATCCGGCACGATCTCGGCAATCAGCTCATCTGTGCCGCGACCGGTCTTTTCAATAACGGCGACATAATATTCGCCCTTCTTGTCTTCCCGGGTTTCGCACTGCTCGAGCGTCAGGCCGGTCGACTTCAAGAAGCCTTCCATGGCCTTTTCAGGCGCGCCAACGCGGGGACCCTTGCGTTCTTCTTTGCGGTCCTGCTGTCGTGCTGGCAGACCGGAGATAGCGAGTGTCAAACGGCGGGGCGTTGCAAAGGCTCTGGCGCCTTCCCCAAACACTTCTTCTTTGGCCAGAGCATCCGTCACCAATTTTTGCAGGTCTTCCGACGCCCGCTTTTGCATACGGGCCGGGATTTCCTCAGAGAAGAGTTCAAGCAGAAGATCAGGCATCAGAACATCCCCTCCAACCTCATCCTGAGGAGCGGCAACGCCGCGTCTCGAAGGATGGCTGCGAATAAGATGCTTCGAGACGGCCCTTGCAGGGCCTCCTCAGCATGAGGGTGATGCGGGTGGCTCATGCTGTGCCCTCCGCGCCACCGGCTTGCGGCGTCTTGAGATAGGCCTCACAGCAGGCTTTGGCGAGCGTGCGTACGCGACCGATATAGGCCTGGCGCTCAGTCACTGAGATCACGCCGCGTGCGTCTAGCAGATTGAAGGCATGGCTTGCCTTGATGCACTGGTCATAGGCAGGCTGGGCCAGCGGTGGATCATACTCAAGAAGTGCGGCGCACTCCTTTTCCGCATCTTCAAAATGCCGAAACAGAATGTCCGTGTTCGCCACATTAAAATTATAGTGGGAAAACTGAACTTCGTTCTGATGGAAGACATCACCATAGGTTACTTTTTTGTCGCCTTCCTGGCCGTTGAAGTTCAGCTCATAGCCATTGTCGACGCCCTGCACATACATGGCGAGACGCTCGAGCCCGTAAGTGAGCTCTCCCGCGACGGGCGAGCAGTCAAAGCCGCCGACCTGTTGGAAATAGGTGAACTGAGAGACTTCCATGCCATCACACCAGACTTCCCAGCCGAGCCCCCAGGCGCCGAGCGTTGGGCTTTCCCAATCGTCTTCCACAAAGCGGATGTCATGGTTTTTCGGATCAATGCCGAGTGCATAGAGACTGTCGAGATAAAGCTCCTGAATGTTCTCCGGGCTTGGCTTAAGCATTACCTGAAACTGGTAATAGTGCTGGAAGCGGTTGGGGTTGTCGCCATAGCGACCGTCGGTCGGCCGCCGGGACGGCTGAACATAGGCCGCATTCCACGGCTTCGGACCAAGGGAGCGCAATGTTGTTGCCGGGTGAAAGGTTCCCGCGCCCATTTCCACATCATAGGGCTGCAGGATGACGCAGCCATAGTCTGCCCAGTACTGCTGAAGGGTCAGAATGAGCGACTGAAAAGACGTGTTCCGGATCTTGTCGGCGGAACCGGCTGGGCTGGACATGACTTACTCTCAGAAAATGACGGAAATTCGCTTACTTTTGTTTGGCGCGTTTCCGGACGGTGAAGTCGTGCTACGTCGCCTGGAAATGCTTCATTTCTTATAGTGCCGCATTTCCGAACCGCAAAAGTCTGCAACTTTTGCTGGAAATGCTCTAACCCCCAGAATCTAAAGGAAAACCCTGAAAGCGGGCGCAAAGTAACCGGGCGGGGCTCACCCGGTCAAGCAGACGGCACTGGCAAGGCAGAGGCCACAATTTCGCCAGCAAATGGCTCGAGAATTTGCCGATCAGGAAGAGACCGCCCACTAAAGGTCAGATTAGCGTTGTGCCACCATCCACGGTGATGATCTCGCCGGTGATGAAAGCGCCTGCACGGCTCGCGAGCAGCAGCGCTATCCCCATAATGTCTTCGTCGTGTCCCCAACGATGAAGCGGGATGGCGCGCTTTTCAGCCTCAAACTGTTCTGTGTTGTTTTCAAAGACTTCCGTCATCTTGGAATGGAAGCGCCCCGGTGCAATGGCGTTCACCCGGACCTTATCGTCCGCCAGCGCAAAGGCCATGTTCCGGGTGAGCTGATGGACGGCTGCTTTAGAGGTCGCGTAGCTGAACGTGTTGGAACTGTCGCCCTTAATGCCAGCGATTGATCCTGTGTTAATGACCGAGGCGTCGCCTTTGGCAGCGGCCGCAGCTTTCAGCTGTGGCAAGAGCTTCTGTGTCAGAAAGAAAGGTGTTTTGGTGTTGAGATCAAGCACTTTGTCCCAGCCATTCTCTGGAAACTGGTCCAGTGGTGCTTCCCAGGCGGTGCCCGCATTGTTGACCAGAACATCAATCGCCTGTTCCCGCTCGGCGATGGCGTCACCAAATCGTGCAATCTCGTCGGTCGTGCTCAGGTTGCTGGGGATTGCGATGCATTCACCGTGTTCAGTCAGCGCGGAGAGTTCTTCCGCAGTTTTTTCACAAGCGTCAGCCTTGCGCGCTGTGATGTAGACCCGGGACGCGCCTGCCTGGAGATAAGCCTCTGCCATCGCCCGGCCCAACCCTCGGGAGCCGCCGGTGACAACGCACACTTTGTCTTTCATCGAGAACAGGTTGTCTAACATGCGGCTTCCTTACCTAAATGTTGGGACGTCAGCCACACATGTAGCTTAGCGTGATCGATCCGGCGCGAAGCTGCCATCGGGCGCCCGCTCAAGCGTCCCGAGATTTCGAGGCTCTTGAGACTTCGTAGGCTGGGCCTGCTCTTCGATCCGGGTGCGCGCTTTTTCCCGGTATTTCTTCACCAGCTTCGAGACGCCATAGACGCCTGCCATAATAAGCCCTGTGAATAGAATGTCGTTCATATCGATCTCATCTGTCGGTCTCTGCTGTTCTCAGCTGACTGGGCCCCCAGCCGACCGAGACGCATTAAAGCCCGAAACGAGACCAAAGGGAACGGGCTTCCACTGCGCCGAGCAAATCTGTCGCAAAATTGCCTGCATCTGGAAGCTCGCCGACAATGCCCGGCCTGCGGCGCCACCAGGGACGTGGACCGCCTACGAGGCGCAGACGGACCTTCTCGCCATATTTTTCGCGGGTGACGGCACGAAGGTCTCCAATGCCATCCACAAGCCCATATTTGATGCCCTGGGTCGCAACCCAGAACTCACCTGAGAAGAGCTGCTTTTCATCGCCCTCAAGCTTGTCGCCGCGGGCTTTGCGCACGAGGTCTTTAAAGCCCTTGTGGACCTCTTCCTGGAGCACCTCAAGACGTTCGACCTCTTCCGGGTCTTCCGGTTTGAACGGGTCCAGCATGGCTTTGCTTTCGCCAGCTGTATGGACGCGACGCTCTACGCCCAGCTTCTCGATGAGTTTGGAGAAGCCGAAACCGGCACTCACGACCCCGATGGACCCCACCACGGAATGTTCGTCAGCGAAGATTTCATCTGCGGCACAGGCGATCATGTATCCGCCTGAAGCGGCCACATCTTCCACAAATGCAAGGACCGGCAGCTCATGTTCTTCTGCCAGTGCCCTTATGCGTTTGAAAATCAGCGATGACTGAACTGGCGAGCCGCCTGGCGAATTGATGACCAGGGCAACAGCTTTTGCGTCCCGGATCTTAAATGCCGCCTCAAGATCAGCCGCAACGCCGGACAGATTGAGACCGTCGCGCAGAGGTCCAGATGAAGCGATCACACCGGTAAGGCGGACCACGGGGACAACAGAAACATCAGGGTCGATCCGGTCGAGCAAGCGTTCACGGAGACCTTTGTGGGGGATAGCATTGATAAGTGTTTTTTTGACCATGAGCTTTACATAAGGTTTTTTCAGGTTTTCACAAGCTCTGGGGTTCTTAAGCAGAACCGAGCGGCAAGGCTGCTCCATTGCGTAAAATGGCATCAGCTTCAGCGGTAAATCCGCCAGGGCCATCATGAAGAAGAAACCCGTTGGCGAGTTTAAAGGGTGCCCGCGAGCCTTTGATCCCCCGAAGGAGGACACGGTTGGCCTCTTTTCCAGCCGCTGGCCACAAAGGAAATGCGATCAGACCTCCCAACCTGCCTTCAACACCTGCGAGGAGTTCCGGCAGCGCATCCGCCCGGTGGATGATGGTCACGGTGCCCTTCGGTTTGGCCATGGCACAGGTCACGCGGAGCCATTCTTCCAACGAAACACCCTCAAGTGCATGGGCTGTCGCTTTGCTGTCATTCTGGGAGTCCCAAATCTTATCCCGTTCGTAGAAAGGCGGATTGGTCATCACATGGTCGAAACTGCCATAGGCGACGTCCTTGTCAGCGAGGATTGCGGCTTTCTCTGAAATCGAGCCTTCGACGACCGTTACTCGAGCCTCCAGATTATTGCGCGTGATGTTCTCAAGCGCTGTCTCAACCAGGGCGCGCTGAATCTCCAGGCCGGTCACGTTCACGTCAGGGCAGCGAGTGGCGAGACAAAGGGAGGCAACCCCAACCCCGGCGCCGACATCGAGGACGTGTTCCCCCTGCAAAGCAGCCACCGCCGCCGCAAGCATCACCGCATCAATGCCTGCCCTATAGCCCTTCTCGGGCTGCAGCACCTGCAGTCTGCTCCCCAGAAATCCGTCGTCTGTGAAGCTGGAATGTGTCGAAATCACCATGCGGGCATGGAGACCTATAGTTTGGTGATCGTCAAGTCCGGCCGGGCGACAGGCTCGCCGCCAACCCTTGCAGCGACGACGGGAGTCTCTCCGCAATTGTTTGCACGTCCTCTCTCAACAACTTGAGCATCCCGGCACCGTCCTGATGTTTTTCAAGGCGCGGTTCAATGGAATAGACGGATGTGAGTCCCCGTTCGATCGGCACAAGGCGCAGAAGCCAGTCCGAACAATGTAAACTTTCACGCAGATCAAAAAGCGCAACAGACAGCAATTGCGCGGCTACGGCATCGTCGGCGCAAAACCAGACTTGTGGCGTTTTCCAAAGCTCCGCACCGGAGGGCTGCAAATGGCCCTCGCAAGACCATATGGTCTGGATGACGCCGGTGTCCGCCAGAACGTAAACTAGCGGCACGATGCCTGCTTCAATTGGAAATTTGTCAGGTTCAGACGACAACATATGCGCTGCATCAGGACATCTAGCGGAGCATTCACAGTGACATGTTGTCTATCCGCATTTCAGACAGGTTTTCGTGCAGCCCCCACAGGGCCTGACATTTGACGCCGCTGCCAGGCTTCCCAAAGCCCCGCGAACACTTGGCTCAACATTCGTTGTCCCGGCTGAAGGCACCGCGATACGCATGGCACTTCTCCAACCCACTACTCAAAATACTGAGGACAGACTATGGATCATCTATTTCCATAAAATTAATGGGTGAATTATTGTTGGCCCGATTCCGCCTGCGCGGTAGCGACAATGCCGAGTGCGTGCTCGAAATCCTCATCGATGACCACCAAGCGACGGGGCAAAATACCAATAGAGCCCTCAACGATGCTCGCATTCATATCCAGTATGAAGGGCTCAATCCCTTCCCCTTTCAGACGCGCCTCCAGGAAGGATAGAAGAACTACATCATTTGTTCGTAGAAGTTCTTTCACTGTCTCATTCCTAGGCATTGCGGTTATCACTCTTCGGGGAGCGGCGCTGGGACGCACTTGCCGCTCGGTCTCTGGCCTCCTATTGTGACACATGTATAGGCAATTGAGCTGTTTGACGGGGTGTTTTGAACCGTTTTCTCGGCCAAAATTGAGAACTGGGGATCCCGTTGGGTGTTGTCGTCCCGCTCGAAGGTGAGCGTAAAAACAGTGAAGAAGCCGTTCGGACGCTTCAGCGCCTGGTCGCTGAAGATATGGAGGCTGTAAACGAGCTTATCCGAGACCGAATGGGCTCCGAGGTGGACATGATCCCCGAACTTGCCAATCACCTGATTGAGTCGGGAGGCAAGCGCCTGCGCCCCATGCTCACGCTTACGTGTGCGCGCATGTGCGGCTATACGGGCAGCGATCATGTGCGTCTGGCGGCATCTGTTGAGTTCATGCACACGGCAACGCTGCTTCATGATGACGTCGTGGATGAAAGCGACATGCGCAGGGGCCAGACAACGGCGCGGCTCATCTGGGGAAATCAGGCGAGCGTCCTGGTCGGCGACTTCCTGCTTGGACGCGCCTTTAAGTTGATGGTGGAAACCAAATCTCTCCGCGCGCTGGAAATTTTGAGTGAGGCCGCGTCAGTGATCGCTGAGGGCGAGGTCATGCAATTGGCCACTGCGAAAGACACGAGCACAACGGAAGATGCTTATCTCAAAGTAATCAGCGCCAAAACCGCGGCGCTCTTTGCTGCGGCAACAGAAATTGGCGCAGTTGTTGCGAGCCAGAATGGAGAGCAGGCAGCAGCGCTGGAATCCTACGGTCGCAATCTCGGCATTGCGTTCCAGCTTGTCGATGACGCCCTTGACTACAACGGAAAAGCCGCGACGCTCGGCAAAAATGTCGGCGACGACTTCCGGGAAGGCAAGATCACCCTGCCTGTCGTTCTCGCCTTCCGGCGGGGCGATGATGAGGAACGGGCTTTCTGGCGCCGCACATTGCAGAATGGGGATCAGCAGGGAGGTGACCTGGAACGGGCCTTCGAGATTATGAGCGATCACAAGGCGATCGAAGATACCGTTACCCGCGCCCGCCACTATGGCGAAATGGCTCGGGATGCTCTGGGAATTTTTCCTGAATCCGAACGCCGCGACGCGTTAAGCGGCCTTGTCGATTTCTGTATCAGCCGAGCCTATTAGGACCCAAGAAATCTGGTGGCGGTCACCCACCAATTGCCGTGTTTCTCTTTGAGCGCGGCAGCAGCTTCAGCTGAATCAAACGGATCGTCATAGAGGGCAAAACAGGTGGCACCACTGCCGCTCATGCGTGCGAGACGACATCCCGCAGTTGCTTGAAGGTCGTTGATCACAGTCTTGATGACAGGCTCTATGGCCATTGCAGGCCCTTCAAGATCATTTCCGTTTTCTTCAAGCCACACAACCAATCGATCAAGGGTCTCGACACCCGGTAGCAGAGGCAATCGATCCGGTCCTTCAACATGACCCGCTTGCAGGCGCTGAAACACGTCCGCTGTCGACACCGAGACACCGGGATTGGCGAGCACGGCATGCATTTCCGGAAGCCTGGGGATGGTCCTGAGATATTCGCCTACGCCGGTCATGAAGCTTGGTCGCTTTTTCAGGCAGACTGGAACATCGGCGCCTAACTGCAACGCAATACCATTGATCGAACCTGGTGGATCACCCCACAGCCGCATCATGGCCCGGAGCGCTGCGGCGGCATCTGCAGAACCACCTCCGATACCTGAAGCAATAGGCAGGTTCTTTTCCAACTCAAATGTCACTGTTGGATCGCGCCCGAGCGCCCCTGCAAACACACGGGCTGCATTGAGGATGAGGTTGCTTTTCTCATCCGCCAATTGAGCCGCGAATGGACCAGAGATCTCCAAATCCAGCGCATCCGCGTCTTTACACGTGACGCGGTCGGCCACACTTGCAAACACCACAAGGCTTTCTAATTGATGATAGCCGCTCTCCTCGCGCCCCCTGATCTTGAGGGAGAGGTTTATCTTCGCATTCGCGACTTCAAGAATGCCAGCGGACATCAGGACCCTGCGTCAGCGCTCATTTCGACGTCTGCGTCCTTGAGGCCATTTTCGAGCTTCTCTCTAATCGAAACTTCTTGCTCTTCATCAGGCTCAAGCTCCAACGCATGTTGCCATTGAAAACGTGCTTCAATCTTGCGACCGACCCGCCAGAACGCATCTCCGAGATGATCATTGATCGTGACATCGTCCGGCTGCAATTGAACGGCATGCTCGAGATGGATGACTGCGTTCTCGTAGTCGCCAATGTTGAAATAGGCCCATCCCAGACTGTCGACGATGTAGCCATCGTCCGGACGAAGCTCCACAGCACGACGGATCATCGCCATGGCTTCTTCCAGATGTATTTTTTGCTCTATCCAGGAATAGCCGAGATAGTTGAGCACCAGCGGATGGTCACCTGAAAGTTTAAGCGCCAGCTTGAGGTCATTCTCTGCGCTCGGCCAGAGCTTCAAACGTTCGTAAGACATGCCCCGAGCATAATAGATGGTCCAAAACCGTTCATCGGGCTCGCCAATGAGTTCAATTGCTTTTGTGTATTCGCTCACCGCATCCGCATAATCTTTGCGGCCACGCAAAATGTCGCCCAGCGCCGTCAACGGCTCGACGGCATGTGGATACTGACGAATGAGTGCGCGGAGCCGGGCAACCGCCTCTTTCGACCTATCCAGACGATCCATGTCAACGGCTATCTGGATTTGAGCGTTTTGATAGAGAGGCGATGTGCGCGCGATCCGCCCATAGGTTGCAATTGCATCTTCCAGGCGGTCACCGCGCTCGTACAGGTCGGCAAGCAAGGTCCGCGCAACGTCAAAGTCGGGCCGCAGATAAAGAGCCAGCTGCGTGTACAGAATTGAGATATCAATCCCGCTTTCCTGCGCCAGCGCAGAAGCCAGCCCGTAGAGTGCTTCTGCCAATCCTTCCGCCGGTGTTTTCACTAAGGGCGCAGGTGACAGACCTGACTTCAATCGCGCAAGCGAATTTGCGATGATCGGATGATCTGGCGCCAGGCGCCCATAATTATTGTAGACCTCGCGGGCAAGCTCGGTGTCACCTTGTGTTTCCAAAAACCTGCCATAGGCCTGGATGATCCGTAGACTGGCTCCGCCGCTTGCATCCTGTGCGGCGATGTACCCAGTTCTGGCCCGCGCGGCATCGTCGAGATAATCCGCGATCAATGCGCCATGCAAGACACGGAAGAGATCAAATGCTGGCCGGTCCTGAAAGGAATCCAGTTCCTTATATGCTTGTTCAGCATCTTGTTTGCCTGCAGCCGCCCAGGCCTTTGCGAGGGTCCCAACCAGGGCCGTAAAGGGTCCCGGTGCCGCCGCATCTATTTCGCCGATCGCGCGGTCATAGTCGGCTGCTTTGAGTGCCGAGAGCGCGCGAACAAGACGCGCTGTGCGATTGTCCGGGTCACGCTCAATAATATCGGATGTCAGATTGAGGCCTTTTGAAATATTTCCGGCTGTTACCGACAGAAGAAAGGCGCGTTCAACGATCACCGGGTTGCCGGGGTCTTCAGACAGTGCCTGAGCGTAATACCTTGCCGCAGCATCCATATCCCGGACGGTGCCCGCGTAACGCGCTGCCAGATAATTCCCATACAACGAATCCGGGTTTCTCTGGCTCAATCCAAAGCCAGACCCTGTACAAGCACCCAGCATTGCTGCTATCGCGACAATACCCAGACCACGTGTCAATAACCGCAATCCCACTTAAGGCCTCTACCCTTCACTGATCTCGCCGACTCAGAAAAATAGGGCCGACCGTTTAGTGGGTCGACCCTACCTTAATTTCATACGCTTTGCCTTCTAAAGACTGGCGATAAGGCGATAAATCACCTCAAACCGGCCTTCCCCGATCACATGTTCGGGTAATTTGGTCCGCCACCACCTTCTGGCACTGTCCAGTTGATGTTCTGGGTCGGGTCCTTGATGTCACAGGTCTTACAATGCACGCAGTTTTGCGCATTGATGACGAAGCGTGGATCAGATCCGTCGTCTTCCCGCATCACCTCATACACACCCGCCGGGCAATAACGCTGAGCTGGTTCGTCAAACACTGGCAGATTGTGCGCGATCGGCACCGTGTCATCGGTCAGGCGAAGATGAACTGGCTGGTCTTCTTCGTGGTTGGTTGCAGACAGGAAAACAGACGACAGACGGTCGAACGAAATCTTCCCGTCTGGCTTTGGATAGTCGATTGGCTTGTGTTTGCTTGCTGGTTCGGTGCACGCATGGTCCGGCTTGCCGTGCTTCAGCGTGATTGGCAGGCCTATCCGCAATTGGTTCATCCACATATCGACTGCAGCAAAAGGAAGTCCAAATATGGTACCAAGCTTGGACCAAAGCGGCTTCACATTGCGAACGCGCTTCAGGTCCTGATAGACGTGACTTCCATCGTAGGTTTCGTCATAGGCACTCAGCACATCGGCCTGACGACCATCCTTCACGGCTTCAAACGCTGCGTTCGCGGCCATCATGCCTGTTGCCATGGCGTTGTGGCTGCCTTTGATGCGCGGCACGTTCACAAAGCCTGCCGAACACCCGATCAATGCCCCACCTGGAAAGGTGAGTTTCGGCACAGACTGGAAGCCACCTTCCGTAATCGCGCGGGCACCGTAGGAAATGCGTTTTCCGCCTTCAAATGTTTCGCGAATAGACGGGTGGGTCTTAAAGCGCTGGAACTCTTCGAAAGGCGACAGGTGCGGGTTTTTGTAGTTCAGGTGGACCACAAAGCCGACGGATACAAGATTGTCGTCAAAGTGATAGAGGAATGAGCCGCCGCCCGTGTTGGCTTTAAGCGGCCAGCCAAACGAATGCTGGATCAAACCCTTTTTGTGTTTCTTGGGGTCGACTTCCCACAGCTCCTTGATGCCAATCCCAAATTTCTGGGGCTCACGCCCCTCATCCAGATTGAACTTTCGGATCAGTTCTTTGGAGAGCGAGCCACGGACCCCTTCGCCGAACAGTGTGTACTTACCGCGCAGTTCCATACCGCGCATGTAGGTGTCTTTCTGTTCGCCCTCTTTGCCAACGCCCATGTCGCCAGTTGCAACACCGCGGACAGATCCGTCTTCATTGTAGAGAACTTCTGCGCCAGCAAAGCCCGGGTAGATTTCCACACCCATTTCTTCAGCAATACCAGCAAGCCAACGGCAGACATTGCCGAGGCTCACAATATAGTTGCCATGATTGTTCATGAGCGGTGGCACCAAGAAATTTGGGAGACGGATGCTGCCGGACGGTCCGAGGAACAGAAAATGGTCCTTCTCAACTCCTGTGTTGAGCGGCGCGTCCCGGTCTTTCCAATCTGGCAGAAGCTCGTTCAGCGCAATCGGGTCAATCACGGCACCTGAGAGAATGTGCGCCCCAATTTCAGAGCCTTTTTCAATCACGCAAACAGAGAGATCGAAATCCTCTTGCGCTGCGAGTTGCCGAAGCCGGATAGCCGCAGAAAGACCTGCAGGACCGCCGCCAACGATGACGACGTCATATTCCATGTATTCGCGCTCAGCCAGCGCTCCGGTATCTTCGCTCATTCTTGTCTCCTCATCCGGCGCGGGGTGGTCTTTTAGAACCCGCGACGGACTAATTGGCCCTGGATGCCCAGCAATATCCTGAGATCACCTGATCGGGCACTGAAATTTGGCCCCTCTTATGGTGTTTTGACGATGAGAGGTCAACCAATGTGACGCTGTGCCGGTTGGGCATCAACTGGGAGACCTCCGGAATCGCGTGACGCGGGAGCGTAAGGGGGGCAAAATGCGACCACTCCCTGAGTCTAGAGGGATCGGTGGGGCATTCAATGCCTCAAAGGTCGCACCTGCCGCAGGGGAAGTGTCGATTTTGCAAAAAAACAGAGACAAAGCCTGCGATTGTGAACGCTTTTGACGATATGAACGCTTTTGAAGCGGCAGCGCTGCTTCGGTTCTATGTCGAGGCTGGGGTGAGCGACGGGCTCTCTGATGAGCCGGTAGATCGCTATGCGCTCAATGCACGAGCTGCTCAACCCGCAAATGATTCACCTGCCCCTACAGGACCAAGGACGCTGCCCGGCGCACGCCCGACTTTCTCATCCTCGCCGCCGCAGGTCACATCGTCTCCCGCTGCGATTCCCCTCGAAAGTGTCGAACAAGCCGGGGAAGCCAAAGCAATTGCGGCTTCGTGTACCTCACTTGAGGAGCTCCGCGCCGCCTTGGAGAAATTCGATGCGTGTCCGTTGAAGCATACTGCCAAGAACCTGGTCTTTGCCGATGGCAATCCAGAAGCAGACATTATGTTGGTCGGGGAAGCCCCTGGGCGGGATGAAGACATTCAGGGCCTCCCATTTGTTGGGCGGTCCGGCCAATTGCTGGACCGGATGCTCGCAGCCATTGGTCTTGATCGGACAAATGTCTACATCACCAATGTGCTGCCCTGGCGACCACCTGGCAATAGGCAACCCACACCGGTTGAGCAAACCATGTGTGCCCCGTTTATCGAAAAGCATATTGAGCTGGTGGCCCCAAAACATCTGATGCTGGTTGGTGGTGTTTCTGCAAAGCAAATGCTTGGCACCAGCTCGGGCATTATGAAATTGAGGGGCAAATGGGGTTCAGTAACAGCAGGCGATCTCACGATCCCGGCGCTGCCAATTTTCCACCCGGCCTATCTGCTGCGACAGCCAGCCCAGAAACGTCTGGCCTGGCGAGACCTCCTGGACTTTAAAACCAAGGTTGAGGGTGGTTGAGCGCCGTTAACCAGAGCGGAAATTAAGTTCCGCAAATCCGGTGCCTGCAACTTGTTGGCAGGCATTAGCTGTGTAAAATGTCCTCGTTGGTCGGGGGACGAGTGTGCGTAAACAGTTGAAATCTTTGAGAAATTTCTGCGTTGCCGGATTTTTGGCAGGCATGGTTTTGGGCAATGTGCCTGCCCATGCGGCAGATTTGGTTGATTATCAAACCTCCACGAACACAATTTCTTATCTGAGCCAGGGCGACCGGGACCGCTATACGCGGATTTTCTCGGTCCAGACCCGAGGCGACTGGCGCACGGCAGACCGGTTGATTGGTCAGCTGGAGAACGACATTTTGATGGGGCATGTGCTCTATCAGCGCTATATGCATCCGACGGCTTATCGCTCCCGCTATAACGAATTGCGTGATTGGCTCGCCAACTATGCCGACCACCCGGAAGCGGTGAAAATTCACAAACTGGCCCTGCGCCGCAAACCTTCGAATGCCGCTGCCCCGCGCAGGCCCATCCCACGTTCCTACCGTGAGGTTTCCCATCAGCAATATGCGGTTGCTGAAGGCCCCCGCCGGGACTTCTCGCGGAACTTCCGGAATGCCGCGCGTAAGGTGCGCTCGCTGCTCCGCCGTGAACGTCCGACACAGGCGCTTAATCACATCTCACAATCCTCCATTCGCCGAGGCTTAAAGGCTGTCGAGTTCGATACGCTGCTCTCGCGGATTGCGGTTTCCTATTACATTGAGCATCGCGACGACCGGGCGCTTGAAGAAGCAGACCGGGCTGCACGCCGCAGCCGCGACGGCGTACCTCTTGCGGACTGGACCGCTGGCCTATCAGCCTGGCGTCTTGGCAAGTTTGCGCTCGCCGCTGAGCATTTTGCTTATCTCGCTGCAGCACCAAATGCGAGTGACTGGACACGGGCTGCTGGCGGTTTCTGGGCGGCGCGCTCCTACATCGCTGATCGCAGGCCTGACCATGCGGCACCCATGCTGGAACTGGCTGCGGATACAGGCGCCACCTTCTACGGCATGCTCGCTGCCGAACAGTTGGGCCGGGACATTGACTTCCAGTGGGTGCAGCCGCCGCTTGATCAGGCGGGTTTGAGCCTGCTGCTCGCCAATGATACGGTGGCGCGCGCGGTGGCGCTGACAGAAATCGGACGCCGCGATCTGGCGGAAGGTGAGCTCACCCGCGGTCACGGACGCATTGATGCGTCTCTTGACCATGCCCTGATTGCCCTTGCCGAGCGTCTTGATCTTCCAGCGACCCAAATGCAGGTGGCGAATGCGGCCTATGTGCCCTCAAGCTATGGCCCGGAACGCTATGTGATGAATGCGGGCCTCTTCCCCGTGCCAGACTACACGCCTCAAGACGGGTTCCGGGTTGACCGGGCGCTCGTCTTTGCGTTCATGCGCCAGGAAAGCAAGTTCAAGCCTCTGGCGCGCTCTCGTGCCGGTGCGCGGGGGCTCATGCAAATTATGCCAGCGACCGCCAGCCATATCACGCGCGACCGGTCGCTTCGCCGGACAGGCGCGCAGGGCCGAGACCGTCTGTTTGATCCCGCCTTCAACATGAAGCTTGGCCAACAATATATTGAAGAATTGATGGGGAGCGGTGAGCCTTATGGCAATCTCTATCAGCTGATGGTTGCCTATAATGGGGGCCCTGGAAATCTCAGCCGGTGGCTGCGCAATACGGATTATCGCAATGATCCGCTTCTCTTCATTGAGAGCATTCCGGCCCCTGAAACCCGTGGCTATATCGAACGGGTGCTCACCAATTTCTGGATCTACCGGGATCGCCTCGGCCAGGAAACACCGTCGTTAGAGACAGCGGCAACAGGTGACTGGCCCGTCTATCAATCGCTGGAACGTGGCAACTCTCTCGCACAGCGGTAACGTATCACGCATTCCGCACTAGACATTTCCAAGCGAATACCCAAGTGTTCGGCTCAAAAGAATTATGGAGCCCCCATGCCCGGTATTGATGAATCACGCGAGTTTGTTCCCGTCCGTATCGCGGTGATGACCGTGTCCGACACGCGGGGGCTGGATGAAGACACGTCCGGCGCGACGCTGGTCGCCCGCGTGGAAGAGGCAGGCCACACACTCGCCGACCGGGTGATCGTCAAAGACGATGTGACGACGATTACCGGCAAGCTTGCGGAATGGATCGCAGACAAGGAGATCGACGTAGTGATCTCCACCGGCGGTACGGGGCTTACGGGCCGCGACGTCACACCGGAAGCCTTTCACTCGGTCTATGAAAAAGAAATTGAAGGCTTCGCCGCGCTCTTTCACCAAGTGAGCTTTGCGAAGATCGGCACGTCCACGATCCAATCGCGCGCCACAGCGGGCGTTGCGGGCGGCACCTATCTCTTTGCCCTGCCCGGCTCAACGGGTGCGGTGAAAGACGGCTGGGATGAAATCCTCAAGTTCCAGCTCGACATCCGCTACCGGCCCTGCAATTTCGTGGAAATCATGCCGCGGCTTGAAGAGCATAAGCGGAAGTAGTTGCCTCCCTCTCCCAAATGTCATGCTCGGGCTTGACCCGAGGGTCCATGCAGCCTCTCCACTCTCACTGGATGCTCGGGTCAAGCCCGAGCATGACAGTTTTAGGATTGCTCAGAACTTCATGCGCGAGAGTTTGAAGAAAAAGATCATTGAGGTTTGCGACAAGAAGATCGCGGCCAAGGGCGTGGATGTGGGCCTCTGCTTCTATGCCTTCTTCGCCAACAAGAATGATGATCCGGAACTCTTGATGGAAGCGGCCACCTGGTGGATCGAAACACACCAGCTCGACCACTTCGAGAAGGCGGTGAAGATCAAGGCGATGGTTGAGAGGTGAACGCAAAACAGAGTTTCCAGGTCAGTCGCCCTAAATTGGGACTGTATTTCCTATAGTTTAAAATGTTTTGCAAACTGATCTTGTCGTTTTATCATCATTCTTTCCACAATTGTGTGGAAGAACAAGAAAACGGAGAGGACAATGCAAACGCTACCAAAAATCATAAGGATTAGTTGTGTTGCGTTACCAATGATGCTCGCGGGCGTAAACACAGCTTTCGCCAATACAGTAGTTTACGCGGATAGCAGTATAGCAAACACTGGCGGGGCGCATTGTGCGGACCGCGGCTTACACATGAATTGCTCTCTCGAATACCTGAGAAAGGTTTGCATCGACTTGGGGTTCGAAGATACCAGTAACCGTCCTTCTCAAACCGACGATCCAGCAACCGACCGACATGCGCCAAAGGGGCCTTCAGGAACCATAGCGATCGCGTGCAGGTAACAGTCGAATTCAGACAAAAGTGCCCCGTCACCAAGTAATTGATGACGGGGCGATGCAGAACGCTATTGAATAGCCTAGCGAACGCTGATTATCTTTCCGCAAAACATAGAACACATAGCCGGAGTCTGAGGCGTGGCGCTCATAGAGGCGGATTTCGGTTTCTTTTTCGGCGAGCACCAAGGTCGCATTATGCAACCTGTTCCTGAACGAGCACCTCAGTTGGAATATCCAGCTCCTCTGACAAGCTTCTGATCATCGGTAGTGTCAGGCTTCTTTTACCGGAGAGAATTTCAGACGCACGGCTCTTGCTGCCGATGATGCGCCCGACATCCACTTGTTTCAGCCCCAGTTGTTCCATGCGAAACTTGATGGCTTCCACAGGCGAGGGCGTATCAATCGGAAAATGTTCGTCTTCATAGGCTTCAACCAGAATCCCCAGAACCTCTAGCCCTGCTTCTTCTTTCCGGGTGAGCTTGGCGCTCATAAGGCGCTCAATTTCCTTGAGCGCTCTCTCATGGTCTCGCGCATTCCTAATAGGCTCAATGTCCATCTTCCTAAACCTTCTCTGCGTCGATCTTGTCATAATCGGCATGGGTGCCAATAAACCGAATATAGACAATCTTCGTGTTGTAGTGGATCGCGACAATCAGCCTGTATTTGTTGCCACCTAGATCAAAAACCACCCTATTGCCCGCCAAAATGCTGGCGCCAGGGTATCGGGCTTTAACGTCTTGTGGTGATTGCCAAACGGCAGCCTTTGCTTCAGCAAACCAGGCTTCGCAAGGTGCTTTTGCTGTCGCATTCCCCTTTCTGGAATAGAAATCCTTCAGGGTCTGCCTGGATATCACTCTCATGATAAAAGCATAGAAAATTCCCGCTATGGGATCAAGAAAAAAGTTCCCGATTTGGGATTTTATGCCTGTTTCCGCAGCACATAAAACACATACCCATAGTCCGCAGCGTGGCGCTCATAGAGTCGGATTTCGGTTTCTTCTTCATCGAGCATGGCCTGGACGCCTGCGTCGCCTGCATAGGTCTCGCGGGCTTTGGCGATCTGCGGAATGAGGGGCTGATAATATTCCGTCCACCAATCTTCTTCCGGCAGCACGCGCGTCTCAAGAAGTTCAAAGCCGGCACGTTTTGCGCGCTCGGCATTTTCGGCGAGCGTTCCCATGATCGGGTAAGCCTTCTCCCAGAAAAGACGGGCTTCTGTGCTTGGTGTGTCAGTGAGCCATGTGCATTCTGACACAACCGCAAGACCGCCGGGCTTCAGATACTTTGCCCACGCCTTTAGCCCCTCTTCAAAGCCCAGTGTATAGATCGCGCCTTCTGACCAAATGATGTCGAAAATTCCCTCGGGCAGGTCGAGCGCTTCAAAGTCAGAACAGATTGTGCGCAGCCGCTCGCCCGAAATGCCTGCGACGTCCGCCTTCGCTTCCAGTTTCGCCAGGAAGGGCTTCAGCATATCGACCGCTGTGGCGCGGCCATTGGAACAACGCAGCAGTTCCATCACCTCATTCCCCTGCCCGCAACCCATGAAGAGCATTTCGGGTTCTTGCGGCAGACCTTCCAGGCTTTCGAACATGGACCGGGTCATGGCGTTGCTGCCCGGTGCATTGCGGGGGAGCTTTAACTGCATCTCCATGAAGACGCGAAACGGATCAGCGTCCATGTGATTGCTTCCAACGTTCATAGTCTGCGCCGGTATCAATGTCGGGCAGGGTATCGAGCAGTGCCACGCGGGCACCTTTCAGGTTCGCGCGTGTATCAGCGAGCGCATGCTCCGTTGACCAGCGCACATTGCCAAAGATGGAGCGCACATGGGGAAAGCGTTTCAAACCTACAAGCCAATAGCCACCATCTTCTGCCGGTCCGAAGACGGCGTCGTGATTTCCGAGCGCTTTGAATGCGGCTGTAATGCGGGTGTCGGTGACGTTTGGAATGTCACAGCCTATGAGCACGACGGGGCCCGGAGGCATTGTCTTCATCACCCGGTCCATCCGCGCGCCCAGGTCCCCGCCACCTTGCGGGACGCGGGGCATCTCATCCGGCCAGAAGCCGCTTTCAGGGGCCGCAATGTCTGGGGCAGCGGCGATGACAGTGGTCCAGCGCGGGTCGTCTCCAACGTTTCTGAGCAGCCCATTCGTGTTGGTTTTGTAAAAACGCAGTGCTTCCGCCGTGCCAATGTCTCTTGCAAGCCGTGTCTTCACATTCCCCATACGAGGGGCTTTCGACATAACGACCAGCCAGTTCGTGCGCGCGCGGTCCGGTATCATCCGTAGAGCCGGGCCAGGATGCGCGGCGGCACACGCAAGAAGTAAAGCGACAAAAGCCCCAGATTGGAAAGCGAGCGCCTAAAGTATCCATCACGGTGATAGCGCGCAGGGCTGGTTACCGCTTCAGAGCGCAGGAGAACCATACGCCGCCAGCCGATGCGGCGGACGAGACTCACATCTTCCATTAAAGGCGCGTCCGTGTAGCCGCCGAGTTTCCCATAAAAAGTCTTGTGGATGAGGAGGCCCTGATCCCCATAAGGGAGACGGAAAAGTGCACAGCGCAAACTCACTGCCCATTCGAGCCAGCGCGCCGCCGGACCGAAATCATCCAGTGCGAAGCGAAATGCGGCCGCTACTTCTTTTCCACGAAAGCGGCCCTGATCCACTTGTTCCAGGAACTTCGAGACCTCATCTTCCCAGCCTGCCGACAAAACCGTGTCCGCGTGGAGGAAGAGCAGCCAGTCGCCCTTGGCGTGTTCAGCGCCCGCCTGAAGCTGTATCCCGCGGCCCTTCTCTGACGAGACAAGCGTTGCGCCTGCAGCATCACAGATCTCAACCGTCTGGTCCGTAGATCCCCCATCAACAATCACGACTTCGCGCACCAGCCCACGCACAGTCGCCTGGATCAGTGCATTCAGACACTGCGGCAGGCCCTCTTCGGCGTTCAGGGTGGGAATAACGACGCTCAGCATGGGCGCAATCTATACCGACAGAAAATTAATTTGGCGAGAACGCATAAATGTTCTTGTTTTGTTCTGAATAAATTCCTATCTTTGAGTCATGGACATTCACTTCGAAAACGCGCGCCCGGTCGAACAAAGTTCGACCTCCCTTTCTCAAAAAGAAGGGGCGCGTATTCAGAAGGGAATAGCGCGCCCCGGACAAACCGCTTCCCCCCGAGCGGTCGCCCGGTCGCCCATCCCCAAAGCAGCACCACACATCAGGACACCGGATGCCCCCTCGTCCCCCGTGTCTTCTGTGGTGCCTGCAACCGGCCGGCGTGGCCGGGGCGCGCGCTCCAATTCTTCCGGGCGGTTTGAGCCGCTCTCCTATGCCGCCTTTGATGATGGCTGGGAGACGATTGAAGAGCAGTCAGCCCTTAAAACGGAGGTGAGCGATGAGACCCCCCGCAAGATCATTACGCGCAACCAATCTCCAGACATTCCTTTTGATCGCTCGATCAATCCCTATCGCGGCTGTGAGCATGGCTGTGTCTATTGTTTCGCGCGGCCGACACATGCCTATATGGGTCTCTCTCCCGGACTTGATTTTGAAAGCCGTCTGTTCGCGAAGCCGAATGCGGCAGCGCTTCTGGAACGGGAACTTTCCAAAGCAAACTATGTTGTCCGTCCCATCGCCATCGGCACCAACACGGATCCCTATCAGCCCATAGAGCGGCGCTACCGGATTATGCGTCAGCTGCTGGAAGTGCTGGACCGCTACAATCATCCGGTGACCATCGTCACCAAGTCAGCGCTTATCACGCGCGACATCGACATTCTGTCCTCCATGGCAAAGCGGAACCTTGTTCGGGTGGCACTCTCTATCACCACGCTCGATAAGAAACTCGCGCGCGCCATGGAACCACGTGCAAGCGCACCAACCCGGCGCATGGCGGCATTGGAACTTCTCTCTGGCGCGGGCATTCCCACTGGTGTGATGGTCGCACCGGTCACTCCGGGTCTTAATGATCATGAGATTGAGCGCATTCTGCGCGGGGCCCATTATGCAGGGGTGGAACAGGCAGGTTTCATCCTGTTGCGCCTGCCCCATGAGATCAAAGACCTGTTCAAGGAATGGCTCGATGATACAGCACCCGATAAAGCCAAGAAGGTGATGAAGCTCATTCGCGACACGCGTGGCGGCAAAGAATATGATGCGGAATGGGGCAAGCGGATGCGCGGAGACGGGCCCTATGCCTGGACGATCAAACGCCGCTTTGATCTTGCCGCTGAGAAGCTTGGCATTCGCACCAGCAAAAGCTCTCACACCCACGCGCTGAATGGTGGGCTTGATTGCTCCTCGTTCCAGGTACCTGAGAAAATCGGCGATCAGCTAAAGCTGTTCTAATAACGCCTCATTTGTCTCCAGTCGTTCGCCGGTGCACACTAGCGGCCATGAGCGAGAAGACGTCTCTTTTTGGTGGACCGGACTTCAGTCTGGAGCGCGCGGCGGGCGCGCCGAAGCTTCGTATTGCCGGTATCGATGAAGCCGGACGCGGCGCCTGGGCGGGGCCCGTGGTTGCGGCGGCGGTGGTGCTAGATCCGGCGCATATTCCAGACGGGCTTGATGACAGCAAAAGGCTCTCGGCCAAGAAACGCGATGCCCTCTACGACATCATCACGGGGCACGCAGAAGTTGGCGTTGGCTATGGCAGTGTTGAACAGGTTGAAGTGCGCAATGTGCTGAATGCCACGATGGACGCCATGCGGGATGCTGTCGCGGACCTTCCCGCCCCGCCCGATATCGCGCTCGTGGATGGCAACAAAACACCTCTCCTCCCCTGCAAAGCCGACGCCGTGATCGGCGGTGACGGACGCTCTGTTTCCATTGCAGCCGCCTCCATCATCGCCAAGGTCACGCGGGACCGGTTGATGCAGGCACTCGACAAAAAGTTTCCCGGATATGGCTGGGATACGAATGTCGGATACGGCACGGCTGTGCATAAGTCGGGCATCGAACAGCTGGGTGTTAACGAGCACCATCGACGTTCTTACAAGCCCATACGCAACATGTTGGGCAGAGACGCGTAAGACAGACTCTATTTGGTGGGTTGCCCCCTTAAGTCCTTGATTCCTAAAATGATTCACCGGGATTAACCGGGGGTTAACCATGGAGACTCATGATTCCCCCCAACACATTTCATGAATCAATTTACGCGTGTCTGACCAATTGAGACGCGCGCACGGGGGCAGTAAAGCGTGGGGCGTAAAGGTCAAATGAGCCGGTTGCCGGCCAACGAAATCCTACAAGGCGATTGCATTGAACTGATGAATGCGATGCCGGAAAAATCCGTCGATCTCATTTTCGCAGACCCGCCTTACAATCTTCAGTTGCAAGGTGATCTCACCCGCCCCGACCAAAGCAAGGTCGATGGCGTCACTGACAAGTGGGATCAGTTCGCGAGCTTTGAAACCTATGACCAATTCACTCATGAGTGGATGACTGCAGCACAGCGCATTCTGAAAGACAATGGCGCCATCTGGGTGATCGGCTCCTATCACAATATTTTCCGGGTTGGCGCGAAGCTTCAGGATCTGGGTTTCTGGATCATGAATGATGTGGTTTGGCGGAAGACGAACCCGATGCCCAACTTTCGCGGCACACGTTTTACAAATGCGCATGAGACACTGATCTGGGCGTCGAAGTCTGAGAAGTCCAAATACACATTCAACTATGACGCCATGAAAGCGCTCAATGAAGACGTGCAGATGCGTTCTGACTGGGTGCTGCCAATCTGCACCGGCGGTGAGCGCCTGAAAGGCGACAACGGGGCGAAGGCCCACCCAACGCAGAAGCCTGAGTCGCTTTTGCACCGGGTACTGCTCTCCACAACCAATCCTGGCGATATTGTGCTCGACCCCTTCTTTGGCACCGGCACGACGGGTGCTGTTGCAAAAAAGCTTGGCCGGAACTTTATCGGCCTGGAACGGGAAACCTCTTACATTGATGCAGCCAAGAAACGGTTGAAGGCGACAAAGTCTGGCACAGCGGAAGATATTGAAGTCACACAGTCCAAGAAATCCGAGCCCCGCGTTCCATTTGGGACCATTGTGGAACGCGGTCTCCTGTCGCCTGGCACCGTTCTCTATGATCCGGCCAGCCGTCACGCGGCGCGGGTGCGCGCCGATGGCACACTGGCGTGCAAAGATGCGACCGGCTCTATCCACAAGATCGGCGCACACGTTCAAGGTGCAGCAGCGTGTAATGGCTGGACATTCTGGCACTACAAAAAACGTGGAAAACTGCAGCCCATCGATCTACTGCGGCAGAAGGTACGCAAAGAGATTTACGCCAGCTGATCTCGCTCAGAAACTGAAACTACTTATGCCGGGTCGCTTTGAAGAGCGGCCCGGCGTTTTCAGTTTCATCCTGCAATGCCAGCGCCACCACTTTCTTCATAACCGTTGGCAGTGCGTGGCCGCCGAGGTTTTCAGGCAGGACCCATTCGCCGTCGGCTTGCGCCCTTAGGGGCACGGACGCCTCATAAAGGTCGAGCTCCAGATGAAAGTGGGTGAAGGTGTGGCGCACCTGCCCCAGCCGCTTTTTCCATTTGGGTTTTGCGAGCGGTGCTTCAGAGAGAAGCGTATCTTCATCGCGCGTCTCCTCCACCCACTGCGTTGACGGAACCTCCATCATGCCACCGAGCAAGCCTTTGGGCGGACGCTTGCGAAGGAGAATTGCGCCGTCTTTGCGGACTGCCCAGAAGGCGGCCCCTTTGCGTGTTGGTTTTTGCCTTTTTGGCGCCTTCACCGGAAGTGTTTCCGGATCACCCGCTTTCAATGCCTGGCAGGATTTGTTCCAGGGACATCGATCGCAGGATGGGCGCCGAGGCGTGCAGATGGTGGCGCCGAGATCCATCGTGGCTTGGGCAAAGTCGCCCGGGCGTTTTTTTGGCGTCAACGTCGCCGTCATTTCCTTGATGGGTTTCTTCGCGCCAGGGAGTGGCTCGCGAATATTGAAGATACGCGCGATCACCCGCTCCACGTTGCCATCGACCACGACGGCAGGTCGATCGAACGCAATGGAGGCAACGGCGGCAGCGGTATAGGGACCGATCCCCGGAAGCGCTGAAAGGCCTTCTTCTGTATCTGGAAAAGTGCCGCCATGCTCATCGGACACCTGTTTCGCACAAGCATGAAGATTACGGGCACGGCTGTAATAGCCGAGCCCTGCCCAGGCATGCATGACTTCATCTATATCGGCAGCTGCGAGGTTGCCCACACGGGGCCACTTGGCCAGGAACTTTTGGAAATAGGGCCCAACCGTCGCGACTGTTGTTTGCTGCAACATGATCTCTGACAGCCAGACCGCGTAAGGGTCTGCGGTCTCGCCCGGCAGCGCGCGCCAGGGCAGACGCCGCGCATGGGCGTCGTACCAGGCCAATAATGCTGACGCTTTGGGCGGCTTCATCATTGCAGACGCATTTCCACAGTTTCTGATCCTTCAATATTTGGCGACCGGACAGATCGTCCCATCGCGTTCCCCAAAAAAATGGGGCACACTGTCTCCATGTCTACCTTCAGACCACCCCGTCGCGCCAGAGTCCCGTTGCCTGTTGCCAAACAGATTGCAGCGACCGCCCGCACCGTGTTCAAGGCGCGCGGCTTCCAGCAAGACCATATTGTGCGCCACTGGCCGGAGATAGTGGGGGGCTCCCTGTCCGGCCTATCCATGCCGGAAAAGCTCGCCTTCCCCCGCACAAAGGCGAATGAAAGCCCTCGACGATCGGAAGGGGCAACGCTCACGGTGCGGGTCGACGGGCCGGGTGCCCTGGAGTTTGCTCATCAGGAACCGCAAATCCTTGAACGGATTAACTCCTATTATGGCTACCAGGCAGTGACGCGGATCAAGCTCGTTCAGGCACCGCTGCCACTGCCCAAACCCAGTCGAAAACGGCGCATTGCCATATTATCGCCCTCGGAAGAGGAGACGCTGCGCTCAGAAACAGCGAAAATCCAATCAGACACGCTCCGCGAGTCATTGGAGACCCTTGGCCGACGGGTGCTCGGCTCGCAAAAAAGACCCAACCGGACCGGCACCCGACAGCGCTAAACGGCGATTCTCTGCCGTTTGCAAGCGAAAGGATCGGTTGAGAGACCGGACAAGAAGCCTATAATCACGCAACATTTAGTAGGGATATAGAAAATTGGAACAAAATAAGCGCAATTTGCTGATCGGGGGCGGTGCCCTGCTGGTCCTCATTCTGGTGGCCGTCGCCTTCATGAATTCCAACGGGAACGGGGTTGGGGCAGGCGCCGCTGCAACCGGCGACCCGGAGGTGACTGATGCTCTGGCGGTCGCGGGACCTATGGGCGACTACTGGCTCGGGGCAGAAGACGCACCCATCACAGTTTATGAATATGCCTCACTTACCTGCAATCACTGTGCGGCGTTTCACCTGCAGAGCTTTCCGGAAATCAAAGAGAAATATATTGAAACCGGTAAAGTGCGCTGGGTGGTCCGGGCCTTTCCGTTTGATCCTGCGGCCACGGCAGCTGTGATGCTGGCCCGCTGCTCAGGCGAAGACCGCTATTACAAGTTCCTCGATGTTCTGTTTGAGCAACAACCACAATGGGCATTCCAGGGAAATCCTGGGGAGAATCTCGAAGCCATCGCGAAGCAAGGTGGTTTTTCTGGAGAAGCCTATGAGGCTTGCATCCAGAATGAAGATATTTTTGCTCATGTTAGAGACGTCCAGGCGCGAGGCCAGGAAGTTCATGGCGTGCGCTCAACACCGACCTTTTTTGTTAATGGTGAAAAAGTGGAAGGCGCAGTGCCATTCTCCGAATTCGAAGAGGTTTTGCTTAAGTACCTGCCCGAATCGTGATCCATTGCTTTGAGGTTCTGACGGATTAGGGGTCCCTTACGGGAGGTCCGTCGAACCACAAAGGGGCTTAAACCACTAATAAAACGGACACTGTCTTGAAGTTCTCTCGTCTGCGTCTTTCTGGATTCAAATCATTTGTCGATGCAACAGATCTGTTGATCGAGCCTGGCCTTACGGGCGTTGTTGGCCCAAATGGGTGCGGCAAGTCCAACCTGTTGGAAGCCATGCGCTGGGTTATGGGCGAGAACTCGTTCAAGAACATGCGCGGGTCGGGCATGGAAGACGTGATCTTCGCAGGCACCGCTGGGCGCCCGGCGCGAAACAATGCAGAAGTCGTTCTGACCATTGACAATTCAGATCGCAGCGCGCCTTCGGCCTATAATGAGTCAGACATTCTGGAAGTGTCGCGCCGTATTGAAAAAGACGCGGGCTCGCAATATCGCATCAATGGCAAAGATGTTCGCGCGCGCGATGTTCAGCTCTTGTTTGCTGACGCGTCCACTGGCTCCCACTCTCCTGCCCTGGTTCGCCAAGGTCAGATTGGGCAGTTGATTGCCTCTAAACCCGTGAATAGACGCCGAATTCTGGAAGAAGCGGCAGGCATTACCGGACTGCACACCCGTCGTCATGAGGCGGAGCTGCGCCTGAAAGCCGCGGAGACCAACCTTACTCGTCTTGACGATGTGGTAGTGCAAATCGAAACCCAGTTGGCGGGTCTTAAACGCCAGGCGCGGCAGGCAACACGCTACCGGAACCTGTCCGGTCACATTCGCCGTGCAGAGGCCACTGTACTTCACATGAAGTGGGCCAACGCCACCGAAACACTTGGCGAAGAGGAAAATCGGCTGACAGAAACGGATGCCCGCGTTGCTGAGTTGACCCAACTGGCGGCGGCGGCCTCCACCGCACAGGCGCAGGCTGCAGAAAAGCTGCCAGATCTGCGAGACGCGGAAGCTCATGCTGCTGCCGGTCTCCACCGCCTAACAGTTGCGCGGGAAAATCTCGACGCAGAAGAAGCCCGCGCGAAAGAACAAGCCGCACAGCTTGTTGCCCGCCTTGAACAGATTACGCAGGACATTGCGCGTGAACGTGAGCTCATGAGCGATACCCGCGAAGCTCTTGAGAAGCTTTCGACCGAAGAAGCTGAGCTTAAATCCCAGGACGCATCGCAAGCTGAAGCCCATGAAGCAGCCCGCGCCAAAGTTACCCAGACAAGCGAAGCGCTTCAAACCCGAGAAAATGAGTTGGATACGCTTTCTCAGGAAGCTGCCGCCTTGGCTGCAGAACGCCAAAGCCTAGAGCGCGCCATTCAACAAGGCGAACAGCGCATTGAAAAGCTCGCCTCTCAGTTGAGTGACATCGCGACGGAACGCGCGACACTCGCAGACGCAGAGGAAAAGAAAGCCGAGATTGCGCAGCAAGGGGCAGAGCTTGAAGAAGCCATGACCCGCGCGGAAGAAGCGGAGAAGGTAGCCCTTGCTGCAGAAGAAGCCCTTCGTGCTGCCCGTGCGGATGAAGCCGAAAAGCGCGAACCTCTTCAAGGGGCTGAACGGGAACTTGAAGGCCTTTCAGCGGAAGCAAAAACGCTCGCAGATATGCTCGCTGTTGATGAAGGCGGGCTTTGGCCACCTCTCATTGATGCGGTGACCGTTGAGCCCGGCTACGAAAAGGCGCTTGGTGCTGCCCTTGGAGATGATCTTTCTGTTCCAACAGACAGCGCAGCGCCGATCCACTGGGATCTCGTAGAAGCACATGGCGATGCCGCGCTTCCAGAAGCCGCGCGTCCGCTTTCATCTGTTGTCCGTGGACCGGCGGCGTTTGCCCGACGGCTTGGCCAGATAGGCCTTGTGTCGCCAGAACAAGGCAAGACTTTGCAGGCTCAATTGAAGCCAGGTCAACGTCTGGTGTCAGTTGCAGGCGATCTGTGGCGCTGGGACGGGTATACCGCCGCAGCTGATGCACCAACTTCTGCTGCAAAACGGCTTGAGCAACGCAATCGCCTTGCGGATCTTGAAGCTGAGATTGAAACCGCCCGCAACACCATGCGGGATCTGCGTGACGCCTATGAAGCTGCTCGCGTAAAGGTCGAAGAAGCCTCCGCCCGCGAAAGGGAGAGCCGCCAGGCCTTACGGGAAGCACAATCTGGTGAAGCCAACCTCCGCAAAGCGCTCAGCGATGCGGAACGTCAGGCTTCCGCGCAGCTCAACCGTTTAGCGGCCCTTACTGAAGCTGAAGAGCGCCTTACCGGCGACCTCACGGATGTAAAACGCGCCTTGGAAGAAAGCCGTGCCTCTTTTGAGGGTTTACGGCCAGGCGATGAACTTCAAGAACGGGTCAGTGCTGCACGTGAAGATGTTGGCAAACTTCGTCTTGCTCTGTCTGAAGCTCGTGCAGCGCTTGAGGGCCTCAATCGCGACGCACAAGCACGTCAGCGACGCCTGCAGGCGATTGGTGAAGAACGCTCTGCCTGGGAGTTGCGCTCGACCAATGCGACCCGCCAGATTGAGACGCTTGAAACTCGCAACACAGAGACCACAGCTCAGCTGGAGGAACTGAAACAAGTTCCGGCCCAGATTGAAGAAAAACGTAATGCTCTTCTGACCCAGATTTCAGAGGCTGAAGCGACACGCACGCAGGCAGCTGATGCGCTTACCACTGCAGAGAACAATCTGGCTGAATGCGACAAGATTGCGCGCGACACCCAAACAGCCCTGTCTGGCGCCCGGGAAGAGCGCGCGCGGATCGATGGGCTGGTTGACGGCGCCCGGGAACGCAAAGCTGACTCTGAGGCGCGCATCCGGGAAGTTCTGGAATGCGAGCCGGAAGAAGCATTGGCGCTCATTGAGCTTAAAGATGGCGACGCATTGCCTGACCTTGAGCAGATTGAGACCAAGCTAGAGAAGTTGAAACGCGAGCGGGAAAATCTCGGCGGTGTAAACCTTCGGGCCGATGAAGAAGCTCAGGAGCTTACCGAACAGCTCGATACGATGATACGTGAGCGCGAAGACCTGGAAGCTGCGATTGCGCGGCTTCGCCAGGGCATCTCAAGTCTCAACAAAGAAGGCCGCCAGCGCATGCTGGAAGCCTTTGATACTGTGAATGAGAACTTCACCCGGCTCTTTACCCACCTGTTTGGGGGCGGTACAGCCCACCTGAAGCTCACAGAATCAGATGATCCACTGGAAGCGGGCCTCGAAATCATGGCTCGACCTCCAGGCAAACGTCTTCAGGTCATGTCGCTTCTCTCCGGTGGGGAGCAGGCACTGACGGCTATGTCGCTGATTTTCGCGGTCTTCCTGACCAACCCATCACCGATCTGTGTCCTTGATGAGGTCGACGCACCTCTTGATGATGCAAATGTCGAGCGTTTCTGCGATTTGATGGAAGAAATGGTCCGCACAACGGATACACGCTTCCTGATCATCACTCACCATGCCCTCTCCATGGCGCGGATGAGCCGCCTCTTCGGCGTCACGATGCAGGAACGGGGCGTTTCAACCCTTGTTTCCGTCGATCTGGAAGCTGCAGAGCGCATTCGCGAAGCGGTTTAGGTCTAACCAGGTCCAATCATCTGGCCTTATTCGGCGCTTGGCTCCCTCTGTCGTTTCACGGGGAATCAGCATAGCTCGGAGGCCAATTGACGCACCTGCGAAAAGCTCTGATTTGGTGTTGTTTTTCAAGCACCTAGCCCCGCCTCAGACTTCCTTGACAGGGTTCAGACCGCCAAGTAGGGTGCGCCCGGCTTGAGGCGAAATTCTGCAGTTTTTCAGGGGTTTCGTGAGGAACGCGGAGGTTCGGTCGGTGCCATGAAAACCCCGACAGAACATGAAAGCGACAAAGGCGACGCAGGCACAGACAACAGGTCTGATCTTGCAGCGCTCGACGCAAAAATCCGCGCCCACACGGAGGCCCATCGGCAGAAAAACCCCGAGCCGGCTGAGACTGGAAGACGAAGTACCGCCATCGGCATGGCTTTTAGACTTTCAACCGAGATGGTTGCTGGTCTGGTTGCTGGGGGCATTATTGGATGGGTCGTCGATGACCTGTTGGGCACAAAGCCTTGGGGCTTGCTCACCTTCTTCTTTCTGGGAATGGCCGCAGGAATTTTAAATGTGTTCCGTACGGCCCATAAATTGGCAGCCGATGTAGCGGAACAGGTGGGCAAGTCGGACGATCCGTCCGGTGACAAGTAAGGGCAAATAGCGTGTCAGCAGCAGACCAAGAAGGCGGCGGCCTCGGCATCGATCCGATGCACCAGTTTGAAATCAAGTCGCTGATTTCCATTAACCTCGGTGGCGTTGACGCGTCCTTCACCAACTCGGCAGCATGGATGGTTGCTGCAGCCGGTTGCATTATTGCCCTAACGGTCTTCGCGATGAATGGTCGGGCAATGGTTCCAGGGCGCTGGCAGTCAATTGCTGAGCTTTCCTACGAATTTGTTGCCAATATGGTGCGCGACAATGTGGGCAAAGCGGGCCAGAGCTACTTCCCGTTCATTTTCACGCTTTTCATGTTTGTGCTGTTCTCAAACATGCTGGGAATGCTCCCCTACTCCTTCACCACCACCAGCCACATTATTGTGACCTTTGCGCTGGCGCTTTTCATCTTCCTTGGAGTGACGCTCATTGGTGTTGTGAAGCACGGTTTCCATTTCCTCTCATTTTTCGCGCCGAAGGGCCTGCCGGCTGTGCTGCTGCCGCTCATCGTCGTGATTGAAGTGATTTCCTATCTCTCCCGCCCTATAAGCCTTTCTGTTCGTCTCTTCGCCAACATGATGGCCGGACATACGATGCTGAAAGTGTTTGCGGGTTTTATCATCGGCTTTCTTAGTGCGGGTGGGCTCTATACCGGTCTCGCGATCGCACCGATGGCCTTCATGGTGGCTATTACCAGTCTGGAATTTCTGGTGGCATTCCTGCAGGCTTATGTGTTTGCCATCCTTACCTGCATCTATCTCAACGACGCGCTGCACCTGCACTGATGGTGAAGCGCATTCCCTTCTGCCAGAGCGGCCTGCTCTGCTGGATTAACTGAAAGAGGGCTCGCACAAAGCGGCCCCACGATAACGGAGACACGAACATGGAACCTGAAGCAGCAAAGCTCATTGGCGCTGGTCTGGCTAGTATCGCCCTTGCAGGCGCTGGCGTTGGCATTGGCCACATTTTCGGCAACTACCTCGCAGGTGCCCTGCGTAACCCGGCTGCAGCGCCAGGGCAATTTCCAAATCTGCTGCTTGGCTTCGCACTAGCAGAAGCGACTGGCCTCTTCGGCCTCGTCGTCGCGCTGATCCTACTCTTCGTTATTTAAGTAGACCTCGAAGATAGTCCTCTTTCGCACTTTGCCGGCAATCCGGGCTTTTCTCCGGATTGCCGGTGTTAGCGAAACGCCTCAGTACTTGCCTTCAGGGTTGGTGACTGAGTCTCAGGAGACAGGCATATGCCTCAGTTAGATTTTGCCACCTTCGCGCCTCAGCTCATTTGGCTGACGCTCGTCTTTGGCGTTCTCTACCTCGTCATGGCGCGGGTCGCCCTGCCGCGGATTGCGACGGTCATTGAAGAACGTCGTGACCGCATTGCAGACGATCTCGACACGGCTGCTCAGCTGAAACGCGATACGGATGATGCCATCGCGTCCTACGAAACGGCTCTGGCTGAAGCCCGCACAAAGGCTCATTCGATTGCGCAGGCAACGCGGGATCGGCTGACAGCGGAAACAGACGCGCACCGGGCAGACCTGGAAGGTCAGCTTGCAGCACGTATTGCAGATGCTGAAAAACGGATTGATGCGATGAAAACCCAGGCGCTAACCAGTGTTCGGGACGTAGCGGTAGATGTTGCCGACGCGATCACCCAGCAGTTGCTGGGCGATAGCGACCGGGCGGCTGCAGAACGCGCCGTCGACGGCGAACTCGCTTAGGAAGGGATCTGAACCATGCTTTTAGATGCAGAATTCTGGATTCTGATCAGCTTCAGTATTTTCATTGGCCTGCTCTTCTATTTCGGAGTGCCGGGGATGGTGACGGCTGCGCTTGATAAAAGAGCGGACGACATTAAGAACGAGCTCAATGAAGCCCGTAAGCTGCGCGAAGAAGCCCAACAGGTTCTCGCCAGCTACCAGCGCAAGCAGCGCGATGCTGAAAAGGAAGCCGAAGCCATTGTCGAACAGGCACGGGCAGAAGCCGAACGGCTTGCCATTGAAACCAAAGAGAATTTGGCTCAGCAGGTAGAACGCCGGACGCAACTGGCTGAAGACAAGATTGGCCAAGCGGAAGCTCAGGCACTTCAGGAAGTTCGGGCTGTGGCTGCTGACATTGCAGTATCAGCCGCACGCAAAATCATTGAAGAGAAGCTTGATGGCAATCAGGCAGCACAGTTGATTGATAAATCAATCTCTGAAGTCAAGGACAAGCTTCACTAGCTTGAGTTGGTCGCGTTTCCGCCTAAGACAGTGGCGTAAAACCGGGAACCATTTTTCCTGGAAACGCTTTAAGCACTTCGACTAAACATTCAAAAACCCGCGTGGCTCCGAGCTCCGCGGGTTTTTTTGTGTCTGCTATGCCGCCTCAATGGTGAGTTCCGGCCAGAACTGTTTCCACCGTGCGCATTTTTCATCGTAGCGCTCTTTGACGAAGTTCCCTGCCCGGTTAGGACGAATATACATCTCTGCCATGTCAGACAGGCCCGGCACATAGAAGTTTCTTTCGCCGTGCTTCAGGGGCTGGATCGCCACCATGTTCCCAACTGCCAGAAACCGGTCAATTCCCTCGCAAGAGGTCTGTAGCGGGGGATAGGAGATATTGTGCTTTTCTTCATACCAGAGATGGACCCGTGCCTGGTTCTTGAATTCAATATCGACACCGAGATCTGCGAACAGCGCAGCGCTGCGTTTGATAACTGCGTCCTCCGCCTCCCAGGACGTGTCTGGGTCAAAATAGAAGATATCGTAATCTTTGATGCCGTGAGTGAGCGGTCGGTCGGTCAGCACATTCCAAACTGTCTGAAAGAGGCTGCCAGAAACAATCCAGGCATCGTCCAATCCCAGCTCAGGCAGGTGCTCGAGAATAACCTTGTTGCTCTCATTGCGACACGCCATCTCCAAAAACTCAGTTTCTGTCATGCAGGCCCCCACGAAAAAGGCACCTCCCGAGACGGAGAGGTGCCCTGTCGAAACTATCCGATTCGCAGGTGTCGCTTACAGCTGATCTGCAATCGTCCGGAAGAATTCGATTGTTTCTGTCTCTCTGTAAGCTTCTTCTTTCAGCGACGTCGCGTAGCTGCTGTTCGCCGAAAGTTTCACTATCACGGTGTTTTTTGCTGGGTTCACATAAATGAACTGATTGTAGACACCCACTGCGGAAAACTCTCCCTCAATGCCGTCCGGCAGCCACCACTGGTAGCCGTACCCAACGGGAAAGAGTGGATCATTTCGTGCCTCAACGGTCAGGTGCGGCGCATCCGCTACGATGGAAGCTGCCACCCAATCAGCAGGGACGATCTGCTTACCGTTCCAGTTACCGCTGCGACGATAAAGCTCACCCAGTTTCGCATAGTCGCGCGCAGTGGCGTTCAAGCCTCCAAACGCCATCTCCATGCCTTCGCTGTCGATGAGCCAATAGGCGTCCGATTCCATGCCGAGCGGCTTCCAGAGCTTCTCCTCCATGTAATCGGCAATGGTTCTTCCCGTTGCATTCACCAGGAGCATGCCGAGCACCTGCGTGTCGGTAGAGTTGTAGTGATTGTAGGTTCCAGGCTCTTTGTCTCGTGTCAGTGTCGCGGCAAATTCGTTGAAGGACCCGCCGAGCGCCATAATGCGGCCAAAGCGATTAATGTCAGACTCTGGATCGCTGTAATCCTCATTCCAGGCAGCGCCAGATGACATTTGCAGGATGTCCTTAATCCGCACCCCGTCATAAGCAGAGCCTGCAAGCGACGGTGTGTATTTCGTAATTGGCTCTTCAATGCTGGCGATGTAGCCTTCTTCCACAGCAATTCCAATGGCTGCTGAGACGAAGCTCTTGGCGACCGACATGGAAAGCCAGTTTACGTCGCGCCCACCTGTGAGCATGTACCGCTCTGTGCGCACCTTGCCGTCTTTGATCACCAGCACAGCGCTCGTATCGGTCTCGGCCAGGAAGGTTTCCGTATCAATAGTCTCCCCTTTGTACGTAAACGATGTTGGCAGTGGTGCCGCGTCCCCATCAGGGAAATCAAACGGCGTCTCAGACGCCGTCATCGTGTTCACCGGATAGAGGTCTGCCAACCGGTTGAAGTTTTCATATTGCTCCGCCCCGCTAAAAAGATTGGCAGCAAACCGTGCGCGATCAATCTCGCGCTTGAAGTAGAGGCCAGCACCGGCTGCCACCACAATAACAAGAGCGAGGCCGCCCAGAATTATCTTCTTCATAGTGTTTCCTTTCTGAAACAGGTGTTAGGTGTCCGAAGCACCGGCGAGCTCTCTCACGAGTGCGTCAGCCAACTGCCTGGTAGAAATTGAATTCGGTTTGGGAAGCCCAACGTCGATAAAACTTGCTTCGCCATATGCGAGAGATAGCAAGGCATGCGCCACGTCTTCGCGCTCAGCCATGCCCGGGCCAATCTTCTCGACGGTCATCTGCGCGACGAGGGCGTCGGTGATCCGACCATACATGTCCGCGAGTCTGGACCTGATTGTTACGTCGCGTTGTGCCAGGTACCAAAGCTCTCCAACCACATTGTTTGACGTTTCGTCGCCGAAGGTCCGGTCAAACACTGTATCGATCAGATTGTTGAGGGTATTTGCCCTGCCCGCTTGCTGTGCGTCTGCGATGGTGGCCTCTCCCCGATCAATCATGCGCGCGATCAGCAGATTGACCATGGAGTCCCGATTGCCAACGAAATAGCGCACAAGGCTTCTCGGCAGACCCGCTTCATCAGCCACTTTTTGAAGCGTTGTCTTCGCCAGTCCATGACGGATCACGCAGGCCTCAAAGGCCTGGAGGATCTGCTCTTTGCGCTCTTCTTCAATTTTTGCGCGCGCCATGAAGCACCCCATTCTTGTCATTTTTGACAAGAATGGGTCAGAATGTGAAACTTGTCAAGAATGACAAGAATGAAGCCTGAAAAAGGCCCGGAAAACCGAGCCTTTTTGAGAGTGTTTTATTCTGCCGCTTGTGCTGGGGCTGGCGGTGACCAGGTGAGCACTGGCTTGCGGGCTGCCTGGGTCTCATCCAACCGGCGCATGGGTGCGAGATAAGGAGCCCCCGAGAAACGCTCTACATCGCCCTCTTTTGCGCTTTTGGCGAGATCCGCCAGCGTATTGATGAAAAGATCAAGGCTATCCTTCGATTCACTCTCTGTCGGCTCTACCAGCATGGCGCCATGCACCACCAGCGGGAAGTACATGGTCATCGGGTGATAGCCTTCGTCGATCATGGCTTTGGCGAAATCGAGCGTCTCAACACCGGTGTCTTTCAAGAAGGCATCATCAAAGAGGGCTTCGTGCATGCACGGACCTTCGAAGGGCGCCGACATGGTGTCTTTCAGCGACGCCAGCACATAGTTGGCAGAAAGCACCGCGTCTTCCGCCGCCTGCCTTAGGCCATCAGATCCGTGGCTCAACATATAAGCCGCCGCGCGCACAAACATGCCCATTTGTCCGTGAAACGCGGTCATGCGGCCAAACGTACTGCCACCCACTTCCTCCACCTGCTCAGGCACATCCGCAAATTTCAGCCGGCCATTGCGCTCGATAACCCAAGGAAGCGGAGCAAAAGGTCCCAAAGCTTCGGAGAGCACGACTGGACCTGCACCGGGACCACCGCCACCATGAGGTGTCGAGAACGTCTTGTGCAGATTGATGTGCATGGCGTCAACGCCGAGGTCTCCCGGGCGTACACGGCCCACAATGGCGTTGAAGTTCGCGCCATCGCAGTAGAAATACCCGCCAACATCATGGAGAGCGTCGGCAATCTCCTTAATGTCTTTTTCAAAGAGACCACACGTGTTCGGGTTTGTGAGCATAATCGCAGCAACATCAGGTCCGAGCTTGGCCTTGAATGCTTCCACATCTACGCGCCCGTCTTCCGTCGCCGGAATGGAATCTACCGTGTAGCCCAACAGTGCTGCTGTCGCGGGATTTGTTCCGTGGGCGCTTTCGGGCACGAGAACGCGGGTCCGCGTGTCGCCTTCACCGCGGGCTTCCAGTGCTGCATGAATGGCCATCATTCCGCAGAGTTCCCCATGTGCGCCTGCTTTGGGTGACATGGCAACGGCGGGCATGCCGGTGAGAACCTTCAGCCAATGGGCAACAAGCTCGATAAGCTCAAGCGCACCCTGTGCTGTTTTGGTTGGCTGCAGCGGGTGCACATCGGCGAAGCCCGGAAGCCGCGCGATCTTTTCGTTAAGCCGTGGATTGTGCTTCATTGTGCACGACCCCAAAGGATAAAGACCCGCATCGATCGCGTAGTTCTTCTGAGAGAGACGCACATAGTGGCGCATCACATCTGGCTCTGAGAGACCGGGAAGCCCGACGCTACCTTTACGACGATTACCACCCAAGCGATCATCAAACACATCAGGCTCATCCAGATCCACGCCACAAGCGCCGCTATCACGTTCAAAGATCAGAAGTTCTTCCTGGGCCAACCCACGATTTCCGGTGAAAGTTTTCCGACCAGCTTCGCCCAGTTCGCCGACCCCAGTTGGACGGCCCTGATTGTTCATGCCGCTCATGACAGCACCTCCTTCAGCGCGCTCGCGAAAGCTGCGCGGTCTGCATCTGTGTTGATCTCGGTCGACGCAACGGCCACCAGGTCATCCAAATTGTCTTCCCCTGGCCAGAGCCTCGACACACGCACGCCTGCGAGCACGCCTTTGTCCGCCATCTCATCAATTAGATCGCGGGCATTTTTGGGTGTGCGAATGGTGAACTCGTTAAAGAAAGTGGGCGTCACAATTTCGACGCCGTCCAGCGCATCCAATTGGTCTGCGAGCTTCACAGCGTTGGCATGATTGATCCGTGCCAGGCGACCAAACCCTTCTTCTCCCAACAGGGACAAATGAATGGTGAAAGCCAGACAACACAGGCCAGAATTTGTGCAGATGTTGCTGGTGGCTTTTTCGCGTCGAATATGCTGCTCGCGGGTGGAAAGTGTGAGCACAAAGCCCCGCTTGCCTTCCGCGTCCACCGTCTCCCCACAAAGGCGACCGGGCATTTGGCGTACATATTTCTGTTTGGCCGCAAAGAGCCCCACATAGGGCCCGCCAAAGTTGAGTGCATTGCCAATTGACTGACCTTCGCCGACAACAATGTCCGCCCCCATTTCACCTGGCGGTGTTACAAGGCCGAGAGAAACAACTTCAGTGAAGGCGACAATGAGCAGCGCTTTCTTCGCGTGTGCTGCATCAGCGATGGCGCGCAGATCGCGCACATTGCCAAAGAAGTCTGGGTTCTGCACGACAACACATGAGGTTTCATCATCAATGCGGGCAATAATATCTTCAGTGCCGTCAATGACGGGCGCGCCGGGATCGATCTCATATCCAGCGAAATCTGAAAGGTTCTCAACCACGGCGCGATAATGCGGATGTAGTGAGCCGGACAGAACGGCCTTCTTTTTCCGGGTAATGCGATGCGCCATCAAGACGGCTTCACCGCATGCGGTTGAGCCGTCATACATAGACGCATTCGCTACATCCATCCCCGTCAACATTGCGACCTGGGTCTGGAACTCAAAGAGATATTGCAATGTCCCTTGAGAGATTTCTGGCTGATAGGGCGTATAAGCGGTCAGGAATTCTGAACGCTGAATGAGATGATCAACCGTAGCTGGAACGTGGTGCTTGTAGGCGCCGCCGCCGACAAAAAACGGAACTGACCCGGCAGGCGTATTTTTCGCCGCCATGGCACCCAGAAGTCGTTCCACTTCCAACTCACCCTGCCGCGTCGGCAGATCAACAAGGCCTTCCCGACGGGCCTCTTCGGGCACATCAATAAAGAGGTCATCGATAGAGCCTGCGCCGATGCGGGCAAGCATGGCCTGACGATCAGGCTCTGTCAGCGGCAGATAGCGCATATGTTCAGTCCAATCCTGCGGTAAAGGTATTGTAAGCCGCTTCGTCCATCAGCTCTTCCAGTTCGCTCGTGTCACTCAGCTTCATTTTGACGAACCAGCCGGCGCCTTGAGCGTCTTCATTTACTTTTGCCGGTGTTTCATCCAGCGCGCCATTGATCTCTACAATTTCACCAGTGATTGGTGCGTAGACTTCACTTGCTGCTTTGACAGATTCAACAACGGCTGCTTCGTCACCCTTGGCAACTTCCCGTCCAACCTCAGGAAGTTCGACAAAAACAACGTCGCCCAATTGTTCCTGGGCGTAGTTGGTGATGCCAATGGTCGCGACATCACCCTCAACGAGAACCCATTCATGGTCTTCGGTAAATTTGACAGTGCTCATAATTCTCAATCCCCGTTATCAATTCTTGTGTGCTGCAAGCACACCTTATTTTCGATATCTTTTTTCAATGAAAGGCATGGTGACCACCTCCGCTGCCCGCGGCTTACCGCGGACCATCAGAGTGAGTGGCGTTCCCACTTTTGCGAAATCTTTGGCTACATAGCCCATGGCGACCGGGGCGTTGGCTGTGGGCCCGAAGCCGCCACTTGTTACGGCACCGATCACATTCCCATCAGCGTCATGGATTTCTGTGCCTTCCCGTGCCGGGCCTTTTCCTTCCGGGCGTATCCCCACACGCTTTCGTGGCGCGCCGTCGGCGATCTGAGCCAGAATTTTTCCCGCACCAGGAAACCCACCTTCTTCCCGGCGGCGTTTTCCGACAGACCAGGTGAGGGCCGCCTCAACAGGCGTCGTCGTCTCGTCAATGTCATGGCCATAGAGACAAAGCCCTGCTTCCAAACGTAAAGAGTCCCGTGCACCGAGGCCGATCGGTTCCACCTCATCATGATCAAGGAGCGTACGCGCCATCGCCTCAGCCTTACCTGCCGGAACAGAAATCTCGCAGCCGTCTTCGCCGGTATAGCCCGACCTGTTGACATGACAGGGAATGTCGTCAAAAAAAGTCGGCTTGCCTGTCATGAAAACCAGATCGGCTGCTTCCGGACACCAGTTAGCGAGGATGTCCACCGCACTTGGCCCTTGCAACGCCAGGAGTGCCAGATCATCACGGACTTCCAGCGACACATTTTTCGGCAGATTGGCGTTCATATAGTCATAGTCACCGTGCTTGCACGCAGCATTCACAACGAGCAACAATTTCCCCTCATCTTCAGCATCGGCCGGGCGGGTCACCATCAGGTCGTCAATGATGCCACCTTGCGGGTTCAACAGCTGGGTGTAGCGCATTGCACCGCGCTCCAAGCTCACCAGATCAGCAGCGACAAGCGTTTCAAGCGCCCGAGCCGTTGTTTCATGGTCTGGCCCCACAAGCACTGCTTGGCCCATATGGGACACATCAAACAGGCCCGCTTTGGCGCGTGTGTGAAGGTGCTCACCAAGCACGCCCAGCTTGTACTGAACAGGCATGTCATAGCCTGCAAACGGCACCATCTTGGCACCGAGTTCCATATGAAGGCCGTGCAACGGCGTCTTCAACAAGTCTTCTGTCGTTTGGGTCCCCATGGACACCTTCATTCAACACGATTCGTCAGCGGCCAGTCGGCGCAATGTGCACCGCTCGCGCCCCCTCTGTCGTGTGAACCTGAGAGATTTCACCGGGCCAAAACGCTTGGCTGGCTTATCCCCTTGGGTGAGACATGCATCGCTGCGTGTCTGCTTTCCAGAGTGTCCTCGTCTCGCGGTCCGGCTGCCTGAGAGTTTCCGGGGCGGTTGCTCCTTCGGCGTCAGGACTGCCCATTGGCATCCTGCACTCTCCCGCGAGGGTCGTTGGTGGTAGGGATAATAGGTGGGGCCGGTTGAGAGTCAATCGCTGCGCGCTTAAGAAAAGGCGTCGGATATCAGCCCAAATTCCCTAAAGATTCCAGATGGATAGGCAGGTGCAGTCTCAGCGATCCCGCTTATTGTATGCGAGTTCTTCTGGCGTCAGCTGAAATCCGACGAGAATCTCATAGGCTGACCCGTCGATCCGCGCGACATAGGGCACCTTCGTTTCTTCAATCGTGTGGATGAAGCTTGTCGTGCGCTGATTGCCTTCAAAGGTCAAAGGCAGAAGAAATGTGTCTTTCCGCAAGACCCGGGAGTTGATCTCGGTCAGCGCGATGAACATGGGTACTGTGACTTCACGCCTGGTGGCGGCCGGACCGACTTCCGCCACACCCCGAATGGCGATATCCACATAGATAATGCCATCGCCAATATCATATTCGCACCGGCTTACGACCCGCTCCAATTCAGCGGTGAGCGCGATATCCGTAATATCATTACCGGCGCCTGAGAAAGACGTCAGATTCTCAGCACCTCCGAGGATGCCCACCTCAGGACAGGGCAACGCTTGCTGAAGCTCAATCTCAGCTTCTGAGGTACAGGCAGACAGCAGCCCGACGACACCCATGCCCACAATCACTGCTCTGAGTGCATGGAAAATCTCTTGTGTGGCCCGCATCATTGATTCGACTGCTCCTGCATTGCAAAGGGCCCGATTGGGGCCTCCATCTTGACTTTACAAGGCGCGCATCCTCTATTACCGACTAATCGACTGATACGTGCCTGACCCCACAGAATCCCTTGAAATCAAAGGGTTGTGAGACTGTGGGCACTTTAGCGAACCGCCCGCGCGGCCACAAGCGCCGCCTCATAAGAAAGCAGACTGATAGACGTGAGTGCAGCACCAGATATCCTCCAAGAACTCACAGTGCTGGTCGCTGAACCTCGGGGCTTCTGCGCGGGTGTTGACCGTGCGATCCAGATCGTGGAGCGGGCGCTGGAGAAATATGGTGCGCCGGTCTATGTGCGGCATGAAATTGTTCACAACCGCTTTGTTGTTGAAAATCTCGAGGCGCAAGGAGCCATTTTCGTCGAAGAGTTAGACGAGGTTCCTGACGACGCTCATGTGATTTTTTCGGCTCACGGTGTTCCAAAAGCGGTGCCTGCAAATGCAGAAGCGCGCGGACTTTCTTATTTCGATGCAACCTGCCCCCTTGTTTCAAAGGTGCATGTGGAAGCGGAGCGGCATTTCGAGGCGAACCGCGAGATCCTTCTCATCGGCCACGCGGGCCATCCCGAAGTGATCGGAACAATGGGCCAGTTGCCAGATGGTGCCGTGACGCTCATCGAAACAGTTGAAGATGCAGAAACGCTCACTCCGACGGACACTGGCCGCTTGGCGTTCATTACTCAAACAACACTCTCAGTCGATGACACGGCAGCCATTGTCGCGGTGCTCACGAGTCGGTTCCCGTCTGTTGTCGGCCCGCATAAGGAAGATATTTGCTACGCCACCACCAATCGGCAGGCAGCGGTCAAGGCCATAGCGCCCGACAGCGATGCCGTCATTGTGATTGGCGCGCCAAACTCCTCCAACTCAATGCGGCTCGTGGAAGTTGCGGAGCGGGCAGGATGTGCGAGGTCTTTTCTTGTCCAGCGCGCAGACGACATTGATTGGAATGCGTTGGAGGGTGTTGCAAGTGTTGGCGTTACCGCAGGAGCCTCTGCGCCGGAGATCCTTGTAGATGAGGTGATTAGCGCCTTTAAATCTCGCTACGCGGTTACGGTTAAACCGGTCACGGTAAGCCGCGAGCGCGTTCAGTTTAAGCTGCCCCGCGCGTTGAGTGAGCAGGCATAAACCGTGGCTGTTTATACAGAAGTTGACGATCAAGCGCTCTCTGCGTTTCTCGATCTCTATGACATCGGGAGTCTGCTTTCTTTCAAAGGCATTGCCGAGGGCGTAGAGAATTCCAACTATCTGCTCCATACAGAAGCAGGCAGTTATATTCTGACGCTTTATGAAAAACGCACGAACGTTGAAGACCTCCCGTTTTTTCTGGGATTGATGAACCATCTGGCGGCGCAGGACTTTCCCTGCCCAACACCTATCCTCCAAAAGTCTGGTGATATGCTGGGAACGCTGGCTGATCGTCCTGCCGCCATCGTTTCCTTTCTTGAAGGTGTCTGGCCGCGCAAACCACTGCCCAAACATTGCGGCGAACTCGGCGCGGGCCTTGCGCGCATGCATCTTGCCGGTAGCAATTTTGAGCTGACGCGCCCCAATGCTCTTTCCGTGTCTGGTTGGCGCCCGCTTTATAAAACCTGCGATGGCCGCGCGGACGAAGCAATTGTTGGCCTCGCCCGAGAAATAGAGCAGGAGCTCGACTTTTTTGATACGAACTGGCCGTCGAACCTTCCCTCAGGGATTATCCACGCGGATCTTTTTCCCGATAATGTGTTTTTCGTCCAGAACAAACTGTCAGGCTTCATCGACTTCTATTTCGCCTGCAACGATGCGCTGATCTATGACCTGGCGATTTGCCTGAATGCCTGGTGTTTTGAATATGACGGCGCGTTCAATATCTCTAAGGCGCGCGCCATGTTGCAATCCTATACGCGCATACGCCCGCTCAATGCTGATGAGCTCGCGGCTCTGCCCATAATGGCGCGCGGCAGCGCGCTGCGGTTTTTGCTGACGCGAACCTATGATTGGATCAACACGCCAAAAGGTGCGTTGGTCCGACCAAAAAATCCAAAGGAATGCCTGACACAGATGCGTTTTCACCAAGACGTCACATCGCCCGCTGCTTACGGGCTAGATGTATAATCCATGACCACTTCCATGACTGTTGATATCTACACTGACGGCGCGTGCTCGGGCAACCCCGGACCGGGCGGCTGGGGCGCCCTCATGCTTTGCAATGGCGAAGAGAAAGAACTCTCCGGCGGCGAAGCGGAGACGACCAATAACCGCATGGAGATGCTTGCAGCCATCCAGGCATTTCAGGCGCTCAAAAAACCGACCAAGGTCCGTCTTCACACAGACTCAACCTACTTGAAAGATGGCATCACCAAGTGGATTGCAAAGTGGAAGCGCAATGGCTGGCGCACCGCGGCTAAAAAACCCGTTAAAAATGCAGACCTTTGGCAACTGCTTGAAGAGGTCATGAAACCCCATAATGTCGAATGGCATTGGGTGAAGGGACATAGCGGACACCCGGAAAATGAACGCGCTGACGAACTCGCCCGGCAAGGCATGGCACCCTATAAGCCCTAAGGCAAACGGAAAAAAAAGCCTCTGTTTCACAGCGGCTTTTTTGTTTTCTTAATGTTGCCTGGGTCTTAGACGAGGGTCAGCATATGATCCGCGCCGGAGACTTTCGCCTCTCCTGGATTCTCTTCCTGGTTGAGAGACTTCAGGACGCCATCTTCAATCAGCATTGAATAACGCAGGCTGCGCGTTCCCATGCCAAAGCCTGATCCATCAAAGCCAAGACCAACAGCTTCTGTGAAATCACCATTGCCGTCACCCAGCATCATCACTTTGTCATCGGCCCCTTGGGACTTGCCCCACGCATCCATCACAAATGCGTCGTTGACCGAAAGGCAGGCAATGAGATCCACGCCTTTGCTGCCTAGGTCGCCGGCCTTCTGAACAAAGCCAGGAAGGTGCTGATTTGAGCATGTTGGTGTAAAGGCGCCTGGAAGTGCGAAAAGCACAACTTTTTTGCCTGCAAAAAGCTCTGATGTTTTTACAGGTGTTGGGCCTTTATCTGTCATGTGCATCAGGGTTGCGTCAGGCAGCTTATCGCCAACTTTGATTGTCATAGTACCTCCAGGTGTCAGGTTTTGAGTGGGCGATTTCCGCCTTTGTTAATAGCCATTAAAGCGCGGCGGCAGAGAAAGCGCCAGCATCAGCCGCGCCCTTATTCGATTAAAAATGCACCTTCGATGCCGGGTCTACCATCCTCGAAAAGGAACAGCAGATAGATGGGCTTGCCCCTAAGCTTTTCAGGGTCATTCGCCTCAAGCGGCAGCATTAAGCTGTTTTCCTCGTAGGGGTGTGACGCGCCGAGATACACACCCTTCAACCCTGAGGCGACAATGGTGGAGGGCATTGGGTCTGCTTCCAATAGTGCCACTTCAAGCTCCGCCCGATATCCTTTGACGTTCAGGAGACGCACCACGCCGCGCAGGTTGGCGTCACTGGTCCAAACCGGTACTTGGGTGAGGGCCACGTCAATAGGCTCGGCATGCGCTGTTGGCCCAGCCTCTCCTGGGGGGATGCTCAAGCTGCTTCTGATGCTTGTGGGAATGCACACGTCTGAACAAACACCAAAATCAAGCCGAAGAGAGAGGTCGACTGCCTGGTCGGGGTCTTGAGCTGTTATGCGCAGCGGCCAAAGCACGTCGCCCTTGTAGCCATAGAAGCGCTCACCGAGCTCATCAAAAGCTCTCGGTGTTGGCCACAGCAATTCGATCGTCTGCACATTCTTTGACCCAGACCAGTCAAACATTGGTGCCAAGCCACTATCGCCAGGCACCCGCCAGTAGGTTTTCCATCCAGGGTCGAGTGTCATATGGAGCGCAGCAGAGACGCGACCTTCGCCGACCGCTGATTGTGCACTTTCAAGGCGCGTCGCGACGGACACACCTGTGTCCCAATCACCCGCAAGCTCGAGCAAAGGACCGGAAGGCTCGCGTTGGTCGAAAAAAAACACCACCGCTGCCAGCCCCAAAAAGGCCAGTACACCTGTCACAATCCAACGGGATCGCTGCCGCACGTTTCTGCTCCTGGTTACCGTTTTCGCTCATCAATCATACTGATGAAGCAGGGATCCGATAGAGACTTCTTCGCTCGCGTCCCAGACACTTTAGCGTTACCTCAATGCGGTCCGTCAATTCGCTGAGCCCTTGAGGTAAAGGCTCCAGAACAAGTAGCATATAAATATGACACCGGAAATTGACCCGCCGACCACGCCTCCAAGTGGATCTGACGCCGACCAGTACCTGGAAGGCAAAATGCTCATCGCCATGCCCACAATGGGGGATGATCGCTTTGCGCGAACACTGATCTATATCTGCGCTCACAGTGACGACGGTGCCATGGGACTTATCGTCAACAAAGTGGCTCCATCGATCGAGTTTCCGGAGTTGTTGGAGCAGTTAGATATCCAGAATAATGGCAGCGTTGGTGAAGGGGCGACCGCCCCTACTGTCCCTGTGCTTCAGGGTGGACCTGTCGAAGCAGGTCGGGGCTTTGTGCTCCACAGTCACGATTATCATCAAGACAATGCGACGCTCCCGATCTCTGACCATATCTCCATGACGGCGACTGTGGATGTTCTAAAAGCCATTGCCCGCGGCGCTGGCCCGAGCAAAGCCATGCTGGCGCTTGGTTATGCCGGCTGGGCACCCGGCCAGTTGGAACACGAAATCCAGGCCAATGGCTGGCTCCATTGCGAGGCCGATGACGACCTTCTTTTTGGTGAGGACCTCGATGCCAAATATGATCAGGCGCTCGCAAAACTTGGTGTCGATATTTCATTCTTGTCAGGGGACGCAGGGCACGCCTGAAGCCTGGTAGCGGCTAGCGTAACAAACCCACTCATTATTTTGTCGCATTTTCGAACCACAAAAGTCTGCAACTTTTGTTGAAAATGCTCTAGTCCTGCCAATGATGGGCAATGAACTCCAGCGTGTCTTCTGCTGTCATAGGCTGGCCAAAAACATAGCCCTGCCCATAGTCGCAGCCCATCTGTTTGAGCTCCTGAACTTGTTCAGCGGTCTCGGCTCCTTCGGCGACCACCATCTTCCCTAGATCCTGTGACATGGTGACAATTGAGCGCACGATCACCGGCGGCTCCTCCCCCTTGCCCATATCGTCGACAAAGCTCTTATCAATCTTGATCGTATCGACCGGGAATTGGCGAAGATAGGACAGGCTTGAATGCCCTGTTCCAAAATCATCGAGAGAAATTCCCGCCCCAAGGTCTCGAATACGCGCCAGAATGCGCGACGCCAGTTCTGGGTTTGCCATGATGAGAGACTCGGTTACTTCCAAGCGCAAAGAACCCTCTGCAACCTCGGTTTGTTTCAGTGCCCACTCCACATCCTCGATCAGGTCATGCCTTAGGAGCTGACGGCTGGAAACATTAACGCTCGCAAAGAGTGGTTTGCGCAGAGGGAACAGGTTTTGCCAAACAGCGAGGTTCTCCAATGCTGTTGTTAAGGCAAACCGGCCAAGCAAGACGATAAGTTCGGATTCTTCGGCAAGGGGAATAAACTCATCTGGCGTCAGGAAGCCTTGCTCTGGATGTTCCCACCGAAGAAGTGCTTCAAAACCGGCAACACGTCCGTCTTTGAGCGACATAATGGGTTGGTAAAATAGCTTCAGCTCATCTCGCTCGATTGCCCGGCGAAGGTCCGATTCAATGGGTAGCCGATTGTCCGCCTCTTGACGCATGGCAGGCTCAAAAATCTCAACCCGCGCCTTGCCTAGACGTTTAGCGCGATACATCGCGATCTCTGCCTCTTTCAGAAGATCAGTTGGCCGTTCGTGACCGTCTTCGCATATGGCCACGCCAATGCTGGCGGACGGGAAAACCTCCTGGCCGCTAATATCGACAGGCTGTGAGAGGATATCATTAATCGCTGCCGCCATTGCCTCTACATCACCCGGTTCCGTTTTTTCCGTAAGCAGAATTGAAAACTCATCGCCCCCCAGCCGTGCAACCGTTTCTGCTCTTGGAACGACCTGCTCCAGACGGCGGGCGATCGCTGTCAGCAGACCATCCCCTGCTGCATGGCCCAAACTGTCATTCACGGCTTTGAAGCGATCCATGTCGATCATCATCAGGGCCGCACGGGGACGGCCTTGAGGTGCTGGCCGAGCAATCGCACGTCCTAAGCGGTCAAGCAACAAAGGTCGATTGGGCAAGCCGGTCAGGCTATCGTGGACCGTGTCGTGGAGCAGACGTTCTTCGGATCGTTTTCGGTCTGTGATGTCGCGCACAACCCCCACACACCGCACGGCAAACCCTTCCGCCCCTGCGAGACAGCTCGCACGTAGATTGAACCAGCGGTAGGTCGCATCATTGTGCTGGAGGCGAAACTCCAGTGCGAAAGAGATTGTGCCGCGTCCAATATAAGCGTTGAGCGCAGTTCGGTAGGTTTCCCGGTCTTCCGGGTGCATGCGCTCGCGCCAGGACACTTCCGGCCCGCAAAGGGCGCCAGCTGACAGTCCAAGGGACGCTTCGAGCAATGGGGAGACATAGAGGTGGTCTTGCAAGATGTCCCAGTCCCAGATGGCTTGCTGAGCGCCTGCCAGGGCAAAAGCATGTCGTTGTTCCCGTCGTAGCGCTTCTACATCTGTGCTCGCCGCCGCCATTTGAACCTGGCGCGTCACCACGACGGCAATCAACACCAGTGCCACCAGAAGCAGAGTGGAAATCACGATCGGCGCTGACAACGCACCGGCACCGTTGCCAATGACGGTCATGAAACCAGTGAAGAGCGTCGCCCCAAGGAGTGCCGCCGCGCCAAGGTGCCGAACAGCGAGCCGACCGCCCTGGAGAGCGAGAGCAAGTGTGACCGCTATGCCGCTAAAGAACACCACCGTTGCCAGGACGTTCAGCAGGAAGCCCGCGAATGAATGGCTGAAGACTGCAAGAAAGCCAGAGGCGATTGCCAAATAGGCAAGAATTACGGCGGCATCGCCTGCCTGAGGCATCATGCTTTCTGGTTCAACTGCGCGCCGCCAATAATGCAGTCCGGCGGCAAGTGTTGCGCCAAACAGGGTCAAAGAAAGCGCCCCGCTCCAATGCGCGCCCAGCCCAATGTTGCCGCCTAAAAGTCCCAGACTTGAAAGGACCATGCCGAAGGAAGCTACCGCAAAAACGAGCGCACGTTTGGCAAGCTCCGTCCGCCCCAACATAAAGAGACCGGCCAGATAAATGCAGAGCAGCGCGGCGGTCCCAATCAGGATGCCGGCGATGAGCGCAACATTCTCACTGTAGCGCGCGTGAGACTCTCGTTCCCACAGCACCACCCTGTGTGGCCCGCCGGATGGCAGGCGAATGGCGAGCGTGACTTCCTGTTTTGGCGGCAAGGTTAGTGAGAAAATGTTCCGTCCGTCTGCGGCCATGCGCAAGGGTACAGGCCCGCCGGATACGAGTATGCGGTCCACTGGTTCGGGCGTCGCTGCGGGCCACAGAAATCCGCGGCCTTCCAAGCCCGATGTGAGAGTCAATATGCGCGGCAGCGGAATGTCTGCCTCACTTTTAAGGACCAACACTGCCCAGACAGCCTCTGAATCCTCCGTGCCATCAAAGAGCACCATCTCTTGCGGGTCGCCACCGTCGGATTGGTCAATTTCCAACGCGAGTCGGCCGGCTTTCTCTGGAAGCCTCAGGATGAGATCGGTGACATCAAGTCGGTCTGATGTTAGATCAACACGCGCGACTTCCAGCGCGGATGCGGAACACACCATCACCAAGCTCAAAAATATTGCCGCACACCCCGCCGCAGCGCCCCTTGCCCAACCTGTCATCATGGGCGTGGATCACCTGTCAGCAGACCAAATACGACATGGTCCCGCCATGCACCATTTATGCGCAAGTATCCCCGGGCGATCCCTTCTTGTGTAAATCCACATTTTCTCAAGACGGCTTGGGACCTTTCATTTTCAGGAAGACAGGCTGCTTGTATCCGATGCAACTGAAGCTCATCAAAGATGAAACTAGAAAGCGCACGAACCGCTTCTGTTGTATAGCCGTTGCCAGAGTAAATCTCACCTGCCCAATATCCCAGGGTGCAGGATTTTTGTACGCCTCTATGAATGTTGGAGACCGTCATCCCGCCAACCAACGCATCATCTTCCTCTCGGAATACAAAAAAGGGATAGGCAAGGTCTTCTCTAACGTCGCGCATGTAGCGACGGAGACGACGACGAAACGCCGCCCTGGTGAGATCATCCGGCGGCCAGGTAGGCTCCCATGGCGTGAGATAGGCGCGGCTTCTTGTCCGCAGTTCCGCCCACTCGGCATAGTCGCCCATTGTGGGCCCCCGGAGATAGACTCCGTTGCCAACGACAAGTGGCGCCACCTCCGGGCGCGTTATGGATCGTAGAAACGCCATAGACCCCTGTTCGTCCCCTTCAGGGTCTTCTTCTCAAAGACCCCAAATCGCTCATGTGAATCTTGCCGCGATCTGGTCATAAGATTCAAGGCCACTCAGGGGTCCAACAGCAGCAATTGCCGGTTTTGAGCCAGTAATTCGGGCTGCAAAACGCCGCAGGGCCGCAGCATCGACGGCATCCACCCGCTCCGTGATCTCTTCAACACTCAACGGGCGCCCAAAGATCATCTGCTGACGTGCCAATTGTTCCGCCCGTGAGGCTGATGATTCGAGCCCCATGAGCATGCCGGCCTTCAATTGGGTCCTGGCTCGGGCTGCTTCTTCCTCAGATGCGTCCACTGCCAGGCGGTTAAGTTCGGCGGCCATAACGGGCACAAGCTCAGCCACGTCTTCTTCCGCTGTGCCCGCATAGATTCCGAAAAGCCCGGTATCATCAAAAGACCAGTTGAAGGAATAGACGGAATAACAAAGGCCGCGCTTTTCGCGAACCTCCTGGAAGAGCCTGGACGACATGCCGCCGCCTAGGATCGAAGAAAATACCTGAGCGGTGTAATAGTCGGGATCTGCATAATCGACACCTTCAAAGCCGAGCGCCAGGTGAACCTGCTCAAGATCTTTTTCTTCCTGGCGCTCGCTTGCACTGAACTTAGCGATCACCGCCGCATCAGGCTCTGACGTTGGCAGTGCATTAAACAGATCATCGCCCATCTCCTTCAGCGCAGCATGCTCAACAGCCCCTGCACCTGCCAGAATCAGCTGAGGACCTGCATATTTGGATGCCATGTAAGACTTGAGGCGCGCGCCATCGAAAGATTTTACAGATTCTGGCGTACCCAGAATTGATCGGCCGAGCGGCTGATCGGGAAAGGAGGCTTCTAACAAGAGATCGAACACCAGATCATCGGGCGTATCGGCCGCTTGTCCGATTTCCTGAACGATCACGCCTTGTTCACGCTCTACTTCATCTGGTTCAAAGGTCGAAAACTGCAAAATGTCTGCAAGGATGTCTGCGCCCAAAGGCACGTCGTCCTTTAAGAGACGCACATAATAGGCCGTCGTCTCGTGGGTGGTATGGGCGTTGAGGTGACCACCCACCGCTTCAATCTCTTCCACGACGGCACGTGCGGACCGGCGCTCGGTGCCTTTAAAAGCCATATGCTCCAACATGTGGGAAATGCCGTTGTCTGCAAGGGCCTCATGTCGGGAGCCCGCATTGACCCACACACCAACAGACGCGCTTTGAAGATGCGCCATCTGGTCGGTCACCACGGTCATGCCATTGGAAAGTTTCGAAACAGTGGCTGTCATGATCAGGCCGCCGCTACACGGCTGCGGACCCGAATGAAGTCTTCAATCGCTTTAAGATCGTTCACACATTCGTCCAGACGTTCTTCTCGCTCAAAAAGATCTGCCATGCGCGGCGGAAGGGCTGGCGTGAGACCGCTGGCTGCCTCAACTGCGGCCGGGAATTTGGCCGGATGCGCTGTCGCCAGTGTCACCATCGGAATGGATATGTCTCCGCGATGCCGCCCCGCCACCACGAGACCGACAGCTGTGTGTGGGTCAATGAGCTCACCTGTCGTTTCATTTGCACGCTGTATCATGGCCTTGGTTTCAACCTCATCCGCACGATCTGCTGCAAAACAGGTTCGGGCTTTTGCCAGGGCATTCTCCGGGATGCCGAAACCACCGGACTGCTGCAACTGCTGCATCATGCGTTCAACGCTCGCACCATCCCGGTCGCATACATCAAACAGCAGGCGTTCAAAGTTACTCGACACCTGGATGTCCATACTGGGGCTGATGGTTGGCGTTACGGTGCCAACATCGTACCGGCCGGTATTGAGAGCCCGGGCCAGGATATCATTCACATTGGTTGCGACGAGGAGCTTGTCGATGGGCAGGCCCATTTCACGAGCGACATAGCCAGCAAAAATGTCACCAAAATTCCCTGTGGGAACAGAATAGCTCACAGGCCGCGCCGGGCCGCCCAGTGCTACCGCGGATGTGAAGTAGTAGACGATCTGGGCCATCACGCGGCCCCAATTGATCGAGTTTACCCCTGCAAGGCCGACCTCATCGCGGAACGGTATATCATTGAACATGGCTTTCACGAGCGCCTGGCAATCGTCGAAACTTCCATCCAAGGCAATGTTATGCACATTGTCATCGAGCACGGTCGTCATTTGACGGCGCTGAACTTCTGACACGCGCCCTTTGGGGTGCAAAATGAAAATGTCGATGGCATCTCTGCCACGGAACGCTTCAATGGCGGCCGACCCTGTATCTCCTGAGGTGGCGCCCACAATCGTGAGACGACGCCCCTTGCCCTTGAGTGCGTGGTCAAAAAGCCTTGCCAGAATCTGCATGGCAACATCTTTGAATGCGAGCGTTGGCCCGTGAAAAAGCTCCAGGAGCCAATCATTGTCTCCCAACTGCTTGAGCGGCGTAACCGCCTGGTGCCCGAAGGATGCATAGGCGTCCGTCAACATGACCTTTAGCTCAGCAGAACCGATAGCACCTTCCACGAACGGTGTCATCACCGCATGGGCAACGTCGACATAAGACTTCCCAGCAAAGCCCGCTATTTCGTCTTGAGACATCTTGGGCCAGAGTGCAGGCACATAAAGACCACCATCCCGGGCGAGCCCGGTCAGCAATGCCTCTTCAAAATCAAGCTCGGGGGCCTGACCCCTGCTGCTCACATATTTCACGCCTGTCTCCTGAAATCCGGCCACACACTATCCGCGCCGACGCCGCACCACAAGTCACTCTCTTGGGCACCCTACTCGGCCCTGAGACCGGTGAAAAACGAGATAAATCACGAGCAAAACAACCCCCAGCCCATACCAGGTCAGGGCATAATCCAGGTGATTATTGACCAGGGTAACCTTTGCAGCGCCCGGCTTTGGCCAGTCCGCCTCAGCCACCTCTCCCAGTTTTTCCAGATAGATGGGAAGATAGTCTCCGCCTCCCGCCAGCTTCGCCATCGAGGCGGTGTCTCTGGTGAACCAAATGTTGGCGGCCTCATCATTCGTTGCATCAAGTGAGCCTGGTGTTTCCGGTACGCGGGCAATTGCCTCAAACGTCTCCCCGCCGCCAGGTCTGTCTGCCATCGCGTCTTTAAGCGGCGACGGGACAAAGCCCCGATTCACAATGACCTTTCGACCATCCTTGAGTGTGAAAGGACTAAAGATAAGGTAGCCGATCCCATAAGCTTCTGATGTGGCAAGCCAATGGAACTCGACGCCCGTATCAAATTCTCCAGACACGCGGTATCGGCGAAACTCATCATCTACCGCTGGACTGGCGTCTTCGATTGCGATCGCCGGTGCGTCCAGGCGGGCCTCCATCTGCTCCACCAGGCCGAGTTTCCATTCCAGGCGCTGCAGCTGCCAGGTCCCAAGCCAGAGCAAAATCGGTAGCGACGCGATCAAGAACAAAGTGGGCCGCAAGCTTGGCCGGAAATAGGGATTGCTCACGAGGAACTGCATGCGCCTACTCCTCCAGCCGACCTTCACGGGCCTTGTGGCGGAATTGTTGGGCCACGAGCCAGGCTTTCAGAGCCGGCAGCAAGACGAGCGGCAGCGCCACCGACAGCGGCAACCACAAAACAGCATGCACCCAATAATCCGGCCGGAAAGCAACCTCGACATAGAGCGCCAGCCCAACAATCACAAAACCAGCAATCATGATGATAAAGACGGCCGGGCCGTCGCCGGAATCAAACTCCGCGAAGTCCAAATCGCATTGCTCGCATTTGTCTGCAATTGTGAGAAAACTCTTATAAAGCCTGCCCTCGCCGCATCGCGGGCAGCAGCGTTTGAGACCTACGGCAACCGAAGACTGCTGCTGAAAACTGCGATCGTCCATCACACATTCTTCCTGTGTCACGCCATCACGTTGGGCCGTGACACCAAAATTGAAGAGGGCGGCCAACCGCCCACGCGGTGCCACCCTCCCAAAACGTATTCTGTACCTCAGATCAGTTTGCCGGACCTGCGCCCCAGACGTAGATTGAGACAAACAGGAACAACCAGACCACGTCAACAAAGTGCCAGTACCAGGCCGCTGCTTCGAATCCGAAGTGATGCTTCTCTGTAAAGTGGCCGCTATAGGCCCGTCCAAGACAGACGGCCAGGAAGATGGTTCCGATAATCACGTGGAAGCCGTGGAAGCCCGTTGCCATGAAGAATGTTGCGCCATAGATGCTTCCGGAGAACCCGAAGGCAGCATGGGAATACTCATAGGCTTGGAGAGCGGTAAAGATCATCCCAAGGATTACTGTGAGCCAGAGTCCCTGCTTCAGACCTTTGCGGTCGCCGTGCTGTAGCGCATGGTGCGCCCATGTTACGGTCGTTCCAGACGTGAGCAGGATCACAGTGTTGATGAATGGCAGGTGCCAGGGATCAAAGGTCTCAATGCCCACTGGCGGCCAAACACCACCGGTTGCTTCTGTCCGCTGGAACATAATGTCATTGCCTGGGAACAGGCTTGCATCGAAATAGGCCCAGAACCAAGCGACGAAGAACATCACTTCAGAGGCAATGAACATGATCATGCCATAACGCAGGTGCAGTTGAACCACAGGTGTGTGGTCGCCACCCTCTGCCTCAATGATGACGTCGCGCCACCAGCCAATCATGGTATAGGCGATGCCGACAAACCCGGCGATCATGATCCAGGGAGTCACTTCGCCATGCATCCAGAAGATCGCGCCAACCGCAGTGATGAAAACTGCGATCGAACCGATGATCGGCCACGGGCTCGGGTCTACCAAATGGTAGTCATGTTGTGGTGCGTGGGCGTCTGCCATGTCCCCTCATCCTCATTGTTTGAAAGACCCAGTTTTTAGATGGGGTCTTTCTCTCGGTTAGTTGGCCGCGCTTGCGGCATCCCGTTTGGGATAAAATGTATAGGACAATGTGATCGTGGTCACATGATCCAAATTCTTGTCGTCTTCGATCTCAGGATCAACAAAATACGTTACTGGCATATCAACGGTTTCGCCGGGACGCAGAACCTGCTCGGTGAAACAGAAACAGTCGATTTTGTTGAAATAGTAGCCAGCTGATTGAGGCGTCACATTATAAGTCGCCGTGCCAACCAGGGTTTCGTCTGAAAGATTGCGCGCCTGGTAGAAGGCAAGACCGGACTCACCCACCTTGATTTCCTGACTCAGCTGAACCGGCTTGAACTCCCACGCGAGACCACGATTGATGTTGCTGTCAAATCGGATAGTCATCATCCGGTCTATTGCCGCAGCCGGTGCAGCATCCGCGGTGTTTGTTGTGCCGCCGTATCCCGTCACACGACAAAACAGGTCGTAAAGTGGGACAGCCGCATAGGCCATGCCGACCATGCCCAAAACCAGCGCGGAAAGCAGGAGTGCTACCTTCCGGTGCTGACGCTGCTGCGTCTGGACTGTGTCTGCGGTCGCGATGCTCATCCGATCACTTCCTCACATTGGCCGATCAAGGACATTGGCGCCAAGCTTCACCAAGGTCACAGCAAAGACGAGCACCATAAAACCCAACAAAGCCCAAGCCATGGCCTTGGCGCGCGCGCGGCGCTGCTTCAGCATTTCTTCCGACCAGACTGGGGGGTCAATCTCGTGGCGTGATTTTTCGTCCATATGAGCAAGAGCCATTGGTTAGATCACCGGTAAATAGAGGCCCGGCACACGTTCCACCAGGAACAGTGCGAAGATCAGGAAGAGGTAAAAAATTGAAAACAGGAAAAGGCGTTTTGCGCGCACGTCGCTTTCGGGCTCGTCGCCGTGCTTGCCCGCCTGCCAAATCTGCCAAGCAAGTGCCAGGAAGACCGCGCCCGCCGAAGCCGCTATCGCGCCATAGATCGCGCCAGCAAAGCCAAGGGCGACTGGCAGCAATGTCAGCGGCACCAAGAGGGCTGAATAGATGAGGATTTGCTTGCGGGTTTCATGCTTGCCCGCGACAACCGGCAGCATCGGCACGCCAACGCTCGTATAGTCGCCCTTGCGGTAAAGTGCCAGCGCCCAAAAATGCGGCGGTGTCCACATAAAGATAATCAGAAAGAGGATGATCGGTTCCAGCGACACAGAACCCGTTACCGCTGCCCATCCGATCATGGGCGGGAATGCGCCAGCCGCGCCGCCAATCACGATGTTCTGAGGCGTCCGGCGCTTCAGCCACATCGTGTAGACGAATAGATAGAACGCAATCGTGACCGCCAAAAGCGCTGCCGCTACGTGATTCACGAAGAGGCCCATCGCAACAACAGAGATCACGGAGAGTGTGGCCCCAAAGCCAAGCGCCTCACCGGCCGTTACCCGGCCTTGCGGGATCGGGCGTTCAGCGGTGCGCATCATGCGGGCGTCAATGTCGGCGTCGTACCACATGTTAAGCGCCCCTGAGGCACCTGCGCCCACAGCAATGCAAAGCAGTGCAGCAAATGCGAGCACCGGATGAAGTGTACCTGGTGCCACAGCAATGCCGACAAATCCTGTAAACACTACGAGCGACATCACACGTGGTTTCAGAAGCGCAAAAAAATCGCTGGCCGTGCCAACTTCCCGTCGGCTAGCGCCCGAAGTTTTTGCTGTTTCTATGGATACGTCAGACATTTGGACCACTTTAAAAAAATGAGGAGCTGGCACTTGGAGGTCCAGGCGCCAGCCCATCCACAGTTTATTTAACCCGTGGTAGTTCGTTGAACTGGTGGAACGGCGGTGGAGATGGAAGTGTCCATTCCAGTGTCGTTGCACCTTCACCCCACGGATTGTCCGCTGCTTTCTCGCGACGGCTGAAGGCAACTGCCAAGCCGAGCAGGAAGATCAGGACGGAGAAGGCTGTGAGGTAAGAACCCCAGGATGAAACCGCATTCCAGCCTGCATAGGCATCAGGATAGTCCACATAACGGCGTGGCATGCCCTGGCGTCCGAGGAAGTGCTGCGGGAAGAACACGAGGTTCACACCGATAAACATCAACCAGAAGTGCAGTTTGGCGAGGAATTCCGAATACATATAGCCGGAGATTTTAGGGAACCAATAGTACCAGGCTCCAAAGATCGCGAACACGGCACCAAGCGACAAGACGTAATGGAAGTGAGCCACAACGTAATAAGTGTCGTGATAGGCGCGGTCGACGCCGGCATTCGCAAGCACAACGCCTGTTACACCGCCAACGGTGAAGAGGAAGATAAACCCGATAGCCCAAAGCATTGGTGCTTTAAACTCGATTGATCCGCCCCACATGGTTGCGATCCACGAAAAGATTTTCACGCCTGTTGGAACCGCAATGACCATCGTCGCCGCAACGAAGTAGGCCTGCGTGTCCACATCCAGACCGACTGTGTACATGTGGTGTGCCCACACAACGAAGCCGACGGCGCCAATCGCGACCATGGCATATGCCATGCCGAGATAGCCGAAGACCTGCTTTCTGGAGAAGGTCGAGATGATGTGACTGACAATACCGAAACCGGGCAAGATCAGGATGTACACTTCAGGGTGACCGAAAAACCAGAACAAGTGCTGGAAGAGGATTGGATCCCCGCCACCTGCTGGATCAAAGAAGGTCGTTCCAAAGTTCCGGTCTGTCAGCAGCATGGTGATGCCACCTGCAAGAACAGGAAGAGACAAAAGCAGAAGGAAGGCTGTTACCAACACTGACCAGACAAAAAGAGGCATCTTGTGCAGTGTCATGCCAGGCGCGCGCATGTTCAAAATGGTGGTGATAAAGTTGATCGCACCAAGAATGGACGACGCACCTGCAATGTGAAGCGCCAAGATCGCGAAGTCCATCGCCGGTCCCGGCTGTCCCGATGTCGACAGAGGCGCGTAAATCGTCCAGCCACCGCCGACACCATTTGAGCCTGGAGGGCCCTCAACAAACATCGATATAACGAGAAGTGCGAGTGACGCAGGCAACAACCAAAAGGAAATGTTGTTCATCCGCGGGAACGCCATATCGGGCGCACCAATCTGGAGCGGGACGAACCAGTTGCCGTAGCCACCAATCATCGCCGGCATCACCATGAAGAAGATCATGATGAGGCCGTGAGCCGTGGTGAACACGTTATATACGTGCGGGTCGCCAAAGATCTGCATGCCTGGCTCATGGAGCTCAAGCCGCATCCCGATGGACAGCGCGCCTCCTAAAATCCCCGCAAAAATTGCGAAGATGAGATACATCGTGCCGATGTCTTTGTGGTTCGTCGAATAGACGTACCGCTTCCACCCGGTTGGATGATGATCGTGATCGGCGTGAGCGCCTGCTGCTTCACCGGCCATATCTCTTCCCCTTATCTCTAACGTCGTTTCTCAAAAATCAAATGCGGGTGTCGGCGCGTTAGCGCTGAACGTCCGCCACTTCATAGGCAGACGGTGCTGCCGCATATTCTTCCTTGGCCCAGAGGATCCACTCATCGAATTCCTCTTGGGTCACAACTTTCACTGTGATCGGCATAAAGGCATGTCGGATTCCGCAGAGCTCTGAGCATTGCCCGTAATAAGTGCCAACTTCCGTCGCCCGGAACCATGTCTCATTCAGACGACCTGGAACAGCGTCCATTTTCACACCGAAGGAGGGGATCGCCCAAGCATGGATGACATCTTCCGAGGTAACCTGCAGACGCACGGTAGCGTTCACCGGCACGACAACTTCAGTATCGGTGGCAAGCAGTCGAGGCTGTCCTTCGGCCAGTTCATCATCTTCGAGCATTAGACTTTCGAAGAAGAGGCCATCATGATCTGGATATTCGTAGCCCCAGTACCACTGGTAGCCGATGGCCTTAATGGTCAGGTCAGCTTCGGGCACTTCCATCTGTTTATAGAGAAGGCGGAAGGACGGCACGGCGATCACGACCAGGATCAGGATTGGCGCAACAGTCCATACAACTTCGATCAGCGTGTTGTGTGTTGTCTTTGACGGCTCTGGGTTCTTCTTCGCATTAAAGCGCACCATGATGATGATGAGCAGCGCCAGCACAAAGATCGAAATCGCGGTGATCAGGACCAGCAGGAAATTGTCGAACCAGATCAGATCGTCCATCACTGGACTTCTTGAGTCCTGGAAGCCAAGGGCCCAATCGGTCGGCTGACCCGCTGCGGCAAATGCCATATCTGCCGATCCGGTTACGATCCCTGCAACCAGAGCCACGACTGTCGCCGCCAAAAGTGTCGTCACGCGCATTTCTGTGCCTCGCTCTTCACATCAAATTCTGATGGCGCCAATTTCGTGCGTTTTGTCACAACCGGCTGCCCCCTCCACAAAACGACCCCCGAATTTTGGTCGGCGGTTCCTTTCGTGGTCAATCTCTCGCGTCAAAAACCACAATCAGCCGCGGGTCGCAAGCGGTCGAATGAGAAAAAAAGAGGAAATCCGCCCCTTAGCGGTTCCAGGCTGACGCCCCAAACACCAAAGCTGGTCTTCCCCTCGCCTCATTCAACGGACGCAGATCCGCTGGGCCGCATTTGGCTCCTGAGTCGCTTATTAGTATAGACCGCCCTTGTGCCCATGTGACAGAGGGCGTGCCTCACGCGACTTTTTGCCACGCTTTTGACCTGATCACATCAATGCCCCCTGACAAATCCTGTGAAACTGCGGATCAGAAGGTGCCGAGACACCCAAATCAGCTTAGAATGGTTTGAAATCAGGGAGGTCGGCGATGCGCGACGAAGCGCTTATCCATTTTCACTACGGGCGGCATATTTCATCGGGCGTGCATCTGCATACCAATGGGGGGGCAGCGCCGGAGTTGATTAGCGAGGCCGCCCCCTATCTCGATCCAAAAGTACCCGGACGCTGCGTCGTTGGCTTCTGCGCAGCGCACCCGGCTGCCGTGGATGACGTGACCAATGCCCCGCCTATAGGTTGGGAAACCTGGACATTCCGGGAGTGGGATGACTGGTTTGGTCGCATCAATGGCGTTTTTCTGGTGGATTTGGCTCAACTTCAGGTAACCCAATATCCTCTTTACAGCTGTAGCCCCCATATTGTGCCATGTGACCTGTCCAATCTGCCGGGTCGGCTTGTCCCTGTGGCGGACTGGTTGCCCGCCTAGAGTTATAAGAATTCCACCCTTCCATCCCTTTGGAGACATTTTCCGCCCATGAGTGCTTCGTCAGACGATCTTTTCTTTGAACCTGCTGGCCTTGACCGTTCCCGCGTGGAGCGCCTTGTGGACGACACGCTGGCGGAGGCAGACGATGGGGAGCTCTATCTCGAATATCGGCTTTCAGAAGCCCTGGCATTTGACGATGGCCGCTTGAAGACAGCGACCTATGACACGAACCAGGGCTTTGGCCTGCGCTGCGTGGCGGACGAATCCACCGGCTATGCTCACTCTTCGGACATGTCAGAAGCCTCGCTGATGCGGGCATCGGACGCGGTGCAAGCGGTGAAATCCGGACATTCAGGCACGCTGGCGGATGGCCCCGCGCGCACCAACACGCAACTCTATGGGGATGAAAACCCTCTCGGCGACCAGACATTCGAACAAAAAGTCGAACTGCTGCAGGAAATTGATGCCTATGCGCGGGCGAAAGACCCCCGTGTGCGGCAGGTGACGGCCTCCATGGCAGGCGAATGGCAAGCGGTGGAGATCATCCGCGCTGGCGGCCAAGTGGTGCGCGACATTCGACCGCTTGTGCGTGTGAATGTGTCCGTTGTTGTCGGTGAAGGCGACAGGCAGGAGAGCGGCTCCTATGGTGTCGGTGGTCGCGAAGGCTATAGCGCCTGGATCAGCCCGGACCAGTGGCAGGGACAGGTAGACGAAGCGCTGCGCCAGGCGCTTGTAAATCTGGACTCTGTGCCTGCGCCAGCGGGTGAGATGGAAGTTGTGCTTGGCAATGGGTGGCCCGGCATTCTGCTCCACGAAGCGATCGGGCACGGGCTTGAAGGTGATTTCAATCGTAAGAAGACCAGTGCGTTTGCAGGGCTCCTTGGCGAGCGCGTCGCCTCTCCCGGTGTCACCGTTGTGGATGATGGGACAATTGCAAAACGCCGCGGCTCCTTGTCAGTGGACGATGAAGGCACGCCGACCTCGAACACCGTGCTCATCGAAGATGGCATCCTGAAAGGTTATATGCAGGACAGGATGAATGCGCGGCTCATGGGCATGGACCCGACGGGCAATGGCCGCCGCGAAAGCTTCGCTCACCAGCCCATGCCACGCATGACCAACACTTACATGCTGGACGGCGATAAAGACCCGGAAGAAATTCTGCGGAGCGTGAAAGACGGCCTCTATGCGGTGTCGTTTGGCGGCGGACAGGTGGACATTACATCGGGCAAGTTCGTCTTCACGGTGACAGAAGCCTATATGATTGAGAACGGCAAAGTTGGTGCGCCAGTGAAGGGCGCAACGCTCATTGGCAATGGTCCGGACGTGCTCACCAAAGTTTCCATGATCGGCAATGACATGAAGCTCGATCCGGGCATCGGCACCTGCGGCAAGGCGGGCCAAGGCGTGCCCGTCGGCGTCGGTCAGCCAACGCTCAAACTCAGTGGACTGACGGTTGGCGGAACGGCTGCTTGATAGCATTCACCGAATTCGACGCGCTGGCCAGAGACGCGCGCAAAGACAATCGCGGGATCGCCGTTGGCGCTCTAATTGCCAACGCACAGGACCAGATATTTTGTCAAAAGCGAAGCGCGACACGCAGCCTATTTCCAAATCGTTGGGATATTGTAGGCGGTCATGTTGACCCTGGCGAAACGCTCGACGCAGCACTTCGGCGCGAAACATTCGAGGAAACCAGGTGGCGTATCAAAACAATCGGACCATTGGTTCACACCGCCGAATGGCCGGAAGCAACATCAAGTGGCAACGTTATTATGCGCGAGTTTGACTTCATGGTGTCTGTCGAAGGTGATCTCGCCGCTCCCATACTGGAATGTGACAAAGTCACAACCTCGACATGGGTTGACCGATCAAATCTCGACATTCTCCAAGACACTTTGGATGGCTCTGTTTCAACCATCTATCTGTCAGTTCTCGCCGCCCTCGATCACCTGGCCACGCTTGGTTAGGAACATTTCTTCCGGATCCATTTCATGGATTCACGCGCAAGTTTTTCCAGCACTTTCATGTCTATGTCTTCGAGCTTCTTGATGTAGAGGGAGGATTTGCCGGTTTTGTATTTTCCGAGCTTCCCCATCAAATCCTCGTATGCGCCAAAGCCCTGCATGATGTAGACGGTTAGCGCCTGTTTGCGCGGGCTGACGCTCGCCGCAAACCAGGTGCCGCTTAGCCCGGATTCATAGGTGTAGTCGTAGCTGTCACAGCCGATGATGCTGGTGCCCCACATTTTGGATGGATGGTCGGTCACCCGTTCCAGCATCTCCAGCACAACACGTGTGTCTGCTTTGCGTTTTTCGTCGGTCACTTTTTCGAGAAACGCCTCGACGCTTGCACCGTTCTCTTTGGTCTTCAGTTCGGCCATGGGCTCACCTTTCCCCAAGCAAGAGGAGGGAAAAGCACACCGCCCAAGAGCGTGTTGCGTTCAATCAGAGCCAAAAATCGCGCTAAGCTCACGCGTTTTTTGGCGCTTACCCCAAATTTTACAAACGCAACTCGCCTTAGATCAATCTGTCTTGGGGTCGATTGTCTCCAGAAAGGCTCGCCCTTCCGCATCACTCTTGATGATGATCTGGGTGGAATGGGCGCCGATGGTGGCCATCGCCTCATTCATCTTTTTTTGAGAGCGGTTCGGAAAATCCCAGATCCATTTATAGAATTCGAGACTGAAGCGCTCAGGACAGCCTTCCGCGAGATCGGGGCGAACGCGCCCGAAATGTTTCGCACTTCGCAACATCGCCCTTGCAAGACAGAGCCAGCGTGGACGCTCCACCAGGATGATGGTATCAGCGCGCGGCATACGTAGTGGGAAGGTGCCTGAATAGTTTCCATCCATTACCCAGGCGTCACGGGCTGCAAGTTCAGCAACTTTCTGCGACCACTCATCGGGCGGCGTTTCGACCCATCCAGGGTGCCAAAATTCATTATCCAAATGAATAAGGGGAAGCCCCGTTCTCTCCGCCAGCCCGATGGCAACGGTCGACTTTCCTGCGCCGGACGAACCGATCACCAGAACACGCTTCATGACACCCTCACCATCGCCCCAAAAGGACGCGGGTTTTAGGCTTCCAGGCTCAGAGGGTCAAGGCGTTAAAACGCATACTCGTCATAGATGGGATCGGTCTTGCCGTTCCACCGACCGTTATAAGCTTCAAGCTGTTCGTCGGCGCGGGTTTTGCCCTTGTCGAGGATTTCTTCCAGCGTTGAGAGGAAGATGGTTTCATCCGCCCCCACACCGTCCGTCTGCCCACGTGCTTTCAAGCCAGCCCGGCTCATGTCGACCATTTCGCGGGCGATGTCCATGACATTCACGCCAGCCACTTTCGTGGCGAGAGCCGTTTTCGGCACTTCCCAGCGCAGCTCTTCGCGGGTGTCCGGCGTCCACTTCTTCACCATATCCCACGCTGCATCCAGCACGCCGCCATCATAGAGGAGTCCCACCCACAAAGCGGGCAGAGCGCAGATGGTATTCCAGGGCCCGCCGTCGGCACCCCGCATCTCCATAAATTTTTTGATGCGCACTTCGGGGAAGATGGTTGTGAGGTGGTTGGACCAATCGCCAATGGTTGGCATTTCGCCTTCAAAACCTTCCAGCTTGCCAGCCATGAAGTCGCGGAAGCTTTTACCTGTCACGTCATGATATTCGCCATCGCGATAGACAAAATACATGGGCACATCGAGCGCATAATCTACATAGCGCTCGTAGGAAAAACCGTCTTCAAACACAAAGGGCAGCATGCCGGTGCGGGCCTTGTCCGTGTCCGTCCAGATTTGAGAACGGAACGATGTGAAGCCGTTCGGCTTGCCTTCGGTAAAAGGAGAGTTGGCAAAAAGGGCTGTCGCAATTGGCTGCAAGGCCAGCGCCACGCGGAACTTTTTCACCATGTCGCTCTCGGCCGACCAGTCCAGGTTCACCTGGACAGTGCAGGAGCGGTACATCATGTCGAGACCGTAGGAGCCGACCTTTTTCATGTATTCGGTCATGATGCCATAGCGGCCTTTGGGCATGACCGGAATGTCTTCACGGGCCCAGTCTGGCGTGAACCCTGTGCCTAAGAAACAAATATCGAGTTCGCCGCCGACCTCTTTCACCTGGGCCAGATGGTCATGCACTTCAGAGCAGGTCTGATGCAGCATTTCCAGCGGCGCACCGGACAGCTCAAACTGTCCGCCAGGTTCCAGCGATACATTGGCGAGACTATCAGGACAAGTGAGGCCGATAATGTGGTCGCCTTCATAGACAGGCTGCCAGCCAAAGCGGGTCATGCCTTCCAGCATGGCGCGGATGCCGTTCGGCCCGTCATAGGGAATGGGAGAGCGGTCTGATGTGCGGAAGGGGAATTTTTCGTGCTCGGTGCCGATGCGCCAATCTGCTTTGGGCTTTTCGCCCGCCTCAATATAGGAAACCAGGTCGTCATAGCCTGAAATGGGATCGGCTCCCGCCACCAGAATGCTCATGCTCCCCCAGCCTTCCTGCCCTTTTCAGGCCACTTCGCATCGCGCAGTTCTTGACGCCTGCGTCATTTCAAGGTCTTCCCGATGTAAGGGGCGACCTTACTGCGCACAAGGTCTTTTCTGAACCTCTGGCATAAACGTGAATAAAAATATGCGATTAGCCGCGCCAATCCCCCAAAACCAATTGGATAGCGGCAAGTGCTGCAACAGCTGCAGTGTCTGCCCGCATGACGCGCGGGCCTAAGGAAATCGCGTGCGTGTCGTCGCGGTTTAGCAGCTGCTCCCGTTCCGCTGGTGAAAATCCGCCTTCCGGTCCGATGAGGATCGCCAAGGGGCCAGTCTGGGGATCAGCCTGGGGATCAGTCTGGGGATCAGTCTGGGGATCAGTCTGGGGGCCAGCTCCCCCAAGACCCTGCAATTGTTCCAGGGTGCTCGCCTTCGGAGCTGCCTCATCGCAGAAGATGATCCGGCGCCCCCCCATATTGGCGGTCCATTTGCGCAAAAGAGATTCCAGGCTCTGCGGCTCTTCCACCTCCGGAACCGACAAAAGACCGCATTGCTCTGCGGCCTCAACCGCATTGGCCCGGAGCCGGTCCTGTTTGATGCGTGCCACATTGGTGCGTGCCGTGTTTACGGGCAGCAGGCGCCCTGCCCCCATCTCGACCGCCTTTTGGACCATAAAGTCGAGGCGGGCCCGTTTGACCGGCGCGAATAGCAGCCAGATATCGGGCAGCGCATCCTGCTCTCTGGTCTTCTTTTCCAGCGCAATGAGGCAGGACCGCTTTTTGACTTCATCTAACCGACCGAGCCATTCACCGTCGCGTCCGTTAAAAAGACGCACATGGTCGCCATCGCCCATGCGCATCACATTCAACAGATAGTGGATCTGATCGCGGTTTGGCACGACGCCGAGGCCCTTGCCCAAGTCTGCCTCTACATACAGGCGGACCTTGCCCGTTCCACAGTGATCCAGACGGCTTTCAGCCTCGCCAACTCGCATATGTTCGTCTCGCGTGTTCATTTCCCTCTTGTTATAGAGGATGGTAGCCGTCACATAAGCCCCAAATATCTTGATCCACGGGACGACCCTATGACCGACCCTCATCGCCAGCCGAACGACTCCCGGGTCGCTGACGCATCCTTTGGAAATTGGGTGGATTTTTACGCGCCGGAAAAGGCCAAGCCCTATTTGCGCCTGATGCGCGCCGATCGTCCGATCGGTACCTGGCTGCTACTTTGGCCCAGCCTCTGGTCCATTGCACTTGCAGCGCCCCTTGGCGAGGGCTGGTCTGTTCTTTCCCTTCTCTATCTGCCTGAACCCGGCACAATGCTGCTCTTTGCCCTTGGTGCCTTTGTCATGCGCGGCGCCGGGTGCACCATCAATGATATTATCGACCATGCGTTTGACGCGAAGGTTGCGCGGACCCGGTCCAGGCCCATTCCTTCAGGCGCCGTCAGTCTGCCACAGGCGTGGATTTTCCTGATTGCGCTCTGCCTTGTTGGCCTCGCGATCTTAGTGCAGTTCAATCTCTTCACAATCCTGCTGGGTGCCTCATCGCTGTTGCTCGTCGGTCTCTATCCGTTTGCCAAGCGCTTTACCTATTGGCCACAGGTGATGCTCGGGCTCACGTTCAATTGGGGCGCTCTTCTTGGCTGGGCTGCCGTTGCCGGGAGCCTCAGCCTACCGCCTGTGCTGCTCTATATCGGATGCATCTGCTGGACGGTCGGCTATGACACGATCTATGCCCATCAGGACAAGGACGATGATGCTCTTCTGGGGCTGAAATCAACAGCGCTTCGATTTGGAGACAATACGAAGACTTGGCTCTTTGGCTTTTATGGCGCCGCGCTTCTTTTCTTTGGTCTTGCAGGCATGGCTGCAGCCATTGGATGGATCTTCTATCTGGGCCTGGCGATTGGCGGCTGGCATCTCATGCGCCAGGTCACACGCACCAAGATCGATGATGCCGCCAGATGTCTCGCTATTTTTAAATCCAATAGGGACTTTGGTGTGATCCTGTTCGCCTCCATTCTCGCCGGAACGCTAGGTTCTGGCCTGCGCTAGTCAAGCCCAGGCTGCCACTTAACCCTGGGCTCAGATGTCGCAGGAGCCGGTCTTGAACAATATTGCAGCGCACCATATATATCGCGCAGCAACATAGTTGTGCTTCACGCCAATCCCGACGCGCAGGTGCAGCTAGAACATTGAGGAATGAACCTATGTTCAAGCAATGGTTCCATGGTGCCGCAGTTGCAGCAAGCCTCTTTTCCGGCATGCCTTATTGGCGTGACGAGGGTGCCCGCTCTGCAAACCGCGCTTCAGCACAAAACAGGTAAGCTCATTTCCTGAGCTCTTCTGCCAAAAACCTAAAGATCGAACCCCAGTTCATTTCTATGGCCTGGGGTTTTGCTTTATCTAAAATATGAATCTCAGTTCATTTTTTTAGGTAAACTCTCTTGATTTCATAAAGTGAATCTGTTTTCATTAACCGACAGAGCGACCACCATTAACTGAATTGGATTTCATATCTATGGCCTATCGGCAAACAGAAAGCGTGGCGCGGCGCCTCGAGGAAAACAGGCGCCGAATTCTGAAAGCCGCGCGCGAGCTTGTTGCAGAAGGTGGGTTCGCAAAAGCGCAGATCACGGCCGTTGCTAAACGGGCAGGTCTCGCGACGGGCACGCTTTATCGCTATTTCCCGTCAAAGGACGATCTCTGTCGTCAGGTGTTCCGGGAAGTCTCCTCACGGGAAATGAATATCCTGGCGGGCATTGCTGCGGCAGACCATCCGGCACTTGATCGCTTTGATCTGGTATTGCGAACCTTTTCAGGGCGCGCGCTCAAAAGCCGTCGCCTCGCCTACGCCCTTCTGGCAGAACCTGTTGATGTTGCACTTGCCGAAGAGCGCACCCGGTTCAGGAAGACCCATGCAGCAATTTTTGCGTGCATTATTGATGATGCCATTGCGGAGGGAACGGTAACTCCCCGCGATAGCAAGCTCGTTGCGGCCTGCATTGCGGGCGCCATCCCGACAGCGCTGGTCGGGCCGCTTGCGCCCGAAACCGATGCGCAGGGAAACGATGATGTCCTTAACAGCATCGTTCAATTCTGCTTTGGCGCGCTTGGCGTAACCGCCCGACAGACGGCGACAAAGACAAAATTGGAGAGCCGGGTATGAACAAGGTCAAAGCACAAGACATTCTCACCGACGACCAGATCGCCCTTGTCCGTGAACGGTCTGACCTGCGCGGTATTTGGCTCGTGATTCACGCCTGGGGTGTGAGCTTTGCTGCAATGGCGATGTTCGTCTATTTTCCCAACCCGCTGACATTTATCCTGGCCGTTGCGATCATCGGCGGACGTCAACTAGGTCTCGCGGTTTTGATGCATGACGCTGCTCATGGTGTTCTTTGCAAATCCCCAAAGCTCAATGAGTTTGTGGGTCAGTGGCTCTGCGCCTATCCTTTGATGGCAGAGACCTGGTCCTACCGGCGCTACCATCTGAAGCACCATAATAGTACCCAGCAGGCGGACGATCCGGATCTGATCCTCTCCGCCCCCTTCCCCATTACCAAAAAGAGTTTTCGGCGGAAAATGTGGCGGGACATTACAGGCCAGACGGGCTACCAGCAGCGCAAGGCTCAAATCTTGAGTGCATTTGGTTCTGCGGATATGCCGGTTGGCGCACACATCAAACGCTATTGGTCAAAACTCGGACGTGCGACGCTCACCCACCTCATCCTGTTTGCCGGGCTCGCCGCGACGGGCCACTGGTACCTTTATTTTGTTCTGTGGTTGCTCCCGTTTCTCACCTGGCATCAGGTGATCACCCGCATTCGAAACATTGCGGAACATGCCATGGTGCCTGATAGCGATGATGTATTCCGCTCGTCCCGAACGACAGTGCTCAGCCTGTGGGAGCGCGCGTTTTTTGGGCCCTATTGGGTTAATTACCACGTTGAACATCATTTGATGATGTGGATCCCCTGCTACAATCTTCCCAAAGCACAGGAATTTCTCAAAGCCAATGGCCATTGGGACCGAATGGAAACCAAGAACGGATATTGGGAAGTGATCAAAATGGCGACCTCCAAGCCCGATGATCAGGACAAGCCCGGCGAGGTCATTCACAACACGCGCCGCCGGGTTGCCGGGATTACGTCGGAAGGCTTTGAAGCTGCAAACTGAGGCCCCATCCGCTGCCGGGGAAGATCCTTCCGCGTTCATCCGCGCCCATACGGCATTGCATGAGCCCCCTCTCGTGCCCGAACTTCGTTTGCATCTGGCAACCGAGGACGACGCGTTTTGGCGCATAGGTGAGGAAGAGCTGACGGCGAGGGGACTCCCTGCCCCCTTCTGGGCTTTCGCCTGGGCAGGCGGACAAGCGCTTGCCCGCTATCTACTCGATAGTCCAGAAATCATTACCCAGAAAAGAGTGCTCGACTTTGGGTCCGGGTCGGGCCTGGTTGGCCTAGCTGCGTTACGTGCTGGCGCAACGTCAGCACTTGCGGCCGATATTGATGTCTTCGCCTGCGCCGCAGCAGAGCTCAACGCTCACGCAAACCATGTTTCACTCGCCACAAGCTCGGAAGACCTTGTGGGACAAGATGGTCCGTGGGACGTCATCCTTGTGGGAGACATGTGTTACGAGCAGCCACTGGCCGGCGAAGTAGAAACCTGGCTACAGGACCAAGCGTCTAAAGGCATTGACGTCTTTATAGGTGACCCTGGCCGCACCTATCTTCCCAAGGACCGGCTTCAGAAGTTGATCTCCTATGCAGTGAAAACATCTCGGGAGCTGGAAGATACCGACGTGCGCAATACGTCTGTTTGGCAGTTTTCCTGAGGTTTTAACGTGGCAGTTCATTCTGCTTGCCAACGCGCGGTTTAGTTCATATATGAACCATATGTCTCCGCCGCCCCGCATATTCCATCTCATGCAGCTCGCCCATCGAGCTCTTTTCAGGGCCGCTGATCAGCGGTTGCAAGCCTCGCTGGGCATCAGCACCGTACAACAGGGGGCCCTCTTCGTTATCGGAAAGCAGGAGCCCTGCAAACCATCTGCAATCGCCAAAGCGCTGGACATGAACAAATCCGCGGTGACGACGCTGGTCGCGCGACTGGAGACAGGTGGCTTCATTCACCGTGTCGCTGACAAGCAGGATGGCCGCGCGCAACGCATCAGCCTCACCCTAAAGGGCAAAGAGGCAATCCGAAAGTCTGTCCCGCTCACCAAGCAGGCGAACGCAGACCTTCTCAAGGGATTTGAGCCCCACGAAGTCGAAACCATCGAGCGGTTTCTCACCCAAGTTATTTCAAGATCGGCCCGCGCTGCGTCTCTGACGAATGCCGGGCCCTCCTCAAAATAGTCAAAAGGATTTTCCCCATGATTGCGACATCTGACCATATTCAGGTCCAGAAGGAAGCTGGCGTTCTCTCCCTCACCATGAACCGGCCGCAAAAGAAAAATGCGCTGACGCAGGATATGTATGCGGCACTTGCGGACAATGTCGTCGCAGCCCAAACCGATCCCGAAATTCTAGTGGTCCTGATTGCCGGTACGGGCGATTCCTTTACAGCCGGGAACGATCTAGGTGACTTCGCTGGTAGCGACGATACGCCCAAAGGTGAAAATGAATTGCCGCCGGTCGGGCGCTACCTTCAAGCCATCCTCAATGCCGAAAAACCCATTGTCGCGGCGGTCAATGGTCTTGCTATCGGTGTCGGTGTCACGATGTTGCTGCATTGTGACCTGGTCTACGCGTCTCCCAATGCAACCTTCCAGACACCCTTTGTCAATTTGGGGTTGGTACCAGAGGCCGGGTCCAGTCTTCTACTCCCCAACCTGATTGGCACTCAAAAGGCGAATGACATGTTTCTGCTTGGAACAAAAGTCAGCGCCGAGGATGCCGAGAAGATGGGTCTCGTCTGCTCCATTTTCGACGAAGACGCTCTTCTTGATGAAGCGTCCAGCCGCGCGCACGCCCTCGCCGCCAAAGCCCCAAATGCGGTGAAGCTTACGAAACAGCTTGTGCGCCAAGACCATGCAAATGTTGCGCAGCAGATGGCAGACGAGAGTGTGCATTTTTCAGCGCAACTTAAAACCGCTGAGTTTGCAGAAGCAGCAATGGCGTTTGCGGAACGCAGAGCGCCTGATTTCTCAAAAATCTGAATGCTAGAGCCTATTCGGCTTAGTTTCGGCCGCCGAATAGGCTCCAACCATTTTTTTGGTTTGCCGCATTTTCGAAACGCAAAACCACGAACACTTTTGCTGAAAATGCTCTAGTAAGCCTGTGGCCGGGAGGCGGACACCCGGTCACTCCATTGCCGTGGTCTGCCGGTGAAGCCAAAGCTTAAGGGACGACGCATCGTCAAAGGACTGGCTCCACGATGAGGCTGGGGTGCTTGCGTTTTGAGTGCACCGACCTGCTCTGATGTTTCGCGCAGATCACCGCTTCGGTCCTGGACGAGCAAAGGCAGGTTCAAGACACTTGCCCATGAACGCCACCGCGCACCAGCGTCTGCGCCATCGAAGGAGGCATGAACTGTCACGGTCTTGACGGGATCAGGATGACATAGCTCGATCAAAATCACGGGCGCTTCGCGGTCCCGGGCCTTATAGGCAATGGCCATCACAATGCCGGTGAACTCAGACACTGGTGCGTCCCATTCCCACACACCAAGAGGCGGCGAGCTGTCCTGCACTACGACACGATCTCGGTAGATGGTCGCATAGCGGATGAACCCAAAGGCGCGACGCCAGATTGGCTGAAACGGAACCGTCAGGCTCGCTGGAAGGCGGTAGGGATCGGCGTCAAGCTCTGGAGATACCCAGCGTCTGCGAAACCGGTCTGCATCGTCTTTGTCAGCGAAAAACCGCATCAAACATCCCTGCCCTACTGGCCTGTCTTACTGGTGTGGGAGCGAACTGCCCCTAAGCCGGAAGAATAGGGAGCGCATGCTTTCTATCTCTTTAACGTCCGCTTCAAACTTTTGTGGGAGTTCCAGAAGTCCCGAAAACTCTGCTCAGCTTCGTGCTAAGTTTTCCGGGAAATGTCGAATCAGCACCCAAATCCAACGATGCTGAGCCACGAAGGAACCGAGATATGATCGACAACCCGCTTCAAATGGTCGGGCTCTATATTGCGATCAACCTGCTTTTGAACCTGGCATTGGCCTACCGGGTGTCTGCCACCCGTCTCAAGACAAATGTCATGACAGGGACAGGCGATCACGAGCCGCTTTATAAGTCGACGCGGGCGCACATCGTCAACAGTGAATACACGCCTATTGGCCTGATTGGCCTCATCGGGCTCTTCATTTTGTCAGCCTCTATATGGATCATTCACGCCGCGGGCATCGCGCTGACCATGGGTCGGGTGTTGCATGCGATCGGCCTCTACATTTCCGCTGACAGCACGCGACCGAGACTTTGGGGAACCCTGCTCACCTGGCTGGGGCAACTCATCACGGGTGTTGGGTGCCTCTATTTCTCACTCACCTATACAATCTGACTGAGTTGGCGGCCCCTCTCGCGGGTCGCTGAATTGCTCAACCGACGCGCTCTCCCAACGGCGCTGGCGCGACATTCGTGCTTTTTCTGGTATAAGACCCACAATAACGGCCTCCAATGTCCTCTCCTTGTTACGGAAATCCTCCCATATGCAGCAAAGCCAAGACCGCACCGATCTCCTTCAAGACCTCATTGCCCGCGCCAAAAAGGCAGGAGCAGACGCTGCAGATGCCTTGATGGTTGAAAGCACGTCTTTTGGCGCGAGTTACCGCCTGGGAAGCCTCGAAGATATTGAGCGCTCAGAGACTCAGGATCTGGGACTGAGGGTCATGGTTGGTCAGCAACAGGCGGTTGTTTCCACAACCGATGTGGCACCGCGCGCCTTTGATGGCCTCGTCGAACGCGTGATTGCCATGGCAAAGGTCGCGCCAGAAGATCCTTATTGCGGGCTCGCAGACCCGGCACTCCTCGCAAAAACAGTCGCTGATCTTGAGCTTGATGATGGGAGCGACCCGAAAGCAGAGGAACTGGTTGCCCTCGCCCAAGCTGCTGAAGAAGCAGCGCTTGCTGTCAAAGGTGTCACAAATTCCGGTGGTGCAGGATCAAGCTTTGGCCGCGCTGCTTTAACATTAGCCACGAGCGACGGCTTTGCCGGCCACTATGGTGGCAGCACCCATTCTGTTTCCTGTTCCGTGCTTGCGGGCGAAGGCGCGGAGATGGAGCGCGACTATGATTATTCAACCGCGCGTCATTTTTCAGACCTTGAAGATCCGACCAAAATTGGACGGGAAGCTGGCGAAAAAGCAGTGCGCCGCTTAGGCGCGCGCAAAGTCGAAAGCTGTCAGGTTCCGATCATCTACGACCCGCGCGTTTCTGGCGGGCTTGTGGGACATTTTGCCGGTGCTATCTCGGGCGCGGCGGTTGCCAGGGGCACGAGCTTCCTAAAAGACAGTTTGGACACTCAGCTGTT
>Ga0189286_100049_pt1 | contig 101032 bp, 103 predicted proteins | sample UW69minimetaG_FD_130330 | JGI IMG/M metagenome (GOLD analysis project Ga0189286, IMG submission 130330) | Marine microbial communities from the Costa Rica Dome - UW69 mini metaG | ecosystem: Environmental > Aquatic > Marine > Oceanic > Photic zone | place: Costa Rica: the Eastern Pacific... | reverse complement strand
GTTTTTTCTCTTCTGGTGTCATAATAACTGTGTGTGTTATAAAATTATACAAAAATTTAAGGCGGGTTTTAAAACCCGCCTTAAATCATACTTTACACAGTATTTTGGATACTACCTTAAAAAGAGGCTTTTATAGTCTCTTTTTTAACTTTTTCAAAAAAAATTTAAACCAATGCGCAAGTTTTTAGTCAAAACAACATCTTATACTAAAATCACAATCAATTTGCCTATTGCAGTAATACTACTTGATAATATTAAAACACCTATACCTTATGAAAAAGTATGTATTCCTATTTTCGATTTTAGTATGTGCCTGCGCTTCTGATGAAGAAGTATATACTGAAATTCCAGAAGAAAACACTGAAACACCTACAGTCCCAGATTCTAATACTGTGAACGGAATTGATATGTCTGACTATTTTTCAATCAATTTTAACGATTTACCTAACTATAGTAATCCTGACTATCCAATTCATTATATAAACACGTTGGCTGACAATAATGAACCTGCAAACAATCAAGCAACAGATACAGGCGCTATTTTAGGAAGAATTTTATTTTTTGATAAGCAAATGAGTGTCAATAATACCATTTCTTGTGCAAGTTGTCACCAACAAGGAATAGCATTTACAGACAATAATCAGTTTAGTACAGGAATTGATGGTGTAAGTGTTACAGCTGCACATTCGATGCGATTATTAAATGCTCGTTTTTATGAAGATGGATCATTTTTTTGGGATAAGCGTGCACAGACTTTGGAAGAACAATCTACCATGCCAATTATGGACAGTGTAGAAATGGGATTTGATGCAAGTAATGGCGGAATTGATGCCCTAATTACAAAAATGAATACGATTGAATATTATCCAGCATTATTTGAAATGGTATTTGGAGATAACGCTATCACACATGATAGAATTCAACGTGCTTTAGCGCAATACATTCGTTGTATGGTTTCTACCGATAGTAGATTTGATCAAGCATTTGCACAAGTATACAATCCGAATGCGCCTGGCGATGGTGTTGGGCAAAATTTCCCAGAATTTACAGCTGAAGAGAACTTGGGAAAACAAATTTTCACCACAAATCAAGGGAATATAAACTGTGCAACCTGTCATGAGCTGCCAACATTTGCTCTAAATGAAAACTCAAGAAGTATCGGCTTGGATGCTGGTGAAACAACTGTTTTTAAAGCGCCTTCACTTAAAAACGTTGGAACTTCTGCACAATTTATGCATGACGGACGCTTTAGCAGTTTAGCAGAAGTTGTAGAATTTTACAATTCTGGAATTCAATTAGGTCCATCGTTAGACAATCGTTTGATGCAAAACGGACAACCAAGACGCATGAACTTAACACAAGCTGAGAAAGATGCTTTAGTAGCCTTTTTACGAACGCTAACGGATGAAACAGTAGTAAATGATCCTAAATTCGCTGATCCTTTTATAAATTAAATTTGTATTAATATATATCATAAAAAGCCTGTTTATATACACAGGCTTTTTATATTTGTAGCTCTTAACTTTTTAGCTATGAAATCCATTGATGTTGTCATTTTAACAGACAATCGTTACGTAAATCCTTTGGAGCGCGATGCATATATTGATAATGTATTGTTAGAAGACCAATTGGTGCAAGAAGCACTTGAAAAAGAAGGTTTAAAAGTTAAAAGACTTTCATGGGATGATGCTGATTTTGATTGGAATACAACCAAATATGCACTTTTTAGAACGACTTGGGATTATTTTGATCGTTTTGAAGAGTTCTCTGTATGGCTCGCAAAAGTTAGTACACAAACTATATTGTTAAATTCCGTAAAAATGATCTATTGGAATATTGACAAGCACTATTTACAAGATATCGCAAAAAAAGAAGTTGCCATTGTTCCAACGTACTTTATTGAAAAAGGAGATACACGTACACTTGCTGAAATACATGCAGAAACTACTTGGAAAGAAACGATTGTAAAACCATGTGTTTCTGGAGCTGCAAGACATACGTACAAATTGAACCCAGCAAATATTCACGAGTATGAAGCTATCTTTAAAGAACTCATTGCAAACGAATCCATGATGTTGCAACCTTTTATGCACCAAATCATGACCAAAGGAGAAGTTTCATTGATAGTCATCAATGGAAAATATACACACGGAATCTTAAAAAAGGCAAAAAAAGGAGATTTTAGAGTACAAGATGATTTCGGCGGAAGCGTTCATGAATATACACCTTCACAAGAAGAAATTGAATTTGCAGAAAATGCTGTAAAAGCCTGTATTGAACTGCCAATGTATGCACGTGTAGACATAGTGTGGGACAATGAAGATCAACTTGCGATCTCCGAATTGGAATTGATAGAACCCGAATTGTGGTTTCGCTTCCATAATGACGCAGCAACAGAACTGGCGAAAGGAATAAAGAGTTTATTTTAATTACGATTTAGTTTTGTACTCAACTTTTTGATCTGGAATCATATAAATACCTTGCAAATGCACTTGTCTTTCTTTTAAGTTTTGTGCAATCCATTCGGTATTGAGTTCCATTTTTTCAAAATCTTTCCAAATTCGTGTATCCTTAGCACAGCTGTACTTTCTACATACTTTCGGTCTATCGTTATAAATAGAGCAGCATTGTTTGTTTTCATCTAAATGTGTACAATAGCCAGTTGATTTTTGTCGGATGTAATACGGTTGTCCTAAATCCCACTTTGGCTTTCCACTTTCAATTTCATCTACAGACAACGCAAAGTTGAGTTTACAGCATACACCTTTACAAATGTGCATGCGCTCGTCGCAATTTACAGGTACAAAATCGTCTATTGCTGTTTCTTTTCCATCCACTCTGATCGCAATTCCTGCATGAAAATGTTCATGGCGTTCTACCGTTTCTTTCCGTACTTTTTGAACGACTTGTTCTAGTTTTTCTTTTTGAACTTTTCCATCGTCAATCAACGTATCAATCAAACCATATAAAAACGATTCTATTTCATTAATACGTTCTGCTTGCTGACTCAACGAACTATGCGTAAAATACCCTGAACGCTCCAATTGACGTTCCAATTCTTGTACAATTTTAATATCTTGGTTAAATGCGTCCATTATTCTGTATTTATTCTTTTTCTAAAATTCCTTTCAAACGTTCAATTTCCGCATCTCTTTTATCAAAATCTTGATAAAAAGTGATGGAAATATTTTTAATTTTTGAGATGTAGAATGCTGCGAAGTCTTTTACTCGGTATTGATAATCATTGCCAATCATTGCGCTTTTACTACCTTCATATTCAATAGCAGCATCTTCATTCAATAGTTTCAGTAATGCAGTCATAGATTCTTCCCCAAAAACAAAAAATCGACTACCCAATACACCTGCATCATCATCCTCATAGAGAAATCCCCAAGAATTACCAGATAAGCCTAAACTATTATTATTTTCACGACTTGTAAGTGTCAAACAAGAAGCATAGCTATGGGCAATTGATTGATAATACTGTTTAGGTATATGTATTTTTTGGAGGAATAATAACTCGGCTATCTTAAGCTTGGTGAGATCATGAACAGTATCTATTTCTAAAATATGAAACAAAGATTCTTCATTTTTGCCTTCATTCCACAACTCCTTTATCAGTTCTTCATTTTCTGTCAAAAACAAATCACTGTAACTATTTTTTTCTATTTCCTCTATTAAATTTTTATCTGATGCTGACATGCTTTTTTGATTGTTATTTTTTGCACATGAGCTAATGAAAATCAGTAACAGTGCTATTATATTTACTTTAATTCTCCTCATTATCTAAATAAACAATATTTAAAATTAAAAGAAAAGTATTGCATTATCATAACAATTATCGAACATAACTTGCATCTTTGTTTACTAATTCTTTAGAAACATATCCTCTGATCAAATCTCCTGTCATGAATGCCGCTCTTCCATGTCTATTTAATATTAATCCTGCCTGTGTGGTACTCAATTGGACATGCAACCAATTTGATGAATCGTCTAAAACGGTCAATGAAGTTCCTGTTGGTAAATCTGCTAAAATTTGTGATGCTGCTGACTGTCCTGATCTTAAAGCTGCTAATGACGTATTATGTATCGTACCTGTCCATACTGCTGGTAATTGGATATTATCTTTTCCTGCTGTTTTATCGGCATTCCATACTTGCGCAGCTTTCATAAAAGTTGAAGTTGGTACCGCTTTCGATTTTACTTTAAAAGGAAGTCTTGTAAATACACCTTTAGCATCTGTTCGCCAGCCCCATTCTACAGATCCATAATACATTCCTTCCTGATTTCCATCAATAGCTAATGCTGCTGTTTCAAATAACTGTTCGGCATTAGTTCCCCTAGCTGTCAACTTTGGTGCATCGTGTAATTCTGCATCTTTTGATTTCCATACCTTCCCAGATTTGTAACGATAGCCATGTTCTCCCCAGCCTTTGTAATTTAATCCAGAATAACTGGAAGCAGCAATCTCGGCTGCAGTTAGTTTCTTAACAGGGCTAGGCGTTCCTGCTTGTGCTAGTTCTGTATCTTTATCTGAAATTTTTCCTGTAGCATACAGCGGATTTCTATATCCTGCACCTGAATGTTGATCGATATGCATTCCTTGATCTGTACCCAATGTAGGAGAACTAATAGGTTGTGCATCTCCACTAGTAATAGATCTTGTTCCTACAGTAGGATTTATATTTATTGGCTTCCCTCCACTTTTAATAGAACGAACTGTTTGTGTAAGCCCAATAAGTTTGGCATCTACATTATTGCCTGGCACAAATTTCATATACATATCTACTCCTACTTCTTTTCCTGCCGAATTTTTTAACGTTGTGTATGATTCATCCTTAAATTCTCCATAATCAGTAGCTACCATCTGCACCACATTACTCTTAGCCTGCGCAGTTCTTACCGAGTTTCGCATTTCCAAACTTGCTGAACGGTATTTTGAAATGGCTTCTCCTTTAGCTGCTTTGCGTCCAAAAGCATCTGCTTCGCTTTCCAAACTTTTATCGTCATTCACCATGACTCCTTTTTGCAATACTTTGGTCGGTTTTACTACGCCTGCTCGCTGTTGTGCAATATGTGTAAACTCATGACCAATTAAATTTTGACCCGAAGTAGATTCTGGATTAAATTCACCTGGTGCAAAATGAATTTGTTCGTTCTGTGTATAAGCACGTGCATTCATTTGAACCGCTTTCTGAGAATCTTTATGAATTCCTACATCAGAAAAATCTTGTCCAAACGAATTTTCCATATTGGATTGTAATTTGTTTGGCAAGCTATTATTTCTTTTTCCAGCTGTGGAAGGTGGCGAAAACTTTGTAGTATCACCAACAGGTTTTATAAAAGAACCTTTTTCCTTTTTTTGAATGATATTTTTAGTGCCTTTATCCTGTTGATTCGGTTGTTTTTCTGTTTTCATTTTCTAAATTTATTAACTAACTATTGCAGTATTTTAGTGATAAACACACTTCGTTCCCTTTCGTTGTATGAGTTGAGCTATTTCTTCTGTCGCATCAGACTGCTTCTCCACTTTCACACTTAATTTTCTTAGGTGATTTTACATGCATTAATTACGATTACAAAGTAGCTATTAATCAAAAAATAGCATAGGGGAAAAACACTGTATTTCCTATCTTTTCTTTACTATTCATGAAATATTCACGTACTTTAGGTACTAAAAGTGACAAAATCTCTAAAAATTGATTCATTGTGATTAAAGTAGATCGAAATAAAATACCAAAGCCAGATTTCTTTTCCTCCAAAGAATATGAACAGCTACAACAAGAAATAAATGATTTTTATAGTTTACATAAAAATTCGCGTGCGCAACGTACGTTTAGTGTAGGTTATATACCAAGCGAAGTTTCTGATACACTGGCAGAACTTTTTGATCATAAATGTGCGATGTGTGAATCTACCCTACGAAGAGGAAAACCAGGGTATGAAAGCTATTTGCAACGTTTTCGTCCTAGCAGCTATACTCAAGGGTTTGATAGTAAAGAAATATCAGAAGATCATTATTGGTGGCTTACTTATGAATGGGAAAATTTATATATGATTTGTCACGCCTGTCAACGTTTTAAATCAAATGTATTTCCTGTAGAAGGTAAACGTGCTGCGATGAAAACACCGTACGTTCAAATTGCAAAAAAGGAAAATGCTTATTTAATTGATCCTTGCAACGAAGATCCAAATGACTTTTTTGATTTCGATCTAGAAAAGTTTGAAATCATTCCTAAAAGTGCTTCAAATTACCCTGATTTTTTACAGAATAGCCAACAGTTTTCAACGCAAATTGAAGCCAATAAACAACGAGCAGAAGCAACCATTCAAATTTTAGGATTGAATCGTTCCGATTTAATTTATGGACGACAAGCTGTTGCACATAGCATACAAAAAAATGCTGATGATTTATTAAATGGAGCAAAAAATTCACAAGAAATAGCCTTAGAATGGGATAAAATTTTAAAAGGGAATTCTAATGGAAATCATTTAGCACTATGTACTGCAATTATCAATAAACTTTTAGAAAATCAAGAACTCTATGATAGAGTTTCTAGCTTAGTAGATTCAAAAGATTCCTATTTTAGTCAAACTCAACAACAGCAACAAATACAAGAGCAAACACCGCCAAGTCCAACTGCTCAACAAAACATAAATATAAAAGGAAGCACCAATATCAAAGGAGGTAACACCTTTGAATCTATATCTTTTCCACTAGAAGAAACGGAAGAAGGCTATACAAGAGATAAAACAAAACCTCCAAAAGTCAAAAAGGCAATTTTTCAACAGAAAGACGATGCTTATTACGCAAGCATTCTCAAAAATGTATATCTCGATCGCATTGAATTGAAAAATTTTAAGTGTTTTTCCAACTTAACACTTCAATTGCCAAGTTATGCGGATGATACTAGCGAAGAACCTTGGTTGGTTTTTTTAGGTGAAAATGGTGTTGGAAAAAGTTCTGTCCTCAAAGCCATTGCAATTGCATTGATGGGACAAGAATATTTGGATGTTCTTGGTATTACGGTAAAAGATGTCTTAAAATACAATACGTATAGCGGATACATTAAAGTATATGGAAAAGGGAATGAAGAAGTGTATAGTGTCACTTTCAGCAAAAAAAAGAATGAAATCAAAGCCAGTATTGAAAAACCACCAGCGTTTATTATTGGCTATGGTTCTACACGTTTGTTACCGATTGGAAATTTACAACCCGAAAAAGATCATCCGAGTTATTTAAAGATCAAAAACTTATTTGATCCTTCGGTTTCCTTATCAAGTGCTAAAGAATGGTTCTTAGCTACCAATCGTAAAACCTTCAATCAAGTATCTAAAACGCTAAAAAATTTATTGTTGCTAGACGATTTAGATTCCATTAAAAGAAGTCCGAAAAAAGGTGAAATTTATATTAAATACCATCAATCTGGCGATAATATTAATATTGATCATTTAAGCGATGGATATAAGTCCATTTTTGCTGTGGCAATTGATATGATTTACACCCTTTCGCAAGAAAACATCGTATACGAATTGGCAGAAGGAATTGTGTTGATTGATGAAATTGGCACACATTTACATCCGCGTTGGAAAATGGAAATTATTGAACGTTTGCGCAATACATTTCCAAAAATTCAATTCATTATTACAACACACGAACCTTTGTGTTTACGTGGTTTGAAGGAGAATGAAGTTGTGGTTTTAAAACGTGATGAAGAGAATGTAATTATTGCGATTAGTGATTTGCCCGATCCAAGCACCTTACGAATTGATCAATTGTTGACTTCGGAATATTTTGGATTGAATAGTACGATGGATTCTAAAACCGAAAAGGAATTTGAACGTTATTATGAATTACTAGCCATTGAAGAAACCAACAGAACTGAATCTGAAATTAAAGAAATAGAAGCCTTGCAAAAAGTGCTTCCACAGAAAAAACGTTTGGGCCAAGATGCCCGCGAAGACTTGATGTATCACGCTATTGACGAGTTGTTAGCAAAGAAAATGAAGAGTAAAAAACTCAAGATTATTGATGATGATATTAAAGAAAAAACCATTTTAAAAGTACAAGATATTTGGAAAAATATCTCCGCAAAAAATAAATTATGATTTTCATTGATAGAACTTCGGTTGAAACTCCAGAGATTCTAAAAGATGGAAGTGAAAAACTGGAGAAAGAATTAAAAGCAGCGATTGAGCATTATACAGATCCTGAAAAGCGAAAAAAGGCTTATAAATTCAAAGTGTATAGCCACGCAAAAGTAAAAGAAGCTTTGATTGAAATGGGCAAAGGAAAGTGCGCCTATTGCGAAAGTGATATTTTAGCAACGTATGTTGGTGATATTGAACATTTTCGCCCAAAAGGAGAAATTGAAGAATTAAAAGCTACTGGCAATTCAAAACCAGGTTATTATTGGTTGGCTGCCGATTGGGAGAACTTGTTATTTTCGTGTAGAAACTGCAATCAGAAATCCAAACAAGTCACAGCTTTTGTTGATGAAGCAAAAAGTATGGGAAAAATGAATCAATTTCCTTTATTTGATGAGTCGAAGCGTGTACGTTCGCATGAGGATGACATAGAAGAAGAAGAAAAAGTACGTTTATTGCTAAATCCGTGTATCGAAAATCCAGAAGACTATTTTAAATATGATATTGAGTCAGGCGTAATTCAGCCCAAAAAACAAAAAGAATTTCCAAAACAACGTGCATTATCGTCTATTAAAGTATTTGCATTGCAACGTGTTCCTCTAGTAATGGAGCGTGAAAAAAGAGCCATTCTCATCAGTGCACAAATGCAACGTGTAGAAGAAGCTTTTGTGAATTATAATGATTTCATTGACGATCCGCAACGTTCCGAACGTTTTGCCAAAGTACTCCAACGCGAAATGGAAACTTTACAAAGTTTTTTAGAACCAACTCAAGAATATTTAGGCCTAGCCAGACAAATGATTGGGCATTTTATGAAGAAAAATTTTCAAGTGGATATCAATGCTGCTTGACTTCAACTCCGCTCAGCCAGCGCTATGTTTGCAATAAAGTTGGTTATGATTATGAAAACGTCAATTCGGCTAGGTTCAGTATACTCAATATTTTTTACGGTATACATGATACGTCATTACGAATGAAGTGAAGTAATCTGTTTCAAAAAAATCAGTACTGTGTTTAAAAGACTACCACGTCGTTAACTCCTTGTAGTGACGTTTCAAAAATTTAATACAAGTTTAAAGATTAATTCATAATCCTTACCATCAACTCTTTCAACAAATCACCATTAGATAAATTTGTTGCACCAACTCCTTTACTTTTGACATCCATTTCTCGTAAGGTTGCCACAATACCACTCACTTTTTTCATCGGATAGTTGCGTGCCGCTGCTTGGTATTCTTTTACAAAATATGGGTTGATTCGCAATGCAGAAGCTACATTTCGAGGATTTTGATCGCGCAAACCGTGATATTGTAATAATTGTGAGAAGAAATTAAACAACAAAGAAACGGTAACTACTGTAGGATTGTCTTTTGGATTTTCCGCAAAATAAGTAATGATCCGGAATGCCTTTTTTACATCTCTATCGCCAATGGCTTTTCGGAGCTCAAAATTGTTGTAATCTTTGCTAATTCCGATGTTTTCTTCAATAATTTCAGGTGTGATTTCACTTCCTTTGGGTAAAATCAACTGTAGCTTTTCAAGTTCATTATTGATTTTACTCAGATTCGTTCCTAAAAACTCCACCAACATTTGTGCGGCTTTCGGTGTAATTTGATACTTTTTCCCTGCTAAGACTCTGCGAATCCAATCGGCAACCTGATTTTCATACAGTTTTTTACTCTCGTAAATAACGCCATTCTTCGCAGCAGCTTTGTAGATTTTTTTATTCTTAGCAATCTTCTTGTATTTATAACAAATCACTAGCACCGTTGTAGGTTGCGGGTTTTCAAAATAGGTTACTAGCTTATCAATCGTACGTGATAAATCTTGTGCTTCCTTGACAATCACTACCTGACGTTCTGCCATCATTGGATAGCGTTTTGCGTTTGCCACAATATCATCTACAGAAACATCGCGTCCATACAATACCATTTGATTGAAGCCTTTTTCTTCTTCTGCCAACACTTTATCTTCAATATATTCCGCAATCTTATCTACATAATAGGCCTCTTCACCCATTAAAAAATAAATAGGTTTAATATTTCCTTTCTGAATATCTACGACAATCTGTTTAGCTTCTTCCATTCTATCTTACAAATGCGAAATTGTATTGGTTTTCGATGCACGAATCCTTAGTTTTGTGCCATGGAACCCTTGAATTTTCCAAAATATACATTCCGCTTCAAAAATAAGGAAAATAAAATCTATATTTTTGATGCTATTCGGAAAAAATTTGTGGTGTTGACTCCTGAAGAATGGGTTCGACAACACACAGTACAATTTCTAATTCAAGAAAAAAACTATCCCATAAGCTTGATTAACATTGAGAAAGAACTTATATACAACGATTTAAAAAAACGATACGACATCGTAATTTTTAATTCGGATGGAAGTATTTTTTTGGTGGCAGAATGTAAACGTAGCAAAGTAAAAATTACGCAGCAAACCTTTGATCAAATTGCACGTTATAACATGATTTTGAATGCAGAATACTTAATGGTCACCAACGGATTGAATCATTATTATTGCACGATGAATTATGAGGCACAACAGTATCATTTTTTGAGAGAAATCCCAGATTATACAAATTCCTAAATAAAGAAAAAGCTATTTTATTTAAAATAATTCTAAATAAACTTTCATAAAGAATTATTAGATAGTAACTTTGCGGAAATTTAATCATTAAGATAATTTAACATACAATTGATGAGAAATACACTATTAGCAATTGCAACACTCTTAGTTTTTGTTGCATGTAAAAATGATAAAAAAGAAAATACAAACACTGAAGAGAAAGCAAAAACTCAAGAAGTAAATGTATACACACATAGACATTACCCGGCAGATCAAGAATTATTTGCTGCTTTTGAAAAGAAAACTGGTATCAAAGTAAATGTTGTTAATGCTAAAGCAGACGAATTGATTCTTAAAATGACGCAAGAAGGTGAGCAATCGCCTGCAGATGTATTAATAACAGTTGATGCTGGAAGACTGGTTAGAGCAAAAGATAAAAACTTATTGCAATCCGTAGCATCAGAAAAATTAGATAAAATCATTCCATCAAACATGCGTGATGATGATAATCAATGGTTTGCATTGACTAAACGTGCGCGTGTGATTGTGTATGCAAAAGATCGTGTACAACCAGAGCAATTATCTACGTATGAAAACTTAGCGGCTGATACCTGGAAGAAGAAAATCTTAATTCGTTCTTCTGGAAATATCTACAATCAATCCTTAATGGCTTCAATCATTGAACATAACGGTGAAGAAGTTGCCAAAACTTGGGCAGAAAAAGTAGTTGGAAACATGGCACGTTCTCCACAAGGAAATGATAGAGATCAAGTAAAAGCAATTGTAGCTGGCGAAGGTGATGTTGGAGTTGTAAACACTTACTACATCGGAAAATTATTAAACTCTAAAAATCCTGAGGAAGTAAAAGCAGGAAATGGCGTTGGTATCTTTTTCCCTAATCAAGAAGACAGAGGAACACACATTAATATTAGTGGTGCTGGAGTTGCTAAATATGCTCCTAACAAAGAAAATGCCATCAAGTTTATTGAATTCTTAGCGAGCAAAGAAGCACAAGAAGTATTTGCAAAAGCAAACTACGAATATCCTGTAAATGCCGAAGTTCAACCTTCTGAGTTGTTACAATCGTGGGGAACATTTAAAGAAGACAATATTGCACTTTCTATTTTAGGAAAGAATAACAAAAAAGCTGTGATTGTCTTTGATGAAGCTGGTTGGAAATAATCGTAAATCTCGATTAGCGAGTACAATTTGAATATCAAAAAGTCAAAAAATATTAAAAGAGATTGGAATAATTGGTCAGTGGCAACATTGATCATTATTTCTTTTATTGCCATTCCAATTCTTACTATTTTCTTTCGATTATTTTTTGGTCCTGGTGAAACTTGGGATCATATCGTAAAGAATTTATTGCTTGACTATTCCTTAAATTCATTGTTCTTAATTATTGGTTGTACCATTTTAACGCTTGCGTTTGGTGTTTCGTCAGCTTGGATTGTGAGCCGCTACTCTATTCCATTTCAAAAATACTTGGAATGGATGCTAATTCTTCCTTTAACGATTCCGTCATATATTACCGCGTATGCCTATGCTGGCTTTTTTGACTATGGCGGATCTTTGGAATTACTCTTAGAAAGTGTTGGAATATCTGGCGTAAAGCTAAATATCACTAATATTTTTGGACTTATTTTTATACTGAGTGTTTCTTTGTTTCCTTATGTATACGTAAGTGCACGTGCTGTGTTTTTATTTCAATCTGGTAGACTGATAGAAGCTTCTAAAAATTTGGGCGTTGGCGAACGAAAAACATTTTTCAAAATCGTATTACCAATTGCACGACCAGCCATTATTGGTGGACTCATTTTAGTGCTCATGGAAGTTTTAAACGATTATGGAGCTGCTAAATATTTTGGAGTAAATACCTTTACTACAGGAATTTTTAGATCGTGGTTTTCTTTAGAAGAACCTGCTACTGCTGTATATTTAGCCGCTATCTTACTAGTAATTGTTTTTGCTATCATTTATTTTGAAAAATTACAACGACGCAATAAAAACTATGCAATTACAACCAAAAGCGATATTAAAACACCCAAAATAAATCTTAGAAAACATATGCGATTTGTATTATTTACAATAGTCTGTATTCCTGTTTTCTTTGGGTTCATTTTACCATTTTTACAATTGGTATATTGGAGTTTTTTAACGTATACAGAAGTTGCCTCTGCTTCTTTTTTTACAATAGCTTTGCAAAGTTTAGGCATTTCATTACTGGCTGCATTTTTAACAGTGTTCATTGCTATCATACTGATTTATGTACCAAAATGGAATCGGATTTCATGGTTAAAAAACAGCTCAAGTATTGCTATTATTGGTTATGCCATTCCTGGAGCTGTGATTGCGATTGGTATTATGATTCCAACATTGCAACTTGACAAATGGCTGATTTCTACCATAAAAGAATTATTTGACACCAATGTTGGTTTAATTATAAACGGAACAATCATCGTGCTTTTATATGCATATATCATTCGCTTTTTAGCCGTAGCCTACAATCCAATAGAAGCCAGTCAGCTAAAAATTGGAAAATCACTTTCAGAATCCTCTAAATTACTCGGTAAAGGAAATCTATATACCTTTTTTAAAATAGATTTTCCATTGCTAAAAGTAGGTTTACTAAGCGCCTTTATCCTTGTTTTTGTGGATGTAATGAAAGAATTGCCACTGACACTTATATTGAAACCTTATGACATCAATACATTGGCTGTAAAATCGTATGAATACGCTAGTGATGAATTAATTATGGAAGCCTCTTTACCTTCGCTGTGCATTATATTTACTGGAATTATTCCAATCATTTTGTTGAACAAATTAATTTTGAATAATGATAAAAAATAAAAAAGTAGAAATCTTTGAAGGTGATAGAGCCATCAATTATGATAATTTTGTTCGTCATTTTTTTCCAAATTATGAGTTTGTAATGAATAGTATTCCTCAATTATTAAAAGGCATACTTTCATCTGTAACGACTCCTAATATTCTTGTGGTAGGTTGCGGAACAGGAAATGAAACGAAAAAAATAGCTGCTTTTAATGACGAATGGAAAATTGATGCGTGTGATCCTTCTGAAGAAATGATAGCTATCGCAAAAGAAAAATTAGCTGCTTATCAAAATGTTAGTCTGCATACTTGTACTGTAGAAAATTTACCGACTAACAAATCGTATGCAGCCATTACACTGTTTTTGGTACTGCATTTTTTATCTGATGATGGAGAAAAAGAACAGCTATTACAAGACATTTATAATAAGTTAGCAATTGGAGGAACGTTTGTATTATTTGATATTTGTGGAACACAAGAAGAATTGGAACAACAGTATGATATTTTAAGTCACACATTCCCTTATAATTGGTCACGAGAAGAAAAAGAAATGCGTAAAGAACGTATTTTAAATGTATTGAACGTAATCAGTGAAGATCGATTGAAGTTTTTATCAGAAAAAGTAGGTTTTGCGAGTATTGTAAAATTTCATCAATCAACAATTTCTAGCGCTTGGATACTCACTAAAAAATAGAATTTGGAAGCATTCATCACCATAAAATCTCTTAAAAAATCATTTAAAAACAGTAAAAAACCTGTAATAAATGATGTGAACTTTTCTTTGAAAAAGGGAAGTATTACTGCTATTATTGGCGAAAGCGGAAGTGGAAAAACTACTTTGACAAGACTTATTTCTGGTCTCGAAACTCCTGATGCTGGAGGTATTGAATTGAATTCCAAAGTTGTCAATGATGAAACAACGTTCATTCCTGTAGAAAAAAGAAAAGTTGGCATGGTTTTTCAAGATTATGCTTTATTTCCACACTTGACAGTTGCGCAGAATGTGAGTTATGGAATTGCAAACAAAAAGGATAAAAAACAACGTGTTTTTGAAGTCTTACAACTTGTAGATTTAGTAGGTTTCGAAGATCGATATCCGCATCAGTTATCTGGTGGACAACAGCAACGTGTGGCATTGGCAAGAGCATTGGCTCCAAAACCTGAATTGCTCATTTTAGATGAACCTTTTAGTAATTTGGACGTAGTTTTAAAACTTCAATTGCGAAACGAAATCTTTACCATCTTAAAAACAGAAGGTGTTACCTCAATATTTGTAACGCATGATACCCAAGATGCCATAGCCATTGCAGACACTATTATTGTTTTAAAAGATGGTAAAATTGTACAACAAGGTTCAGTAGACACTATGTATAATCATCCAAAAACTAAGTATGTAGCAGCATTATTCAATCCGATACATCTTTTTTCTGAAGAAGATTTAAGTTTCTTTAATTTTAAAACTTCAAAAGATAAAACCTACGCGATTAGAATAGGTGATTTTTCAATTGATTCAACAGCGGATTATACCATCAAAACAAAAATAACAAGAAGTATTTTTCTAGGAAATCATTATATAAATGTTGTCATGCTTCCCAATAATACTGCAATTAACTTTCATACAGAACAGGAATTACATGGCAAAGTGAATGTTGGTTTTTTCAAAACAGCAATTTTGGAATTTGACATATAAAAGATAGAATGAAAAATTCATCCTATCCTTTTGTATTTTGTCTACTCAATAGCGTCTGTTCCTAACATATTATCCATTTCTATTTGAAAAAATGCGCCTTCTAGTAATTCTTCTAATTTCTTCAATTCAGTATAACTAACTGCCAAACTTATCATAGAAGAAGGTGTTTCTAACAAGTAGGATTTGCAATTCCCGTGATCATCACAAGCATCACAAATTGGAGGATATTCTAAGGTAGTTTTAATATTATTCAAAAACTTCTTAAAATTTCTCATGGACAGATTGAATCCAATATCATTAAATACCAATTGTATTTTTTTGAACTCTTTAGGTCCACAATGCTTCCAACGAAAAGCAATGCCATAATCATTATCAAATAAATGGTGTATTTCTCTCAAAATAAATGTTTTAGTGATTATTAGATTAAAACTTTCGCATTTTCATATACCTTTTTACACAAAAATTCGTGATCCTCTGGATGCGCAATTTTCACCATTTCTTTTGCGCTTTCTTTTAAGTTTTTAGCATACAAAAAAGCTATACCATACTCCGTTACAATATATTGAACGTGTGCCCTTGTAGTTACCACAGAAGCGCCTTCCTTTAATGTAGGCACAATTCTAGGAATTCCTTTGTTGGTTCTTGATGGCAATGCTAAAATGGCTTTTCCGCCTTCAGAAAGTGTTGCTCCACGAATAAAATCCATCTGTCCTCCTACTCCTGAATAATGTTTTGTTCCAATAGAATCTGCACAAACTTGACCGTATAAATCAATTTCGATAGCACTATTAATCGCAGTTACTTTTGGGTTTTGCCTAATATTTCTTGTATCATTTACATAACCAACATCCATCATATTGACAATGGGATTTTGATTGATAAAATCGTAAATACGTTTTGTACCAAAAGCAAATCCCGAAACTATTTTGCCTGGTTCTGTTACTTTTTTGCTTCCGTTGATCACACCTTTTTTAACCAAATCAATAATTCCGTCAGAACACATTTCTGTATGAATTCCTAAGTTTTTATGATTGGTTAAGTGAGACAGTGCTGCATCTGGTATTCCTCCGATTCCCATTTGTAGTGTAGCACCATCATCGACTAGATTTGCTATATGTCTTCCTATTTTATCTTCGGTCTCCGTAATTGGTTTAATATTCATTTCTTGCAATGGTCTATCTACTTCTACGCAGGCATGAATTTGACTCAAATGTATGATTCCATTTCCATGAACAAATGGCATGTTAGGATTAATTTCTGCAATAACATATTTAGCAGTGTCAATAGCTGCATTCGAAATATCAACCGAACAACCTAAAGAGCAAAATCCTTTTTCATTTGGTGGAGAAACAGTTACCAAAGCTATATCTATTGGCATTTGTCCACTTCTAAATAATGCTGGTATTTCACTTAAGAAAATCGGAATATAATGCGCTCGTCCGTTTTGTACATAAGGTCTGATATTATGGCCTACAAAAAAGCAATTAATCGTAAAACTATCTGAATATAAATCTGCTGCATACGGAACTTCTCCTTCTGTATGTGCAGAAACTATTTCAACATTTCTTAATTCTTTATGACGATTCGTCATTGCTTGTATCAAGGATTGTGGAGCCGCTGCTGCCGTATGTATAAACACTCTATCGCCCGAGGTAATTACTTTGACAGCTTCATCGGCTGTCGTTGTATATGCTATCATTTTATATTTTTTTGATACTGCAAATTTAGTTATTTAAAATCATTCTAAATAGTATTTTATTGATATTTTTTTAGTTGATTCCATGAATTTAGGGCAAAATTATTGAGTGTATTTGTAGCAAAAAATGACATTAAGCACGTTTCCGTATTTTTATTTGATTTTTATAAAAACTAATTATTGAATAAAAATGTACTACTTTTGAAATCTCTTAATTCTTAAAACGGGAATCACTTTTGAAGCCAACTATAATTGCTATTGTTATATTAAATTGGAATGGAAAAGAATTGTTAGCACAGTTTTTACCCAAAGTAGTGTCATATTCCAATAATGCTACTATATATGTGGCTGATAACGCTTCCGCAGATGATTCCATTGACTATGTAAAGGAAAATTATCCAACGGTGAAAATCATTCAAAATGCTGAAAATGGTGGTTATGCCAAAGGATATAATGATGCATTGCCATTTGTAGAAGAGGAAATTTTCTGTTTGTTGAATTCTGATATTGAAGTTACCGAAAATTGGCTTGCTCCTATCCTAGCAGAATTTGAAGCAAATCCTGAAACTGCGATTATTCAACCAAAGATTTTAGATTTTAAACAGAAAACACATTTTGAATATGCTGGCGCTGCGGGCGGATTTATTGACAAATACGGGTATCCCTACTGCCGTGGACGCATTTTTCATACTTTAGAAGAAGACAATGGACAATACAACGATACCAAAGAAATCTTTTGGGCTTCTGGAGCATGCATGTTTATTAGAAAAGAAGTTTTTTCAGTTCTAAATGGTTTGGACGAAGATTTCTTTGCACATCAAGAAGAAATTGATTTATGTTGGCGTGCGTTTAACAAAGGATACAAAGCCAAGTATATAGGAGAAAGTGTTGTATATCATGTTGGTGGCGCAACTTTGGACAGTACAAATCCGCGAAAAACCTATTTGAATTTTAGAAATTCATTGTCTTTGCTGGTGAAGAATCTTCCCAAAGTAAAATTAATTCCTGTTATATTTTCACGCTTAGTTTTGGATGGCATTGCTGGAATTCAGTTTTTAGTCAAATTCAAGTTCAAGCATTTCTTCGCCATTATCAAAGCACATTTTCACTTTTATGGACGTTTGTTAAAGATGGTTAAAAAACGTGAAAAGGTTCAGCAAAAAAAGTATTTTGATCAGAAATCTATTGTGTATTCCTACTTTATCAAAGGGAAAAAGCAATATTCTGATTTAGAATAAATGTATTCATTACAAAAGACAAGCTTTTTTATATTATTACTCTTTTGTTCACTGCTGAGTGCACAGGAACCAACTTCTAAAGTCATTTTAGACGAATATAATAAGCTTGTCAATTATGTTCCTAAAAGTCTTGAAAACGATACTATTTACAATCCTGAAATTCGTATTTCAAGAATAGCTTTCAATTCAATTATAAATACTAGACTTCATCATCGCTTAAAACATTTTACAAAATTTTCTCCAAAAGAAATTGATTGGATGAAAGAAAAAATTATAAAACTAGTCTCCGCTTTACATGCAGAAGGAAAATATATTTTGCTCGGTGAAACTGGTGGTTATAAAGGTTGTCGCGAAGAAAATAAGATCGAAACAATTTATTTAAACACTATAAAAATAACTTGTCTGAATTTCTGCTATGGATGTAATGATAATCATTACGATGAAGAATTTATTGAAATTTTCAATTCAACAATGTATCAATTATTGGAAATTAAACGACCAGATTATACCACACATCGTTTTTATGGTACATTCAAAGGAAAAGGTGAAAATCGTTCTAAAATTGAATTGACAATGACTCCCGAAAGAACATTTACACTTACAATTCAAAAAAAGAACGCTCTAGAATTTTCTGAAGGTATTTGGGAGAATGCTAATGATACACTGATCTTAACATCAAAAAAAATCACACAAGTAGAAGATAGAGATAGCACACTTTCTAAAGGAAATTGGGTACAGCTTGACAATGTAAATTTTCAATTAAAATATCGATTTAGAAAAAGTAAATTAATCAAACTTGGCGCTGAGAAATGGAAACTGAAAAAGGTTTTATAATGCTATGTAAAACTTAAAAAGTTATGTAGCGCGTTTATGTCACTTCTACTCCACTTTTTAGACAGTATTTTAAATTTATTCAGGTACTGTTGGATAAGCAGCTGCACATCTTACAAACACACTTGTTGCTCCACATAAAAGTGGTCCTACAGATACTGGACAGTCACAAAGTGTTACCCAAGATCCACCTTTCACAGCATCTACATTGCCTTGTAGTTTCGAAATAGACTTTTTGTTAAGGCCTAATGTTTTAAGATTTCTTTTTTTCAAAAAGTTTAAATTGATTTGATTCGTTTTTTAATGTAATCGTATTTTATGTATAAAAATAGAAGCGACAACTCAAATTTATCAATTTGAAGAATCAATACTCCAAAGAAAATTACTTAAAAAATTGAAAACAAATACAATATTTTCAATAAAAAGGAGTTGTTTTTGAAATGTTAAAAAAACGAGGATTCATATCTTTAAAAGTTTGTTAATCCTTGTAAATTCCATATCATTTTTAATACTTTTGGTTAAAGTTTTGAAAAAACCGTTTTAATTATATATAAATACAAGATTTATGAAGAAGATTCTCTTATTGGCAGCGACAGCTTCCATTGTATTATCCTCATGTGTTTCTAAAAAAGAATTTGCTGATTTAGAAGCTAGACACAAAGAGACGAAAGATTTATTAAATTCCGCAACTGTAAAATTAAATGCTTGTTTGGAAGAAAAAGCCTCTGTTACTGCTAAAGCTGATGCTTTGGAAGATCGTATTTCAGATTTGAAAAAAACCAATGAAGATTTAATTCAAAGCACTAAAGAAATCACTGTTTTAAGTACCAAAGGTGCAGAAAATCTTGAAAAGTCATTAGAGAGCATGAAGGAGAAAGACTTGAAGATTACTCGTTTGCAAGATGCACTCAACAAAAAAGACAGTGTTACCTTAGCGGTAGTATCTAGTTTGAAGAAAGCTGTAGGAATTGGTGATCCGGATATTGAAATCAACGTAGAAAAAGGAGTTGTATTTATTTCCATTGCTGATAAATTGTTATTCAAGAGCGGAAGTTATAACGTGACTACAAGAGCAAAAGAAGTACTAGGAAAAGTAGCAAAAGTAGTAAACAGCAAGCCTGATTTTGAATGTATGGTAGAAGGTCATACTGATAATGTACCGTACAAAAAAGGTGTGTTGATTGACAACTGGGATTTAAGTGTAAAACGTTCTACATCTATTATCCGTGTACTGCAAGAATTAGGTGTAAACCCCGGACAGTTAATCGCGGCAGGAAGAAGTCATTATGTCCCATTGGTAGAAAATGATACTGCTGAAAATAGAGCTACCAACAGACGTACACGTATTGTGGTATTGCCAAAGATTGATCAGTTCTACGAAATGATAGAAAAAGAAATGAAAAACCTTTCTGCGGAAGAAAAATAATATAGTTTTAGGCAACTAATTTAAAAAAGGGTTCAACATGGTGTTGAACCCTTTTTTTCTTGGCTTCATTGATACATAGTAAACTTGGACTTACAACAAAAAACTAGACAAAAAGATAAGATTAATAAGCTGCTAATTTTGTTGTTCCTTATTAAGTTCAAATTCCCATGTAAACATAAGCCCAAGATGTGAATGTCTTCTTTTTCTATTATATCAAATTTTTAATTCAGCTTTAATTCCAATAGGTCAATAGTTCAATAGTTCTGGTGAATTGCACTGAAAATATAACTAATAAGAATGTTGATAATTTCATCTTCTTACCAACGTTTGAATAATCTTGATTGCATCCAGTCATAATAACAACTTATACTTACTCCTGCGACTTTACAAATCTTCTCTACCAGAAACTTGAATGTATGACATTTTATAAATTGGTATTTATCCTGTCGCTTAAAGAGAAGATACTGATCACCTTTTTAAGATGTCATTTCTAGTTGAAGCTCTTGTAATTGATTTTCGAAGTTTACAGTCTCTTTTTCTTGATCTGTCAATTTTGGTTTTCCTTTTTCTTGGGACAGTTTTCTCACCATGGTGTCATGCTGTGTCTGCATTTGATTTCTTGTAAATGTAATTTCCAGCATAGTTTGATCATTCCCCCGAAATTAGGACAGTAGTTTAAGGAATTATTTTAAAAGCAAAAACTACAAAACCTATTATTTCCAAGCAGATACTTGTGTACTAAACAAAATGATAGGTATCGAACCACAAGGGATAATAGTGTGTTAGGATTAACGAATATTTTATTAGTGATTTTTGACACAAAAAGGAAAATTAACAAAAGTAGGCTTGCCCCATTACCTCAGCGCTAAGTAAGTCTAATCATCTAAAAATCTAAGAAGTCTATTTAGATAGAAATGCTCTGCGGATGCTGAATACGATTGTCTGGATCTAGTTGTTTTTTGATGGCTTTCAATTCTGGAAGGTATTTTCCGTAGTACGCCGTTTCATAATCTTTGAAATTAATATCTGGATAATTGCGATAATGCGCACGAATTCCTTGTTTATAGAAACGATCTTGCACTTCTTTAAACGCCGCTAATCTACTCGCTTCTTGCGATGGTTTGTCCCAGTATGATTGTAATTCTGATAAATACGGATAGCTTCTATGCGGATATACCGAACGTTTCTCTGAAGCCGCGGAATTGATATTTCCACCAAGCGTATTCACTTGATAAATTAATCCTCTGGAAGAAATTACTTTGGAAATAACATCATCAATGCAACCTTCGATTTCGGCAAAATCTTTATACAATCCTGCACATGCGTTTTTAAAATAGATTGGATGTTGTACACCGTAAAATGTTTTTAAAGCTTTTGGTAACGGTCGTTTGCTTCCAATGGTGGCTTTATCTGAAACTTCTTTGAGTGCATTATACATATCCATCACACCTTTGTTATCGTTCGAATAATTGGTGATGAGAATTGTCAAGGTTTTTCCGTTTAATACAAAAGCGGAAAACGCCGTATTCGGAAGACTTCTTGTGTAACGGAACCAGGTTTCTAGTAAGTTTTTAGCTCTGGCAGTATCTAATTTATAGGCTTTACAACGATAGGCTTGAAAGAAACTCGGTGCTTGATAGGTTCTAAACTTCATTTTAGTAACAATTCCAAAATTACCATTTCCACCACCTTTACAGGCTTTTAATATCGCTGAATTGCCACTTTCGTGACGAATGTTTCCTTGTCCATCAACGATTGTAATCGCTTGTAAACTATCGCATGTTAAACCATATTTACGGCTAAAAAAACCATAACCACCGCCAAGAGTTAGACCTGCAATTCCAACCGTAGCACAAGATCCTGATGGCAAAATGCGTTGTTTTGGTAACATTTCGTTATAAATTTCTTTTAAAATACAGCCTGTTTCTACCGACAAACTGTGATCTGGCCTCCACTCCATTTTTTTCATGGCAGAAACATCTACTACCAAACCGTCGTTGGTACTTGAAAATCCTTCAAAGCTATGTCCTCCACTTTTTACGACTACTTTTAGGTCTTTATAATTGGCAAATTCTACTGCATCTGCTACACCTTGTGTTGTAAAGCATTGTGCTATATATGTTGGCGATTGTTGAAAACGTTTGTTGAATCGGTCAGCTAGATCTTGATATTCTGCATCTGCTTTTTGATAGAGTTTTATATTTTCAGGAAGCAATTCCGGGATTTTTGGAGTTACTTTCTCTTCTTCTTTCGTTGCGGTAGAAGCATCCTTTTTAGGATCATCTGCACAAGCAAAAACCGTATAACCGATTCCGCCCAAAACCACCAATTTTGCAAAGTCTCTTCTATTGTAATTTGCCATTAGTGGAATATTTTACGTTCGTTTAAGGCTCTGTGGTATTTACGTGCATTGATTTCATGCTGACGATTCGTTTTCGCAAAGTTCGAATATCCTGAAAAGTCTTCTTTCGCACAGAAAAAGATATAATCGTGCTTTTCATAATTCAACACAGCATCAATATATTGTACCGAAGGAATATAAATAGGTCCTGGTGGCAAACCTCTGTTTTTGTACGTATTATATGGAGATTCTAATTCTTTATGCTTGTTCAACACTCTTTTGATTGTAAAATCGCCCAAAACCCACACCAACGTTGGATCAGCATCCAATGGTATTCCTCTTCTCAATCTGTTTACATATACTCCAGCAATTTTTGGAGCTTCGTCCATTTTAATCGTTTCACACACCACAATAGAAGCCAACGTAGAGACTTCGGTTTGTGACATCTTTAATGCTTTTGCTTTTGCTTTTCGTTCAGGTGTCCAAAAACGTTTGTATTCTTTAGCTAGTTTTGCAATTAAATCTTCGGCAGAAATATCCCAATATACATTATAAGTATTTGGAATAAACATGGTATTGATAGTTGTTGGTGTAAAACCGTATTTACTTGTAAATTTTTCGTCTAAAATGAGTTTTAATATATCATCCGCTGATAATTCTACCGTAGCCGCAATTTTTTCAGCTAATTCAACTTTCGTACGTGCGTTATTGAAGGTTACTTTTGCTTCCTTTTCACCATTTCCCTGGCGCAAATCTTCTACAATTTTACTGTAGGCTACATTTTTTGGGAATACATATTTTCCAGCTTCCAAGGTGCCTTCTTTCAGATTTCGGAGCACTGCATATTCTTGAAACTTTTCTGTATTTTCTATGATGCCTTTAGTTTTCAAGCCATCTAAAACTTCATCAAACGTTGCTCCTGTTGGTACATAAAATGCTGTTTCTTTTTGAATACTAGCTGTTTTTTTTCCGTAGAAATACATAGAAGCTTTTGGATATACATAAATTCCAACTGCAATAACAGCAAGAAGCAGTATAAGTCCTATGAGTTTAAATTTCTTCATAAATGTGTAAAATCTTTTTTAAAGAATGATATCAATATCTCCTTTTCCTTCCCGAATAATTTCTGGTTCATACCCAGATAAATCAATAATAGTAGAGGCTACATTATCTCCATAACCGCCATCAATTACAGCATCTACAAGATTGTCCCATTTTTCTAAAATCAATTCTGGATCAGTTGTATACTCTATAATATCATCGTCATCACGAATAGAAGAAGATACAATAGGATTCCCCAATTCTTGTACCAAAGTGCGTATGATATTATTATCTGGCACACGAATTCCGACTGTTTTTTTCTTTTTAAATACTTTTGGCAGATTGTTGTTTCCCGCTAAAATAAATGTATAAGGACCTGGTAATGCCTTTTTTAGAATTTTATACGTTGGTGTATCAATCTGACGAATATAATCGCTAATGTGGCTCAAATCATTACAGATAAAGGAGAACTTTGCCTTTTCTAGCTTTACTCCTTTTATTTTAGCTACACGTTCCAACGCACGCGCATTGGTAATGTCACAACCCAAACCATATACGGTATCCGTTGGATAAATCACTAAGCCGCCATTGCGAAGAATGTCTACGACTTTTTTTATTTCCCTCGGATTCGGATTTTCGTTATATAGTTTGATAAATTCTGCCATACAGTACATAAAATTTAATCTTACAAAAGTAATTGATTTTTGACAATAATACCTAGTACATTTTGAATCTCTTTTTTTCACCATAAAAAACTGTAAGTATGTTAATTAAGATAGAATCGTAAATGCTTTCCGTTTTATTTTTTTAACTTTTTTACAAACCAAAACTTTATATCATGTTAAAAACAATTTTAAATCTTAAGGGTGTTTCTTTATTAGATAAGGAATAGCAAAAAAAAGCACATAGAGTAAGACTTCTAATTTCAAACGCATGTACTGAAAATACACAAGGATAGCCATGCGGTCTACCTCATTGTCCTAGGTTATGAGGACATTTTAACGGGCAACCATATTACTGGCCATATTAAAATTATAAAACTGCTGGTTGTCATATCTACGTAACACCAGCAGTTTTTTTGCTTAAATAATATTGCATAAACTGTTGATTTTAAATCACTCACCTAGCTTTAATTTTAAGTCAAAATTAAGATTTATGTATACTTTTTTTTAAGATATTGCGTTATGCTATTGCATTAAAATTTGGTTCATGAAAAAGTCGCTCTACATTGGTATTTTAAGTCTGTTTATTTTATTGAGTTATTCGTGTAATTCTGAGGATTCAGAGTTGAATATAACTCCTTCTCCAAATGATCCTTCTACAATTGTAGCCGTTACTTCACTTGATGTTTCGTATGGTTCTGATGAAGACCAGAAGTATGATTTATATTTACCACAAAATAGGACATTAAATACCAAAGTGATTGTTTTAGTGCATGGTGGTTCTTGGGTTGGCGGTGATAAGTCAGATATGAATGATTATGTAGAGTTAATTCAGGCAAACTTACCTCAATATGCTATTGTGAACATTAATTATCGCTTGGCAGATCAAAACAATCCGCCGTTTCCAATGCAATTAGACGACATTACAAGTATTATCAATGATTTGAAAGTCCGAAATGAAGAATATATTATTTCTGAAGATTATGCCTTTATAGGCACAAGTGCTGGAGGACATTTATCACTTTTATGGAGTTATGCGTATGACTCGCAAGGCGATGTAAATATGGTCGCTAGTATTGTAGGACCAACAAATTTATCGGATGATGCATATCTAAATAGTACCAATCCTGCTGTACAAGCAGCATTTGCAATATTTGGTAATGAATTATCAACACAGTTTTTAGAAACCTACAGTCCTCTTCACAGAGTAACGAATACAGCACCTCCGACAGTTTTATTCTATGGCGGACAAGACCCTTTGATCCCAAATTCGCAAGGAAGTAGTTTGAGCGATCGTTTAACGCAACTTGCTGTATCGCATGAATTTACTTTTTATCCTGAAGAAGGTCACGGTTGGGATGGACAAAACGCAATTGATACTTGGAATAAGCTTTCTGCTTTCGTGGAAGAGCATCATTGATTTGGGTGTTTGGCATGATATCCAATTTTACATTTGTACTACTTCTATTTTATCTCATAAATCTCTAAGCATGTAATTATTATATACTATGGAATTCTTAAAGTTTTCTTAAAGTGGTATGAAAGTTGATTGTGTAGACTCCAAACTTTAGTCTCAAAAACCGATTTTATGAAAACAATTATCTCATTTGTGTGGATACTGTTAGTTGCCGCAATCAGTAACGCACAAAATGCGCCAATATTAAAAGTTGGCAACTCACAAGTAGGTCTCAATTCCTTAGACATTTCCGTAGAAATTATAGGCAATAAAGCCATTACAACCTTTGATATGTTGTATTACAACCCAAAAAATCAAGTGTTGGAAGGTGAATTGTCATTTCCACTTGGAGAAAATTTTAATGTATCTCGCTTTGCGCTAGATGTAAATGGTAAACTCCGAGAAGCTGTCGTCGTTGATAAAGAACTTGGAAGAATTGCTTTTGAAGAAGTAGTACGTAGAAGAGTTGATCCTGCATTGCTTGAAAAAGGCACAGGAAACAATTATAAAGCACGTATCTACCCGATTCCTGCCAGAGGTTACAAACGCGTTGTACTCGCGTATGAACAAAAATTATTATATAAAAAAAGTGGTTATTATTTTGATTTGCCACTGAATTTTAAAAACCAGCTTAAGAAGTTTTCTTTAGACATTACTGTTTTTGAACAGGATGATGCACCTGTTATTGAAAAAGGAAAAGTCGCTGGATTGAATTTTAAAAATTGGAAACGAAATTACCGAACACAACTTGAAAAGTATAAATATGTTCCAAATAAGAGTCTACTGATTAAGATTCCAACACAAGTGAATACAAAAAAATTGGTAGTTTCTGACGATTATTTTTACTCACACTTGATTTTAAATCCACAGAAAAGATTACGAAAAAAAGCAAAAAACATCACATTACTTTGGGATGCTTCGCTTTCTATGAAAGATCGTGATATTGCGAAAGAAATTGAATTATTGGACAGCTATTTTTCATACGTAAAAAACATCAATGTACACTTTAAATCATTTAGTAATGAATTGATTACAGAGAAAAGGTTTACCATTAAAAACAGGGATTGGAATGCATTGCGAAACGAACTCAAAAATACGACATACGATGGTGGAACAATGTATGATATGCTCAATACAAAAACAGAAAATGACGATTTAGTATTGTTGTTTTCTGATGGAATTCAATCCTTGAGCAATGCTAAATATTATGCAGAAACACCTTTGATTGTTGTGAATAGTAATAAAAAGTCAAATCATCCAGCATTGAAACAAATGGCGGAATCTTCAAAAGGTGTATATATTAATTTGACTGTAAAATCTGCCCAAGAAGCTTTTGATCATTTAAAGCATCAACAGTATCAATTTTTAGGATATAAATCGTATGTAAAAAATATTGACATTTACCCTAGAGCTTCTGTAAATATTGACAATACATTTTCTATCACTGGAAAAAATTTAAATAATTATGAAGATGTCGTTTTGTATTTCGGATACGATTCTGAAATTACAGAAAGCATTACGCTCAATTTAAAAGAAGCACAAGAAGCGGCTACGAATGTTCCTCGTATGTGGGCACAAAAACGATTGGCGTTTCTTCAACAAAATTCTAAAGCAAATAAAAAAGAGATTATACAACTTGCTACAAAATATAGTTTGGTAACCGATTATACATCTCTTATTGTCTTAGAAAATGTAAGTGATTATGTGCGTTTTAAAATTGAACCGCCGGCAGAACTGCTAGAAGAATACAATCGATTATTGGCAGAAATGGAACGCAATAAAGGTAAAAAAGAGATATTTATTGATGTAAGGCAAGAGCAAACGGATGAAGAAGAAATGGTGATTACTGAGCAAGTTATGGAAACGAGCAATATTCGAAGTGTTAGAGGCAATGAACTTTCGAATACACCAATGCAGATCAGAGATGACATAAGTAACGAATCTGAAATCATGCCTGTAGAAGATGTAGAAGTTGTTGAGGAAATAGAAATCGAAGAAGTTGAAGACGCTGAAGAAGAAATTGACGAAATTCCGTTTAGCATTATTGAAGAAGCACCTGTATTTCCAGGTTGTGAAAGCCTCCAAAGCACTTCCGAACGTAAAAAATGCATGTCACAAAAAATACAAGAACTTGTTTCAGAAAATTTTAATGTCAGTATTGCCAACCAATTAGGTTTGTCTGAAGGAAGACAACGCGCCTATGCATTGTTTACGGTGAATCAAGATGGAATCGTTGAAGATATCAGAGTAAGAGCACCTCATGAACGTATTGAAGAAGAAGTGCGTCGTATGATAGGTTTGTTTCCTAGAATGCTTCCAGGCAGACAACGAGGAAGAAATGTAAATGTTCGATATACATTACCTATCGTTTTTAGAGTTGGCGCTAATGGAAATGCTGTTCAAAATACAACTAATACCACTGTAACAACTCCAATAGTTACTGAAACACGCCCAAAAACTCCAGTAATTCCATACCAATATAAAGGAACGTTACAAGTAGCTGATCTTCGTTCAAAAGCACCATATATTGTAGAATTACGCCAATTTAAAACAGTTGCAGAAGCTTATGATTTTTACTTGTTACAGCGTGCTCAGTATGAAGGCACACCAGCATATTATGTAGATGTTTCCAACTTTTTTAAAGATGAATTAAAAGCTGTAAAAGTATCGAATCAAATTTTATCTAATATAGCTGAAACTGATTTTGATAATTATGAATTGTTAAAAGTGTATGGGTATCAATTACAAGCTACAAATCAGCATAAACTGGCGTTGTTCATTTTTAAACGCGTGTTGGAATTGCGAACAGAAGATGTACAATCGTATCGTGACTTAGCGATGGCGTATAAAAATGTAGGTGATTGTCAAGAAGCATTCAATATTTTGAATGATATTCTTTCTGGAAAGATTTACGAACAAACGCATAGACGCAATTTTGCAGGTTTGAATGGAGTGATTATGAATGAAATGAACTATTTACTAGAAAAGTATAAAGGCTATATTGACACGAGTAAACAAAGTTCTATCGTGTTTGAACCTGAAACCTTTGATGTGCGTATTGTGGTCGATTGGAATCATAATGATACCGATATTGATTTGCACGTCATTGATCCAAATCGTGAAGAATGTTCGTATAAGCATACCACAACCAAAATTGGTGGAAGCATTTCCAAAGATATGACACAAGGATTTGGTCCTGAAGAGTTTACTTTAGTAAATGCCATCAAAGGAGATTATTATATAAAAGTGAATTATTACGGTGATCGCTACCAAAAAATTGAAAATCCTACGTTTATGAAAGTTACTATGTATGCGTATTACGGAACATTAAAACAAATCAAAGAAGTCAAAATTATTCGATTAACGAGATCAAAAGATAATATGATTGTTGCAAAGATGACGTTTTAGTTTTTGGCTGTTGGCTGTTGGCTGTTGGCTGTTGGCTGTTGGCTAATAAAAATAGTTTTCAAATCAACATTTAACTTTTAAAATAAAAAAAACGCCAGGTTGAGTATTATGCAATCTGGCGTTTTTCTATTCGTAAAAGCTATTTATCTTCATAAATCACTAACAATTCAACTTCGCGTTCTGCTTTTTTGAGTTGCAAACCTATCTTTGCCAATTCCTCTTTGAACGATCCTTTTTTCTGTGGATAAAAGACAAAATCGATATCCAATAATCCAAAATAGTTTGTTTCATCAACCACAGGAACTGGCGCTTCGTTTTCTATATAATCTGCAAAATCTTTCATTTGAATCTTTTTAGCATGAAATTCATATCCTCTAAATTCTAGACTTCGCTTTGAAGCTTTGGATTTTAGGTTTTTTAATTTCGATCTGTCCATAACACTTAATACATACACAGGAATCGTTTGTGTTGAAAGTTTTGCCTTTACCGAAAATGTTTCTGCTAATTTTTCAATTCCAATAGCATACATGGAATTATCAGCTTTTTTTGTGATAACATCCAAACAGTATTTGTTTTTAGGATTTTTATAACTGTACGTAGCTTCATCAATCTCAAAAACAGTTCTGTTATAAGACTTTTGATATAAGTTTCTATACATACTAGGTATAGTCTGATTGATGATGGTGATTCTTCTTCCTTTAAAAACTTTATCATTTAAATAACCTCTTGAATAAGACGAAACGCCTTCAAATCCTCCTTTAATCAATACACGTTGCGCATGTACATCTTTTACAGGAAATGGATCAGCTTCATAATCAAATGTGGTATTTTCTTGTTTGTATGGCAACGAAATTGATTTGCCCGATTTTACTTGTTGAATGATTTCTCTGGTAATATTATCCGTAGCCGTGATTGCTACAATTTTCCCTTTGGCATCAATGATAATTGCATGCGATAATATGCGATACGGAAACAAACTTTTTAATGCTTCTGTTTGAAGTCCAAACCAAACTTTGGAAGGCGTATTTGCTATGAATCGTTGCAAACGCTCAGGTTTGTCTTCCGAAATTCCAATGACTTGAATATCATTTAAAAATTCGTCCTGTAATTTTATTAAATTTTTCATGGCAGGAATACAAGGACCACACCAAGTTGCCCAAAAATCAAGAATAACAATTTTACCGTTCAAACTTTTCAAAGAAGTTTCTGAATCTTTGCTATTTAACAAATTAGAAATTTTCACACTAGATACTTTATCTCCTATCTCTAGTTTAGTTTGCGCATACGTGATACTTGTCAATGCAAAAAGCATCAACCATATTACTATTTTTTTCATTTGTATTTTAGATTATTATTTGTTGTAGAATAAGGTTACAAAACCGTGAATTAGATCGAGTTTAAACGTGTTTTTTCGATATGCTTCGTTATCCTTTCCGCGTGTAAACATCTTAAATCGTTTACCTTCTTTATTGGGTTGCATAATGATTTTTGTTTCTCCATCTTTTAGGACTGCATTGTGTCCTACAGCTTCCATGTAATATTTTTGATCTTGATCTATATACATTTTAATATCTGAATATTCACACAACATTGAAATAGATTCAAAATCATTGTGCAAATTGTAAAAGAAAAACTTGCTTTTAAAATCTTTAAGCTGCACATTTTTAGTAAGTTCACCAATATTTATTTTTGAAAACTCTGTTTGCAGTGTTGCATTCTCAATGGTACCAAACAATCCGACTCTAACATTTCGAAAAGAAAAATTTCCTCCTTTTATTTTCTTAATTCTTACGTTTCCATTCATAAACTGAATACTATTCCCATTATTATTCAACACATCAGCAGATAAATCACTTTCTTGAAAACTTCCACGTATGACATTGTAAAAATTACCGTCAAATTTTACATTCGCATTATCAGCTGCCAACTCAATAGCCATATATGCAGGAACAAAAATTTCATATTTAGACTGAATACTTTTAATTTCCTTCCGAGTACTCTTTCCTATGTCTTTTAAAGGTACTTTCCCATCTTCAAATACTATATAACCATCTAAATCATGGAAGCCTCTAATGCTTGTATCAATTTCGTTATGAATGTCAGCTACAGATTTGTATTTATTAAGTTGATCTTTTATCCATGAAAGATTTTCTACATGGATTTCACCAGCCGTTAAATGATACGAAAGTTTTCCAATAGAGGTAGCAGAAGCATTTCGAATTTGCAATGTATTCCTATTTCCCATTGAGGTTTCCATTTGAGCTGATATGATAATAGCTTCAGAAATTTTCTTGATTTCTTCATTAGAATAGTTTTGAAAATCGACTGTAAAGTCAACTTTTACTTCATTTTTATTCCATGTTTTAAACGTTACATCAATGTTTTGAGTTTGAAATAGCAACTGGGTATTTTTGTCAACTGAAAAAGTTTTTTGATACTTTTTCTCAGATTGAGCTATAAGTCCAAACGAACCTATTAAAAACAAAATGAAGGTTTTATATATTTTTTTGTTCATCTTTTAATCGTTTTAAATGTTGTTGAATTTCTTGCAAAAGTGTCAAACGCATTTGCAAATTCTTAATCATTTTTTCCAGCGTCGTCAAGCTATTTTTTTCTACCAAAAACACTTCTTTCAATTCTTGATACGATTCATCTAAATTTTTCAAGCGTTCTTCGTACTTATCTACTAAATAACTATCGTTTGCTGTGAGCTGAAACGACTTCCATTCGGAAGCAATATCTTGAAGATACTTATCTTCTATTGATTTCATTTCTGCAAATAGTGAAGATTGCGCTGTTTCTTCTCCGCCCGAATTGGTATATATAAAAGCTCCAATTCCCATCAGCAATACACATGCTGCAGCAATAGCACGCCAATAGTTAAACGGTTTATTTGTAGTGGAAATCGTTTCTGTTGCTGATAATTTTTCTAAAAATTCAGCGCGATGTCCTTTCGGTAATTTTGGTGTCTCCAAAGGAGCATCGTTTTCGTTTAAAATGTCTTTAATATTGTTCATAATGATATTTTATGTTTAAAAAGATCATGTATCGTTTTCTTCAATTTTGTTTTTCCGCGCATCAATTGTGTGCGTGATGTTCGTACAGGAATTTCTAATATTTCTGATATTTCCTGATGATCGTAGCCTTCTATTAGATACAATTGCAACACATATTTATATTTGATTGGTAAACTTTCAATGGCGTGAATAATTTCTTGCTTCGTGACATTAATATCTATTTCCCAAGAAGTTTCATCCTCTATAATCACCATTGTTTGATCGTTCATTTCTTCATAAACCAACGACCGTTTTTTGAGTGTATCAATACATTGATTGATGACAATTCGCTTTAACCACGCTCCAAAGGCAACTTCTCCTTTGTATTGCGCTAATCGTGTAAATGCTTTTAAGAATGCTTCTTGCATGACATCTTTAGCATCTTCCCTATTTGAGATGTAGCGACACGTAATACTATACATGGCATCCGCATACAAATCATAAAGTTTCATCTGTGCTTTCCGATTGCCTTGCTTACATTTTTTTAAGATTCCTAAATGCTGTTGGTTCATTATTTTAATTTGTGTTCTATGCTAAAGACGACACTATTTTTGAAGCGTTTCATTTTTTTAGATTTTTTAAATTTAGCTAATAGATCGCTTTATAACATCATTTCGAAGAATATATAACAAAGCAATATGTTTCTGATCAAAACTCATCTTTCTTAAGCTAAAGATTGCCATAAGTTTTTAAAAAACTTTCGCAAAGACGTTTCTCAATTCTGAATTTATAAAAAAATATATCGTAATTTCGTTTTAACGTTTAAAAACATTACTATTTCTTGAATTCAAAACCCAAACATACATCTGCTCTACACGAAAAGGATGGTATTGAGCAACCTGATTATATCAGTAAATCATCGGTAGCTTCCATCAAAAAAAACAGAAGAAAACAACCTTCTGTGGATGAATTGGTTACAGGCATTTTGAATCAAGATAAAGTCGCGTTGAGTCGTGCCATTACTTTAATAGAAAGTAAAAGCACCAAACACCTGGCGAAAGCAACGGAAATTATTGAAAAGTGTTTACCACATGCCAATAATTCTATTCGTATGGGAATTACAGGTGTCCCTGGAGTGGGAAAAAGTACATTTATAGAAGCGTTCGGAAAGCATTTGACAGGTTTGGGCAAAAAAGTAGCTGTCTTAGCAGTAGATCCGAGTAGTTCTATTTCTAGCGGAAGTATTTTGGGAGATAAAACCCGCATGGAAGATTTGGTTAAAGATGAAAACGCTTTCATTCGTCCCTCTGCTTCTGGTGATTCGCTTGGTGGTGTGGCTCGAAAAACCCGTGAAACTATTATTTTGTGTGAAGCTTGTGGCTTTGATACTATTATTATTGAAACGGTTGGTGTTGGACAAAGTGAAACCGCTGTACATAGTATGGTAGATTTCTTTTTGTTATTGAAATTGGCTGGTGCTGGAGACGAATTACAAGGAATTAAACGCGGAATTATTGAAATGGCAGATGCTATCGTAATTAATAAAGCGGATGGCGATAACATAAAACGTGCACAAATGGCACGAACGGAATTTAAACGTGCTTTACACTTGTATCCGCAAAAAGCTTCTGAATGGAAACCAAAAGTAGTGACAGCTTCTGCGTTAAAACAAAACGGTATTGATGACGTTTGGCAAATGATTCAAGAATTCCGTGAAAGCACTAAAAAAAATGGTCATTTTGAAAATCACAGAAAACAACAAAACCGTTTTTGGCTATTGCAAACTATCGAAGAACGCTTAAAACATAACTTTTACACCAACGAGAAAATAAATAATGTTTTAGACGGATATTTAAACGCTACTGAAAATAGTAGTATTTCTCCATTTAATGCCGCACAACAGTTGTTAGCATTATTAAATTCATGACAAAGTATCATCATCTGGAAAATCAGAATCGTCATCATATGGATTATGATGCGTAAATGTATTTGGAAAAATATCTGGTAGTCTAAAAATTAAGTAACCTAAAAGAATTACTGAAATGATTATTAGCGTTTTAAACATAATTTAAAGATAAAACAATAATAATTTATGGCATAAACTGTACAAAAAAGCGAACTAGCGTCCGCTTTTAAATGCACATAACTTAATTCAATATGGTTTGTTATGCTAACAATCTCTATTAAATGAACAATCCATAGAACAATCGCCCGCAACACTCTGTCTACTCTATAATTTTTTTGTTAGTTTCAGTAGGTAACTTTTTGTTTTTTTATGCTTTGAAAATTTTAATTTGATAATACCATAATATTACTAAAAATGACCAATTATATATAAGTTGTATTACATCTTTAACATTGAAAAAACGAAAGAGGTTTAGGCATATTTATGAATCAAAAACTGCCTAAGTTTGTATATCAAAGTTCCATAAATGACGCCAACAATAGCACCTGTTAGCACATCTCCTGGAAAGTGCACTCCAATATAAATTCTGCTATAACCTACAAATGCTGCCCAAACTAGTAAGAATGGAAAAATGTACTTGAAATGTTTACGCAATACCAACCCAATAAAAACAGCCAACGCCATTGCATTAGAAGCATGTCCAGAGAAATATCCAAACGCGCCACCACAAGAATCTTTAACTAAACGCAGATGATCTACTAAATCGGGTGTATAGCATGGTCGTTGACGCAAAAAGAGTGTCTTTTTAAACAAATTTGCTGTTTGATCAGTAATCGTAATCAACAAAGCGACCAATATCAACGTAAAAATAATTTCTTTCTTCTTATTTGTTTTTAGGATTAGAATCAACAAAAAAGCATACAATGGAATGGCGTAATATTTATTTGTGATAAACATCCAGAAACCGTCCCACGTAGGCGTTCCGAGTCCGTTGAGAAATAGAAATACTTCTTTATCAAATTGTATTAATTGATCAATCATAATAGATACTATTAATTTGCGGTCGTTTAGAAAGTATTCAAAAGAAATTCAGTGTTATCTATCAACATACGTTCGCCAATTTTAAATCTCAATTATCGAGTTTAGTCTTCGTAACGTTCTAGTTCACGATCGTAAAAATCGTTTGCTGCTTGGAATAAGTTCTCCGCTTCTGAAGCCAATTCTTTCTCATCCTCTTTTGCGAATTCTTCCAACCATTCTACTTCATCATTTTCTAGGTTGATGATGAATCTTGGAAATTCGGTATGTACAATAAAAATTGCATTGGGATAATCTGTATTATCGCCCAATAAAAATTTAGGAAGCTCCATGAGTTGTTTGCTTATTAATAAGTTTTTTTGATAAATAATTAAATCTAATATACAATAATATTGCAGAAGTCGTCAATCCTGCCAAGAGTCCAATCCAGATGCCTGTACTTTTGTATTCGGTGTACAATCCAAGGTAATACGATATTGGAAAACCGATAACCCAATAGGCAATAAATGTAATCAATGTTGGAATTTTTACATCTTGTAAACCGCGTAATACGCCTAAACCAACGACTTGTATTCCATCAGAAAGTTGGAAAAAAGCTGAAACCAATAAAAGTTTGGCTGCAATCATGATTACTTCTTGATTGTCAACAAAATTTGCAGCATCTAATTCATCTACATATAAGGTTGGAAACCAATTATTGAACACCATAAACATGATGACAAAAATGATGTCAATGATCAATACGAGTAAAAATAATGAAAGGGCAATACGGCGTAATTCCGAAAAACGTTTCAAACCCTTCTGATTTCCTACTCTAACCGTAGCTGCAACACTTAATCCCATAGCAACCATAAAGGTCATCGATGATAAATTCAATGCAATTTGATTGGCTGCTTGTGGATTCTTTCCTAAAGTACCAGACAACCAAATAGCTGCTGTAAAAATGGCTACTTCAAATAACATTTGTAACGAGGATGGAAACCCTAAAGAAATAATCTTTTTTAGCACTGATTTTTGAATCTCTCTAAAATTAAAATTGGTTACATAACTTTTAAATTTCTGTTTGTAGCGCAATAGCAGCCAAATAAATACTAGCATAACCACACGAGAAGCCAACGTTCCTATAGCAGCACCAATAATACCCCATTTCGGAAAAATCCAGATCCCAAAAATCAGAAAATAATTAATTACAACATTCACCACATTCGCCAAGAGTGTTGCCCACATGGAATATTTTGTTTGCGATAAACCATCTGCAAATTGTTTGAATGCCTGAAACATGATCAACGGAATCAACGAAGCTGCTACCAAGTTTAAGTATGGCATTGCTAACGCAACTACTTCATCAGGTTGTTCCATTTCATACATAAGCGGTTTGGCCAACATAACTCCTGAAAAAACAGCAATTCCAATACCTGTACAAAGTATCAAACCATGTTTTAGGGCACTTTTTACTTTCAATGTATCACCCATGGCATCAGCTTCAGCAACCAAAGTTGTAATTGCTGTAGAAAATCCAATACCAAGTGACATGGCAATGAATAAAAAACTGTTTCCAAGTGATACGGCAGCCAATTCTGCAGGACCTAATTGTCCAACCATAGCATTGTCTACAAAAGCCACAAAAGTATGCCCTAGCATTCCTAAAATAATAGGTGATGCTATCTTTAGATTATATCGAAATTCTTTAGTGTAATTTTGTAAGATCACTGCTATGTTTTTAACGAGGCAAATATAGTCCACTTTTATCGTAAACACTCATACTTTCGGGTGAATTTATCCTTTCCATTTTATAAATTGAACAGCTTGTTTTTTTAAAACAGAAATACTACTCCTTTTTTTCGGCTTACACACCTCCTAAATTTGTACTCATAAATTGCAGAGTGGCTTAATACAATGGCAATTTATAACTCAAATTATTAACTTAAAAACTTGAAATTATGAAGAAAAACATTTTAAACATTAAAGGAGTTTCGGCTATTTCAAAGCAAGATCAAAGCCAAATTAATGGCGGAGCTGGTGGTTTCTTCGGTTGCGGATGCGATTGTGCAGGGCGCGTAACTGGACCAAAGTATTGTGAGGATTTAATTGCTTGTCCTCAAGTATATACTTGTGATGACGATATATAACATACAATTTTTAAAAGCGAACAAAAGTAAATGTAGTCATACATAAGCAGACTACCATTTAGGGGAAAGAAAGGCTTCTGATAAACATCACGGAGCCTTTTTGAGCTAAAATCTCCTTTTGAAGATATTGCTATTAAAAAACTAAGAGCTACAATTCTTAGCCCAAAGAAGGTGATCCCTGAAAAACCTTTCATAGAGTAAGGACTAACTAAACTTTTTTAATCATGAAAAATATATTAAATATTAAAGGTGCCTCAAAAATTTCTAAAACTGAGCAAAGCCAAATTAACGGTGGAGCTGGTTGGAACATTGGCGATTTAGACTTATCAAAATGCGGATGTGATTGCGCAGGACGCGTAACAGGACCTTTTTATTGCCATAATTTAATTGGTTGTTTACAAGTATACACTTGTGATGATGCACAAACATCATAATTTTAGTAGTTATTAGGTTACTAAAAGTTAAAAAAGGCTACTTGTTTGGTTGCAAGAAGCCTTTAACACTTATTGTTGTCTCAAATTAATTGGTTGTATCACATTGTGTATTGTGTGAAGTCGATTGTGTGCGTCCTCCTTTAGGTGTCCTTGATTCTTCCGAGGCACAATTGGGAATCAGCGTATTGGGATTTGTTCCTTTTCCAATAATGTTGAGTGAATCGACTCTCGCAATCTTTATTTTGGTAAATCTTAATATTTTTCGTTCCGTTTTCATTGTAAATATGTTTGTTAAGTTTACCTAAATATACACAACAGCCATAAATAATTGCTAAAAAAAGGCTTGCCATTTTATAAATTGAACAGACTTATTTAACGGATTTTTTTTAAGTAAGTAGATGGGTTTTCTCCTGTTTTGGATTTGAATGCGCGTGAAAAAGATCCATGACTTTTATAACCCACTTCTTTGGCGATAGCCTTGATAGTATACATACGAAATTTCTTATCTTCTTCTAGTCTATTGAGCGTATACTGAATGCGAAGATTATTTAAATACTCTGTAAATGTCATTTTTTTGTGCGTATTCAAAATGGTAGATAAATAAGTTGTATTCGTGTCTATTTTTTTAGCTGTAGCATAGAGATTATATTTGGGATTTAGATAAAATTCTTGCGCTTCTAAGTTTTTCAGTTTTTGCAAAATTTCATCCACCGTTTTATCACTTTTAATTGCAGTTTGCGATGGTGTTTTTTCCTTTTTTTCTGTAACGACTTCCGGACCTTTTGGAGTTTCGTTTTGTAGTACTACTGGGATTTTTTTCTTTCTAAATTGTCCATACAATAAAAACCCAAATACAACAATTACACCAATAGCAATGCTTAAGAAGGTATAAAAACGCTTCTCATCCTTTTGATGTTGTGCTTCAAATTTATTTTTAATTTTTTCTATTTTGTATTGTGTAGCTGTTTGAAATACTGTTGCCTTGTTTTCTTTTGCTAAAATGTTTGCATTAATCTCTGTTGCTTTTTGTCGATATATAGATTCTTGCTCAAAGTTTTTACTTTCCTTATGCACATTGGCTTCCAACACCAAAGCATCATAATAACCTGTTTCTAAAAGCTGATCTTCCGCGTATCTAAGTTCCAATTCTTTTAACAAATTCAACGCTAGTTCCGTTTCTCCTTTTTGAAAATGATAGTCTGCCAACAAATACATGATTTTAGAGACTTGTTTTTCATTTCTTGCATCTGTAAATATTTCTTTAGATGCAATTAGATTTGAATATGCTTCTGGAAATTTTTTTTGTGCAGTATTAGTCTTGCCTTTTAGTTCAAACAAATATGCTTTTCCTTCAATATCATTATAATAATCAGCAATAATAATTCCTTTGTCAATGAACAACATTGCAGAGTCTAACTCTTTCTCTGCTTGATAAGCTTTTGCCAAAAACATGTGGTAATTGATATAATCCTCTACATAATTAATAGAATCTTTTGTGATTAAATCCTTCTCTTCTATCGTATTAATGGCTTCTGCAAAACTTTGCTTTGCTTCTTGAAAATTATTCAAATCCAAGCTCAAAATTCCCATATTCCCATTAATATTAATCAATTGCAAGGTACGTTTATTCCGTTCTGCAACTTCATAAGCATCTAATAATATTTCACCTGCTTTGTATTTATTTCCTAATTCAATTTCTGTGGTTGCAATAGCAATTTTCGTTTGCACATAACGTGCACTATCAGCATCATCAGAAATACTTTGCAGGGCTTTATCATATTCGGTCATGGCTTCTTTGTAAATGCCTCTGCTTTGGTAAAAGGCTCCTAAATAAAAATGTGCTCGATATGTATGTATAGAATCATTGAAAGTCGTTGCTTTATGAAAATACTCCATACGAAGTTCCATCATCGTATCAGTTTCTATTCCTTGATAATTAAGTAGCATTTCTTCAGCTTCTTCTAATATTTTTTTCACATTATCATTTGTACTTGATGACTGTGGAGAATCTGTACAAGCATAAATTAAGATACATACTAAACAATAGTAAAAAAAGCGGTTCATAACGAATATTTATATCCTTTGGGAAAATAAAGTTTTTTTAAAAATATGACAAAGCATTCTCTTTACTTTTTTTAGAAACATCAAAAATTAGGGATATCATCTATAAAAATTGATATTAAAACAATCTCACAATAAGCTTTTTAACTTGATTTTAAGAAATAAAACTTCATGAAAAAGTTACTTTTGAAATTAATTAACAAACCCAAAAATTAAAAAGCAAGTATGACAATGAAATCTCAATCAAAAAACAGGATATTTTTGGTCTTGATTTTACTGTTTGCATTTTTAGCTTCCCCAGACGCTAATGCACAACGTAAAAAAAGAAAAAAGGGCAAAAAAGACGATACAGAGAACGTTGAACCAAAGAAGAAATCGAGCAAAAAATCTATTGCAGATTTAACAAAAAAAAGTAAAAAGATGGAAGGTCTTTTTACTATCTATCAAGATACAATTACTGGTGCGCTTCAAATGGTTGTTTCTAAAGAACAATTAGAGAAAGAGTTTATTTATTTTAGTCAAATTAATGATGGTGTTATGGATATTGGAGCATTTAGAGGCTCTTACAGAGGTTCTAAAATTTTCACCGTTAAGAAATACTTCAACAAAATAGAATTTGTTACTAAAAACAATTCATACTATTATAACCCTGAAAGTGCTTTGGCAAAATCAGCAGGTGCTAATATCAGTGAAGGTGTGATGGCTAGTATCAAAATTGAAGCAACAGATGAAGAAAAAGGCTTGTATTTAATCAAAGCCGATGACATCTTTTTAAAAGAAACATTTTCACAAATAAAGCCACCTCGTTTTCCTGGGCAAGGTCCATTTGCATTTACATTAGGAAATCTAAATAAAGGAAAATCAAAAGTAAATGCTATTAAAAATTATCCAGAAAATACAGATTTAGTAATAGAATATGTATACTCTAAGCCAGCTGTTTTAAATGGCGGATCTAATGCAGTGACAGATGGAAGAAACGTGACCATTAAGGTAAATCATAGTTTGATTCAGATTCCTGATAATACGTATGTTCCTCGATTTGATGATCCAAGAGTTGGATATTTCACTACGCAGGTTACCGATATGACTACGCCAAGCAACACGCCATATAGAGATTATGTGCATAGATGGCACTTAGAGAAAAAAGATCCTAATGCTGCAATTTCTGAACCTGTGGAGCCAATTACCTGGTGGATTGAGAATACAACACCTCATGAATACAGAGAAACGATCAAAGAAGCTGTATTGCGTTGGAACATCGCATTTGAAAAAGCAGGGTTCAAAAATGCAATGGTGGTAAAAGTTCAACCAGATGATGCAGATTGGGACGCAGGAGATATTCGTTACAATGTATTACGATGGACATCTTCGCCAAGACCTCCATTTGGTGGATATGGACCTAGTTTTGTAAACCCAAGAACTGGACAAATTTTAGGTGCTGATGTAATGTTAGAATATACTCACCAAACCAATAGAGTTCGTTATGAAAGGTTATTTGAAACTATGAGTGAATATTCTATAGATAATTTAGAAGACGCAGAAAAAGAATTGCAAAATTTCAAAAACTATTACAAACAATGTTCAATAGGAGATTTAATGCACGAAAACAGTGTTTTTGGGGCTACAGCTTTGACGATTATGAATGCTTCCGAAGAAGAAAAAGAAGTATTACGTAATGAAGGATTAACACACTTAATTATGCACGAAGTTGGTCATACCTTAGGATTAAATCATAACATGAAATCAAGTCAATTGCATTCTCCAGCACAATTAGCTGATAAAGAATATATCAAAGGAAAAGCCTTAACAGGTTCTGTAATGGACTATGAAGCCATTAATGTTACTAATGATAGAGAACAACAAGGGCACTATTTTACAACAACATTAGGTCCATACGATATTTGGGCAATTGAGTTTGGGTATAAACCCGTAAAGACGTTAAAAGAACTCGATGATATCTTAAAAAGATCAACAGAGCCAGAATTGATTTTTGGTAATGATGCTGACGACATGAGAAGTCCCGGAAAAGCAATTGATCCAAGAGTCATGGTTGGTGATTTATCTAACGATCAAATTACTTATTCTATCAACAGAATTAAGTTGGTAAATGATATGACAAAGAATCTACGCTCTAAGTACAACGATTATGGAAAGTCATACCAGAATTTAGTAGTTGCACATAGTATTTTACAAAGTCAAAAATCTAGTGCGGTAAATGTAATATCACGTTTCATTGGTGGTGTCTATGTAGATAGAGCAATGCAAGGACAAGCTGGCGGAACACAACCGTATACGCCAGTAAGTTATGAAGATCAAAAAAGAGCTATGAAAGCCTTAAAAGACTATTTATTTGCTCCAAATGCAAATGATATTCCTGCAGATTTGTATTCGCACTTGGCAAGACAACGTAGAGGATTTAACTTAGGGCGTAGCACAGAAGATCCAAAAATTCACAATGCTGCCTTACGCAGACAAATGGGCGTTTTAGCACATTTATTACATCCAAATACTTTACAACGTATTGTAGATTCTGAGTTATACGGAAATAAGTATAAGATTCAAGAATACATGAGAGACTTGAATAAAGCAATTTTTAATGCAGATATCAATACTTCTGTGAATTCATTCAGACAAAATTTACAGTTAGAATATACAAATATGTTAGTTCAAATGTTAACTGGAAGATCTAAAGGACGTTTTAATAATATTGCACAATCCATGGCAATTTATAACTTAAAGACCATACGAAGATTTGCAGCTAATGGTTTAGGTGATTTAGCTACGAAAGCTCACAAGTCACACTTAAAAACAATGATTGACAATGCACTGAAAGAAATCAAATAGTTACAGATTTTTATAAAAAACATAAAGAGGCTTCTTCAGTATTGAAGCCTTTTTTTATGTGCATCATAAATTATACTTACTTAAATTACAGTTAGTTATAAACTACACTTCTTTATCAAATAGCGAAAACGCACATTATTTCTTTCTTTTTTTAGGCGTGAATTTGATATAATTAATCATTAACCTGTAAATTTTTTAATCATGTCTGGAAGAAAAACATTCAACAACAATTCTAAGAATTATATTAATGTAACTTTTTTAGTACGCCAAAGAAATGACATTCAAAAACCATCTTTGGAAGAAAAATTCTCTTTAAACCCAAGAAAATAAGGAAAAGAAGTAACCTATGGAAATTCTACTAACATTTTCCTAAACGGATTGGTATTTGAATATAAAGATGAAGAAAGGCAATCTTTAACCAATGCTCGGGAAGAAGTCATAGCCACAGGAACAGCTCCAACTTTTGATTGGCAATTGAATACGCATAGTATCATTACCATAAATAGTGCAGATGGCTTAGATATTTCAGCTAGTAACTAAAAAAGTAAAGCGGCATTAAAAAATGCCGCTTTACTTTTTGTATTGAGTATTTATAAAATTTACTTCGCTAAAAACGAAACTACATTCTCCTCTATTCTCTTGTTAATATCACTCACATCTCCTTTTTCAAAAGTATCACCTGTAATATTTTCGTATAATTCAATATAACGATCAGAAACAGAATTGATATATTCATCACTCATAAAAGGCACTTCTTGTCCTTCTTTTCCTTGAAAACCATTACTAATTAGCCATTGACGTACAAATTCCTTGGACAATTGTTTTTGCGGTTCTTGCTTCGCTTGTAATTCCTCGTAAGTATCTGCGTAAAAATAACGAGAAGAATCTGGTGTATGAATTTCATCGATTAATACAATTTTACCGTCTTTTGTTTTTCCAAATTCATATTTGGTATCTACTAAGATCAATCCACGTTCTTGGGCAATTTTTGTCCCTTCTTCAAACAATAAACGTGTATATTTTTCTAATTGAATATAATCTTCTTCTGAAACAATTCCACGAGCAAGAATATCTTCACGAGAAATATCTTCATCATGTTCGCCCATTTCGGCTTTCGTTGCTGGCGTGATAATTGGTGATGGAAATTTATCATTTTCAATCATTCCTTCTGGCATTTCCACTCCGCAAAGCATTCGTTTTCCTGCTTTGTATTCACGTGCTGCATGACCTGATAAATAGCCACGAATGACCATTTCTACTTTAAAAGGTTCACAATTGTGTCCGATAGCTATATTTGGATCTGGTGTTGCAATCAACCAATTTGGTACTAAATGCTCCGTAGCTTTCATCATTTTGGTTGCAATTTGATTTAAAATTTGCCCTTTGAAAGGAATTCCTTTAGGCATCACTACATCAAAAGCTGACAAACGATCAGTGGCAATCATGACCAATAGATCATCATTGATTGTATATACCTCACGTACTTTTCCTGTGTATTTTGCTGTTTGATTCGGAAAATTAAAATTCGTAGCCGTAATTGTATTACTCATTATTGTTGTGTTGTGTGTTGTTGCTGGTTTTGGCTGTTAGCTGTTAACTAAAATAATTTTTCATATGATTCAATATTCAATTGCAAAGTGAGAGGAGTCAAAGTTTAGTTCTGATGTTCTATACTTTTGTAGGCTTCAATCACTTTCTTCACCAATCTATGACGAACGACATCTTTATCATCCAAATAAATCATTCCAATTCCTTTGATGTCTTTTAGCACTAATAATGCTTCTTTTAGTCCAGAAATGACTCTTCTTGGCAAATCAATTTGTCCTGGATCACCTGTTAGCATGAATTTTGCATTTTTTCCCATGCGCGTTAAAAACATCTTCATTTGCGCATGTGTTGTGTTTTGCGCTTCATCCAAAATCACAAAGGCATTATCTAAGGTACGTCCACGCATAAAGGCCATTGGCGCAATTTGTATGGTACCATCTTCTATATATTTGGCTAATTTTTCCGGCGGAATCATATCACGTAATGCATCATACAACGGTTGCATATACGGATCAAGTTTTTCTTTTAAATCTCCAGGTAAAAATCCTAAACTCTCACCAGCTTCTACCGCAGGACGCGTTAAAATGATACGTTTTACTTCTTTATTTTTTAAAGCTCTTACTGCCAAAGCAACTCCTGTATAGGTTTTTCCGGTTCCTGCTGGACCAATAGCAAACACCATATCATTTTTATTCATCATCTCAACCAACTTCCGTTGATTTGCTGTAATGGCTTTGATGAGTTTTCCATTAGCACCGTGTACTAAGGTTTCTCCACTTGCTTCAGAAGTATCATAATCTTTTGTGCTATCACTTGTAAGTACTCGTTCAATAACATTTTCATCAATTTTATTGTACTTACTAAAGTGCACCATAAGCATCGTTAAGCGCTTGTCAAATTCTTCCAATAATGCTTCATCTCCATAGGCCTTAATTTTGTTTCCCCTGGCAACGATTTTAAGTTTTGGGAAGTATTTTTTAAGCAATTCTATGTTGGTATTTTGGTGACCAAAAAACTCTCTTGGACTGATCTCAGAAAGTTCAAAAATAATTTCGTTCAAAAGCGACTCGTATTAAAGATTAGATTTCCGTTTTGTTTTTTTAGATTTGCAGAGCAAACTTACCATTTTTTAATAGATTAAATTTAAAAAAATATCAACAATTCGCCAATGGCAATTATTACACTGACAACTGATTTTGGGGAAAAAGACCATTTTGTAGGCGCAGTTAAAGGAGCTATATATAGTGAGTTACCTGACGTTCGTATTGTTGATATCTCACACAGCATAAATCCTTTTAGCATTACAGAAGCTGCGTATATTATTCAAAATGCGTTTAATAGCTTTCCTAAAGGCAGTATTCATATTATCGGAATTGACTCTGAGTTGAATCCAGAAAATAAACATATCGCACTTAAATTAGACGGTCATTTTTTCGTTTGTGCCGATAACGGAATTATGAGTTTGATTGCTGCAGAGATTGTTCCTGAAAAGATTGTGGAAATTAATATTCACGATCGTATCGAGACAAATTTCCCTGTGTTGGACGTTTTTGTACAAGTGGCTTGCCATATTGCACGTGGCGGAACTTTGGAAGTTATTGGAAAAACCATCCAAAACATCAAACATTTAACGGGACTCAAACCTGTAGTCAATACCGATGAAAATCAAATTATTGGAAATGTAATTTATATTGACAATTACGGAAATGTAGTGTCCAATATCACGCGAAAGCTATTTAAAGATGTTGGAAAAGGTCGCAATTTTGAGATTTCAGCACGAAATTACAAGTTTAAAACCATTCACGAGTGTTATAGCGATGCTATTAATTTCAATTTGGAAAAACACAAACGTGAAGAAGATGGTAAAAAATTAGCATTGTTTAATTCAGCTAACTTTTTAGAATTGGCTATTTATAAAAGTAATCCGCAAACGGTTGGAAGCGCTTCTACCCTTTTCGGTTTACGATTTAGAGATACCATAACGATTAATTTTATATAATTTATGTTTGTACGTATAGTAAAGATGAGTTTTCACTCAAAATATATTCCTGATTTTTTGGCATTGTTTGAAGAAAAGAAACAATCCATTAAAGATCGTGAAGGTTGTGAGTTTTTAGAGTTGTATCAGGATAAAAATAATCCTGAAATATTCTTTACGTACAGTCATTGGAAGCATGTAGACGAATTAGAAGCGTACCGAAACTCAGAGTTATTTAAAAATGTATGGACGCAAACCAAAGCCATGTTTAACGACAAACCCTATGCATGGAGCGTTGATAAATTAGTGAGTTTGTCCTAAGAAAAATACTAGAACCCAGAACCAAACGTTACACATTCATAGCTTCTGTAAAAAGAAGCAATAATTACAGCATATATGTTAAGATCATTATACTACCGCTTATCGCCCAAACAACGATTATTACTGAGAAAAGTAGTATACGCACCTATTGATCTTTTTAGAAAACGTCACGAATTGGAACCGCCAAAAGGATATGTGTATACAGGTCCTGGAAATTATATAGAGATTGGCGAAATTTTCTTTGGCTATTTTAAAGCATACGGAAACATCCAACCAGACAGCCGCATTTTGGATATAGGTTCAGGAATTGGTCGTATGGCAATTCCGTTTACAGAATTTTTAAACGAAAATGGAACGTACAAAGGTTTTGATGTTGTTGCACAAGGTGTGGATTGGTGTACTGCAAATATTACATCAAAATATCCAAATTTCACATTTAAGTTTACGCCGTTAAAGAACGATTTGTATAATTTAAATACCAATGCTGAAGCAAAAGATTTTACATTTCCGTATGACAATTCAAGTTTCGATTTTGCTTTTTTAACATCTGTATTTACACACATGATGCCTGCGGATGTTTTGCATTATTTAGGAGAAATTTATCGAGTTTTAGATACTAAAAAAATATGTTTGGCAACGTTTTTTATTTTGGATGAAACCTCTCGAAAACACATGTCGTCAAGTAAAATGAATTTTAAAGTCGATCGACAAACCTATGCGTTGATGGATGAAAAAGTAAAAGAAGCCAATGTAGCGTTTGATAAAGACTATATTTTTGCACAGTTTGCAGCAAAAGGTTTTCAAATTGTCAACTATTTCCCAGGCACATGGTCTGGAAGAACTGAAAATACCTTATCATATCAAGATATAATTGTATTAAAAAAGAACTAAATGTTAGCCATACTTAGAAAAGAAATCAATTCCTTTTTTTCCTCATCGATAGGATATTTGGTGATTGCCATATTTTTAATTCTCAACGGATTGTTTTTATGGTTTTTTAAAGGAGAATTCAATATTTTGAATTACGGATTTGCCGATTTAACACCGTTTTTCGTTTTAGCACCTTGGATTCTTATCTTTTTAATTCCTGCTATTACTATGAGAAGCTTTTCGGAAGAAAAACGCCTGGGAACGCTTGAATTGCTATTGACCAAACCAATTTCGGGTTGGCAAATTGTACTAGGTAAATATTTTGGTGCTTTTGTGTTGATTTTACTAGCGCTCATTCCAACACTCTTATACGTATTTACTGTTTGGAATTTAGGAAATCCTACAGGAAACTTAGATGTAGGAAGTACGCTAGGATCTTACTTTGGTTTGTTATTTTTAATTGCAGCGTATACGAGTATTGGCATCTTTACCTCTACGCTTTCGCAGAATCAAATTGTGGCATTTATTGCTGCTGTATTTATCTGTTTTATTATGTATTTTGGATTTGAAGGTATTGCCAACGCAGATATGTTTGGAGATTTTAATCCTACGATTGAAAAAATAGGAATGAAACGTCATTTTGATAGCATTGCACGTGGTGTCATTGATACTAGAGATGTGATATACTTTGTAAGTGTCACTATCTTCTTTTTATTCTTAACTGTATTACAACTAAAAAAACGATAAGCTTGAAAAATCAAACCGAGAATAATAACACTAAAAAAGAAATTCATATCAGTCTTAAAATACTGTTAGTTGTAGTTGGATTGATTATTTTGAATGTTATCGCTAGTAGCGTATTTACACGTTTTGACTTAACTCAAGACAAACGTTATACCTTATCCGAAGCTTCTAAAAACACATTGACAACGGTAACATCTCCTGTAACTATTACCGTCTTTTTAAAAGGTGATTTGCCTACAGAATACAAGCGTTTGGCAGATGAAACGGAACAATTACTAGAAGAATTTTCAGCCTACAATGATAATGTTGAATACACTTTTGTAGATCCTGTCAAAGAAAATGCAGTTGATTTTTTGAATAATAACGAGATGAAACCTCGATATGTTACTGAAGAAGCTGCCAATAAGGTTTCGCAAGAGGTCGTGTATCCATGGGCAATAGCACAATATGAAAATAAAAATGTGAAGATTTCGCTTTACAAAAATAATTTAGCCAATTCTGATCATGAAAAAATTGCCAGTTCGGTACAACATTTAGAATATGCTTTTGCAGATGCCTTTAGTAAATTAACTATTGTTAAAAGGCAGCGTGTTGCCATTTTAAGAGGGCATGACGAATTAGATGATATTTATATTTATGGCTTTCAAAAAGCATTGGTAGAGTATTACAATCTTGGATCTTTTGATATCACGGCATTTCCAGATGATCCTGAAAAAACATTAGAAAACTTAGAACGTTTTGATCTTTTAGTTGTTCCAAAACCCACGAAAAAGTTTTCCGATAAAGAAAAATACATTCTCGATCAATATACGATGCGTGGTGGAAAATCATTATGGATGATAGAAACCGCTCAAGCTGAAATGGATAGCATTCGTCAAAAAGGAAAAACATTGGCATTTCCAAGAGATTTAGGTCTGCAAGATTTCTTTTTTAACTACGGAATTCGCATCAATCCTAAATTAGTAAATGATATGCAATGTGCTGCCATCGGTATGGAATTTGGTGAAGGTAGCAACGCACAGTATTTGCCTGTACAATGGCGTTACAATCCGTTGGTACAAGCGGCGACAAACCATCCAATCACAACAAATACCAACTTGGTGCGTTTTGAATTTGCTAATCAAATTGATCTTTTAAAGAAAGGTCCTAAAAAAACAGTTCTACTAAAAAGTTCGCCGCAATCTAAATTGGAAGGAATTCCAAAAGAAATTTCACTAAGTATTATAGAAAACGAACCAAAACCAGAAACTTATCAAGGAAAAGGTGATCAAAATTTAGCAGTTTTATTAGAAGGAACGTTTGAGTCTGTCTATGCAAATCGTGTCAAACCTTTTGATTTACCAAATGCAAAAAATAAAGGCGAATCTAAGATGTTGATTATCGCAGATGGCGATGTGGTAAAGAATCAAGTTTCTCGTGGAAAACCTCAGGAATTGGGTTATGATATCATCACAAAACGTCAATATGGAAACAAAGAATTCCTGTTAAATTCTGTAAATTACCTTTTGGACAACAACGGACTTATAAACATTCGATCGAAAGAATTAAAGTTAGCCTTCTTAGATAGTCAAAAAGTAACGGACGAAAAATCGTACTGGCAATGGATAAACATTGGGTTTCCACTTGCAATCCTTGCAATTTTCGGGGTGGTATTTACCTATATTCGTAAACGTAAATTTGCCAAATAGTTGTTAATAAGTTTCCTTTCTTTACAACAACATTTAAGATATATTTGTAGGAATATAACAATGTAATTCTTTTCGCATGAATTTAGCGCTTAAAAGCTATGCAAATTGATTGAGAAGAATTATTTTTGAACATTAAATAGAACATAAACACATGAAATTTATTGTATCAAGTACATATCTATTAAAACAACTTCAAGTTTTAGGAGGCGTAATTAATAACAGTAACACCTTACCTATTTTAGATAACTTTCTGTTTCAATTGAATGAAAACGAATTGAAAGTATCTGCTTCTGATTTAGAAACCACGATGTCGTCGGTTTTAACGGTAGAATCAGATAGCACAGGAAATATTGCAGTTCCTGCAAAGTTATTATTAGATACTTTAAAAACATTTCCAGAACAACCATTAACGTTTATTGTGGAAGATAATAATACTGTCGAAATTAGCTCAAATCACGGTAAGTATGCATTAGCGTATGCTGATGGAGATGAGTTTCCTGCTTCTGTAGAGTTAAAAGAACCTAGTTCTACTACTATTGAAGGAAATGTGTTATCTACGGCAATTAGCAAAACTATTTTTGCTTCAGGTAATGATGACTTACGTCCTGTAATGAGTGGTGTATTTTTCCAGTTTTCACCAGAAAATTTAACCTTTGTTGCAACAGATGCTCACAAATTGGTAAAATACCAACGTACGGATTTGAATGCTTCTCAAGTAGCAGAATTCATCATGCCAAAGAAACCTTTGAATCTTTTAAAAGGAATCTTAGGAGGAAGCGAAGAAGAAGTACTAATCGAATACAATGACAGTAATGCTAAATTTAGCTTTCACAATACTGTATTGGTTTGTCGTTTAATTGATGGAAAGTATCCAAACTACGAAGCGGTAATTCCGAAAGAGAATCCAAATAAATTAGAGATCAACAGAAATCAATTCTTAAACTCTGTACGTCGTGTGAGTATCTTCTCAAACAAAACGACACACCAAATTCGTTTAAAGATTGCAGGTGCTGAATTGAATATTTCTGCAGAAGATATTGATTACTCAAACAAAGCAGAAGAGCGTTTGACATGTGATTACCAAGGTGATGATATGCAAATTGGCTTCAACTCGCGTTTCTTAACAGAAATGATCAACAACTTAGGTTCGGATGATGTTTCTTTAGAAATGTCTCTACCAAACAGAGCTGGAATCTTAACACCAATCGATGGATTGGAAGAAGGAGAACATATTACTATGTTGGTGATGCCAGTGATGTTGAATAATTAATTTTAGGCATTATGTGTTGGGGATTAGGTATTAGTTCTTACCTGAAAAATCTTTTATAAAATATATTGAAAATCCGCTATACAGTATGTGTAGCGGATTTTTTATTTTCTAAAGTTAGAAGATTCAATGTTGCTTCCAACATTAATCCCTAATACCAAAAAGCGGAGCGATCTAATTCCTAAAAAAGTGCTTTAACTCATCTCTTGCACCAACTTTTCAAGTATTTCAACACAACTATCCAATTGTTCTTGAGTTACAAATTCATTGGCTCTATGTGCTTGTTCTATACTTCCTGGGCCGCATATTATACTTTCATATCCGCCTTCATGAAACTGTCCAGCTTCGGCGGCATACGCAACTGTTTTCCACATATAATTTCCAGTTAGTTTTTGGACTAATCCCACAATACTATCAGTTTCTTTGGTATCTAAAGCTGGAACTGGCGGATGTATTAAAGTATTTGTAATCTTAAAATCTGAGAATTTTTTTCGTACTTCCGCTTCTGTTACTTCACAGAAGGCAAAATAATCTTCAAATACTTGGTGAATATTATCTTTTGGAATGACACGAATATCCCATTCAAAACCACAATAATCTGCCACTATATTGGTAGCTACACCTCCTTGCAGTTGCCCTACATGTATGGTAGAATGCGGTGGATTGAAACGATCGTCATTGGAAGTTGCTGCCATTGCTTTCATTTTATTCTCTAGCCAAAGTATCAATCGTGTACTTTCATGAATGGCACTCACTTCTTTATGAATTCCACTACTATGTCCTGCAGAACCATTGACTTCTGTTTTTACATAACAAATCCCTTTTTTACCAATGACAGGTTCTAACATTGATGGTTCACCTATAATGGCATATTTAGGAGTTTCTGTATATGTTTTTTGAATATCCTTAATCAAATCAGGCGCAGCCAAACAGCCAATTTCTTCATCATAACTAAACGCAAAATAGATCGGTTTTTTTAAATCAGCCTTTATCATAGTAGGCAAAGCTGCTAAACAACAAGCCACAAAACCTTTCATATCACAACTCCCACGAGCGTATAGCTTTCCTTCTTTTTCAGTTAAAACAAATGGATCAGTATCCCAAACTTGTCCTTTTACAGGAACTACATCGGTATGCCCCGAAAGGATTACTCCGCCATCTACTGCCGGACCAATTCTACAGTGTAAAGAAGCTTTTGTATTTTCTTCATTTGGAACCAATGTTGTGGTGATTCCATGTGATTCAACATATTCTTTAATCCAATGAATAATTTCTAAATTACTTTCGCCTCCTAAAACAGGAAAGCTTACTAAATGACTTAATATTGTAGTTACATTCATAATTAATTATAGCCTATTAATACTGCTATTACTAGTGTTATTGCTGAAAAAATAAATATGGTTATGGTGACGGGAAGTATAAATCGAAACCAACGATCTATAGAGACACGACACATACTTAACATTGCGATTAATCCGCCAAGTGTCGGATTGATTAAATTAGAAACTCCATCACCAATTTGAAATGCAAAAATCGTTGTTTGATTCGTTAAACCAATCACTTCTCCTGTAGGAATCATTACAGGTAAAGTGGCTAATGCTTGTCCACTTCCTGATGGAATAAAAAAGTTTATAAAACTTTGTGATATAGACATACCAACCGCAGAAACATGCAATGGTAAATCTTTTAGTAATTCTGCCAAATGAAATGAAATTGTATCACTTATATGTCCCATTTCTAATAATACTTTTATAGTTGTTGCAAAACCTACCATAAAAGCTCCTGGTGCGACATAAGCAACTGATTTTAGTAATGTTTCACTAAAATTAGTTGTATTCATTTTTCCAATAATTCCCACAGCAATAGCTACCATTAAAAATACAGCTGAAATTTCATTCAAATACCATGAAAGATTGAAAACACCATATAAAATCGCTGCCAATCCCATGAGAAATGCAGAAATCACTAACCAGTTATTGGCAGATATTTTATACTCTTTAATAGGTTTTGATAGCGAAATACCATCTATATTTAATCCTTTTCCAAGGCTCTTTTCAGGGTTTTTGGTAATCTTTTTTAAATACCGCACATTGTAATATGCTAAAAAACTAAGCGCACTCAAACACAGTATACTGCGTAACAAAGCACCTGAAAATAATGGCAACTCTGCAATTTTATGTCCAATACCAACCGTATATGGATTTATTGGCGACAGTCCAAACCCAACTGTAATTGCTCCAACTGAGATACCTGAGGCTAACAGTAAATCGCCACCAAGTGCCAAGGCAACTACAGCTGCAATAGGAACCATTGCAATATTATGTTCATAGCCCACAAAAATACCCAAAGCTCCATAAATAAAGGTAATAATGACAACTGCTAGGTATTTTTTTTCATGTCCAAGTGTTTTGACAAATGTACCTACAGCATTTTCAATAGCTTTTGTACGTTCCATGATACCAAACATAATTCCTCCAGAAAGTACCACGAATATGACTTCTGCAGCAGCTTTAAAACCTAAAGGAATCGCTTTAAACATGTCTAAAAAGCCAATAGGTGTATTTGGAATAGTTTTATACGAATTTGGTATCACACGGTTGCGACCGTCAATTAACATGCGTTTAAATTCTCCTGCAGGAATCAAATACGTTAATAATGTTACAAAAACGATAATAAAGAATATGATCACAACGGCATGAGGAATATGTTCATACCATCGTTTCAATTTTTTTGATGTTGTGTTCAATATTGTATCCTATTTATAAGTAAGGATGCGTAATTTAATCAAATTATTTAGAGAAGACTAGATTCTATGAAGTGCATTTAAAAATATTTATCTATGTGTAACTCAATTCTCAGTACGAATGCCCAAAAGCGCTCATACTAAGTCTGTCAAAGTAAATTGCAATAAAACCTTACACTAAATATTGAACACTCAAATAATACCAAACATATTCCTTACTTTTGCACAAATTTTACACTATGATTCCAAATGATACAATTGTCGCTTTAGCAACACCTTCTGGTGCGGGCGCAATTTCTGTGATTCGAGTTTCTGGAAAAGATGCCATTACGATTTGTGAACCACTTTTTAAATCGATTCGTAATAAGCAATTATCGAAACAGAAATCGCATACCATTCATTTAGGGCATATTGTAGATGAGAATCGCTATTTGGATGAAGTATTGGTCTCTTTGTTTAAAGGACCTCACTCCTACACGGGAGAAAATACCATTGAGATTTCCTGCCATGGTTCGGTGTACATTCAGCAGCAAATTATTCAGCTTTTATTACGTAATGGTTGTAGAAATGCCAATGCAGGAGAATTTACATTGAGAGCATTCTTAAATGGAAAATTAGATTTATCGCAAGCAGAAGCTGTAGCAGATTTGATTGCTAGTGACTCTGAAGCATCGCATCAATTGGCAATGCAACAAATGCGTGGTGGATTTAGCAACGAGATTAAAAATTTACGCGAAGAACTCTTAAATTTTGCTTCTTTAATTGAATTAGAACTTGATTTTGCGGAAGAAGATGTTGAATTTGCCGATCGTACACAATTTAAAACTTTAGTAGAACGAATTCAATTTGTTCTGAAACGCTTGATTGATTCGTTTGCTGTTGGAAATGTGATAAAGAATGGAATTCCTGTTGCGATTGTAGGTGAACCAAATGTTGGGAAATCTACCTTATTAAATGCTTTATTGAATGAAGAACGTGCTATTGTTTCTGACATTGCTGGAACAACACGTGATACGATTGAAGACGAATTGGTAATCGATGGAATTTCGTTCCGATTTATAGATACTGCTGGAATTAGAGAAACCAAAGATGTGGTAGAAAGTATCGGCATACAAAAGACGTTTGAAAAAATTGAGCAAGCACAAGTTGTTATTTACTTAATTGATAGTTCACAGTTGACAGTTGATAGCTTAGAGATTTTAAAAACAGAAATTGGAAAAATCAAGAATAAATATCCGCAAAAGCCTTTGATTATTGTTGCTAATAAAATTGATATGCTTCAAGATGAGCAAATCGAAGAATTGAAGGCAGAAATTGAACAGATTCATATTCTTTCTGCTAAAGAAAACATTGGTGTGGATTCATTAAAAGAAAAACTCGTTTCTTTTGTCAATACTGGTGCTTTACGTAACAATGAAACTATTATCACTAATACACGCCATTACGACGCGTTATTAAAAGCCTTGGAAGAAATTGATAAAGTTCATTACGGATTGGAATCTGGTTTATCCGGTGATTTAATGGCAATTGATATTCGTCAAGCATTGTTCCATTTTGGTGAAATTACAGGAGAAATCACGACTGATGATCTGCTTGGAAACATCTTTGCAAACTTCTGTATTGGGAAGTAAACATACAGAAGAATTACTTTCTAATTCGAAAATTTGATAGCAATGAAACGTTTTCTTTTCCCCTTACTAATTTTCATAACAACAATTTGTTTTTCACAAGAAACAAATCGTACACTTCTTCAATTAGAAGAACACCAGAACAACGGTGTTTCCAATACAGAAAAAATTATAGCCTTACTCAACATAGGCGAATACGAGTTGGATTATAATTTTAGAAAAGCGGAAAATATGTAGATTCAGCGATTGAACTTTCCAAAAAAAGAAGGATTTAAGCAAAAGTTAGCTTATGCCTATTGCAAAAAGAGTCGATTATGGTATCGATTAGAAAACTATAAATCGGCCTATTTATAGCATCGCCAATACAAAAAATACACAGATTCACTTTTTAATATTGAAACAACAAAAAAACTTCAAGAATTAGAACTTCAGTATACCTTTGAGAAAGAATACCAAGAAATTTCACAAAAAGCTGCCGCTGAAACTATTACTGAAGGCATACAACCTGATGTACTCATCTATCCAACATGGAACGATTTAAACCAGAACATTGAAACAGAATTATCTTGGATTGTAAACGATCTAAAAAAGCGTTCTAGATAGTTTAAAAACATTTAAAACACTACATATCAGTACTCTAATATTAATTTAAAAGTTCTAAAAACCTTAAAAGGTTTTCTTCCGTATATAAAGTTGAAAACCATTTTTTAGAGGAAGTTCTGTAGAATCAGAATTACTATTTGAACAATGTATGTTACCAATTTTTGGAACCGTCGGTAAAAATATTATTTTGATAAGCTCAATATACAAAGATTTATATGCAGGCAATCGTTTTGAAGAACGACCAGATTTAGAAGCTGAATATAGAGAGGCCCAAGGATACATGGCATATTACATTCGACAAAGAGGAACATTTTTAAAATTAGATAGTTTACCATTTATAATTCCAATACCAAATATAACATTCTTTCTTTTACTTTATACTTAGGTTGAAGAATTCTATTGCAAAAATAAAAATTGGAAAAAAGTAGTTGTTTATCAACTTCAGATAATGGATTTTGGAATTTTGTATCTAAATTCTCAATCTGAAAGTTTTATTTGGGAATGCCAATAAGTATCAAAATATTTACCAGACGATAGAGTACTTTTAATCAAAAAGAAAAAAACAGATACTCTAGAAATTTAAAACGTCGATTTTAGAAATACAAATTAATTACACTCAGAAATAGTTATCGTGAACGTTATATACTTGTTTTTTAGAATTTGCTTTTATTTGTTTAGACTGAAACTCTCTTAAAAATTAGAGAATGTAATTTTACCCAAACCGCTCCACCTCAAAACCATCTAATGACATTGAAGTTGGCTTCTCTCCTACTAATTCACTAACAAGCTTTCCTGTAGCAGGTCCTAAACTCCAACCCATCATAGCGTGCCCTGTAGCAACGATCAAGTTTTTATAATTTTTGGTTTTTCCAATATATGGCAAACCATCTGGTGAGCACGGACGCAATCCACAAGCAGCACTCTCAATAGCTTCTCTCGGAATTTTTAATCCGTTATAAAAAGTTTCTGCTGCTTTAGCAATAGCGTTTACACGTACTTGATTTATCTTGTGATTAATGCCTCCTATTTCCATCGTTCCAGCAAATCGTGTAAATCCTTGCATAGGTGTTACAGCTACTTTTGCTTCTGCTAAAATTGCTGGCATAGTAATTCCAGTATGTTCTTTCACATCTATTCGATAACCTTTTCCCGCTTGAAGCGGAAGTCGTATGCTTAATTTTTTTGCCAATATGGAACTCCATGAACCTGCTGCAAGTATAAATTCGTCGGCTTTTAGTGTACGTTTCGAAGTCTGAACAGATACTATTTTATCATTAGCAATCTCTAGATCGGTTATTTCGGCATTTGTACAAAATTGAACTCCTTTTTGTCGTAACAATGCAATCATTTGCGGCATAAAATCCGTCGGTGTCATATGCGCATCTGAATCAAAGTATACAGCGCCTTTGATATTAAAATCAACATTAGGCTCTAGTTTTTTTGCCTCTTCTTTAGTTAAATTTTGAACGTTTAATCCTTCTGCGATGGCACGTTGTCCCATTTTCCATTCTGCTTCACCTTCTTTTTCAGTTTGGTAGCACATCAACAAACCTTTGCGTTGATAATGAAAATCAAAATCTCCCGCATTTTTCATATCTGTGTATAATGCTCTACTTAACAAATTGATATCTTTGATTATAGGAATGGAGCGTTCTACATGTGTTGCTGTGGCAGATTTTTTGAACAACCAAGACCAACGCAAAAAATCAGCTTCTAAGCGTGGTTTTACATAAAATGGACTTGATGTACTAAACATCCATTTCAAGCCTTTACTAATCATTCCTGGAGCTGCTAAGGGAATTATATGACTTGGTGTAATATATCCCGCATTCACAAAAGAAGCTCCACTAGAAATATCACTTTTGTCCACAATTGTAACTTGGTGGCCATCTTTTTGTAAATAATACGCACAACACAATCCAATAATTCCTCCACCAATAATTACTACTTCTTTTTTCAATTTTATTCTTTTTTTTAGACTTTAGCCTATCATAGTTGCTGAATTAAAACAGCTTAACGTTTATGTACTTCTGAAGTTTTTTCAAGTGATTAATCTCAATACTAATATCTGACTACTGAAATAGATCAAATCACCTGAAAACCGTGTGCATACGGATCGTCTTCATCATCAATGATGATGGTATTATAACCGTATACTTTTGCCCAACCTTGAATACTTGGAACAATGGCAGGTTTTCCGTCTAAGCTTGTCTCTTCAACGATGCGCCCTACAAATTTTGAACCTATATAACTTTCATGAATATACTCTTTTCCAAGTCTTAATTTTCCTTTTGCATGTAATTGTGCTATACGTGCCGATGTTCCCGTTCCGCAAGGACTTCTGTCTATTGCTTTGTCGCCATAAAAAACAGCATTTCTCCCAGAAGAAGTCGGATCTAATGGATTTCCTGTCCATAACATATGCGAAACATCACGAATGGTATCATTTTCTGGATGCACAAATTGATTTGGATACTTTTGATTAATTCGCTCACGAACAACTTGTGAATATTGAATAATCTTACTTGCTGTGAAATCGTGAATTCCTGAAAAGTTTTCTTGCGGATCTACAATGGCATAGTAATTTCCTCCATAGGCTACATCAAAAGTAATTTCTCCTAACTCTGGACATTCTACAATAAGATTTTCAGCCGCTAGATAACTTTTTACATTCGTCAATCGAACCCAATCAACCTTTTTGTTTGTTTGTTGGTATTCAATTTCAACCAAACCTGCAGGTGCTTCCATTTTAATTTTCCCTGCTGTTTTTGGCGTAATTAAGCTTTCTTCAATGGCAATTGTTATCGTTCCAATAGTTCCATGTCCACACATAGGCAAACATCCTGAAGTTTCGATAAACAGAATTCCAAAATCATTTTCAGGATTGCTTGGCGGAAACAAAATACTACCACTCATCATATCGTGTCCACGTGGTTCAAACATCAATCCTTTTCGAATCCAATCGAATTCTTTTAGAAAATGCTGCCGTTTTTCACTCATATTGGCACCAACCAAATTTGGTCCACCACCAGCTACTACACGTACCGGATTTCCACAAGTGTGTGCATCAATACAAAAAAAAGTCTTTCTCATAGCAATTTCTTTATAGCGCTTCTTTTGTTTCTTGATCGTTCACTAAGCGAAGAATTCCTAAAGGATTTTCATTCTTTAATTCGTCTGGCAATAATTCATTTGGCCAATCTTGATAGCTAAATGGTCGTACCCAACGTTTTATAGCATCTCTTCCAACCGCAGTAAAACGACTGTCTGTCGATGCAGGATATGGACCACCATGCAACATTGCAGGTACTACTTCTACACCTGTAGGAACACCATTAAAAATAATACGTCCTACTCTGTTAGACAATGCATTTACTATATGAGTATGCCCAGCAACTTCATTTTCTTCTGAGATTACTGTTCCTGTTAATTGTCCTTCCAGATTGGCTATAATTTCTTCTAATTCTGTAGCGTTTTCACATTCTACTACTAATGAAAAAGGTCCAAAAACTTCTTCATGCAAGGTTTTATTTTCTAAAAATGTTTTTCCAGAAACAACTGCTACGGCTTGTTGTGCATAGTTATCAGCTACGACTGTATCAACATTTGCTTTTGTTTCCACATTTTTTTGTGATTGTGCTCTGGCTTTATTAGTACTATATGCACTATGAATATTTGGATGTAACATACATTGCGGCGCAATCGTTACAATTTCTTTTGCTAAAGTATCTACAAAATTGGTCAAACCTTCGCTTTTTTCTGCTAAAATCAAACCAGGGTTTGTACAAAACTGTCCTGTTCCTAAAGTAATAGAACTTGCATAGGTTTTTGCCCAATTTGACGATTTTGTTTCCAAAGCTTTTGGTAAAAACACTACTGGATTAATGCTTCCCATTTCTGCAAATACAGGAATTGGTTCTGGACGTTTTGCGGCTAAGTCTAACAATGCGCGTCCACCACGAATACTTCCTGTAAACCCAACTCCTTTTACTTTTGGATTTGCAACTAATTGCTGTCCAACTTCGATTCCACTACTATTTAAGTTAGAAAATACACCATTTGGCATTCCTGTGTCTTGTGCTGCTTTTTGAATGGCAGAAGCAATTAACTCTCCTGTTCCTGCATGCATTGGATGCGATTTTACAATGACTGGACATCCAGAAGCAAATGCTGAAGCTGTATCGCCTCCTGCTGTAGAATATGCTAACGGAAAGTTACTTGCACCAAAAACAACAATAGGTCCGATTGGGACTAGCATTTTTCTTAAATCTACACGTGGCATTGGTTTACGATCTGGCTGTGCAGGATCTATACGTGCTTCTACCCAAGAACCTTCTTCAATCAGTCCTGCAAATGTGCGTAATTGTCCAATAGTTCTACCGCGTTCACCTTTGGCTCTTCCTTCTGGCAGTCCTGTTTCAGACATATAGGTAGTAATCAATTTGTCATCCAAAGCCAAAATTTCGTCTGCAATAGCATTTAAAAATGCTGCTTTTCTTGCACCAGAAATGGTTTGAAATGTTTTAAATGCTTCTGAAGCTAATGCAACTGCTTCATTGATTTCTTCCGAAGTTGCTTCTGTAAAAACAGTGTCATTTTCAGTGTTAAGCTTCGGGTTAAAGGTTTTGTAGGTTATTGTTCCTTTGGCGGAAAGTGAATTTCCAATATAGTTTTTTCCTGTTATCATCTGTCTTTTTGTTTTTCTTAATTGTAAAGAAAATGTACTGTTTGAAAATACTAAAAGTGTGACTCAAATCCTAAATTTCTACTAAGGTATTAGAAACATATTAACGGATTTGACTCAGCACTTCGCTAAAAATTAACCTTGGAATAACAGTTAACTATTCAACTTTTTATGATATTTGTTTACCTGTTAAAATTTAGCACTCATTTTTATTTCTTTTATAAATATTGCTTGTAATCTGGCAATTCTGGACGCTTTTTTATTCCATTTTTTATAATCCTTAATACACGCGCTCTTTCTTCGCCAACTAAAGGCAATCTCGGTTCTCGTACTAGTTCTGTTCCAATTCCTGTTGCAACTTCAGCTAGTTTTATATTTTGTACCAGTTTTGTATTAATGTCTAGCTCTAACAATGGTAAAAACCAGCGATACAATTCAATAGCTTCATCAATTTTACCCGCTTTTGCTAAGGCATAAATGGCCACTGTTTCCGCTGGAAATGCACATACTAAACCAGCAACCCATCCATCGGCTCCCATCAATAAACTTTCTAAAGCCAAGGTATCTACTCCTGATAAGATAGCCAATCGATCACCAAAACGCTTTTTAATGCGAGTAATATTTGAAATATCGCGTGTAGATTCTTTTACTGCTTGAATATTTGGGCACTCATTAAGCAATTCCTCAAACATATCTAGTTTAACTTCAATACCATAATCTACAGGATTGTTGTAAATCATAATTGGCAAATCTGTACTATTGGCAATCGCTTTAAAATAGGCAACTGTTTCTCTATCATCTGCTTTGTAACGCATTGGAGGAAGTACCATTAAACCACTAGCACTATCTTCTTTTGCATGTTTTGCTACTTCTTTTGCTGCAATTGTAGCTTGTTCTGCAATATTTATTATTACAGGAACTTTTCCTTTTACAATCTTTACAGTTTCTCTAACTAGCGTTCTTTTTTCGTCATGTGTGAGTGTGCTTGCTTCCCCTAAAGTTCCGCCAAGGATGATTCCGTGTACGCCAGCTTGTAATTGTGCATGAATGTTTACAGCAAACATATTTAGATCGAGTTTGTCATTGTCTGCAAACTTGGTAGTCACAGCAGGCATTACACCTTTCCAATTAATTGTCATAAGTTTTGTTTTTGGTTATAATAATTCTAATTTTGGTTAGTGTAAAAGTACTTTTCTTCTACAAGTTGACAATGTTCGATATTATCCAATTTCAATACTATTTTATCCTATTTTTTACACAAATATGTATTTTTAGAATAATTTTTGCACATTTGTATTCATAATATGAAAATTCTACCATTTAAAATACCAAAAGCAGAAAGCGATATTTTAATCGTTCAAGAAGATCGTGGACGCATGTTTTATGAGCAATTGCATCAACATCAGGAGATTCAGCTTTCCTATATTATTTCAGGCAGAGGTACTTTTATTGTGGGAGATACCATTCGCGATTTTCAACCGAATGATATTATATTGTTTGGTAGCAATGTACCACATGTATTTAGAAACGATTTAGAAAATGATGAAGATTCGTATATGATTTCTTTATTTTTCACGAATACTAGTTTTGGAGAAGGTTTTTTTAACTTGCCCAAGCTTCAAAAAGCACAACAACTATTGCATGATGCATATTTTGGTGTAAAGTTTACAGAAAACCAAACCTATGTTGAATTGTTGTTTAAGAATATCATTCAGCAGAATTCAATGCAACAATTTGCTAGTTTTTTTGAAATACTTTCCATTTTGACACAATCCAATTACGAAACTATTTCTTCTTTTATCAATACCAAAAACTATACGGATGATGAAGGAAAACGTATGAGCGCTGTTTTTGAATTTGTGATGAATCATTTTGATCAAAAGATTATTTTGGAAGATGTAGCAACCATTGCCAATATGACGCCAAATGCATTTTGCAAGTATTTTAAACAACATACCAACAAGACTTTCTTTAAATTTTTAACCGAAGTACGAATTGAAAACGCTTGTAAATTTTTGACCAATGCTACACAATTATCCATTGCAGACATAGCCTACAATTGCGGTTTCTTTAATGTATCTAACTTTAATCGGAAGTTTAAAGAGATAAAAGGTGTGACGCCAACAAAGTTTAGGAAGCGTTTTATTTAATCATTTTTTCTTTTTTCTAACATTTCTGGAATTTTTTTTGCAAGATTAGATTCCACAAAACTTGAACTCATGTCTTTTGTAATAAATTCATTTGGAGTAAGGCTCATTCTCAATTGTAAAGCATCACAAATTTTTAAAAATACAGATAAAGTCATATCTGACTCTCCATTAAAATAGCGACTCAAAGCGCTTTGAGATACTTTAGACCTCTTATGCAACTCATAATTTGTATATCCTAAAAACTCCATTCTAGATTTTAATATCTCTTTTATGTTTTCATTCATAATAATAAATTTAATTCATTTTAATACTTGCATATATGCAATATAATGAAAATTCACTAAACACAATAGGCTGATTACATGATTTTATAGAGGTAGATATGTTAACAACTCTGTTAATAAAATATTTTATAGTCTAGTTCAATAATTTAGTATCTAACCTAACTTTGTAATAAAGCTCTTAGGAAAGGAGGTGTTAGGTATGAAGAGTGAAAAAAGAGAGCCACGACGGCTCTCGATTGTTATTTTTATCTTAATACTAGAACTTTTGATTGCAGTCTTTAAGTTTCTAGATTAAGCTTAAACAAAAGCTACTTGTTACAGCAAGTAACTTTTACTTTTTATAAAAGTAATAATAATAATTTAGTTTCAAATATTTTTATTTAAAAAAAACACATAAAAACTTAACTAACAACAACTTACACTTAAACTCCAAATAACATAGTTTTCATTAAAGAACTAATTGTCTAAAGTATTTAATAAACTTAATAATAATTTGCGTAACCAAATAGTTACATATATATTTGTAACCGATCTGTTACCTAAATTATGAGAAGAGATGTTTTTCAAGCCATTGCCGATCCAGTTCGAAGAGACATTATTGAACTGTTATCCAAAGAAACCTTGACAGTAAATTCGATTGCAGAAAAGTTTGAGGTAAGTCGCCCTGCGATATCTAAGCATTTAAAAATTTTAAAAGAATGCGAAATCATTACGATGGAGCAACAAGGCAGGCAACGCTTTTGCATGATTCAATCTAAAAAATTGATTACTGCTTTTCTGTGGATCGATCAATACAAGGAATTATGGGAAGACAGACTTGATAATTTTAAAAACTATGTACACCAATTACAATCTAAAAACGACAAACATAAGTAATCTAGAAAACCGCACCATCAACATTGAAAGAACTTTTAATGTTCCATTAGCGCTTGTTTGGGAAGCTTGGACGCAACCAGAACATATCGCCTCTTGGTGAACGCCAAATGGAATGAAATTTGATATTATTGAACATAATTTTACTGTTGGTGGTAAATGGAAATTCAGCATGACAATGCCAGATGGAAACGAGTTTATTTCACAAGGAATTAACAAGGAAATCATTCAGCAAGAAAAAATTGTATTTACAACCGATTTTAAACCCATGACAGAGAATGTGGAAATTCATGCACTTTTTAAAGCTGATGGAGATAAAACTAATTTTACATTTCATGTAATTCATGCAACAGAAGAATATTGTCGTCAGCAAGAAAAAATGGGGATTTACAACGGTTGGGGAAGCGCTTTTGATCGTTTAGAAAGTTTTTTGGAGCAATAAAAGACATAAATATTATGTAGGAATTATATATCTAAATTTATAAATCACGATATTCTTTTTTATGAGAACTATTTTTTTATATGTAATATTAAATAACCAAATAATTTAAAATTTTATATCATGAAAAAAAAGAGTGTAAAAAGTTTAATTCTAAACAAAAAGTCAGTTTCAAATCTTAATGAAGAAACATTAAAAGGAGGAAACTCTGTATTATGTACAGGTTTATTTGGATCATGCTGGTGCGATGTTACTGTAACCGACTGTAACTGTCCAAGAAGATCTGAAAGAGGTTGGTGTCCACCACAACAATAGAACATTAAAATCGAATATTACTTCAATTAAAGTCGGAAAGTTTTTTTCGACTTTTTTATTTATTAAATTCCAGTAAAAAAAACTTCCAGCTATTTAATATAATTCTATATCTTGTGTAAAGAACATTAAAACAAACTTTACAATGCGATTACAATTCATTACTACCATTACTTTGAGTCTATTTTTTCTTGTAGGATATGCGCAAGATGGCGATGTTGCTCAAAAGGGACAGGACGTTTCTAACTTAGTATTTACGTTGGAAAACGGCAAGAAAATTAAGATGTCCGATTATAAAGACAAAGTGGTATTTATTAACTTTTTTGCCAATTGGTGTCCACCATGCAAACTAGAAATGCCTTACTTAGAAAAAGATGTGTGGCAGAAGTATAAGAACCATAAAAACTTTGCATTGTTTGCTTTTGGTCGCGGTGATGATTTGGCAAAAGTACAAAAGTTTCAAAAGGACTTTAAAACTACATTTCCGATGCATCCAGATGCTTCCAAAGGTTTTTCAAATGCTGAGTTTGAAGAAATGGTGAAGCTTTTAGATAAATTTTTAAAAGAATAATTTTAGTTTTATGAGTCTTGATAGAATAAAAAAACAATTGCATTCAAAAAGTATCTTTTTTTCTGAAGATCGCATTCTAGATCAACCCTCGGTAATTGGTTACGACAAACAATTTCGTTGGAGTTGGATGCTAACACAGTTAAACACATTTTATGTAGTGAGTGATTTAAAAGCTACTACAATTACTGTGGAAACGATTGAATCCAATTTGAAAGAATCTTTTAATTACGGCAAAAAAAATTATAAAGGCTGGCCAAGAGGTTTTCAATCTGCCATTGGTGTTGTAAATATTTTAATTTCAGAAAATGTATCGGAAGAAGCTAAAGTGTATTGTAAAAAGCTGAAATCTGGTAAAAAATGGGCAGGATTTGCCATTCCGGTAGTGATTGATGCTTCTACAAAAGAAGTATTCTTTTTTGATAAAAAACCTATGTGGGGACGTATTTACTTTCCATACTTTAAACGAATGATTGAAGAACTCACTGTTTAATAATATAGTAATTTATGACATATCGTTTTCCGGTTATTTCACTAAGAAAACTATATTTTTACACCTTACTTTCTGTAGGTATTTCAATAATATCAATTATTCTTATAGCTTCTTGGGTTGTTTATCTTTTTAAAATAGAAAAATCAGACATCATTATTTATTTTATTATAATTAGTGAAATCTTTCTTGGATTATTCATTACAAGTCGAATCGAAAATAAGCTTACTAAACAAGCAATTATAAGCCTCAATAAGCATGCGATCATAATTGATGATGAAAGGAAAATTCTGATTGAAAAGATTAAAAATTGTAAGATCCAAAGATTGGCTAAATACTATCCAGCTCTTATTATTTATGATCAAAATAACACTAAATATGTGATTCGATGTGCAGACAGATACAATCTTAGTTTTACAGAATTAACTGATCATCTACAGAAACTAGTAAAAGCTTAATTTAAGAATGTTATTGGCTGTAAATATACCTATTCCAAACTTCTCGATATTCATAAATATCGACTATAATTGTTCTGAAAATCATGAAATTAGATGTATTTTCATGAGTAACAATTAAAACTTAATTAACCATGAAAAAAAGAAATTTAAAAGCAAAGCTAGATTTAGGAAAGAATTCTGTATCTAATTTAAAATCTGACCAAGTAAAAGGAGCTGGAACAATGATTTGTTCAGGATTACAGGACACTTGTTCTAATTGTCAAGGTGTGACTAGAGAATATCCTTGTCCACAACGTACTGTGAGAGATCCTAGATGTAACTACAACTAGAAACAACAGCATTCTCTTAGTTTAGAAAAAATGAAAAAGCCGTTTCAACATGAATTGAAACGGCTTATTTATTGAATGTTATTTAACAATTTCAAGTTTTGCGAAACGTAGCAATAGCTTTTTAATTCCGCCAACTTTAAATTTAATTTCTGCTTTCTTATCGCCTCCTACTCCTTCCAAACGTAAAATTTCTCCACGACCAAAACGTGAATGCTCAACTAGCGTTCCTGGCACAAGTTTTTCATCTAACAGACTTCCGCTTGGCGGACTACTTTGTGAAGATTGTGGTTTGAGTTTTCGTAGTTTTCGTATTTGTTCTGGAGTTGGACTCCCCACAACTGGAGGACGACCAGATTTTGGTTTCTGTAAACGTAATTTGCTCTTATCAACTTCTCCAAAAATATCATTATCAATCAAGGGTTTGAAACGATAACTTTCAACTGGTGTGATATAATCTAGGAATTTATCGTCAATTTCTTCAATGAAACGACTTGGTTCAGCATCGACCAATTTTCCCCAACGATAACGACTTTGCGTATATGTTAAATATGCTTGTTGTTCGGCTCTGGTTAATGCTACATAAAACAAACGACGTTCTTCTTCGAGTTCGCTTCGTGTATTCATACTCATTCCTGAAGGGAAAAGATCTTCTTCCATTCCTACGATGTACACATGCGGGAATTCCAGTCCTTTTGCCAAGTGAATCGTCATCAGTGCTACACGATCGTCATCACCTTTATCATTATCCATATCGGTTGCAAGTGCTACATCTTCTAAGAATTCTGCCAAAGCTCCTGTGGCATCTGCAACTTCAACTTGTCCTTCCACAAAATCTTTGATACCATTCAGTAATTCTTCAATATTTTCTACACGAGCAATTCCTTCTGGCGTACCGTCTTTTTTCAATTCTTGAACCAAACCTGTCTTCTTGGTAATGTGTGAAGTCAATTCAAAAGCATTGGCACTTTCATTCATCACTTGAAAACTTCTAATCATCGTCACAAAGTTTTCTAGTTTTGTTTTGGTTCCACCATTTATCCGTAGATCAATTTTTGAAATGTTTTCCATTACTTCAAACATCGAACGTCCATAATGCTTGGCAGCAACGACTAATTTATCGACTGTCGTTTGTCCAATTCCACGAGCGGGATAATTGATAACACGCTTTAAGCTTTCTTCATCTTTTGGATTGACAATTAAGCGTAAATATGCCAATACATCTTTGATTTCTTTACGTTGATAGAATGATAAACCTCCGTAAATTCGATATGGAATATCTCGTTTACGTAAGGCATCTTCCATTGCTCTAGACTGTGCATTGGTACGGTATAAGATGGCAAAATCACCATTGGGTAATTGTTCGCGCATCTTTGTTTCAAAAATAGAACTTGCAACAAAACGTCCTTCTTCTCCATCGGTAATACTACGATTGACTTTGATTTTTGGTCCTAGATCATTGGCAGTCCAAACGACTTTGTCAAGACGTGTTTTATTATGCTCGATAACTGAATTCGCAGCTTCTACAATGTTTTTAGTAGAACGATAATTTTGTTCCAAACGATACATTACTGCTCCATCATAGTCTTTTTGAAAGTTCAGAATGTTGTTAATATTAGCGCCACGGAATGCATAAATACTTTGCGAATCATCTCCTACGACGCATATATTCTGAAAACGATCTGCCAAGGCTTTTACAATCAAATATTGCGAATGATTGGTATCTTGGTACTCATCTACCAAAATATAACGGAAACGATCTTGGTATTTGGCTAACACATCTGGAAAACGGTTTAACAATTCATTCGTTCGTAATAATAAATCGTCAAAATCCATCGCTCCAGCTTTAAAACAACGATCTACGTATTCTTTGTAGATTTCTCCCATACGTGGGCGTTTAGCCATTGCATCTGCTTCTACTAAATCGGCATTATTAAAATACGCACGAACCGTTATCAAATTATTCTTAAAAGACGAAATTCGCGAACGTACCTGCTTGTATTTGTAGACATCTTTATCAAGCTGCATTTCCTTAATGATGGAACGAATCAAACGTTCAGAATCTTGTGTATCATAGATCGTAAAGTTACTTGGATAGCCTAATTTATCGGCTTCAAAGCGTAAAATTTTTGCAAAGATAGAATGGAATGTTCCCATCCACAAATTTTTAGCTTCACTTCCACCTACAATTTTAGCAATACGCTCCTTCATTTCACGTGCTGCTTTGTTGGTAAATGTTAGTGCTAAAATATTGAAAGAATCTACACCTTCACTCATCAAATACGCAATTCGATACGTCAGTACTCTTGTTTTTCCAGAACCTGCACCAGCGATCACCATTAATGCGCCATCTTTGTGGATAGTAGGCGCTCTCTGTGCATCATTTAGCTGTGCAATATAGTGTTGAATGTCTTGCTCCATAATTAGCCCCAAAAATAAAACACTCTAGCCGCTATTACAATAAGAATTTGTGAAAGTTATACACTTTTTGTTGTTAGTTTTCTGGGGTTTGGGTATATGATGTTGGATATTGGGTTTTAAGGTAAGAAAATTATTGATCGGTAGTTTTTACACGACTAATTTGAAACGGTTGAAACCAATCCCAACTTACACCTGTAGCAATCTGATTTCCAGAATCTACAAAGCGATAATTGTAATTATCATGTCCATAGATATAACTCACAAAGAATCCGATATCGCGATTAAAAGGATATAAGGTAAACGATGTTTCACTTCGCAACGGTTCTACAAAAGGATGCGCGCCTTGAATGAGTTCTACTTTTTGCTCAATAGCATAGCGTAGTTTGGGTTTCCATTGATGTTCGTATTCATAGGCAAATCCAAAACGATTTCGACCATAAATATCAATATCAAAATCTGAATAACCTCCAAAATCAAACAACCAGAAAAAACGATTGTGATACAATTCCCAAGAAGCTGTAAACGAATGGATTTTAAAAGGTTCGTCACGCTTATTCAATTCATTAAATCGAAAATTTACACAGAGTTTAGAGGTGTTTGTAGAAAAGTTTCCATTGGTTCTATTGAGTAAATCAGATAAATTTGTGTCATCTGTAATTGTAGCATGAAAATCAGTACATGGCATGGTCTCATCTTCTTCACCAATTAAAAAGGCACAACCAGATTGCCCGTTGGAATAATGCCCACTCTCAATTGCCCATGTAAAAAAGTTATTACTGCTCGTTTTAATCATCTGTTGCCAACCAAAAAGTATACGATAGGAAGGTGTTTTTACAGGTTTTGATGTTTCAGAATACATTCGAATATGCGGTTGAAACGTGACATACAAAGCATTTCCAGGTCTATCTTCATATTCTTGCATATTCTTACGAATATTGTTGATAATGCTGTAATACACTACTGGTTTTGCATCAAAAAGAATACTTTCTGTGGCATTCATGTTTGACATATAACTGAAAGTTGGTTTCTCTGCTATTGGATAATAGTCATTGAAAGCATTGGTATCCGACGCATCATTGGTATTTTCAGTGTCATTTGTACTAGTAGTCTGTCCAAAACTCGTGAACAGTATTAACAGACATATCATTAAAATCGCTTTTTTCATGGTAGAGAATTTAATTTACATAATAATAAATGTAGGAAAAAAGTAAGCATTCTATCAACCCCTATTACATGAATTGCTGTTTTATTTCCTGAACCACTTTTTTAGTTAGATCAAAATTACGTAAAACTACGTTGCAAAGTTTTTCGGATATTTTGCTACTTTTAAGCAAAAATTATTAGATGGGATATCCAAAAGAAATTTTGATCTTACGACATGCAGAAAAACCTGCAGATACTACTACAAATGAAAACTTATCTACAAAAGGATATGAACGTGCCGCTGCACTCGCTTACTATTTGCCAGATACTTTTGGTGCAATTGATCATATTTTTGCTGCTGGTATTGGTGTTAAAAGCCCTAGCAAACGTCCCGTAGAAACGGTAACACCTTTAGCTACTCGTTTAGATAAGAAAATCCATGATGAATTCTTAAAGTATCAATATCAAGATATGGTAACTCATATTTTTGGTGATGATAAATATACAAATAGTGTCATTGCAATTGCTTGGCAACACACCGATATTGAAAGCATAACTAACGCATTTGGAACTAAAGATGTACCAACATCTCCATGGTCTGGTGATTGTTATGATTTGGTTTGGAAACTTACGTATAACGGAGATCAAACCTATTCTTTGGAACAAATTCCGCAATTATTAATGTATGGAGACACAGATGATATTATTGTAGATCCTGTTACCAAAACTTTCTGTCAAGAACTACAAACCATTGATCCACGTGAATTGTTTAGTGGAAATATCCCAACGCCAGCTGGAAATTTCCCTAACCAAGCCATGACTTGTATTTTTCAAGTACCAAAAGCCAATGTTCCAGAAGGATTGACGCAACAATTCATTTTTGTAGGTGCAAGCTTTTTATTGTCTGAAACTGCTATTATAAATAATCAAATTGCAAGTGTTTTAAATGTTGCTACTGAAGTAAATGATGCCGAAGACTTACAAATTCCATTCTCTGATTCACAAGTTGATAAACGTGCAGCGTTGCCTTTTGACTTGGCGAAACATGAAAAATATTATCTCAATCAACTAAGTAAAGTTGGTTTGACAGATACGAATAAAAATGATATGATGACGTTAGTAGCAGCGGTACTAGAAGCGGAACAATTACTCAATACGCCTTCAACAGCTCAACAAAAAGCAAATGGCGCATCAAATTTTTATGCACAAGGAAACTTAGTAATTCACAGTCATGAAGGAGGAAGTCGCTCTGTAACTGTGGCAGCTTTATATTTATATTACAAGTTTTATACTCACACAAACATTTCTTTTTTAGATATTTATAAAAGTATTATTTGCTTACGCTGGAATAAATCTATAAACAATCATCCAACACAAGGAATTTGTGAAAATGCGTATGAAGTATTGAATACTTTTGAAGCTTTATTTCCTGAACCAATTCGTAAATAAGAAATCCTAATAACAAAATATGAAAAGAGCTTTCAGGAAACTGGAAGCTTTTTTCATTCTAAATAATTGGCACAATTTGAATTCTTCAAGTAACCAAAAAATTGAATATCTTTGGTTTTATAATTATTCCCAATCACTCAACACTATGAAGAAATTATTTCTTGCCAGTTTTTTTCTTGCTTGTTGCTTAGCGAATGCACAACACGGGCTAGAAAAAGATATAGACGCGATTGAATCAAAAGTAATTGAATGGCGACGCGATTTCCATGAAAATCCAGAATTATCGAATAGAGAGTTTAAAACTGCTGAAAAAATAGCAAAACATCTAAAATCGCTTGGTTTAGAAGTACAAACTGGTGTAGCACATACTGGCGTTGTAGGTATTTTAAAAGGAGATTTACCCGGAAAAGTAGTTGCTTTACGTGCTGACATTGATGCGCTGCCAGTAACAGAACGTACGGACGTTCCTTTTAAATCTATGGTTCGAACGACTTTCAATGGAGTTGATACTGGTGTAATGCATGCCTGTGGACACGATACACATACCGCAATTTTAATGGGCGTTGCAGAAATCTTTTCTAAACATAAAAATAAAATAAAAGGAACTGTAGTATTTATTTTTCAACCAGCAGAAGAAGGTGCTCCCAAAGGTGAAGAAGGCGGCGCAGAAATGATGGTGAAAGAAGGTGTTCTTAAAAACCCAGATGTGGATGCAATTTTCGGATTGCACATTAGTGCAGGATTTGATGTAGGAACAATTAGCTATAAACCTGGAGGAATTATGGCAGCTTCACAGAGTTTCGAAATTAATATCAAAGGGAAACAAAGTCATGGTTCAAGACCTTGGACAAGTATTGACCCTATCGTGACAAGTGCAAAGATTATTGATGGCTTACAAACTATCATCAGTAGAGAATCTGAATTAACAAAAGAAGGCGCTGTTATTACTGTCGGAAAAATTACCAGTGGAGTTCGCAGTAACATCATTCCTGAAAAAGCACAACTTATTGGAACTATCCGTACATTAGATTATGACATGCAAGCTTTTATCAATAAACGTATGAAAGAAATGGTGCCTGCCATTGCCAAAGCCTACAGAGCGGAAGCAACCATCGACATTGCTAAAGGATATCCAATTACATACAACGATCCAAAATTAACAGCACAAATGCTTCCATCCTTACAAAAAGCTGCTGGTACTAATAATGTTAAGGAAATTAAAGCAATTACTGGAGCCGAAGATTTTTCATTTTTTCAAAAAGAAGTACCAGGTTTATATTTCTTCTTAGGAGGAAAACCTGTTGGAAAAGTAGCAACTTCACATCATACACCAGATTTTTATATTGACGAAAGCGGAATGAAACTCGGTGTAAAAACATTTGTTCAACTTACTTTAGATTATCTCAATAATTAATACCTTATGGATGCAGTATTAGACTTTTTAGGAAACATCACTTGGTGGATGTGGATTTTGATTGCACTACTTATTATCGCTATCAGAGACATTTTACAAAGAAAACATACCATTAGTCATAACTTCCCTATCGTTGGACATATTCGATATATGTTTGAAAGTATTGGTCCAGAAATCCGCCAATATTTTGTGGCAAACAATCGTGAAGAATTACCATTTAATCGTATAGAACGCGGTTGGATTTATGCTTCTGCCAAAAAGCAAAACAATTACGAAGGTTTTGGTACTGATAGAGATATTTATGCACATCATCATACGTTTATCAATAATGCAATGATACCGTACAAAGTTCCTGAAGACCATCCAAACGCTTTAGATAAGTCATTTTTGCCATGTGCAAAAGTCATGGGTGAATTCAACAAAAGGAAACGTCCCTATCGTCCTGCTTCTATCATCAATATTTCTGCTATGAGTTTTGGTTCGTTGTCTGCAAAAGCAGTAGAATCCATGAACAAAGGTGTAAAAATGGCAAATGCTTATCACAATACAGGTGAAGGTGGTTTATCTCCTTATCACAGTTATGGAGGCGATGTCGTTTTTCATTTTGGAACAGGATATTTTGGAGTTCGTGCCGATGATGGTGGTTTTTCAATGGAAAAAATGATCAAATTGGTAGAAGACAACCCTTTTATCAGAGCCATTGAAGTAAAGTTATCGCAAGGAGCAAAACCTGGAAAAGGTGGTGTATTACCTGGGAAAAAAATCACACCTGAAATTGCAAAAATTAGAGGTGTTGAAGTTGGAAAAGATGTGTTATCTCCTCCAAATCATAAAGCATTTTCAACAGTACCAGAATTGGTAGATTTTGTAGAAGCTATTGCTGAAGCTACTGGCTTGCCTGTAGGCATTAAAGCTGCTATTGGAAAATTAGAACAATGGGAAGAATTGGCCGATATCATGAAAACCACTGGAAAAGGACCTGATTTTATTACAGTTGACGGTGGTGAAGGAGGAACTGGTGCTGCGCCTCCAAGTTTTGCAGATCACGTTTCCTTACCTTGGGTATACGGGTTTGCCGATTTGTATAAGTTGTTTCAAGACAAAGGATTGTCAGAGCGCATCGTATGGATTGGAAGTGGAAAATTAGGATTTCCTGCTAAAGCAGCAATGGCCTTTGCTATGGGCGTTGATTGTATCAATGTTGCCCGTGAAGCCATGATGAGTATTGGTTGTATTCAGGCACAAATATGTCATACCAATAAATGTCCTGCCGGTGTAGCTACACAAAGTAAATGGTTGCAAAACGGAATTGATCCAACGTTGAAATCAGTGCGATTAGCGCAGTATTTTAAAACTTTTCGAAAAGAATTTATCGAAATTACACATGCTGCGGGTTATGAACATCCGTGTCAGTTTACCATGAAAGATGTAGTGATGAATGTGGACGATCATCATTTGTCTAAAGATTTAGATATTACCTATAATTATAAAAAAACACCTGTTCCATTTGAAGGTATGCAATCATTGCAGCAATGTACACATTTGGGAGGAAAATAGTTTTTTGGGCTAATTGATTCTGTTTTACTATGCTTTATGCATAGAAGTTATATTTTTTTATAATTTCTCGCCTAATTCTTCTAATTCAAGAATAAAATCATATTGTAAATCTTCATGTAATGTACTAATGGCTTTTTTCGCCATATTTAATTGACGTTCATATATATTGTGGATTTGCAAACTCTTTTGATGTCTAGGTGTCAATTCTTTTAGCTTCCCACAAAAATGTAGTAATAATGAAGCTTCCGTTTCTTTGTTTTTAGAATATCGAATGTATTTTTTAATCATTCGAAGAATTTTACGTATGCTTTTTTTAACATAATAAAGACTTGAATGATTCAGTTTGGTAAACTCTTCATTCACTTTTTCATTGACTGAACGAATGTATGCATCTTCATCTTGAGAATCGAACAAAAGATACGTAAGTAACTCTTTATTTTCTTTTTTAAACTTTGCTAATTTTAAACAAATTTCCATCAATTCTTGATGCGAATGTGCTGCCAATTCTTTTTTGAGGACGGAAACATTAACTGCTTTCATGCTTACTAATTATTTTGGTGTAATTTAATAAATTGTATCAAGTTTACTAAATGAAATAACATGTTTACTAAATTCTACTTTCACATCTTTCCACGCATACTTAATTTCATACATACCAATCACAAAGAATATGAAATCTATTAAAACTACTTTGATCATTTTTTCAATTCTATCAGGAGTTGTGGCTTGTTCACATAAAAAGGTTGTAAGCGTTTATTTTGATTATTTTTCTGAGAAAATTGAATTAAGAGCTGATTCAACATTCAGTCATACCTATCGTTTCGATCTAGCTTCAAGCTGGACTGATGGAACTTGGAGCATACAAAATGACACTATATATCTTTCTACAAAACTAGTACTCGATACTGTAAGAATTCCAGATACAAGAAGTAAAATTCTAAAAGATACTTTAGTGCTTTCACAGGATAAAAATGTAGATCGGATTGGATTCAATGAATACCTCCTAGAATTAATTTCTAGTGGTGGTCAGTATCGTGTGAAACCAACGAAAAAATTATTCTTCTCACAAGAAAAATTGTATAGGATCAAAGAGGATGAAACATTAGACATGGAAGCACATGCACCATTGTCTAATCCTAAAAAGAAATATCAAACTTATTTTCAGAAAGAGACTGGTAGAGTTACTAAGAAAATACACTGATAAACATACTATTTCGTAAATATTTTATAGAACTTGAAGCTACTCTAATTCATTCTCACAGTACATCACTTCAAATATGATCTTTCGTACAATAAATCTTTATTTGTCTAGTTAGTTAAAACGTATTATGTTTGCTAAAAATGCTAATTTATGGAAGACAAAATTTTTGACTTGTTAATGTATACTATTCCTGCCATCATTACGGGAGGAATTGCTTATTTTTTCTTTAGAGATCATATGCAAAATGAAGATCGAAGAAGACGCTATTTACTGCATAAAGATTCTCAAAAAGAGGCTTTACCTTTACGTTTACAAGCATACGAGCGACTTTCATTGTTTTTAGAGCGCATTACTCCAGCAAAATTATTAATTCGTATTTCGCCAAGTTCTTCCGATAAAGAAATTTATGAGAGTTTGTTGATTAAGAGCATCGAACAAGAGTTTGATCATAATTTATCACAGCAAATTTATATGAGCGATCAATGTTGGAATATCATCATTGCCGCAAAAAATACCACAATACAATTGATTCGTAAAGCAGGATTGTCTGAAAAAGTAACTTCTGCCGATAAATTACGTGAAGTCATTCTTACGGAAATGATGGAACAAGAATCGCCAAGTAGTGCTGCTTTAGCGTTTATTAAAAAAGAAGTTGGTGATATTTTAAATCCTTAAATTTTCATTCGCTTTTCTAAAAATACCAACTCCTTCGCTGTAAGGAGTTTTTTTATGCGTTCTAGATTCTCTTGATACTTCGGTTTTTTGATAATACTATCTAATAAATCTCTACAAAACTTAGCAAAACGCCAATTTGGATGTCTTGCTCCGTTGACTAAATCCGCTAGATTTTGATCTGAAAATGCTTGCAATTCATTGATAAATACAAATGCATTTCGTCGTACTTCAAAATGATTATAAGCGCGTGTATAGTTTGAAAGTTCTTGGTAATATACTGGCGTATTTCGTCCGCTATAGTTTTTAGTTACAATAGCGAGCGTTAACCATAATACTCGAAAGCTTTTGTCGTTAAAACCAATCACATCTTTGGTGAGATCTAAATACTTTTTTTGATCCGCAGGAAAGTTTACCCACAAATTATACAAAGCGGCTTCTTTTGTTTCGTAAGAAGCATCATTTAACAAAGTTTCATAATCAGATTTTAATGCTACAGGAATCTTTGTCAGCGTTAAAGCAATGGTTTTTCGTACTTTTAGATTGTTTGTTTTAAAAGCTTCTTTATAAACATGTAGATTTGCATTGATATCTTTTTGAGGGATATTTTTAGTCAAACTCACAGCAAGTTCTTCTGATACTTCTCCTTTATTTTTTTCAGAAACAAATAATTTTAAAATATTAGCAATACTAAGACAAATATCTCGAGGAGTAGCGATTTTAAAAGATTCTACTTGTGCAGGCGCGCCATTGATTCCTCCTAAATAGAAAAACATATTTTCATTTCTATTTGCTTTTCTATCTAAAAAATGATTAAAGCTATAGAAATCATCTGGCAACTGTGGATTTACCAACCAAGTCTGCACAAATTGATCTAGATTTTGTCCGCTTTCTTCTTCTACAATTTTGATAAAGTCATTAGTTTCCGCACTACTAAACTGATACGTATTTAAATAACGCTTTACAGCAGCTTTAAAAGGTTTATCTCCTACTTTACTTCTTAATACATGCAATACCCATGCGCCTTTTTGATAAAACGTTAAACTACTGGCTTTCGAATTTAACACAGCTTCTCCTTTCCCTTCATTAAAAGCTCTTAAATCCATTGCTGATTTAAAGAGTTTCCAATAAAAGTAATCTTCTCCAAAGATTTCTTTTTCAGCCAATAATGCATAATACGTTGCAAATCCTTCTTGTAACCAATGGTGTTTTCCACTTTTTGCTGTGACTAAATCACCAAACCATTGATGTGCCAATTCGTGTGCGTTTACGTTGACATAATTTCTATCGATAAAACCAATACTGTCTATTACAAAACTATCTGAAAAAATGGTAGTTCCTGTATTTTCCATTCCTGAATACAAAAAGTCCTTTACAGGAATTTGTTTGTAGTTTTGCCAAGGATAAGCAACACCAATTTCTTTTTCTAAAAAGTCAAAAATACGCTTCGTATGTCGATATGTTGGTTCAAATTTTGCTTCATCTTCTGGATAATAGTACAATTCTATTGGAACGCCACTTTCTGAACTAATCACTTTCTTGTTATACTTTCCGATCGCAATCGCAGCCAAATAACTGCTCATCGGCTGTTTCATGTCGTAATACCATTTTGTCAACGAATCATTTGGTGATTCTTTTTTGATGAGTTTCCCATTAGCAATAACTTCATAACGCTTGTCAAACGTGATACTAAAGTCAAACTCTACTTTTTCGTTTACATCATCAAAACTCGGAAGCCAATTACTTGTATATTTTCCTTGACCTTGCGTCCAGACTTGTTTTCGACCTTTTTTTTCATTCCAATCAATAAAATATATCGCTTTTTTGGGACGTGTAAACCATACTAAACCCAGCGTATGCTTCTCTCCTTTTTTAAAATTACTTTTGAATACTAATTTGTTTCCTACTTCTTCAAATTTACCCTTAAAAGTCTTTTTATGAACTTCATAATGATATACTTCTCGGTAATCTAAATATATTGAATCTGTATCTTTTAAAATTTCAAATTCGTATTGTACATCAATACCAATTTCTTTTAATGTGGGACGAATTACAATATCGACAGCTGCTTTTTTAAAGTCAACAACTTCAGTTTGTTGTGCAAATCCAAGACTTATACAACAATACATAAAAATGTAAAAAATGTATTTCATAGTACGCTATAAACAAATAATACACCAAAATAGTATATTTCAGTGTATTATTTATTGAGTTAATATTTTAAAAAATAATTAATCCGTTACTGTAGGTTTTACAATTGGTGTCGAACTTTTTACAACCACAAATGTAGAAGTTGCATAAAACGCTCCGCCTTGTCCAGAGGTTGTTCCGCCATCACTTGTCCAATCTTGATAGTCATATTCAAAAGTAAACATACTTCCATTCATTGGCGTACCAAATTGATCTACACGAACTGGAACTGCCATTCCTGGACACCAACCTGCTCTATCTGGAACCCAATTTCCTGATTGTGGTTGCACAGGATTAGAGGCACAGCCAATAGGTCCCATGTTGTGCTGAAAGGTAGTAGTTCCATCAATTTTTACATCGTGTGTTCTAAAACACCATTCTGCACATGGTCTGTTATCAGAGTCTACAGGTGTTGCGTGTCCCCAACCTGAAATAATAGTACGTAAATGTGTTGCTTCTGCATTTGCAGGAATGCTAACTGTTTTTGTTAAATCCCACGTCATTGGATCAATCGCTACTCCATAAGGAACTCCTGAAGTTGACCAATCATCATAGGTAATTACATCAGCAATTGCGTAATATTCGTAATCTGGCGTACCTTCTACATAGTCAAACTCTACAGATAGTTCCCATCCGTCGGATCCCCAAGTTTCGATACGTGCAAATAATTCTGTGTTTCCTTGCAATAGAGATTTAAAATCTGTTACATCAATTTCAAAACCTCTTGTCAATTGTGAATTATCTACTCCATACGGTGTAATATAACGACCGATTTCATAGAATTCTCCAGAAACATCATCTTTTACTTTGATGTTAGCGTATACATCCCATGCATTACAACCGCCCGTTGGACAACGCAATTCTATATACATCATGATTTGTTCGATATTAGACATATCTGTATGTAAATCATATGTGTTTGTTACCGTTTGAGAGAATCCGCCACCAAAAGCAATGCGTTGATCACTGAATGTTTGGTAATTATGACGTACAGCAGCTCCAACTCCTGATACACTTATAGTTTGATCTGTAACTCCTGTAGCTGCTAAGGTAACTGTTCCTGTTTTCGTTCCTAAATCAGCTGCTGTTGGACTGAAACGTACATATAAACTCTCGGATGCTGTATTGATTGCTGTATGATCATACGTAACTGAACCTCCATAAGAGAGATTATCTTTAGAGATTTCAAATGGACTTCCAACAGTTACAACGACATCATTTTCTAAATTCACACCTCTTACTTGTACAATTTGTGCTGTCGAATTTGTTCCGATGGTAATATTTCCAAACGGATTTATAACTCCTGTTATTTGAATTTCTCTAACAATTTCAAGTGCAGTTCCTGTAAGTGCTACTTGTTTGTTATCAAAATCGCTTGAAGTAATTGAAATTGTTCCTGTCAAATCACCAAGATCCGTTTCTGAAGGTGAGAATCGTATGTAAATAGTATTACTTTGGTTTGCTTGATCTGCTGTAAAGCTAATACTTGAACTATAATTTGTATTGTCTTTAGAAATTTCAAAAGCTCCTGAAACACTCATGGAAACAGTGCTTGTTAAACGTGCTCCTGTCACAGAAATTGATTTCGGAGAAGAAGTAGTTCCCGCTTGAATTGGACTGAAACTAACGCTTGAGTTATTTATACTTAGCGTAGGATTAGCAGTTCCAGAACTGTCATCAGAACTACAGGCATAAAATATAAACGTAAATGCTAAAAGCGCATAAAAAATGGTGTGAATGGTTGGTTTTCTTTTCATCTGTTATTTTATTTTTTTAATTCTCAGATGGAATTCGCCAATACACATATCAATTTATAGTAATTGTATTGTCATGGCTCATTTCATATTTGTTGGTTTGGTAGCTAAAAGTAAGTAAAAAAGATGAAACTTTCTTTTAACAAAAAACCTTAACATTTTTCTGTTAAGGTTTTATAAGATATACTTTTATGTTTAAATAGCTATTCTTTCTCTACTTTTGCTACTTCTTCAGGAGTGTAAAAGTTTTCTGTTGTATTTCCCCAAGAAGTTGACGTATAATTCATCACGTCTGCAACTTGCTTATCACTTAGTCCAAGTGGCGACATAATACCTTGATATTTTACACCATTTACAGTAATTTGTCCTTTTAATCCATATTTTACTGATCGGATGCTTTCCACCACTTTATCTGTCAACCAATCCGATCCCTTTAATGGAGGAAATGCTTTTGGATCTCCTTCTCCATTCGCTAAGTGGCATTGCACACAAACATTCGTATAAATAGCTTTTCCTCTTTTTAAACTTTCTTCTACATCTTTTTTAGAAGCGTTTGCGAGTTTTACAAAAGTTGGTTTTACTTCTGGTACTTCTTCAATTTCTTCTGATGAAGCTTCCGTTTTCACTGTAGTATTTGATGTTGAAGAAGTTTTCTTTCCAGCTGCATTTGGAACCATTTTAAACACACCTTCACCATCAACACCTACATAAATATGACCATCCGGACCTTGACGTACCGAACGTACACGACCGATTCCTTCTAATAACTTTTCGCGCTTGGCTACTTTTTCATCATTCGTAAGAGTTAAGAATTCTAAATATTGAAATTTTAAAGAACCAACAACTAAATGTCCTTTTAGTTCAGGATATACATCGCTGGTTACAAATGCCATTCCACTTGGTGCAATTGATGGAACCCAATAGTATAAAGGTTGCTGCATTCCATCACGTGCTGTTTCATCTGTTATTTTTGTTCCGCTATAGTTGATTCCATAGGTAATCACTGGCCAACCATAGTTTACAGCTTTTGTTACAGGATTGATTTCGTCTCCACCACGCGGTCCGTGTTCGTGTACCCAAACTTGTCCTGTTCGTGGATTTACTGCCATTCCTTGCGGATTACGATGTCCATAAGAGTAAATAGCTTCTTTCGCATCTTTTTGTCCTACAAAAGGATTATCGGACGGAATACGTCCATCATCATGTAAACGATATACTTTTCCTCCATCTTTGGTAATATCTTGCGGATTTATATCGCGTTGTCCACGATCGCCAATCGTAAAATATACATATCCATATTTGTCAAAAGCTATACGCGAACCAAAGTGATGTGCTGTTTTTACATTTGGACTTCCTTGATATAATTTTTCAATAGAGGTCAATGCGTTGTTTTCCAATTTTGCTCTAATCAAAGCCGTATGACTCCCTTTTTCTTTTTTGTCTACGATGGAATATGTAATATATATCCAACCATTGCTTTCATAATTTGGATGAATCATTACATCTAGTAATCCACCTTGGTTACGTGCAAATACCTCTGGTACGTTTTTTATTTCAGTTTTCTGTCCATCTTTTACATGATATAATTCTCCAGAACGATCTGTCACCAACATACTACCATCTGGTAACCAAGTCATTCCCCAAGGAAATTCAATGCCGTCTACGACTAATTCGGCCTTGTAATCTTGTTGATCTTTTGTAATGTCTTCTGTGGTTTTAATTGCGGTTAATGGAGTTTCTACAGGAACTTTTACTTTCGCTACTTCTTTCTGCTTTTGTCCACAAGAACTCAAAAGAAAGCTGGCCAAAATTAGGAAGTATAAAGATTGTCTTATAATCATAGTATAGTTGGTTTGCGATTTTATAATTTATAGTTGAGTTGAACGACGCCGTACATATTGAACGGCAATCCAGGATAAAAATAACGTGCATTGGTGTCGTTTCCAAACGCATTTACTTGTAATTGTGAAGCGTATGCTGTATCAAATATATTGTTGGCTCCTATGGATAGATCATAGCTAAATCGGCTTCCAATAGTATTGGAATAACCAATTTTACCATTTAACAATTCAAAAGCATCGCTGTATAGAGTGTTTTCGTCATTGGCAGGCATTTCTCCTACTGCCTGAAAATCGAGTCGTCCATAAAACCCAGTATTACTTGTGGCTTCAACACCCAAATTTACAACAGATTTTGGAACTCCCGTAAGGTCATTCCCAGAAAAGTTTGCATTTGTTTCCGTAAATTCTTTGAAACTAAAATCGTTGATACTTGCATTTGCATACGAGTTGATGTAAAATGTATCACTTTTAAATAGTTGATACTGCAATGCTGCTTCTATTCCGTTATGTGTTGTCTTTCCTGCATTGAGCGTGATATTTTGATCCGTTGCTGTTCTTCTATTGACTAATAAATCGCTGACTGCCATCGTGTAAATAGAAACAGATCCTGATAATTTTCTATTTTTGGTGTGAAAGCGAGAACCAATTTCAAAATTCCAACCACGTTCTGCCTTTATCTCTGGATTGAATACACCATCTGGCAATAAGGTTTCTTCTGTAGTTGGTGTTGAAAAACCATGTGCCGCACTTGCAAATAGATTGAAATTGTTAGAAATTTCATAGTTAACACCAAACTTAGGAGACACAATTGCATCAAAAGTAAAATCTTCTTCATTACTTGAAGTATTCAATTGATCTTGTACTTTATATTTGGTTTGATTTATGTGTAATCCAACACTAAAAGATAATTTCTTTACTGCATAAATTGCTTCTGCAAAAAGGTTGAAATAGTTTCGATTCTCATCAAGATTTGACAAAATATCTCCAGCTATACTTCCTGTTCCTTCAGGGAAATCTTGGTATAGATTGTCAAATTGTTTTGCATTGTAATCATCAAAGAACAATTCGCCTCCAACAGACCATTTTAAGGAACTATTTTCAAAGTTTTTAGTAGCAAGTAAACGCGTACGAACTCCAAATGTCATGGCTTCTTCTTCTAAAATATTGAAAGGTCTTGGTTCGTAATTGTTATTAAAACTAGTAAATACACTTGTTTTTTGTGTGTACGTTTCATTAAAATCATGACTCCAATTTACACCAAAAAGTGTTTTCTTAAAATCTTCAAATCCACGCGCACGTTGCCAAAAAGTTGCAGCGTTTCTTGGTGAGTTTTCAAAATCTTCTCTGTTCAATGAACTCGGAATAAATGCTTTGAGGCTTGTGTAGTTTCCAATAAATGTCAATTCATTCTTATTATCAATCATCCAATTAGAGGTAATCGTTGCCGTAGCTTTGTCTAAAGAGTTATTATCACGATATCCATCGGAATGTGTATTGCTGTAAATTACATTTACATTTGCTTTTTTGCCGCCGTGTGCCACTTTAGCAACAGTTCTGAACAAACCATAACTTCCTACAGTTGTAAACAAATTAGCATTGGTTTCATTAAACTTTGCATATTCAGGATATAATAAAATTGTTCCTCCCAAACCAACGCCATAACTACTAGAAGAAGGTCCTTTGTGTATTTCCATACGTGAAATGGCAGCGAGTTCCAGATCTTCAATGGCTGATTCACCATTTCCATCTGTTAGCGGAATATCTGCATAATACGCACGAATGTTTGCTGTAGAAAATGGACTTCGTGCGCCAATTCCTCTTATGGTAATTCTATTGGTATTGAGCGAACCACTTTGCATAAAAACACCAGGAACTCTATTTAGTATTGGTGCTAATTGTACTGTGTTTTCACTGTAAATTTCACTTTTAGGAACAATACTTACGGCTTCAGCAGTTTGTTGTAGTTTTTGTTGAATGGTAATTCCGTTTATAGCAACTTGATCTAACTCATTCGTTTTAGGATGTAACGCAACAATAGGATTTTCTTTAATATCAAAAACGAGTTTTGCATAATAACCTTCTAATGAAATACGAATTCGCGGTACCAGTGAAACTCCTTCTATTATAAACTTTCCTTTAGAATTCGTTTTAACTTCTGTTTTGGTGCCAACATCAGTCACAACAGCATTGGCTAATGGAATATTTGTCGAAGCATCAATAACGGTTCCTTCTACCTGATATTGAGCAAGCATTGGTATTGTAAAACAAAAAATGAGAAGAGTAAAAATGTGGTTGTGTGAGATTGTTTTAAGCACGGATTTAATTTTTAAGGCATAAAAATAAACAGATTATTCTTCATTTGTCGTTTCTTTTATTAAAGTTAACATTTCTTGTGCTGATTGTGATAACTTCCGTTTTTTAAAATTCCCTTTTAATTAGTATATTGAAAGTCTTGTTATCTGACAACAATATGAAAACAATTTTAGAAGCTATTTCATTAGAAATGATTCGATTGGATGAATTCCACTATCCTGAAGAACAATTACAATCCAAATGGTTTGGAAACGAACCTGCAACAACGGATGCTATTCAACAAACAGAAGAACGATTGCAAGTTACTTTACCAGAAGATTATAAAGAATTCTTAGCTATCGCAAATGGTTTTCATGCCTTTAGTGATATTGAACCTACTTTTCATACGGTGGCATATATTGATTATTTAAAAAATAAGGATGCTGAACTCATACAAATTTGGAAAGAAACAGGAAACGAAGATATTGCACATGTATTGACGCAAAGTATTTTAATTGCTGGATTTGAAGAAGAACAACAGTTTCTGATTATTCCGCCAAGTGAAGAGAATAAACATTGGCGTTATTGGAAATTTGCTTCTTGGTTTCCGGGAGAAGAACCTTTTGACAATTTGGAAGATTATTTTGAAAATGCTTTAGAATTCTTAAACGAAACAGAGTAACGTTTTTCTTTTTTTCTACTAATGCTATTATAAAGCTAGTAAAACAAACGCAATCATCAACTTATTCAGAAATAAACGCCATAAAAGCTTACTGGAAAATAATATTCGTAAGTATCTTATAATATGCACTTGGCGAAATTATTCTGGTAATGGTCGGAATATTATTGGCTTTACAAGTAAATACTTGGAATGAAAATCGCAAAAATCGAAGCAAATAAAAAGTCATTTTAAACCAACTAAACAGTGAGTTTTCAAAGAACTTAGCCATGTTTCCTCCCATAAAAAAAGCACAGTTAAATACCTTTAATGCTGGACAAGTTGTTTTCAAAAATCTGGATAAAATGCACATTACTGCGTGAAGATATTCTGTATATCGTTATGTACAAGGTGTTTCTGACGTTTATGCGTATTATCCATCTAATGGAGTTGTAGAATCGTTGATAAGTTCAGGAGATATTAATTTAATTCAAAACAATACACTCCGTAAATATTTGGTTTCTTGGAAAGATGTTTTAACAAATTATTCTGAACGTGTAAATATTGACATCACACTTTGTTCAAATACAATTGAACCATACATCATAAATCACGGTAATCTTTTAAATTTAAAAAGTAAAGAAAACTTTAAGTTGGTAGAAGATCGTATTTTTATCAATATGCTTGTACGTCAGCAATATTTTAATAATGACATTTCAGCGCCATACAAAATGAGAATAGTATCGAAACCTACATGAAAGAAATTATTCGTCTTTCAAAAACGAAAGAATAAGCTATTTCTTTTCGGTCAAATTTGTAGTTTTTTTATCAGTATTTACAACTTTATTCGCCTTTGCTTGAGCAGCTTCTATTTTTGCTTTTTTTATCAACTGAACTCCAAAATAAATAGCCATCATCCCAATAATTAATAGCAATACGCCGCCAATGACGATTCCTAGTAAATAACCATTAGGATCTTCGGCTTCTATCTTCGATGTATCTTTAAGCTTTTCAATAGTTGAAGGTACTTTTATAAAAAGCGTTACAGCAATATATGCTCCGATGATTAGCAATAAAAAACCAAGAATTTTCTTCATAATGGTCAAAGATAAATAATTACACTAAGTTGAAAAGAATATTCTAGTCCCAAAATGTTTATGCCTTTGTCACTAACAACTAAACTTCCTTTTCAAATGAAACTTTTCTCTTCAATGTTTATTGTTTTTTCACTTGTGAATTCCTTGAACGCGCAACAGATAATTGGAACTACAAAAATGTAGAATTTGTTATACCACGATGTTCCCAATACGATTTACTTTAATGATATTGATTTAGAAAAGTATAAAATATCAATTTCAAATGGCGAAATTCTGGAGGTTAAAAAATCTGTTCTTACCGTATTGATCGATTTCGAATATAAAACAACTATTAAGCTTGAAAGTAAAATGTAGTAAAAGAACTTTCTTTTAGAGTGATTCCATTTCCAAAACCAAAAATGACTGTTTTAACAAATGACGATGGAGATTTCAACAATATGACATTGGAAAAATTCACCTCCATGAAAAGAGCATATACAATTCTAGAAAATTTCTCCGTAGACTATATGTTATCTACTGAAAGTTGTGAAGTGTTAAAAATTTCACCCAATGGAAAGAGACGTACCGTAAATCTCCGCGGTTCTCCTTTTGACTCTTTGCGCTTAAAAAAAGATGCAATAAAAGGAGATGTATATATTTTTACTAATAACAGAGTAGAATTCTACAAACAGACAGAATTTTAAATGCAACTGAATTTACAATATATATACGATAAAACTGTTGCCATGTATTTGTTATGAATGCTGAACTTTCTATATCTTCGCAACAATGAATACACTTGATATTAGAACCGTAAATGTGGTTCAATACATAAAACCGTTACGTGAAGGCGGATCGCTTCCAGCTATTGTAAAAGCGGATGATGATTTTTTGTATGTGCTTAAATTTAGAGGCGCAGGACAAGGAAAAAAAGCACTGATTGCTGAATTGATTGGTGGCGAATTAGCGCGTACTATTGGCTTAAAGATTCCTGAACTCGTTTTTATGAATTTAGATGATTCTTTTAGTAAAACAGAACCAGACGAGGAAATTCAGGATTTGCTCAAATTTAGTGTCGGACTCAATTTGGGCTTACATTTTTTATCAAGTGCCATTACGTTTGATCCTTTAGTAACTTCGGTAGATGCCGTCTCTGCTTCGAAAGTGGTTTTATTAGACAGTATTATTAGTAATATTGATAGAACCGTGAAAAACACCAATTTACTACATTGGAATAATGAATTATGGGTAATTGATAATGGCGCAAGCTTCTACTTTCATCACAATTGGGCAACTTGGGAAAATCATTTGACACGAACATTTCCGTTAATTAAAGATCATGTGTTACTGCCACAAGCTACGAAACTCAAAGAAGTTGCTGTTGAGTTTCAGAAACTAATTACGGATGAAAAACTAGCAGAAATCATTCATACAATTCCTGAAGACTGGTTGCAGCACGAAGCTGATGACTTGTCTCCTGATGAAATGCGACAAGCCTACAAAACGTATTTAAAAGCGAAATTAGCCATGATTGATTCACTCATAAAAGAAGCGGAAAATGCAAGATAAAGTGACCTTTGAATATGCTATGATACGATTTATGCCCAAAGTGGAGCGTGAAGAATTCTTTAATATTGGCGTAATTGTATTCTCAAAACGAAAAAAGTTTCTGGTATTAAAATATCATGTAGATGCTAAAAAATTGGCAGCATTTTCATGCGAAATCACGCAGGATGAGCTTAACGAATACTTAAATGCTTGGAACAATATTTGTAAAGGTGCGCCACATGGTGGGAAAATAGGAACCTTTGAAATGGCAGATCGTTTCCGTTGGTTAGCAGCATCCAAAAGTACCATGATTTTATGTTCGCCTACACATGCAGGTTTGACTGATAATCCACAACAGGAATTGGAGCATATTTTTGAGAAGTATGTGCTGTAAATCTTGTTTTTAGAAAATTATCTATCTGAGATCACAAATCGCAAATTAAGATTATCTTTATGGATAATTATGAAAAACCGACTCAAAACTTCAATTTTACTATTAAGCTTCTTGCTAGTAAGCAATGTATTTTCCCAAACCAATTGGGATGCTAAAATTCAGCAAAAACTTCCTTCCATTCTTAAAAAACATCGTGAACTTGTTAGTATTCCGAATGTGGCTTCCGATGAACCTAATATGATGAAAAATGTTGATTGGGTTACCAGTGCGTTTGAAAAACTAGACTTTAAAGTTTCCATCTTACAAACCTCAACATTGCCTGTTTTCTTTGCAGAGAAGCAAGTCAATCCAAAAGCAAAAACAATATTATTCTATTTGCATTTGGATGGTCAAGCTGTGAATCCAGAGAAATGGCAACAAAAAGATCCGTTTCAACCTGTCTTAAAAAAACAAAATTCTGATGGCAATTGGGAAATTATTGATTGGTCATATATAGATGGAAAAATCAATCCTGATTGGCGAATATTTGGTCGTGCCGCAGCGGATGATAAAGCGCCAATTATTATGATGTTGACTGCATTAGATTTTATGCAAAAGCAACAACAAAAGCTAAAATACAATGTAAAAATCATTCTGGATTTACAAGAAGAAACCCGTTCAAGAGGTTTTTTGAGTACACTTAAAAAATATAAGGATCGTTATGCTGCCGATTATATGATTATTATGGATGGACCTGCACATCCTACCAACAAACCAACATTGACTTTTGGCTGTCGTGGCATCGCTACCTGCAATATTAGCATTTACGGAGCAAAATTACCGCAACATAGTGGACATTTTGGAAATTATGCACCAAATCCAGTATTTAAAATATCGCATCTACTAGCAAGCATGAAAGATCATACTGGAAAAGTGATCATTGATGGTTTTTATGATGGAATTACCTTAGATGCTGAAACACAAAAATTGTTAGCGCAAGTTCCAGATGACAATCGTAAAATTCAAGAAAATTTAGGTATTCATATTGCAGATAATGTGGGCAAAACCTATCAAGAAGCCTTGCAATATCCTTCGTTAAATGTCCGTCATATAGAAACTTCTTGGAAAGGTCCTGGTTTAAAAACGATTATTCCGGAAGTTGTCACTACTTATTTGGATGTACGTTTGGTGAAAGAAACCGATGGACAAGCACAATTAGTCAAAATTAAAAAACACATAGAAAATCAAGGGTATTTGATACTAGATCGCAAACCAACAGATGCAGAACGTTTGAAACATGGCAAAATCGCAACCTTCACATCAAATGCTGGTGTCAATGCTTTCCGAACTGATATCAATTCGTTTATTGGTACAAAATTGCGGAGAACCATTTCTAGTGAATTTGGGAACGATCCTATCATGATTCGTACAATGGGTGGAACTGTTCCTATTACACCTGCTATACAAGTATTAAACATTCCTGCAATTATTGTTCCGATGGTAAATATGGACAACAATCAACACAATCCAAACGAGAACATTCGCATTGGAAATATTACACAAGGAATTAAAATTTGTTTAGCGATATTATCTATGGAATTATAGCTTGCATTTCCGCTCCGCTCAATGCACTTACAAATATTCTAAATACTATTAACTCATAACTCATAACTAAAAAAATATGCCAAGGATAGAATACCGTGTATATGTCATAGAACTTTCAAAAAAAATATTTACTGAGAATACCAAATTTCGCTTGGCAAATCCGCAGTTTAACGGTGTGTTGGAATGTTTGTATGTAGGAATGACGAGTAAGACTCCGAAAGAACGCTTTATACAACACAAAACAGGATATCGTAATAAAAAGGGACACAAACTTTCTTCTAGTATTGTTCAAAAATACGGTTCCTATTTACGTCCGAGTTTATACAATCATATTGATCCATTACCAACGCGACATCAAGCAGAGCAAATGGAACGAATTCTTGCTTTAGAATTGCGTAGAAAAGGCTATGCCGTTTGGTTTAATTAGATTTTAGACTAACTTAGATTATTAGATCCCCCCAGAACTAAACTTAAAAATGTAAATGTCAGAAATCACTTTTCACTCTAAACCCTTTAAAATAGAAGGAATTCAAATTCCTGAAATTGTACTTACAAAAGGAAAACTAGTACGTTTATATATTCCAAATTTGATAAAAAAAGACGTTTATAAAGATTTAAAACTGAGAATTATCAATCATTTTCAAAACAAAGATCATGTACCTTGGGCAAAAAATTTTAGTTCAAATAGTTTAATAGAAAAGCTTTATCCATTAACCGTTGAGCGCTATTTATTACGAGTGATGAAACTGGATAAATATTTAGCTATTCAGGCTATTGAAGAAATAGAAGTCAATTTTGAGGATAGATTTCACTACTTGGACCACATAAAGAAAAGAGCTTTAATTATAAAAGCAAATTTTCTTAAATACGATGTTATTCTATTTGATTATTATGCTATTGGTGCACTGGGAATCAAATTCATAGAAAATGTTGTGAATACAGAAATTGAAAAGGGAAAATCTGCAATTGCCTTCGATATTTTACAGTATATGGAAGACTATGAACCTTTTAGTAATATACAACGTATAACTGTTGATTTAAAATAAGAAAAGTAACTACAAAGCTTCATTACTTCTGTTGAAGACTGCTTTCAAATATTTCAATTACGGCTTTCTCTTACACCTCCACTCTTTTGATTCTCTATTTTCGTCATGATCATAAACATTAAAACTATAATATATCATGAAGAAAATAGCTTTAAAACCATTGCGATTAAAAAATAAAGTATATCGCCAATTTGGCAAATCACCTTAAAGTAGAAAATACCTCTTGGTCCGAAAGCAAACAACAAAAAAAACCGATACGCTCAGTGAAAACATACGTACAGAGATTCAAAATAACCATGATAGAATTGCAAAAGTTATTGAATATCATGAATTACTTAGAGATAGTTCGCGTTATTATCTAAAAGTTAAACGTCATAAACTCCCAAAAATGTTTAGAGGCATCAATGTTTTAATACTATCAAGAAGCGCTTTTGAAACTGGAGTACAAACTGGATTGGTCAATGAGTATGCTGTGGAAAAAATTCAAGAGTTGAATAAAATTTATACATTTCAAAAAGCGTATAATGATTTTGGAAATATTTTATTATCGAGTCTATTCTCTCTCTATCGGTTTTTCAGGTGAAGAAGAAAACAATCGGACTGCTCTACAATATTTATCAATTTCTATGACCGATGTTACTATAAAAGAACGGCAGTTATTAAAATTTAGACAACTTATTTAAAGATTAAATTCATTTAACACATACATACTTAAGTATGATTTTTCTATCTTTAAAATCAACTTAAAAATTTTTGATTATGGGATTACTCTATTCTTTATTAGTCGGTGCAGTTGCAGGTTGGCTTGCAGGAGAATTAATGAGAGGTGGCGGATTTGGAGTTTTATTGAATATTATATTAGGTACTATTGGAGGCGTTGTTGCTGGTTGGTTATTCAAAGAACTAAATATTGATTGGTTTAATAGCATTAATAGTATTCTTGCAGATATTTTAAAAGGTGCCATTGGAGCTTCTGTTGTATTATTTGTAGCGAGTCTTTTTAAGAAATAATCCACTAGAAACAATATTATTTTTGATATGCTGTTTGTTTTTGTAGGATTCATTTAAATCGTGAAACTTATGAAAAATAGCATGTTAGCATTAATTGTTTGTTTTATTACATTTGGCGTATCTGCCCAAAAATTAACTCAAGAAGAACAAAAACTGTACGATTTACTAATGGAATATCGAAAGGAAAACAATTTACCTCCTATTCCATTATCTAAATCTTTGCTCTTTGTGGCACAAACCCATGTAAAAGATTTACATAACAACAATCCTGACAAAGGAAAAACATGCAACATGCACAGTTGGTCAGATAAAGGAAATTGGACAGCTTGTTGCTACACGCGCGATCATAAAAAAGCAGCTTGTATGTGGAACAAACCACGCGAATTAACTTCCTATCAAGGTCATGGCTTTGAAATTGCGTATGGTAGTACTAGTAAACGGTATATGGTGAACGCAGAAGATACTTTAGAAGGATGGAAAAATAGCAGTGCGCATAACAAAGTAATTCTCAACACAGGAAAATGGAAAAACTCATGGAATGCTATAGGAGTTGGCATGTATAAAAACTATGCCGTTGTTTGGTTTGGAAAAGTAAAAGATGAATAACTAAAATATATAAAAATAAAAAACCAATATCATGTTGTAAAGTAAAACATGATATTGGTTTTTTGATAATTAATACGCACTAGTTTTCTACTTTATAAGTTATTGGTAGTTCTTCATAATGTTGTCCTTTAAAGTTAAATCCTCCAACTCCTTGACCATCTGCTTCTAAGCCCATATTTGCATTGAAACCAAACTCAATAGGTGTAAAAGGATTGTTTGATGGAATATAACCTTGTAAAGAAATCACTTTCACAAACTGCTTAAAACCTGTAGCATATAAAGTTCCTGTTATGTTTCCTCTATATGGCTTATCTTCAGGATTTCCTAAGGTAATTTCGACACTTCCGTGCACTTTACGTGTTTCTGGATCAGCAGTTAAATTGAAATTAACGATTGGCGAATTTAAGTTTACAGTACTTCCTATAGTACCTCTAATGATTAATGTTGACATGATATGTAAATTTTATAGTTCCTACTCTATTAAAAAATGGCTTTTCGGGTTACGCCTTTGTAATCAAATATTTGGTAGCTACTCTATTGAATTATTTGTTTTTGATTACATTACAAATGTCTCACCAATCACAGTATTTATTAAGGTAAGAATTACCCAGTTTAGCAAAATCGTTAGAATTGTATAGTGCATAGGTATTAGTACGTGTTACTAAAAAAACTATGAATACCTTGCTAACTTTCAAAAATTCAGCAGTTTACTCTTTCAATCGTATAATTTTTTAATTCTTCAATCAAAAGACCTATTTTTGAGTTAATGAATCCGAATGTATTACAAACTCCTATCGATTACCTAAAAGGCGTTGGGCCCAACCGTGCCGATTTGCTCCGTAAAGAGTTAGGGATGCACACTTATCAGGATTTTATCAACCTCTTTCCAAATAGATACATCGATAAAACACGTTATTTTAAGATCAATGAGTTGCAACGAAATTCTTCGGAAGTACAAGTTGTCGGGAAGATTGTCCATATCAAAATGGTACAACAAAAACGTGGAAAACGTTTGGTAGCAACTTTTACGGACGGAACCGCCGAAATGGAATTGGTTTGGTTTCGCGGTCATAGATGGATTAAGGATAGCTTAAAACTAAATACACCGTATGTAATTTTTGGAAAAACCAATTGGTACAACGGTACATTCTCCATGCCACATCCAGAAATGGAACTGTTAAAAGAGCATGAACAAAGCTTACGAACAGCCATGCAACCTGTGTATCCTTCTACAGAAAAGTTAAACAATAAAGGCATTACCAATAGAGTAGTCAATAAGTTGATGCAGCAACTGTTTATAGAATCGCATACACAATTTTATGAAACCTTACCTCCTACCATCTTAAACGAACTGAAATTGATTTCTAAAAGTGAAGCTTTATTCAATATTCACTTTCCAAAAAATCAAGAATTACTAGCAAAAGCACAATATCGTTTAAAGTTTGAAGAGTTATTTTACATTCAAATACAACTCATCACCAAAAACCTCATCCATAAAAGTAAAATTAAAGGTTTTCCATTTAATCAAGTTGGTGAAAAGTTTAATGAGTTTTATAAAAACCATTTGCCTTTCGATTTAACCAATGCGCAAAAACGCGTAATTAAAGAAATTCGAAACGATTTAGGAAGTAATGCACAAATGAATCGTTTGTTACAAGGTGATGTAGGTTCTGGAAAAACGATTGTTGCATTAATGTCTATGTTATTAGCAATTGATAACGAGTTTCAAGCCTGCATTATGGCGCCTACCGAGATTTTAGCGATTCAACATTATAATGGTATCGTGGAATTAGTAGAACCTTTAGGATTAAACATAAAGCTATTGACAGGTTCTAGAAAAGCTAAAGAGCGACGTGTGATTCACGAAATGCTAGAAGATGGTTCATTAGACATTCTGATAGGAACACATGCCATTTTAGAAGATAAAGTTCTATTTAAAAATCTTGGTTTAGCCATTATTGATGAGCAGCATCGTTTTGGTGTAGCACAACGTGCCAAATTATGGAGAAAAAACACAGTGCCACCACATATTTTAGTAATGACAGCTACTCCAATCCCAAGAACGCTTGCCATGAGTTTGTATGGTGATTTGGATGTTTCTGTGATTGATGAATTGCCGCCTGGCAGAAAAGCTATTAAAACTGTACATCGCTATGATAGCAATCGTTTAAAAGTGTTTCGATTTATTCGTGATGAAATTGCCAAAGGACGACAGATTTATATTGTATATCCATTAATTCAAGAATCGGAACAATTGGATTATAAAGATTTAATGGACGGTTACGAAAGTGTTGCAAGAGAATTTCCAATGCCAGATTATCAAATTTCGATTGTTCATGGAAAAATGAAACCTGCGGATAAAGATTTTGAAATGAATCGTTTTATTAAAGGTGAAACCCAAATTATGGTAGCTACAACGGTAATTGAAGTTGGTGTAAATGTGCCCAATGCTTCTGTGATGATTATTGAAAGTGCCGAACGTTTTGGTTTATCACAATTGCATCAGCTACGCGGTCGTGTAGGTCGTGGTGCCGAACAGAGTTTTTGTATTTTAATGACAAGTCACAAATTAAGTGCTGATGGAAAAACACGTTTGGAAACTATGGTACAAACTAGCGATGGTTTTGAAATTGCAGAAGTTGATTTAAAACTTCGCGGTCCGGGAAATATTATGGGAACTCAGCAAAGTGGTGTGTTAAATTTAAAAATTGCCGATATCGTTAAAGACAATGACATTTTAAAAACGGCTCGTTATTTTGCCTTACAAGTTTTAAAAGCCGATCCAAATTTAGCACTTCCAGAACATAAAGCTGTTCGTTATACCTTTGCTCAATTGGTAAAGCATAAGAATATTTGGAATTATATTAGTTAGATAATTTTAGACACTCTTTATCTTTAGATTTTAAGAAAATTGACACATTGAGCGGAGTCGAAATGTGGACATGCTTCGACCCTTAAAAAAACTACTTGTTTTAATATCCGTTTCTATAGCAACACTAACAATGTAGTGTGCAAAGAATAATATTAAAACAAGTAATAATCTCTATATCATAAAATTAATCTAGTCTTTTTTATTCATCTTTATGTAAGCAATAAAAATCGATAAGAATAAGATAAATAATATTAAAAATATTAGTCCGAAAATTAATATAAAAGTTAAATTACCCATATTTTTTTAGATTGTTTTATGCTTCACAACTAGTACATTCTTTCTTTTGTCTGAATTTTTGTGCTGCATTCATACTATGTTGATAATACAATGATTTTAAGCCTAATTTCCAGGCAGTAATGTGTATTTTATTAATCTCTTTGGTTGGCATATCAGGATGAATGATAATGTTTACAGATTGTCCTTGATCAATATGATATTGTCTGTTAGCCGCTTGATAAATAATATCCATTTGGTTAATTTCTGAATATGTTTTAAATACTTCTTTCTCTTGATCTGATAAGAAATCTAGATGTTGAACAGATCCATCATGATCTCTTATATTGCGCCAAACTTCTGGAGTATCCATGTCTTTTTCTTCTAGCAATTTTTGAAGAAATGGATTCTTGATAGTCGTCTTTATTTTAGCAATATCTTTTACGTAAATATAAGACCAAATTGGTTCAATTCCTTGAGAAACCTGCCCTAAGATAAAGGCAGAAGAAGTTGTAGGCGCTACCGCATTTAGTGTTGTATTTCTTCTTCCATATCCTTTTAACACTTTAGGTGCTCCAAAACGTACAGCCAATTCCTCTGAAGCTTTGTATGAGCGATCTTGTATGGTCTTAAAAATTTCAGTATTCAAATTATATGCTTCTTGACTATCAAAAGAAAGCATTTTTGATTGTAGCAATGAATGCCAACCTAACACGCCTAATCCAAGAGCTCTATTTTCTTTTGCAAAATTATAAGCACGTTCCATGAATAAGAATGTCTGACGATCATCTCGGCTTCCGGAATCTCTATAGTTTTCCAGTTTTTCTGTAAATTCTGTAATTACTGCATCTAAAAAATAAATCATAGTTTCTACTGCATCTGTATTTTTCCACTTATCATAGTGCAAAACATTAATGCTTGATAATACACATACAAATGACCAATCATCATTAGAAGGCACCATAATTTCTGTACAAAGATTACTTGCATAAATAGGATGATCTTTATCCTTGTACACATCTGCTGCATTATTATTGGCATTGTCTGAGAAGAATACATACGGATATCCCATTTCGCCTCTACTTTGCAATACTTTTGCCAAAACAGTTCGTCTACTTATATCACCATCAATCATTTCTTGCATCCATTGGTTGGAAACAGTAACTCCATGGGTGAGTTCTTGAATAGGGTTTCTTTCTGTTCCAATTTTTAAAAACTCCATAATATCTGGATGATCAATAGGTAAATACGGAGAAAATTTACCTCTACGAACTGAGCCTTGACTTACGACATCAACCATAGATTCAAAAAGGCGCATAATATGTACAGCTCCCGAAGCTTCTCCATTATTTTTTATAGGCGCTCCTCAATGACGAATTTTTCCAAAATAGCCTGAAGTTCCACCTCCAAGTTTTGACATCATTCCAACTTCAGATTGTTTATGGAGTATATTTCCAATATCATCATCTATATGTGACCCAAAACAGCTCACTGGCAACCCTCGTTTTTTTCCAAAGTTGGACCAAACTGGTGAAGCCAAAGAAAAATATCTTCCCAAATTGGCAACAGGAGAATATTTAGCAGCCTTCGGACTTACTGAACCTAATTTTGGTTCAAATACAGCAGGAATGCATTGCCATTTTCGAGAAGTAGACGATAAAATAATTTTGAATGGAAGTAAAATGTGGATCGGGAATTCTACTGCCTGTGATATAGCCATTGTATGGGCGAAAGATGAAAAATCTAACGTACGTGGAATTATTGTTGAAACTGATAAAATATCAAATTTTAATTCTTCTCTAATTGAAGATAAATGGGCATTCCGAGCATCAAAAACAGGAGAGCTTATTTTTTCCGAATCTGAAATTTCTAAATCACAAATTTTACCAAAAAACAACAGTATTAGCGATGCCTATGAGTGTTTAAATATTGGTAGATATGCTGTAGCTTGGGGAAGTATTGGCATTGCCATTGACTGTTATGAAACAGCGTTGCTTTATTCGCAACAACGCATTCAATTTGGAAATCCTATTGCCAGTAAACAACTTATTCAAAAGAAACTAGCAGAAATGATTACCGAAATTACAAAAGCGCAATTGCTTTGTTATCAATTGGGTACATTGATGGATAATAATAAAGTAAATTATCAACAGATTTCCATGGCGAAACGTAGCAATGTAGAAATGGCGCAGTTTGTTGCTAAAGAAGCTAGACAAATTTTAGGTGGAATGGGAATTACAAATGATTATCCCATCATGCGACATCTGATGAATCTGGAAACACTAATTACCTATCAAGGAACCCATGAAATGCATTTACTAATTACAGGAAGAGACATTACAGGAATCAATGCTATTTAAAGACAATTTTTGACAAAAAATAAAAACCAACCAACCATGAGACTTATACTATCACTCTTTTTTCTTTTTTCTATTTTGTGTGTGAATGCACAAGAAGAAAATATCTTTTTGAAACGTGAATTCTGGAAATCCAAACCAAGTGTTTCAGAAATCAAACAAAACATTAAAAAAGGAAATGATCCTACAGAAAAAGATCGTTTTTCTTTTGATGCGGTATCCTATGCTATTATAGATAATGCTCCTGTAGAAAGCATAAAGTATTTGTTGACTATAGAAGGAAATTCAGTTTCTAAACCTACGCATGGTGGTATAACTTATTTATTATGGGCTTCGTATAAAGGGAATCAAGATATCATGCGTCACTTATTGAGTTTAGGAGCAGATTCAAGCTTTACAACTTCAAGAGGAACAAATATGCTTTTGATGGCCGCTGTTGGTGGTGTAGAAAACCCTGAAGTGTACGAATTAATTCTAGCGCAAGGAATTCCAATTGATTATACCAATGAATCTGGAGCAAATGCGCTATTGTTGTTATCTGGTTCTACATTAAAAGATCATACTATTTTTAAATATTTCATCAATAAAAATGTTCCTCCAGATGTGAAAGATACGAACGGAAATAATCTCTTTTTCTATGCAGCGCGTGGAGGAGATATTAATGCTATGAAATTTTGGAAAGAAAAAGGTGTAGCACATGACTATGTAAATACTAAAGGAGAAAATGCATTATTGTTTGCAACATATGGAATGAGACGTAGAACTTTACAGCTTGAAACTTTTAAATACTTATCAGAAGAGTTAAAACTAGAAATTGATGTTGTAAATTGGGAAGGAAAAACACCATTACATCTTGCAGTTAGAAAAGCTAAGCCTGAATTATTAGATTTTTTTTTGGCAAATGGTGTATCTGTAAACCAAATTGATGAAAATGGTAATACTGCCCTTATAAATGCAGCTGTTGGAGCTAAAAATAATTTAGAAAAAATAATATCCAGAACAAATCAAATAAACCATCGTAATCATAAAGGGTAATCAGCATTGACAATGGCTGTTAAAAGAAACGCCAAAGATAATTTTGACTTTTTAATAGCAAATGGTGCTGACTATAATATAAAAGATAATCAAGGAAACGATTTGATGCATTATGCCTTTAAATCGTAAAATTCTCGCAAAGAAGAAGCTTCAAAACATATTATAGAGATATTAAAAACTAAAGGCGTATATAATTCTAAAACTTATAAAGATGGTAACACATTAGCACATATAGCCATTGAGGAAAATGATTCTTTTCTTTTGAAAAAAGCCATTGACCTTGGAGTTGATTTGAATCAAAAAAATGATATCAATTTGAGTCCATTACATTTAGCAGCCATGAAAGCCAAAGACACCAAGTTGATATCAATACTATTAGCCTATGGAGCTGATAAAAATATACGCACGAACTTTAATGAAAGTCCATATGACATGGCCATACAAAATGAATTACTTAATAAAGAAAAAACTGATTTAGCACTTTTGAAAATAGATTAGTTTCTCAGTCGTTTCTGATATAATTTAAATTATTATCATTTGTGTTTCGTTTTCCTATTAGGAAAATTTAAACTCCTTTTGCAAAAACAGAAGGAGTTTTTTTATAATGATGATTTTAACAAAAAATCGTACATTTAAATCAGTCTTAAACATAAATCAATCAAAATAATAATAATATGAAATTAGGTGCATTTTCGGTGAGTCTTGCTGTAAAAGACATTCATACTTCTAAAGCTTTTTATGAAAATCTTGGTTTTTCTACGTTCCATGGAGATATCAATCAGAATTGGTTGATTATGAAAAATGAGCAAATTGTCATTGGACTTTTTCAAGGAATGTTTGAAGATAATATTTTAACCTTTAATCCTGGTTGGACACAAGATGCACAACCTATGGAATCGTTTACAGATATTAGAGAGATTCAGAAAGAACTGAAAAGTAAAAACTTCGAATTTTCAACAGAGGCCGACGAAAGTGCTTCTGGACCTGCAAGTTTTGTCATTAAAGATCCGGATGGTAATGTCATTTTGATGGATCAACATGTATAATTTTAGATTCACTTCACTTTGATTGCGTTTAGTGTAAGCGCTTTTTTTATGTGATGAATGACGGTGATTGATTCTCATTCACATAGCAATTTTTTTGTGTCTTATTGTATATATTTAGTTGATACTCTCTCCTTTATTAGCTTTATCTAAATTGGCTTGAACTCTGCCTTTGCTTGCTTCATTTGGTGGATTTGCTAAGGCTTTTTTTCAAGTGCTTTGCTGCAGATTTATGATCTCCTTTTGCAGAATAAGCTCTTGCTAATCCGTAATGTACTGGCCATGTTCCTTTGTTCTTTTTAGTATTGTATTCAAAAACTTCCATCGCTTTATCGTTCATTCCCTGTCCAATTAATTGACGTCCATATTGATGAATTTCAAAGACAGTTGCAGTAGGTAATACTTCATCCATTGCTGCTAAAGCTTCTGTTTTCTTGTTTTGCTTCATCAATATTGCTGCCTTTATTTGTGAATTGGCAAAAGTTCTCTTACTGAAAAATTGTCCAGAAATAGCACTGTTAATCCAAGTCAATGCCTCGTCTAAATTGCCTCCATTATTTAGAGCATAGTTTGCAGCTTGTTCCCAAGTTTGACGTTGAAATCCTGGCTGATCTTGCATTTTATTACGAATATCTGTAAATACAATATTTGTTACGTCAAAGCCTACTTTAAAAGGAATTTCTTTCTTTCCCCATTGCAAAGCTAAGGTTGCAGAATTTGCATCAACACTTACAAAGTTATATGGTGAGACCTTTGCACTAAAATACCAAAAAGTGTTACTTTTCAATTTTTGAATTCTTATCTTTAATCATATGAGTTACAAATTTGAAACTAACATACAAATGGGCTTTAGTGATGGATATGTGG